>Ga0181612_164306_pt1 | contig 17083 bp, 20 predicted proteins | sample HoacroProtozoa21_FD_119630 | JGI IMG/M metagenome (GOLD analysis project Ga0181612, IMG submission 119630) | Hoatzin crop microbial communities from Cojedes, Venezuel. Combined Assembly of Gp0051906, Gp0051904, Gp0051908
GCCCGGAGGAGCGGGAAGGCAGCGACAGCTCTGAGCTTTCCAGGCTGGTCTTCACCTCCCCCCGGTCGCTGCGGGGACCTACGGAATCAGGAAACTTTCAGGGGCAGGCGACAGCACCCAAGCGCTCGGCCATTCCTCCCAGGTTCCCAGCAGGAAGCCGAAATCCCACTAACAAACTTTTCCCCAGCAGATTAATCAGTTGCAGAGGATTTCACGGTTTAATAGCTATGATAATCAATATTTTTTCATTTCACTCCAGCAGCGTTTGCTCGCTGATAGATTTGTTTTGTTTCAGCAGTATATATTTCAGTAGAAATATGGGTTCCTTGTAGCCCAATGAAGGGTAAATATGACTGAACACTATCGCTTAATTAGAGATTTGCTGCAAGTAACCAGTGGCAGCCAAGGCCGACAGTTTCTACTCTCTTCAGATTGTTTGAAAATTTGAAGCAGTGGCTGCTGGAGTCCATTAGCTTTTCTCTGCAAATATCAGCAGAGATGGCTTTCTCCAAGTTGTCCTGCTATGTGTGTCCATGCAGCCCCATCCAGCCTCCGAATACAAGGGGAAAGTTATCTCTCCACTGGGACTCTGTCTTTGCCACCCCAGCTGGAACAGCTGACAAAGGTGCTGGGTTTGATGTGGACAAAAATAATTCATGATACACACAATCTGAAGTCTTCTAGTCTATGCAGTCTGGCTAACATCAGCCAAGGGACCAGTGAACACCCACCAGGTGGGACACACCTTTTGGTGGCAGAGAGCTTGGCCTGGGTCTGACATCAAGTCAACACCATTGAATATTCAGGCTCCTCAATTTGGTTTCTTCACAGGGTTTTCTCAGACTCCTGCTTCAGTACGATACAGCATGCACCAACGCCTGGGCTGTGTTCTCTAGCTGGTCTTGTGCATGAGGTCTTCATCAGCAGTGACCCCGGAGTTAGAGCTGACAGACAACCTAATGTCACGCAAAAGTTGTGCTGGGCCCCAGACAACGATTTGAAAAGGTCTCCCTTAGAATAAGACGTGGCATGCATAAACCACTGTGCCATGATCAGCAGAGGAATCTATGTTGTTACCTAATTAAAAAGGGAGCAAAACTGTTTATTTGCTACAGGAAAATGAAACCAGCGCACGCAATTAATTTCCAGCAAATAAATTACACATTGGGATGCTTTAGAGCTAAAACGTTCATCACTGCAGCCTGCCATTTCTCACAAAAGCTGGGCAGATTTGCCAGTGTGTCTATAACATATTCAAGGTTTCTTAGAATTTCACATGTGTCTAATGGGGTCATTAGAGAAATAATAATGGAAAGAGCATTTTAGGGACTTCCTGAGCATGAGACAAGCTGGCTACAGGCTGAGTCTCTGTGCCCATGCTCCAGGATGGCTTTCCACCCCCCCGCTTTTTATTGCCCTCATCTTCTTGTCTTGATGTCGCCAACATTTTTAGAATAGTTCCAATAAGAGAACTGGAGAAAAATATATTGTTGTCATCTTTTGCTTGTGTAAAGCATCCTTCATCCTTCCCTCCTGCCCGTGCCTGGTTTTACAGAAAGGATATGCTCAGGGTAAAGGCGGTCTTTGTATTACACTCTAGGTTTTAATGTATGGGCTGTGTGCCCAGTGAGTTGAATGGCTGATAAATGTGACAAAACAAATAAAACAAATAATAAATCGGAGGTGCTCCATATGCTTCCCAGAGGTGAGTGGGTACTGTTATTCCTCTTTTGGTAAATGGGACAGCGGCCAATGTTTTCACACTTGGATGCTGCATTCAGGTCCCTTGATACGGATCAAGGGGCTTTGCTTCAAGTGCTCACACTGGAAAGAGCTGGCCCAAGACACTTTGGTGAGATCCCAGTGAGAGCAGGGGACTATCAGGAGGCCAGTGCAGCCTTCCTAACTTTGCTCCACAGCAATGTGGAGGGAGAAGATGATAGGCAACACCTTCTCCTTTTGCAGAAGGGCCTGTCTCTGGGAGTTCTGATGCTGCATGTCTTGAGCCCACTAATAGTCATGAGGTCAGCATGGGAAGGAAACACACAGGAGGCATCAGCTCTGGCACGCACTACCCCTGCCCTCCTCAGGTACAGGAAGAGGAAGAAAAACATATAGATCCATCAGCTGAGAGTGGAGAACAGGTTCCTGTTGATGGGCTACGTCTGAACTACTGACTGAGAAATTAGAAGGGGAGATGCCCAAGCACCTTGGCGCAGACCTCCAGGCCTGTTTGTTATAGATCCTGTGCCACGATGGATTCATGTGTCAGGCTGCAGGTCAGTCTCATGGCAGATACTCTAACTCTGGTCATCTAGAGTGGAGTGTGGGCCCATTGGCCCTTAGCTACCACCTCAACAAGGAGGAAAAAATTATTGCTCTTTATGTGCCTCTTCTTCACCTCTCTGTACAAGCCATCGCTCAGTGCAGAGGCGGCGGGGGAAGGAAGAAAGAGGGCGGCTAGAGCTGCAGTGATACTTGATCTGTCTGTGTGGCGGTCTGATATAAAATCATATCAGAAATCTTTTTTTTTTAATGTTTTTAGGTCAGAGATTTAAAAAATGGCAGAGATAGTGAGAGGGCAAGTGCAAGCAGGAAAGCTCTGCGTGGATTGCAGGCAAACAGCTTGAACACAGCATACTGGCCATTGTGCACAAATATGTGAGAGACAGACAATATAAATGCTGATGTGGACAGTCAGCATCAGAGAGCCAGAAAGCTGCCAGAGAAACATCCCTTTGTGTTTTCCATCTCTCAGGAAGTAAATAGTTACCTAAACCCATTTTCATGCCCACCTACTCGGTCAATAGCCGCACTGCGCCTCCTGCTCCACTTACAGAACCTTAATGGTACAGAGGAGCTTTGATTGCCGTGGCGTGGGCCCCATCCCTCTGGCAAACCATTACTTAAATCCAATCCATCGAAGGTTCCTACTGCTCTCTCAGTGATGGGGAGCTGCTCATCAGCTGAGTACCCTCTGATTGCTTGTCACAGCCAGACTTCCCAGTTCTTTTTCCCGGATGGAGATTTAAAATAAATCTCAAGTGATGTAATTACCATAACTCAGTTGACAAAGCTTGTGGGCAGACACAGCTGGGGGCTGGAGGGAGGTCTGTCACATTTTCTTTGGTCTTTCTTTCTTTCTGGGCAGTTGCAAATGTGCCGATGCAAAGGATGCTGCTGGTTGGAAGCTGGGCTCAGCAGGTCGGGGTTATGCATCCTCCAAGCATTCAGAAATAATCCATGTATTGATTGGAATGATCTTCTCAAAGGAGATCAGAAATAATTTCTGGAGTGCTGTGTCTTGGTATCTCTGCTGCCTTGGGCTGCAGCAAAAAGCACGGCACTCTGTGTGCTGGGAGTCCCTGTGCTATTGCTTTCTCCCCAAGCAGGGACTGAACTTTCACTTGCTCTCTTCCTGCAAGGATCATGGTCTGACTCTGAGTTGATGCAGAGCAAATTTTTCTACTTCCATGGCAGCCTGCTCTCTGCTAAGGGAAGAGCAGGAATTGTTCTTTTTTGAAAAATCAGTCACGTCCCACAACAGGACACCAAGCAAAGAATTACAACCACACATCTTTTTCCTTGGGTTTAGGAAAAAAATCCATGTCTTTTGTTTTTTATGAGATTTCTCTACAAGAAGTCTTGAGGCCAGTCAATGTGCAGGAGCACATGAGAGAGACGATAAAATTGCTGATTAGGACAGACCCCTCCTGTGCTCCTTTAGGATTTGGATTTCAAATTCAAACCTGCAAAGCCACAGCACTTCTCTTCAGGACTAGACAACACAGAGCTTCCTGGTAACAAGTCCTACACTAACTCCTACTGAAGGAATTCCTTGTCCCCTTGGGTGACTAGTCAGAACTGTGACTTGAATAGAGCAGCTGCAATAGATGGTGCATTTCAGGATATCTTCAGAAGGCATTTAGCCAAATGCTGAGTGGTTTTAACTATACAGGAATGTAGTAATTGTCATGAAATCCCAAACCTAAAAGGACCTGGAATTTAGACATAAAAAATAAAAAGAGAGAAAGTATATAATCACAAGTGCCTTGGATATTTCCACTACTCTCCTGAGTCAAATTCAATTTGTTTCAAGTCTCTAATTGCATTCTCTGATGTATGTTATTTTAGCGACACGCAGCAGTCCTAGAACTAGCTCTTACTTGGCTGACATGGGATTTAGAGAGAAAACAATGTTGTTTAAACAAGGGCTGATCCTGAGAGATACGCCGTGCTCTCCAAATCAAGGTGAACTGGGAGGATCCAGCATGTCATCAGGCGTTTGCTTAGCTACCAGGATTCACAATCAGACATGGTAAAGCTGAGGACAGTCCCCTTCAGACCATCGTCATTATACTGTGGCATGACACTGCCATACTTAGCTTAAGAAAACAGGAGCAACTTTGTACGGGAAGACTGAATATCTGTCCTCAGGAGGACCCATTCAGGGCACAAAAGGGTCACGTGTGGTGACACTCTGCCATGATGTTGAGATGAATCCTGTGAATCCTGTGCTGAGCTGAGATCCCTCTTGAGCTACAACTCTGCTTCAGTATAATAGACCTCTTGAACATTTGAGACTGTTTCCCCAAATTCGTACAAATCCACATCTTAGGATTTAACATCTTAGGCTGCCCAGATAACTTCCTCAGCTACAGCAACTTGTTTCTGGACTAGTAGGCAAATATACACATGCTGCATAAATACAACGCAGGCAGGGAAGTCAGCTACAAGCCAGATAATCTTCTTAGTTTTATCAGTAGTAGATGGTTTTCCATGTTGGTAGAGGCCAAGGTCCAGACATGAGGAGAAGACTACTTCAGGTGTCTCCTAAGTGACACTCATTGCATACAGTAGGTCTTGAGAAGGGAGAGGACACTGGAGATCAGAGAAAGGCATCCAGTGAAGAATATTGTAGGAGGACATCCTAATTTCTCCCTGTGCTGAAGAAGCACCCACCACATACACCAGCTCCACGTCATTTTCACAGCAGGGACAGTCAGTAGGTTTCCAGATCTGCCTGGAAATGTCAGGTACAAAACACTGGGCTAACCCACAGCCTGTTAAGACACTCTGTTGCCTCTCTCTCTCTTGCCCTGAACATGCTCCAATGCACATCAGAAATACAGGAAAGTTCACAACTGTCACTAATAAGTGCACAAAGATTTCACTGGCAGATATCACTCTCCTTGCTGACTTCTCCCCACACCTTTGCACAGAGGACAAGTGCAGTGTCTGTTGATGAAAGAACTGAGGGCTCCATCAGGAAGAAATAAGACAGAGATAAGAGGGTAAGTGCGGCTTTAAAGGCAGGGCTGTCAGAGATGGAGTGTTGCCAGCGATGAAAGCAGAGAAATAGAAAAGCAGTGAGTGGGGAAAGTTAATGGATTTACACCAGTGGAAACAGGAGTTGATTCTTCAGCACTGCACTTCTAAGCAGGGTCCCCCAGAATGGAAACCTTGTTCTGAAAGGGAGGTCTGGGCCTTGCATGTGGCCAGTCACAGCGTTTGAACAGGAGCTTGAGCATCACATTGACACACTCTCCCAGGGCCTCAGCAGCATGTAAAGTGAGAGACTATTAAGACCAAGCGATGGCCTAGATCTACCACTTCCTAATGGACTTTATGTTAATTAAAGGGAGATTTCAAAACCATATACATTTTCTTGTCAAGATAATTAATTGATTTAGAAGTTTATGTAGTTAAAGGGCTTTGTAATTACATTTTATGGCAGGGGGACCATTTTAGGGATGGATGTTGCCAGGTGCCAAACACCTCCACAATGGTGCTGAGCACCTGGGTTTCCCAGTGGGCTGAAACCTCGCTGCTGATGAGCGGGAGATCCCCTCTGGTCCTTGGGGTCATGCAACTCTTAATGACTTGGTCCTACTAGACTGAAGTATTCAGTCTCACAGCCCGCAAAAGGAAACCCTCAAAATCACTTGCTTCTCAGCCAGTGTCTGGATGTAGGCAGCAATTCCCTGCTGTAGAAGGGGCTTTTCCTTCCTAACAGGCTTTAGCTCTTTCTGGTGATGATTTTTTAGCCCTCAGGTCAGATGCAGGTGACTGTGGTGATCTAATACTAGCCCTTTCCACCTTAAGACTCATGCGGTTTCTCTGGATCGTCCTCCCAAACACTTTCTCTCACTCAAGAAGATGACGAAAACACAAGCCATGAAGCCCAGGAAACACTTCCCTCCCTGTGTCACCCCCAAACTCACATCTCTGCCTTCCTGACCTGACTTGTGAGGGCATGAATAAACTCCTGGCCATCAAAGCACTTAAGTTAGGTGGGAAGAGCTACAAGCCCTCTGATTTGCATAGGGAAACCGAGGCACAGGCAGGAGAATTCCTTCATTCAAGTCAGCAGCAAAGCACTGCTTGGGGATTTATTTGACCTTATAGCAAGACTCTCTTCTGCGAGCGATTCGAACATCCTTTTGTGATGTGCAAATAAGCACACGCGCAACATATATCTGTTTTTCTTCCCTCTCTTTACGACTGAATAATCACACAATCTTTGTTCCATGGAAGTTTGACTGCTGCTGTTTATTGCCCCCTGGAAACGGGATGACAACAACTCATGGCTCCTCCACAGCAACTTGCAAAGGTCTCCTGAGCAGAGAATTACGCCCGTCGGAGGCAATAAACAGCAGGAACGGTAGAGTGACTAAGCACCAAAGATCCTGCATTTGCGTAGAAACTAGCAATGAGAAGGAGGAAAGGATGCCCTGGAGGGTAGACAGTGCCTTAGGAAAAAAGTTTCCAGCGTATTCTAAAAAGAAAGGTTTCCATGCAAAAGACACAGGCCAAATTTGAACATCTTCCCACCCTTGAAACTGCGCTGGGTAAGGCTCCCATGCCCGGCATGGAGGCCAGGAGATCCAGCAGCATGGTGCCCCAGATCCTCCCCACCTACCCCAGAGGAGCAGGGATGGGCATTCAAGCCTACTGTGGCCCTGCCAGAGGAGCTGGTGGCCATTGTTTCCCCTGCTCCCAGCCACCACCCTACCCCAGCACAGTGGCCATGTTGTGGGTCTCTGCCCAGGCTTCCCGCACAGGAGGGTGCATGGGGCAAGGTGGGTTTAGCCCAGCACAGGACCAGCTTTTTCTGCCTGCAGGGCATGGTGTTGTAGTACCCATGGCAGCTCTGGGCATGGGCCTGGGTCTGATGAGACCCAGGGAAAGATCACAAGCTGGCAGGACTGCAGGAGTGACGGTGCTTCCGTACATCATGATGATGAGAAGCTGCTGCTGACATACACTAAATGAAGCCCATGGCTGGAGTCCTGGTCATCCAGGCAAAAGTGAGAGTGGGCAGACCAACAATCTCTTCCTTGGGATGCTGCTTTTTCAGTTACATGGTGGCACTACAGAGGGGAAGAGTTTCCTCTGGACACATCAGCTTGCTGGAAAATTGATAAATCACAGGAGAGCTGGCCCAGAGTATCCTGAAATACATCCTCCTCTGCCCCCCCCAGTGTGGTTTGGATGTGTGTGATCAGGAGAGCTTGCAGGAGGAGATGGTGTCTCTTCTGTCTGAAGCCATCATGTGTTGGGTCTCTGCTCACCCCTGTCCGTCCCTGATGCCCTTTGGGGAGTCCATATTTAGGCAGACAAGGATCAAAACCATGAGGGAACTTAGCACAGGAAACTGCCACCCAGTCTCTTTTCGCTGAGGCAGAGCTGCTCCTGCGGTGGCACTGGCAATATGTGCTCCCACGAAATTGCTGTCCCAATGAAATCCTGACGTACACAGCAAATAAAATTAATCTCCTTTTGTTCTCTTCCCTCACCACCACATTCCTACATTTTTCTTTTTGATTCATTTTTATGTTCAGCAGTATAAATTTTCTGGGTCAGTGCTAAGTCCCTTAGTTGTGTGATCTTTACATACCAGCAGACATATGCAGAGAGATGAGAGGAGACCAAGTGCAAACCAATCCATCCTACTGACACTTTTATTTATCTATTTTCTTTCCCCATCTGCTATTTCTCAAATCCCTCTGCGTGTCTCTGTGTGCGTGTGAAAGAGGGATGGGGAAAGGGGATGGGATACAGGTAGAGCCACTGAAGATCTCTCTGCTTGCAACTGTAGCTCTCCCTTTTCCTTCCTACCACCCTGCTATCCACCCCTCCTCCGGACATCTCACTTTGCCTCCAACCCTTTGCTCATGTTCAGCTTTGTGGCAAAAAGAGACTAATATATCAAATAAAAAGAACGCAGGGGTTTTTAGTGCTGATGCAAGATGTCAGGGTGACAGTCAGGAAGCTGGAACCATCTGCCAAGCCCAGACTCAAGACTAGTGGCAAAGCTGACCTGCTGCTGGGTGCATTGAGGGCTCCCAAGCGAAAGGCACCAGCGTCCGCAGCTTGAGCTGAGCTCCGTGGCTGAAAGCAGAGACAGATGCACATTGTCTGTGGATCAGGCAGAGAGGGGGACTCTTAACACACACTGGCTATTAATATTTCAGGGCCCTGACGTCCAGCAACCACACTGAGAGGGAGAGACAGGAGTCTGTTCTTCCAGGTTCACATTTAACTGTGCCCTTCCCACTGAGTGTGCAAGCCAAGGCTAACCACGGCACGCAGTGCAGTTCTTTGCTCACTAGGCCTGGGTCAAGACCTGCATTTTTTCATTTAGTCTGTGTCAGCTGTAACAATTTCTATTCTACTCTGATCCAAGATGGTTCTGAACCATCAACTACAGGCAAAGCAAGGTCCAGTGCCTGTTAAGTTCCTCATCTATTAAATCATTTGGATAAGATCAATCTAGAATATTTAACTTTTCCAGGAATCCTGTTTTCTCCTCTAGGAACCAAGCCTCAGGAACTCACAACCCACCAGTTATTTGCAAAGTGGCAAGCATTCAAAATGCACTTCTTTTATAGCAGTGGTGTTATCACATAGTGAGCTTGTTCCTGGAATGAGCATTGCTTACGAGTTGTCAATACTTTAATCTGATTTATACAAGCTGTGTTCTCTCCCTCTCTCCCTCTTCCCTCAAATAAGCACTAATGAGTTTTTAACCTGGACGAATCCCAGGTAGTGGGATCAGTACCTGGCATTATCTCAGCTTTGTTGCTGAAATCAGGGATGAAGGAGGGACAACTGAAAATCTTTCTCCCGTTTGTTTTTAATTCTGCTTGCAGATAGCTTGGTGCCTGTCTGAAGTATGACTGCCCTACAGGAATACACTTCATTTCTTATATTACTGTGCACCAATTAAGTAATTAATGAAAGGCTGGAAAATCTATAAAAAAAGTTGGTTGCATCCACAGGGAACATTAATACCGCATGGTGTCATGACCATGAATAAAACCTGACAGCATGTGCAAATTCAGAAGAAACTACCTGTTATGCTGCTAAGAGACCAAGTTCAGGCACTGCATCGAATTATTTTCAAGACCTGGTCTTTAACTTGTCTGTGGACTGGAAAATATTTGCAGGGCATAGTGGGCTTAGTCTTTGTCCTCTAGGACTCAGTTGTCACTTCACAACCATATGAGGTATTGGACATCGCTAGACACGAATGTCACTGCTTTTAGCCTCAAATTCTGTCAGCATGATATTGTGCCATGATGCAGTCAGAGTCAGCATCTTGATTTGATTTGTGCATTGCTTCACAATTCACTCCAGGAGAGCTTATGGTCCAAGCAACTCTGCAAATGAGAAAAATCATCCCCACCACTGCTTACAGACCTGAGCCCTCACATCCAGCAAGCAACATTCTCAGCGAATGGGGCACCTCCACCCATCCTGGCAAAATTGCATAGAAGTGGTGGCCATTTCCCAACTTCACTTAACCTCAGAGGCAACGCTTGATTTCTCTGTGTTACAGTGAATCCAGATGGACAACAGGGAAAGAAACAAGAGACTTGCTGAAAACCCAGCTACTGCTTCTGAGCTTGGATTTTCCACGTCAATACATTTCAAAATTTTTTCCACTGATAGAGAGAAGGGAAAAACTCACCCTTCCATACTCAATCTTAAATCTAGCTCCTGTAAGATAATTTTAAAAGGAGTTGGTTGCCCACTGAAAGAGGAGACCCGCTCCCAATCCATACTTCTTCACTGCCCTCTGATTCAAGGCTGCCCATAGCGATGAGCAGAACTTCATCACCATACCTCTAGACAGTGTCAATGAGAGTCTAAACAACAAAGGCAGGTTTTGGAACATAGATATCTGTTTTCTAGGACCAGGATCAAGAATTATAAACTCATTTCACATACACCAGTGAACAGCTGTCAGAGAGCAACAGCTTTCAGTCCTCATCAACCTAAACTAAATGAAGGCCAAGAAGTTACTGGCACAAGACTCCCAACTCATCAATGATTTCTGAGGCATTTCTGTCCTCAGCAATAGCAGCATAATCTCACATTAATTTATTAAATCATGAATCCAGAAATTACTTTATCAGTAAGTATATATATTTGTATATGTACAAATACGTATATGTGTATAAACCCAATGTGTGTACTGTCTGCATGTGTGTGCATCCTCGCATGACAAGAGATCCAGTCAGACAACTGTTGCACATTTCTCCTTTCCTAATAGAAGAGCTATGGAGCAACCACCAAATCTGAAAGATGGAAAATGCCAAATAGACAACCAGCAATAATTGTCGTTACAACATCTGATCAGCAAGTGAAATATACTGCCTCAAGGTGTCACCCAGGATCAAACTGTGGATTTTATAGTGGACAGCTATTTGATAATTCCATGACCTATCACCTAAAACACGGATCTGGTCCCTGGTACAGACAAAAGAAAGGATTCAGTGGACAACCATGCTGAATGGGACAAGTAGTTCCTTAATTCTTATCTCATGAAGCTAAATCTCATCAAATTTTATTGCTGTAAATCTTGTGTTTTGTAATCCTTTTTACTGGACAGAAATATTCCAAACAACACCAGTTTCTCGAGTCCCAGAAGTTCCAGCTGAGCTTGGACAAACTTTTGCAGCCCTCAAACCATGACATGAGTGAACTTTCTGTGGATCCTTCACGAACCTTTCTCAGGGTGAGGCAAGACCTATCCTCACGATGTTACACAAAACTGATTTCCTAGATCAAATGTGAGTTTGTAATTGAATTTGGACATATTCAGCTACATGACAAACGGCACACCTGCTGCTTGTTGTACAATGACTATGTTTAGTTATAGCCCTACTGGGGAAAGGACAACTCTTTTTATTCACCTGTAAAGAATCCTGCATGCCTGTGCCACCATAGGAATAAAAAAAATATTAATTGCACTACCAGTCCCTTGAGCTATTCATGCCACTTCCTTCTCCCCCTTCACTCTATATTAAGCCTTTTAAAGCCGAAAGTGGCTGTAAATCTTTCTAAATGCCAGAGGACCATTTTGCTAGAACATTATCCATCTTAACATCATGTCAGATCTCTGAATGAGAATGACTTCTTCGGTGGGAACAGGCCTATAACTTATACTGCTTCTCATTTCCTGAAGCACTGGAATTGTGCTGCTCCCTAATGTTATTTTATTAAGATGCGATTTGTCATCATATTGCTGAAAACAAGATAAAATGCAGGCTAATTAAATTCCTTATTTAACTTGATGAGCATCTGCTTTCTGTAGTCACATTCTTCTAAACAGAACCTTTGTAGCTGCTTCTCGGGATCTGGCTATCACGATTTTTATTGTGCTCAAAATGGGGAAATACTTCCCTACATAAAGGCGCGTGCATTCCTGTTGCCTGTGACCCTTGTTATTTATAATGAGAGACATACAGCACCGCCTAGGCAGACTGCAGCAGTGCCTTGCAAGCACGCTGCTCTGACACTTCAAGAGCACTCCCTGTTGCAGAATAATTGCTATCCCAAGGAGCCCAGTGGAAGTCACTGAGACAGGCTGGTAGCAAAATACTGCAGCTTTCAGCAAGTGTTTTCTAGATCAGGCTGCTATACAAAATATCACAAACAAATCACCTTATGACTCCCTCCTTCTGTAGCAGATGAGACTCCTAACATAAAGGAAAATCATCTCCGTTGAAGGAGGAGGTTTTACAAGCTTGAGCACACACTTGAAGTTAAGCATGTGCTTAAGTATGCTGTTTGCCAAGGCCAGATTCTGGCTCACTTTCCACACACCACCTTCACAGAGGTTTCTAGGGTGAGAGCAACCTTCCTGCATCACTTCGTTGAGTGAAGACTTAGGCAGAAGAGAGTCCTGTGCGGAGTCCATGTTCCTAATTAAAGCAATGGCCTTATGCTCCTCCCGTCTAAATCACAGCAAGGAAGGCAAACGGTTGTGTTGGAACCCACGGTAAGCTCAGGGCTTTTAGGAAAGTCTTGGGCATGCCACAGCCCTGGGTCTGTCTCTTGAAGACCCCCTTGGCATTGTCAGACTTCACATCCCACAGAAGTTCAGAGCTGCTCTGCCAACTCCTTTTCGTCTGGAGTATGCTTTGAGATCCTCCAAGGAGAGGTGCTGCTCCCTTGCAAGGGCAAAGGACCATTAATATTACATTGGTGGTTAATTATTTAACACCACTGACCTGTGATGCTCCTGCTTAAAGGATTTCTCCATTTCTCTGGGTCTCTCATGCACCAGGAAGAGCAAGGGCAGAGAACTGTGGCCAGCTTTAACAAACAGGATCTCAAAAGTTGGCTTCACATCAATACTAAGGCCATAGGATTACCTGCTTGTTCTGAGCTTGAAAACAAATTTAAGCTCCAGAATAGAACTGAAAATGCAACTTTGGTTGGTTTAGCCTGGTTTCCTAAGGAAATAAAGCTTAGGCAGTTAATTTCTCTGTGTGAGCACACAAGCCTTCCTTCTAACACCGCACTCTTCTGCTGGTTCAGCCGTGTTTCACCAAGATAAAGTTCTGTTCAGCATCTGAACAAAAAACCCAGTTGTGCAGAGCAGAGGGATGTGCTCTGCCCTGATCTTAAGCATATTATAAGACATTGTAGAGTCCACATTGCTAGCGCCCTCACCCCAGCTGGATCACAGCTCATGTTGTGTCAAATGCTGGCAACACAGAAGCTTTAGAAACACTGCTTGCATCTCAATGCAGGATGCGGGGTTTTTTTCCTCTTTTAAATCTTTGTTCTGGGTGCCAATGAACTGCCCCCCACACCTGGGCTGCATCGCATAAAAGATCAAGAGTCGGCTCAGCTTTGCAGCAGCCCTGTGAGCACGGCAGCAGCCTGGCACCGAAGTGGAGGCCATGTGCTGTGCAGACCATTGCTCTGGACTGGAGCTGTGGAGAGGAATCCAGCCAAGAAGGACAGAAGGCAAAAAAGAGACCCTTCAATCTGTTGGAGGGGTTGTACTATAAACAAGAGCAGGAAGGGTTCGGCGTGCCAGTGAAGAACAAGCTGTGTGGATAAAAGAGGCTGCTTCAAAAGAGTGGAGGGTGACTGATTTTCCTTGCACTGGGTGGCCAAAGAGCAGGAAAAAAGAAGTGGTCTTCACTGAGCTGGCAGTCAGACAAGTGGAGCAACCTTCTCATGCTAGAAAAGCTCACAAAAAGGCCTCTGCAGGTCCTCTTTCATCAGAGTTTCAAGGGCAGCTGGATTCAGCAAACTCCAGATTTTGTCTGTGGTGCTACAAACATGCTTGGGGAAAGGGCCCGATTCAGAGTCAACTTGCGGTAGTACCTGGGCTGTCAAACAGGCCAGCAGGCCACGGTCCTCGATGTGCCTTGATGGCAGAGGAAAAGTAGAGGGGATCAACAGCTGTCTGAGAAAAGAAATCCAAGGAGAACCAGTACAAGGGGGATGCAGGGTCAGCATTCCCCCAAACCCAAGCACCCCCCGGCCGTCCAAGAGCAGGGCTCTTGTTCCCCTTTAGGAAGCTTAGACCCAGCCGAGGACCCCAAACCAGAGCAGAGGAAGCACAACCCCACAGCCTACAGGTGCTGTAAAAAGTATTCACGTCAGACCCTAGCAGCCCACAAGAAAAAGTTCCTCCAACCAGAAGCAGCTCTGTTAGTCCAGGGGCCTTTCTCTGACTCTCCTGCCCCAAGACCTTCTCTGAAGAGCTGACCTGCACGTCCCCAGTCCAGCCACTTGACTGGTTTTAGCTGGGAAGGAACTGATAAGGCTCATGAGCATGGGATTAATTTATTTTAGAAGGTGCCACTACAAGTTCTCCACAGCTGGTCAAAGACTGGCACATTTGGGCACTGATAATGGTGTCTCTGAGCTCAGTGTGGGCTACCAAAACCCTCCAAGAAGCTGGGGCATCAGAGGGCCATTAGCCTGGGCTGATCTCCAGTTGTCTGTTGGATGGCCTTGCTACACACAGCAGCTCTGCGTGCAGTTCAGCCCTAGCAGAGAGTGCAAGCTGGCCACACATCCAGGATGAAGGTGGCCAGCTCTGTCCATGTGGAGAACCACCAAGGTGCATTGGCAAGGTGGTGGAGTGCTGTGAATACATTCGATACGACAGCAGTAGAACCTCCTAAGAGCAGCTCAAAATCCCTCAGAGGACAACCCATGAGATTCCAGAATAGCTCTGGGGTCTTGAGTCACTCATATTTCAGATATTAGCTGCTGCTTATACAAGGTGTACAACGCAGGCAGTTCTGTCCTCATTTGGTAGCCAGCAGTCAGACCCAGCCAGCCCAGCCCATGACAAGATGTTCAGAGCACAATCCAAGTGATGGAAAGATCCTGATAAGAACAGCTCCGAGAACCCCATTTCCTTAGTTTTTTTCAGCAGTTGCAGCGTTTCTTGGGAATTGGGTGAACCATTTCCTCTGCAGCAGAGCTGATGTGTGCTAACCCTCCCACTCCTCCCAAGATTTTCGTACTGCATCTCTGCTCCCCGACCCAGTACGTGGAGGGTGAGTCCAAGCCACTGCTGGAAGCATGTTCTGACTGAAAGGACACCTGGCTACCAGCAAACCGCTCACAAACGGCCTCTCGTTTTGTAGGTCTGTTCTCTGCATGGCTGGGCTGTTCCTTGTGCCTCGCTGAAGCTGTGCCATATGGAGCAAATGCTTCAACGTCTGTCTGTGTGTCTGCTTGGCCATGCAACCCAAGAGGTCTCTGCAAACGATGCTCTGCTCTCATAATTTTCATGAGTTGAGGACAGTCCCCGATAGGGGTTTTTCTTCACTTTTCCCAAGTTCCTTCCCCCTCACCCCCCGATCTCCCAAAGCATAAAGAGCTATCACCAGAGACCTGCAACTGGATAGCTGCTGGGAGGAAGAAGGTGGCTGGAGACAGTTGCAGGCTCATGCTCTGCGTGTTCGCTCTCTCTCTCCCATATGTGACACTGGGACCTGGTTTAGCTTTAGGCAGTTGAAAGTGTGACAAGAAGGAGACAAAAAAGGTCTCTCATCCGTTCCTTTCTTCCTCTGCTGCATAGCCAGCTGGAGTCTGCTGGCTTGCAGGGAAAGAAGGGGCAACAGAAGAGGATCTGAACAGAGACCATGGGGCTGAGCATCCTTTCCTAGCAAACCCGCTCTGCTGCGTGCAGGCCTGGAATCTGGAAAAAGGTTCAACTTTTACTTTTTTTCTTAAGAGAAGCTGGGGCAAAACCCTGGACCTCCTCAGTCCTGTGGTTTTCTTTAGAAGTGGTGTGTTTGCGAGCGCCTGTGTGCACGTGGCATGCTCACGTCTGTGTGTGTGCGATTCCCGGGTGAGTAACAGCACTCCCAGGGTTGTACTGTGTGTTGAGTCGCACCTCACTCTTGCTGCTTGCCTTGTTTTTCTCAGGCTGACGAGCTCCTGACTAATGGCAGTCACTGCTGCTTAATCAGGAAGCAATTTAAGGATAACCTTTTCTAATTAACTAGCGGAGAGAAGAATGAATAAACTGTGAAACAGCCAGCTGGCTTCGGTGTCCCCAGCCAAAGGGTCTGTCAGGAGGTAGAAAATGGCATCTGGGGACAGGGATGGCAGCTCCAGACCTGCCACTGGGCAGGGTAGCATTAATCAGAGATGGGAGGGGTTTACGGTGCTGGCCAGGGCCTTTTCTCTGCTTTCTCCCCAGATATCGCTCTGGTCACACACACGGGGATCACGACTGTCCAGGAAGGGTGGCTTGATGTGTATGATCAAGCCCCATGTATAATTAAAACCCTGGTAGATGCTTTTCTTCAGAACTTTGATGCAAACATTAATAATTACCTTGTTATGAAGGTGTTCACAGAATCATAACACAGCCCAGGTTGGAAGGGACCTCAAAAGATCATCTGGTCCAACCCTTTGTGGGAAAGAGAGCCTAGGTAATATTATCTAGCATCCTGACCCCACCATGTCCCTGGGGAGGCTGTTCCAGTGATTGATTGTTCTCACTGTGAAAAGTTTCCTTCTTACATCAAGATGAAACCTCTTCTGGTGCAACTTGTTGAGCAGCGTCGTGCCCAGTATCTATTCCTGAGGGACCCCACTTGTGACAGGCTGCCAGCCTGAGTAAAACCCATTGATCACTGCCTTCTGCATGCGGCCTGTGAGCCCGTTGCCTACCCATCTCACAGAAGACCTCTTCAGTCTGTAACTGGCCTGTTCATCAGGAGAAGGCTGTGGGAAACAGTGTCAAACGCTCTGCTGAAGTTCAGGTAAACAACCACCACTGCTTCTGTAGACAGAAAATGCTGTTTCGTTATAAGTGGTGATCAGGTTGGTCTGGCATGATTTGCTGTTGGTAAATCCGTGCCGGCTTTTCCCAGTCACCTGCTTCATTTGGTTTGTGATGACTTCTAGGAGGACTTGCTCCATTATTTTTCCAGGGACTGGAGTAAGATTAATGGGCCTGTAGTTTCCTGCGTCCTCTTTTGTGCCCTTTTTGTGGCCAGCCTTGACATTTGCCCTCGTTCGCTTACCAGGCACATCCCCTCGTCTCCACTGCTTTTCAAAGATTACAGGCAGTGGCCTGGCACCAATGTCAGCCACCACTTTCGACATCCAGTGGCGGATTTAAGGACATGGAACTGTTGGAGCGGGTCCAAAAGAGGGCTACAAAAATGATCCGAGGGCTGGAGCACCTCTCCTATGAGGACAGGCTGAGAGAGTTGGGCTTGTTCAGCCTGGAGAAGAGAAGGCTGCGGGGAGACCTGATTGCAGCCTTTCAGTACTTAAAGGGAGCCTATAGGAA
>Ga0181612_116758_pt1 | contig 17082 bp, 6 predicted proteins | sample HoacroProtozoa21_FD_119630 | JGI IMG/M metagenome (GOLD analysis project Ga0181612, IMG submission 119630) | Hoatzin crop microbial communities from Cojedes, Venezuel. Combined Assembly of Gp0051906, Gp0051904, Gp0051908
AAAAAAAAAAAAAAAAAATTCTTTCTGTGTGATAATGGTGTACTAGACATATTAAAAAGCAAGCGCAAAATTTTTTGTCAGGGCAAGCGGATTTTAATACTAGCTGATTTGTTTTGTTGCACTCCAGAGAGATTTATAAATTACTGCCTTTTTATATGGACAGGTGTTCTTAGGAAGATCAACATTGCATTTCAGGCAAAGAAAACAGGTATTTACATGGTGTGTGCAATGTTACCAGCAACCGTGTTGCATTTTGCCAGAGCTCCAAAGTGCCCGGCCTCACAGCTCTCCCTATTAATGTTTAATAGGAAAAGCAGCAGGACCCAGCACATTAGTGCTCCAGCATTGCAAAATGAGTTTGGAAACTGCACTATGGTTGCTAGCAAATTTTTTTTGAAGTACCTGGTTAATAAATCAGTACTGAGAGGGCACCAGACAGTTGAATCAAACAGGCACTTGGCAGTTGTAGGATAACAAAGTATTATTTGACTATATATGTTTATGTAAGGAGCAATTGTGGAGTCCTAGTCAAACTCTTGTTTTGCAAAACAAAAGAAGATGGAATCCTGTTTGTGCAGAAACGTCTTCTTTATACAGTTGTGATCTATCTTGATGTGTGTGTGTGTGAAGAGTTGCATGCTGAAGTGCTGCTAATTTAGCTCAAGTTTTTGGTACCTCTAGAGATTTAATTTTGGTTTACAGTATCAGTATTGCTCCCCAACTGAATGCTGAGCTTTGAATGCTGCCCCCTGCCCTTGATCACTCAAATCTGACAGTAACAATGAGAAGTGGTAGTATGGGCAATGTCACTGAAATGGGGAGAGCTGCTTTTCTGAGGTTTCTCTTCTTTAGAGTAGCCCATGAGCTGCTGTTATTCAAGGCAGCAAAACCTGAGTCAGGCTGTTTTATCAGTAAAGTCTTTTAACATACAACAGTCTTTCCATGGGGATGGATTTTTCCCAAGATGGTCACTGAAATAAACGTCCAATGCAGTACTGTTTATTTGCTTGTTTTTCTGCTATCACTGCTTTTAATGAATGGTGTGAGGAGGGGGAATGTGCGCTTTACAATACCTAATTTAATTTTTTGGTAGGCTGAGCTGGTTTCATTGACTTGAATTCTCTCCCCTCTCAGTTACTGCTGCTCTGCCCTTTTCGGTATAATATCTTCCAAATGTTTTGAGTATTTTGTCTGTGGTGGTTTGGGATTTTTTTTCTTGTATGTTCAATGTATCATTTTCAATGAGATTGAATCAGTGGTACTGTATTCACAAGCAACTTTTTGACAGCATGTGAAACTGCAATATGACAACTGATCTGGGCAACTCTTAGAGTTGTAACCCATTGATTTTGTGTCCTGAAGTGAGACTAGGTTTGTGCCTGAATCTTCTGAAGTTTGAATTATTCATGTTTCCATGCTTTTTTAGGTGGTAGCTCTCTGACTTCATAGGTCTTTGGCTACAATAAAATGTAAATAGGATCTCTCTAGGTAGAGAGAGAGCATGTGCACAGACTAGGCACCACAGAAACCAACCCAAAATCGTGTCTGTGTTGTAGATGAAATGAATCTTGTGCAGAAATTTGTAATGTCAGCAAAACATTTGAAGGGCTTATGAAATGAATGTGGTCTTCAGTGCTACAGGAAGATTCAGAAATCTGTAGAATTGATGGTGTAATTGAATTTGCCAAATTTCAGTAAAACATGCTGAGATGCAATGGATGTATCCAACAAAAGCATTGATTTAAAAAATAGATCTGTGAACCTTAAGTTCCAACAGTGATAGGGGATAATATCTGGCAACAAATCAGACCTCATCAATTCTTAGCCCAAGAAGGGAGAGAAATATGGAAAGCAAGCTAAATAAGTTGTATGATTAAATTTCTATACAATCTATGGTGCATTCCTCTTTGGGACCATTATGGGGAATTACAATATCTCAAATTATCTTGCAAGGAATCAGATGTGTTGTTCTACATATACTGTGTGCATCAACCAGTGGTGCAAACTGCTAACAGTTGTTGTTAAAGGTGCAGGCATTCTTGTACTTTGACTTGAGCTTAATAATTCTGGTTTTTGTCCAACCTATCAAATGGGAGCTGACACCTATACAAGGAGTGTTATCAACAAGTTAATAGTTCATACAAACCTGGGAACTCCGTACAATTTCTAAAATTCATTGATGTTTCAGACTGTAAGACAACAAGGGCTGTCTTTATGCCCCTAACTGCACTACAGCTGAAGGTGACAAATGCCATCAGCTCCTCTACTAAAACTGGTGGCATCGATTCGGCCTGCATCCATCATCCAATATATATTCAGCATGTGTCATGTGCAAATAATCAAATATGAGCTGGGAGACTGCCCCCACAAAGTATACCTTGGAGCTTATGAAATGCAACTGTCAGTTCTTGCTAAATCAGTGATTCTGTATGCTTTAAGAATGGCTTCAGGTGCACAGATATGGATACGTAAACTGCCATCTTGTACTGACCAACAGATTCCCCACAAAAAGTAGGCCAGCGTACAAGATCATTTCAAGGAAATCCTGAAGGAAAGGAGCCGTACATTTTAAATGTCATTACTGTTTAGTGCTTTACTATTATCCTACGATACAACTAATTATTATCGGAAAATGTTTTTTATTTAAACAATAATTCTTTAGTTCCCTATGTTCAGAATATTCTCAATGGGACCAAATAATTCCTTATAATATTAATCAGTAAGTAGAAAGAAATCATCCTTAAGAAAGTGATTATTGGTACTGCAACTGGCATGCAGCAGAAGTTATTGTAAAGTCTACAGACACAGACAAATACAGACAAATGGGTGTCTCCAAAAGGTATCATCAAAGTCAGCCATTTCAGCATATGAAGCTCATATTTATGGTCTGGGTGTAGTGACTATGAACTGAAAGCAGTGAAGTCCCAGAGAACTTGCATATCATCCATGAATTTATGAATCACAGCTTCCTAGCTCACCAAAGACTGATTGCATGGAAAAGCCCCAAATGTTGTTTGTTTCCCTGTTCAGCTAAAAAAGCAACTCACTAATCAGGAGTTGCAGTACTCCTTACCATCTGGAGGTCTTGACATGCTCAGTGAAAGGGAAGAGATAAGGACCAGAGAGAAGCTGGCTTGGAGGCAGTCAGTTCTGCCCCATACATGAGAGATGTCAGATTTGGAGGGAGGCCTTCTGAGTGGGAGACTCCTGCTCAGGCCCTCTGCATGAGCAGGAAAGGCAGAAGTTTCCTGCTTTCTCACTCCAGTCATCACCCTAAGTGCTAATAATTCTGCTTTTCAGAGTGTTAACTAAAGCAATTTCTTCCCTCCCTATTTTAATAAATCTAGTAAATCATATCCAGCATGATCCTTAGTGGAAAGTTTCACAATTTATACTGGTACTTACAAGCCCAATTAGTTCTGGGATGTCTGCTCTTTAATTGTAGCACAGTAGAGCTTTCCTTGGCAGTATAAAAAGCGGTCCAGACAAACAACAGCAGTGTTTTGGTTTTATAACACCTTGGCATGTATCATTTCACACTGACAAATACAAATCCCAATTCTGATTTTGAATTCCTAGGCAAAAGCTGTAGTAAGTTTTGTTCTCTCATGCAATTTGTTGTGTCTTTTGAGATTCATTTTCTGATAAAATGCCAGGTGCCTTGTGTGCGAGGCAAGTTCTAAAGACACTTCAGCTCTATGGGCACTCCATCACAGCACTAGAAGCCATAACAGCTGATGGGTCCTTATTTGCATGCAGTTCGTCTTCCATTTTCGCTGTGGCATCATGCTCTCCAGTGCTTTAGTTGCTGCTTTATCTTTCTCGGCTGCCATGGAAAGGGCAACATTTCATTGTTTGCCTTTGATGCTAAAACTTGGGAAATGACCTTGTTTCTTCTGAAGAAAAGAATCTGTATTGAGCTTCCTAAGTTGTTCACTGTGCAGTACAGTTATTTTGTCCAGTTTGCTTGTTAACCTTAATCTTCAAGAGTGTATATAAATACAGTACTTATTGAAGTTTTTGAACCACGTTGATAATTATAATCCATCATCTGAGTGCTGAAACTGCTGAAATCTGTATGTAGTAGGTTATGCATTTTCCCAGCTAAGGCAAAAAGCAGTTTTAAAGGATGTGTTGAATTGTTCTTTGCTCAAAATTAAACAGTTAGCTTTTTTAATAGGGAGACAAGGCTCTAGCTGCACCAAGCTTCATGTAGAGAGTACTGTATATTTTTATGACCTGTATTATTCAGCAAGCCAGACAAGATGATACTAATGCTCTCTTCTGGTCATAAATTGTGTAAGATGCTTAGATACCTCATGGTTACAGTATCGGCATAAATATGCCGATGGATACAGATGTAATTAATTTTTAGGCATTCCTTGCAATTATTCCAGTGATAGATGTCTAAATTTGTCCATTTAGAGAAAATGTCCCGCTGCATTACTGCTACTTGTAAAATTTAATGGCTGTAGGGCATGAGATTGTGTTTCTGCTGTTGTCTTTTTGTTCTATAATTAAGTGTACTTGTGGTTCTACTAAAATTATGACCTGAACTGCACACTAAAACATGGTGTTAGCTCCTGGTAATCACAGCCCAGGAGAGCCTGAGGACTCTTTGGCTGAGAGGAAGGGCAGGCTAGTGGGGCTGATAAAGCTGTAGAGTGTGGGTCTGAAGCACCCCAGGTAGGAACAGTGGAGGAGCAGAGATGCAGACATTCAGTTTTATGGAGGAGTAGTATTTCCTGAAGGTCCATTTCTGAATATTGGCACAGTACACAACTTCTCTTGTACTTTCTGGGAAGTTGTTTGTGCTGTTGTTCTAGAGTAGATTTTAACTTCCAGTGCATCCCAGTGGTTTTCAGAGGAAGGAAGGGTGATCTCATGACAAGTTAGAGTTAGCCTATTTTTCTTTTCCAGTAGTAAGAAACAATTACATTTATCTTTTATTAAATTTGTTGTGTCATAAAAAAAAAAATCTTTGGAGATGCAAAAAATAAACCAGTATACATTTTTATTTTGCTGTAGCTCTTGACAAAAGCAGATGTATTGTCAGGGCAATACAACTTTAGCTACTTTTCAATTACTTCAATATACTTTGTTAGTGCCAACAGCTTTTAAAAAGTAGTACTGTTTTAGCTGTGTGGTTTGACGAGAACAGGCCTGTACGCATAGCCTATGGATTCCTACCAGGTGCTGCTGTGGTATCTGAGAAAGGAATTGAAGAAATAAGATAATGATAGTTAACTTTGTCCATGCGTGCATACAACTGAACCTTGTACAATTTAAACTACTGCTAGACTAAATGGATGAAGTTCAGAGAATGAATGTGGTCAATGGCCATTTATGTATTTTCCCTGTTAAAAGAATAACAGGAAATACAGCTATGAAAAAGGATCAGCCATCGGCCAGCCTTTGACTCATGGTGGGTTTTTTATCTTGTGTATTTTGAGAGTCTGACGCTCATTCAAGCTATTTGATTGTCGCCTAGTAAATTAAATATTTCCATTTTTTAAAACGTGGAAAAGATCTGAATATTCTGTGAAGGAGGTTTGTGTAACTGTTATGGTTTCTTTAGTATAGAATGCATCAGTCACATTTATGGTGGCCATAAAAGAATAACTATATTTGAAGTAAAGCATTTATTGTTCTTTCAAATAATGTTTTAATAGTTTAATAATTCAAATTATTAGTCTATTTAGAATATACACTCATAGTCCAAGTTAACATAAGAAAGCTTGAATGATGATACTGAGTTTCATACAGCTGGTAGTGATCTCTAAATTGAGAGAGTCGTTTGGAGTTTGGAGGCTGAGTGCCAGCACATGCTAAAACTCCTTGGCCAGGATATGTGTAAGTGCTCCTCAGTTGTGCTGTTTGTTAGCAGTGCCTGCTGAAATGGCAAGCCTCACTACAAATGTAAAGCCTTTGGAGCTTCAAAGGCAGGTGAGTATTCACTGCATGCTACAAATGAGTAAGGGAGAGGGACTACCTTAGACATGAAAGAAGTTGCATGAGAAAAATGAGAGCGATACAGGCTGATTCACACAGTCTTGTGTTTTGGAAAACCAAATATGTGCTTTCAGGGAGGATGCAAGGCTACTAGACCCCCTTCAACTTGGCCAATGAAAAGGTCATGTCTCATTCCCAAGTTTCGTCTCAGCTGCAGCCTGATGCCCTCGATGGAGACTGGGCAGGCATTGGCTTCATCCTCTCCAGTAGCTCATGGGCTACTGCTGGCCAGCAGACAGCAATTAGTGGTTGGCTGAAGCCCCGCTTGCCTTCCTCAAAAATGTATGCAGAAATATGTTCTTTTTTTTTTAACAGCTGGAATAGCAGGTTCTATTTCCCTCCTCCCCCTGTCACCCAGTCCCAAATGCTTCTTTCTCCTGGAGAAGAGACGGGAGAGCTTCAGACCATGAAGCTTCCCTTTTAAATTTAATGTGCTAAGCTGGTTTTTGTGTCAATAGGAGCCTCCGACTGTGTGCTCTTGTACACGTGGTTTTAATACAGCAACTTGAGTCACTTAAATATTCTCGCCGTGAGCAGCTTCTCATGTAAAAAACATGTATATTTGCAAGGAATTTTTCCTTAGGGTGATGATAATGCCTGAGAAAGATTTTAGTTAGTAAAAGAAGCAAGCAGTCTGTGTAAACTGAACAGTCTAAATCATGGAGGCGCGAGGTTTTAATTAAGGTGGCTCTGTGAGGATGCAGGTGGTGAGCAGCTGTCTGCAATGTGGAACCTTGCTCTACGATGGCTCACTGTGCGTTACTGGTGTTTCGTGGCAAGTGCCTTTGGTTTGCAACTGAAGCAGACTGATATATAGGCAATGTGACTTGCGATCTGTTTGCTTTCTGTTCAAGAAGGACTTGAAATCTGCTAATTTTAATAGAAACCTGAATATTGAAATATCAAGTAGCTGGAGATTAGTTAAACAGTAAGTCTTAGGAAATTATGTACTCTTTAGTGTGCAATCTTTTTGCCAAAGCTTACTCTTTGTCAGTAAAGTGCTGTGTCCAAAGATGCACTTGCCTTGAAATTTGGAAAAAATACTGATCAGTGCATTTGATTGAGTGGTAAGCCTTAGAGAAAAGCACTTGTCCATCTTTCTGTCTGATTCTTACCTTCATAGGATGTGTATTTATAGCCTTACTGTTCTAATAATCTTAAACAACTAGCCCTCAAGATAACCGAAGCGTAACTTTTGTTGCAATTTCTCCTTCTTGCTGAAAAGGATTAAATAATATAAATCAAGGGTTAGTGGAAGCATCGCCTTGAATTCTGGATGATTATCAGTGCATCTTTTAGAAGGCTCTTTTTCCATTTCTTTGTTCAAAATGCTTCTGTAGGAGGAAAAACATCACTTGGAATCTGTATGTTATTCAGTCTATGTTGTGCCCATAGCAATAGAATACAATGGGTGTCAAAAGAACCAGGTGCAAGAATTGCTTTCTAAATGCATAGCAATACTCTGTGCACAAGTTTAGGTCTATGTGCTATATAGCATGAAGTGAGGCTGGTAGCAGCCAGAGTTTTACATGACCTGAGGACTGGAGAAGAAGCCTAAACTCATCCATGATCATCAACTGTCTAACTGCTTTGGACAAGAGAACGTCCAGCAAGTTGTAACGTTTTCTTGGAAAATGCCATAATTTATAGGCTGCTCTATTTCTTTGTCTGTTGCTCCATTGGGGCTGGCTGTGCGCTCCGTTCAGTGCATCTGTGCTGAAGGTGACTGAGGCTGTTGGTTGAGGAAGGTGCTCCATTGTTTCTTGGAAGTTTTGATGAGCAGCAAGCTTTGGTCTGTCTGGGTTGCTCATGCAACTAGTTCCTAGAACTGGTATTCTTCCCTTTTAGTCCATCCCTAAAGTAAATAAGAAGAACCCTCTGGTGGGGATCAGGTCAGGAATCTGATCACTCTCTACAGAGCCATGCTTCATTCATAGGTAGAAGCCCTAACAAACTTAGCAGGGCTCTCTATACTTCATTATCTGTAACAAGTAAATAAAAGTTAACCAAAGGGGTTTTTTTTGTTTTGGTTTTTGTTTTTTTCCTTTTAGCTGCTGACCTTAAAATAGATACTGAGTAATAATGGAGATGAGATTGAATGTGAACCGCCTTAAAAAGACAAATACCACTGAAACCTTAAAAAAAAAATCTATCTTAAATTCCATTTTCATTATCTATTTGAAAGATTTTCTATTACTGCAAAATAAACTGCAAAGCGCATTCATGAATCTGCTGGTATAGATAAATGCAGTAGTACTACTGGAGAGCTTAATCCACACCACACATTGGTGGTACCCGATCTTGCTGGCTGGAGTGGCCACTTAGCTTCTGCATGTGCCAGAGCAGCACCATTCCTGCCTCCCTGCTAGGTGGGGTGGCAGTGTGATGGAAAGAGTCCCCCCCTGTGGATGTGACGCCTCGGAGGGGACTGCTGCTGCCGTTTATTTGGCTGCTGCCTGCTCCCTCTACGATCACCGGAAAAAGAGAGACCAGGAGTGGCTGCTGGTGGAGCACCCTGGGCTCTGGAGTAAAGTTCTGACAACAACCTGCCAGTAGCTCCCCAGTCCCAGGTTGTGGGACCCTCATCACAAGTGCTATTTCCGCCAGCAGGACAGATGGATCTTGTCAGACCTCAGGCTGTACCTGTGCCTTTGCCCTTTTCAGGCTCACCCTGCTCCTCTCTATCCCAAGGGAATGCATTTACCTATCGCATTTTGTCTGCACAAGACACCATGTTTCTCTTAAATCAGGATCTTGAGGATACAGCTGTCTTGTCACTTGCTACAATTATGCTCCAAAGGCCTTACTTTAGGCCAGAATCTGGAGTTCTTGTTAGGCACAGTGGCAGACCTACACCACAACAAGGTCTCTTACATCAGTCATACTTGCTTTAAACCAGAAGCACAAAAGCAAACAAGTAAAAAACCAGTAATTCTTTACAGGTTTCAAAGCTTAGGGTGTATCGTTAGTTACCTGCTGGAGGCCCTGCCTTTTTCAGTTTTTAAGTTTATCAGGTTTTTGTTTTCAGATGAGTGTCCCCGTGTCATAGTATTTTACCAGTTCAGGTAAAAACAACCCTGCTCATGTACTGTACTGCTTCCTTTATTTCACTGCTCATTGTTGGCAGCACTCACGTTAGGATACAGCATTACTTGGAAAGCTAGAGGCTTTCTCAAGACCTGCTTGTTAATTATTTTTCCTCTACAGGCACAGAAAGCCTTGATTTTTCTGTGGTTACTTCTACAGGCTCTATGCTTTAAGAGGCTTATGCAGGCTCAATGCTCTAAAAGGCTGGAGGGCTGGGGTACCCGTTGCATTTGGCACATCTCAGTGATTTGAGGCTCCCATGGTTTGCATGTCACAATTTCTTTCATCCTCTCTGGAAGTGAGGGAAGGAGCTCGCAAATGTGAAGGTAGTCTGAACTTCAGACAAGTGTCGTATGATGACCATTGTGTTGCAGTCTGTCCAGTTACTGTCGAAGAAGGACATGATTCTAATTACTGTTGCTAAAAAGTAAAATAAAAGCATTCTGAAGTTTGATAGCAATGAGCTGACTCAGCATTCTTGCCAGGGTCATTACATATTTCAGCAACTAAAGTAAAGACTTTTTTGGTGAAAAGTACTTCATTAAAAATAAAGGTTCTGTGCATTTTTCAATTGTCACACCTTGAAACTTAAGTTTGAGCTGATGGCAGAGATGATGTTCTTTTTATGCATTTTAGGGGACAAAACATTTCTCTTTTTCGAGTACTTTTTTCTCAGTAATGTTTGTGTTTTTGTTTTTAAAAAAGTGTGGCCTTAATTATGCACATATGTAGGAATCTGTCTGCCTCCTAGATCTGATGGAGAAGAGGCTCCAGAAGTCATGCATGAAGTGTTAGGAGTCCTTGGGTCTGGGTGCAGGGTACGAAGTAAATTTCTAGTGCCAGATCCACCTGCATACAGAGGCCTACAACTGTGCAGGCTGGGTTGCTTAGAACAGCAATTATCTCTCTCATAGTCATCCAGCTGTCCCTAAATATCGCCCTTCTGCATGTACTGAGAAAAATTAATGGAAGCGCGTGTAGAAACTGAGTTGCATCCGTGTGATCGTTCAGACACATGGGATGTCCTCTGTCCTGCTGCTTTCAGGCTTGCCAAAGTTGGTAGGGTTATTTCAAACCCAAGACAGCAGATGATGTCTGAGGAGACTCACAAGATAAAATTCTCCTTGTTGGTTACTCATGGGTGGTGACTTTAAAATATACCTGAAATAACTGCTGGTTTCCAAACTGCACTGGAGTGCCGCGAGCAACTGCAGTTGAAAGGAGTGAGCAGATGCGTGTTGGAAATTATACTGATTATCAGGGTCTGCATTGCAGGACCAGCTTGCAGAAGAAGGATCTTTAATAAAGTGTTGAGAAATGTGGAAAAGGTACATGACATGAAGCACTGAGAAGCTGACGCACTTGTGTCCTGCTGCAAGCTGTTTTATTTTGTCTTCATGCCAGCAGGATTATTTGGGTTCTAGTGCTATAAACACTGGTTGTGTGATTGACCTGAGGAACCCTGCAAGACACCTTTTCTTTAACTGCTCAGAAATTTTGCATGGGATAGAGCTGGGACTGAAACCTGTGCTAAACTTTCTTATGCAAGTGAGACTCGTTATGTGTAAAAAAGGTTGTACAAGGGATGTCTCTTAACTGTTCAGAACAGCACTGAAGAACGGCTTGTTTGGCATTTGGTGTACTGTGTTGTGGTCCAGAGACTTCCTATATGAATTCACTCCATCTGTATTACCGAGTTTTCAGATTTACTAGGGAACCTGGCTGAGGCCTGACAGGGAGCAAAATGTACCCCATGAAATGCTGGTCAGTGCAAACCGCACAGCTGTATTTCCTAAGCAATTTGTATTCTCTAAGTATTTAATATTCAGACATGCAATATGAGCTTATATCTTTGCAATTATCTAGTGAAGTAGACGAAAATAAGTTTAATTAAGCAAGTATATCTTGGAAACATAAAGTAACAATTCCAGGTTGTTACTAATTTCAGAATGCACTTGAAGTGCAATGCAGTAGAAATACAATTTAGCCTCCTACAATAACCCTCAACTGATCAAAGCAAACCCCAGACCATTTCTTGCATGCTGCTCTGATCAGCAAGCTAAGCCTGTTTTTGCCAAGCTGAAGATGTCTCTAACATTATGTTCAAGCAGAGAAGCATGTTCAAATGTTGCTTGATGTGTGGAGCGTGCACTTAAAATGCCATGTTGTAGTGGAAGTAGCAGGAGAGTGCCTTAATTATGATAATCTGACTTGGAGCAGCTGGTTCGTTTTGGCATGCTGAGAGCTGATCACAGGAGGCCGGGCAGTGCACTCACTGTGTGCTCCGCTGGTCCTTGGAGCGCTTGTTTGGGGCCTGCGTATCCTCCGCAGAGGCAGAAAGACAGAGGCTTCAAGCTTCTGCCCTCTCAGCTGTGCTCTCATGTTTCATGGTGGTGTTTATCTAAGGGACGAAGTCGTGTGAAGAAAGGGGGATTGCTTGACAAAGGAACAGTCAGTTACTATGTAGTGACGATTTGGGAGTTCTGTGGCATGATCTGACCAGAGCAAAGACAGAAAAGCTTGTTTTTCATGCACTGATCTCCTTACTTGAGCTGCAGGCATAAAACTTGTGGCTCTCAGCTTGGGCATGAAAGGAAAGGGATGTGTAAGTAGTCAGGTCGCCAACTCTGGGTACGTTTGTGAAGTCTCACAAATTACAGGGCTTGTTAAAAACCAGCCAAACAAAACCTTGTAGTGCTATACAGCAAATTATTATGTGCACAGTTGTGGATAGGCTTTCCTGCTTGAAAAAAAGTTTGCAAATTAAGATTTTGTGAAAAAAGTAAAAAATACTGCTGTGACTGCTTATAATACAACTTCTTTCACCATGAACAATTTTTAATGCTTAGTCAGAAAAATTAATTCTGGCTTTGCTGTTTCCTTTTTGTTTCTTCTCTATGGTCAGCATGAAGCTTTCCCAGATCCCACATGAATTGGTGGATCCCCTGCTGGCAAAGCCCTCAACATTACTCTGTGGTGGCTGAGGGGGTGGCACTGGCGGGGCCAGAGCAGCGTGTGCTGCAGCTGCTCCCTGCTCGTCCACAGTTCCTGCAGTTAGGTGAGGTGGGGACTGCAAGCTTTGCACGAGAAATTCAAACTAGTCCATAAGCTAAACAGCATTCCCCATGCTTGAAATGGCAAAAAGATGACACATTTGTAAACTTCAGAAAGTTTAAAAAAACCCAGAAATATTTGACTGCCAAAAAACCCCTTTTGATAATTATATTAATAGAGAAGTTGTTCCAGGTATCAAACACTGTCTCTCTGCATTCAAGTCAGGATATCTGTGTAGCGGAATGGCATGTGTATATCAGATTAACCCCGTATGCCCTCAGTGTCATCTTTTCAAAATTTGCAGTAATTATATACAGCAGAAACCGAGCAACGATGTCTGCAACTAGAGCTTTAGAACACAGTCTGTGGTCATTTATCATCTTGGTCCCTAAACAAGAAAGAGAAAAACTCTCCAGAATCTTTTAAAAACTATTTTCAAACAAAATTTCCTTTCATACGATATCAGAATGTTGGTTTCTTTTAAAAAAAGAAACAGAAGTTGTCAACAAGTGGAAACTGCAGCTGTATAAAAGTAGTAGCATGTGAAGAGCAGCTGAGAAGCTTGATAGTTTCTTAGGCAACTAAAGTGTCGTTAAGACTATTCATATGGTAAAGATTAAACATAGGTCAAATGGATGTACAATGCCTTTTCAGTTTGTAACAGAAGACAATTTTTCTCCCACCATTTGGCTTATTTTAGCTATGGGCATCGAGCTAATTTGCATAATACACAGTATTTCCAGTCTATTGTCAATAAAGAATTAATTCTGTTTGAAAGCAAAAATATGGTTTTTTTTTCTTTATGGAGCATAAAGCTGAAATAGTATGTTTTCTAGTTTTTGCAAAGAAAAAGATCTAGAAGAGTATTTGTTCGTTTCATACGATTATGAACTTCATCAGCACATATTTTTGGAAACCTTACTCTGTATGCACATGCACAGCTGTTCTTAAATATGGAATGAGTGGGAGCTTACAAGCCGTGGGCTTACACCTTTCCAAAAATTACTTCAGTGCTTCCACTGCCTGAATCTCATTGATTCACTGTTGGTTTGGGATTTTCTTTCTTTTATTTAGAAGGTGTGACTTGGGAAGCAATTACATGGTTCTTTCCTTTGCTTCCATGCCCTACTCTGCATTGGCCAATGAAAGATTCCCTACATTCTTGGACTGGAGATGTAGATTTTCCTGTCTCTGAGCTTAAACATTTTTTTTTGCATATGCAAATGATGTTTCACAAAAAGTAATATGCATAATGCTAGATTAAAGAGCAAAATAGCTAATATGTTGTCAAGTGTTAAATTTTCACGTAATATCGTAAAAACAATGATTTTGTGTACTCCTTAGGTATGAGCACCATAGGCTCCTAAACTGTTTCAATGAAAAGATCAGTATTTTGATAGCATTCGCATTTACTTATTTTCTTCATGTATTTTCTGTGATTTTATTTGCTTTTGAAGAGTCAGAAAACAAATCTGTCATCTATAACCATACTAATTATGCATTACTTTAAATGTAGATTCAGAAATCTAGTTTTAGCAAATGTCATTTTAACCCTTTAACACTTCTCTGTAGCTTTAAACCATGTTTCAATTAAAAAATAAATTTATTACTTTTTGGTAAAAAGCAAATGAAATGTGCATCCTGACTAGTAAGTAAGGAGATAGGAAAGGGAAAGAAATGTCCAAAGCAATAAAATCTGTTCCTCATTAAGGCCTTAATGTAATCATGTTCAAGTCCAGACATCCCTTAATCAATGCAGTCTGGACAGATATCACAACAGCTCTTCAGAAAGTACAGATAACACCAGTGTCAGTAGTCTAACTCAGGGATGGGCTTAAACGCGCATCCAGAAAGCAGCGAAGCCAGGAGAAGATAAGAGAGGGCTCTGAACCGTTGTCTCTAGTGACACAAGTAATATAGTTTGGGTAGTAGTTATTTTGATAGTTGACTGTATGTTTTTCATCAATAAAGGCAGAATAACCAGAATAAAAAGTACTTCATGCAAGGGGAAAAGCTGAAATCTTTTCTGGGGGACTTCACTTAGTGGAGAGACCTCTAGGTGTTTCTAAGTAGCTTTGATTAGAAGCCAACACTTTTAACATTCCAGCAAAAGAAAAGTTAATGTTCTTTTTTCTTCTTTCCCCCACCCTCCAACTTTTAATGTTTATTTAATATGGTTTTCTTGGGGATCCAGGCTTCTGACCAACCAGGTTGCTGTCTGGTCTGAAATGTGATCCCTGGCCCCATCAGTAAACCAAGAAAAGCAGTGGTGGGAGCTGGAAGGTATGAGAAGGGGGCTGAGATTTCCTTGGACAAAGTTAGGTTTTTCTTAGTGCCTCTGGTCATTACACAATCCGCTTGTAGAAGGCAAACAATAAAGAGCATTTAGGTACCAGTAAATACCTTCTACCAATGTGCAGCTACTTAAAGAAACTGAAGTTCTGTTGACAGTACTGAGGGTTCAGGAGGCTGGGGTTTAAGTGCTTATGTATTTTAAAATGTATAATTGAAGGAGCTTACAAAGGGCTAGGAAATGTTGAGTATTATAAATGGTGTAGTGACCAACAAATGGCACCTAACTTTGGGATTACCCACTTGACTTACACCCTGCTATTATGTGACACATGAGGAAATGAAGAAAAATGAGTGCCTCCCAGGAGGTGCTGCAATGTTTGGGCTTAGGTGTTAGGTTGGGGGGTTTGTTAAGTCAGGAATTAGGGCAGTTGCACTCAAGGGAACAAGCAGGCTTCAGCAAATGCAAGAAATGTCATTCATGTGCAACTCTGAGGGTAATGACCTGCAAGGGGAATCCTTAAAGGACAGGACAGACCCCTGAGAGAGCTGCAGGTCTTCAGGAAAGGATCTCATTAACACGGCCCCAAAATTAAATAGTTTAATTGGAAGAAGTAGAACTAAAATGATGCAGAAGAGGGGATAAAATGGGAGAGACTCTTCTAGTACACAGACTTGTGACTCCTTCCTGCCAGGTTGCAGAAGGGAGCACGGGATTCCCATCCTTGCACTGCTGATGTCGGACATGCTCTGAAAAGCCAGATCAAGCTGTTACTCTCCCTGCTGTTGGTGGATGTTAGGAGGTTTTAAAATAATGTATATGAAATTAAAATTGTTAATGCAGGTGCTGTCTTGTGTGTCCAGCTGCTTTAACACTAATCCTGCAAATTTATGTTCCTGTAGAGTAGGACCAGTACCTACGTGTGCCTTTCTAATCACGATAATGAGACTAGTCACATGCAGAAACCTGCAGGGTTGCAGTCAAAGCTCTGAATATGTTGTATCTGAGATGCTGGTGAGACTGCCTGCTGCAGTTACTTCTGCTTGGTTTTCCAGGGCTCACCAAGGCAGCAAATAGCTATAGAGCAGCTATTACTTCAGCTTTTCTGTTTCTTCTTGCTATCCCTTACATTAGATCTCTTCCTGTATCAGCAGGAGTGATAGAGAGCCCGTTGTTGTATAGAGGACATTCCCAGGAGGGTCTCTGTGATCCTCGTTATAGCTTGTTTGTGCTCCTGGAGCCTTCCAGTAGAGTAGTTTTTTTGAAGCAGAATTCTTAGAATAAAATAAGATTTTAGGTTTCTTGAAAAGGATGAACAGTTTCATCTGTGTCCTGACAGACCCAAGCAAGTGGACAAATGCTTTCCCCCTTTAGAGCTGAAAAATATGAAAACTCCTATGCAATGTTAGAGTGACAGTCTTGTAAAATCAATAGGCTTAGTGTTTGTGCAAGACTTGCCTCTTGTCCTGAGACCAGTGGTGAAAAGAGAAAGAACTTTTTGACCTGACTCTTATTTTATTCTGCACATTGATAATAATTCTATTGGAATGAAGGTCCTCTATGAGATCGTGGCAAGAGAGAGTGTTTGTCATTTCCCTATACTGAGTTTTTCTGCGTTACTCTCTGAATCAGGTTTTTTTCTCCATTTCACTGATGTAATTCCTTTACTCTCTCTTATTTGAGCTGGAGAAAGCATTGAACGTGACCACGGCAATAGCCATGGAAGAAAGATACTTCTAACTGCACCCCTTTTGCTCTGATATTTGAATGATCTCTCAGTCCTGTTACTGCTGTGCAGATTTAATGCCAACCTCATGAGAAATCATTCCTGCCTGGTTCTTCCCTGGGCTCTGACTCAAGCAGGATTGCCACTGTAGGGCTTGATCCTTTGGATCCATTTTCTTTTCTGTGCCTGACATGATCTGTTCAGGATAGGGAACAAACTGGCTTCACGAAGTAGGAGTTGCACAATGCATTTCAATAGCTTATCTTCTGGCACTTTTTGGCTGCAAATGGATAACAAAAACATTGCCCCAAGAAATCACCAGTGACTCCTGTGGGTGTCTTCTGGAGGAAGTTCAGGCTTTTCACCCTTTTTTCCAGGGGAAAGACAGTGGGCTTGACCAATATTAAAAGTACAGTACTGCTAGATCAGCAAGGGCAAAGAGGTTAATGTAGGTTTTCTGTTATTACCTTTTCCAATCACTGCTTAACCAGAAGAAAGTAGGTAGTACTCTGTTTTTTATGATTTTGCCAAAGTGCACAGGGGTGATGTTTAATTAAGGCTTTGCAATTATAGGCATTGGCCTCAAGCACAAACAAAGCTGCAGCTCTTCTCTGTGGGATGATGCAGGCTGTACAATCTCTACTGCATAGACCATACTCACTGCCAGAGGGGAATGAAGGGGAGAAAACAAATCACTGCCAGAGCATGATGCACCTTGCATGGACCTAAAGAGGAAAGCAGTTCACTTCCACAGCTTTCTTTTTAGTGCTTTGCAACATCCAAGTTTGGAAGGGTGCACACAGGAAATTGAGATGTAGCTGATGAACTAAGCTATTTGCTTTTTGCTCTTTGAATGCTGACAGAATCACAGAATGTTCGGGGTTGGAAGGGACCTCTGTGGGTCATCTAG
>Ga0181612_120427_pt1 | contig 17081 bp, 8 predicted proteins | sample HoacroProtozoa21_FD_119630 | JGI IMG/M metagenome (GOLD analysis project Ga0181612, IMG submission 119630) | Hoatzin crop microbial communities from Cojedes, Venezuel. Combined Assembly of Gp0051906, Gp0051904, Gp0051908
CTAAACAGCCCCAGCTCCCTCAGTTGCTCCTCATAAGACTTGTTCTCTAGACCCCTCACCAGCCTCATTGTCCTTCTCTGGACACACTCCAGCACCTCCATGTCCTTCTTGTAGAGAGGGGCCCAAAACTGAACACGGTGCTTGAGGTGCGGCCTCACCAGTACCGAGTACAGGGGGAGAGTGCCGAGTGCAGGGGGAATTTCACCCATGGAAGGGTGAATTTCACCCATGGAAGCAGACAGGTCTGTACTCAGAACTTGCATCCAAGTAACTTTAAAACAATTTATTTCAGGGGGCAGCTGAGCATGCCAGCTATTCCTGATGTTATGTTTGCCGGATCTGGTATGTCAGCATGAGTTTAAGTGTCTTATTTTAGATGCTCACATATGAAAAATTTAGCCCGTTAGAACAATTAAACTGAGAACCCTGCTGAAAAGGCCTGGCTGGTGTTATTCCAGAGAATGTATCAAAAGAATAACTCCTGACATTTGAATGAAAAAACCTAATATTTTCATTAATAGAAATATCTTCATAATGTGAAATATCCTAATTAATATGAAATGTCTTAATTATATGAAATACCATTCACTAAGTTGCAAATGATTGCAAGGGCTTTCATCTGCTCAGATGACTCTTTCTTAGTGCTTACGTTATCTTGAATTGAAGGTAGGTTTGATGTCGCATTTTACCTTTGCTTGCCTGCAGCCTCAGTTGAAGTAGGGGCTGTGTCCTGTGTCCATTCTGCCTGTGATGGCTTGAATGGAGCTGCCACAAAACTGGCACAAGCTGGCACGGGGTGAAGAGGTGGTGAAGTTTCTAGCTGAACTGATGGAGTTCTCTGTGGTGCAGGTGGACCAGAGCTACATCAGTTACTTGTTCTCAAAGGTGACTTCGAGGCACAGTGCTTCATCCCAATCATTTTAGGATTTGCTGCTTGTGGTGACTGCTGTTGGATTGTCCCAGGCTTCCCCCCCTGAGTTCAGCGCCGACTCAAGACTGGCATTGGTGTGTTACTAGAAAAAATATGTCACCACATGTATTTGCTTGAATTTGAGGTGACGGGGTGCAGTTTGGCCACAGACATTTTAACAGAGGTATTTGGCATCTACTGTTGATTATTATCCTCTTTTAACTTTGTTTCGTTGTCTTTTAAGCAGAAAATACCAGTGGGTGAAAACCCGATGCCTTTAAAGTCAATGGCAAAACTCCCACCAGGTTCACTGAGGCTAGAATTTCATTCTTATTGTGGTCAGTCTTTCCCCACAGTTATTAAATAACAAATAATTGAAGTGAACAATTCACAGAGGGATCCTAGCGTTTATTTATATAACCTCTTTGGTGAGAAGTAACAAGTAACATTCAGTAATAAATGCGTAGTCTTCCTGTAAATGATGTATGAACCAAAGAAAGGTGGACAGTATCTGATATTCTGTTCTCAAGAAATAATTGGACCAGCTGCGGTCTGGCCAGCATTTTGGTGAGAGGGTTGGGAATGAAATGAATATTGTGTCTCTGCCATGAGCAAGTAATAGTCTCCGAAAGTGAGTTTGCAGGTGCCCGCTATACTGGAAAGAGACAACTTCTCACCTTACTCTGCCCTCTGGAGAGCTGTGGAAATAACCAGTTTTCAAGTAGCAATAGTTGCATATTATGTAACCAACAGGTTGGGCTGTTAATGTGGTGGAAGGTCATTACTGACTCCATGTGTCCTCTGGCAGTGACATCCTGGTTCTGGAAACACAGTCTTCTCTTGCGTCATCTGCACCGGTCATTAGAGATGATAGGCATGACTTCTTGGTGTGTACTGAGTCTTGAAGGGAGGGGCTGTGCTCAAGCTGTGCAGTAGCAGAGGAAGTGATTTCTTGGCTTTCCTTGTGGTACCTCCTGCATCCTGAGCAGCTGAATGGTTCAGGGCAGTGAAAAAATCTATGGATTTTTTTTTTTTTTTAACTTTGAGTAGGAGGATCAAGTGCAGTTTCTGAAAGGAGTTTTTAGCAGAGCAGGGGAATGGCTATGGGCTGTATCACAGCTTTCAGATCTCCTGGGACCAGAGCTCATCCCTCCTTGTGTCTTGAGAAATGCCATTCCTGTTCCCCCTTCTTCCCTGCCAGTTAGTGTTGAAGTGACAAGGGGAAGACAGGGGAAGGTGGTTGTAAGGAGAAGGAGGAACTGATGACCCCGTGATTAACGTATGGAGAACAACCAGATGCTGTTTCCTAAATGTGCAGTTGTTGGCAGAAACTAAGCAAAACTGGGTAAGACGAACAGCACACATTATTGTTTGTTTGGTGAGTGAGGTATGTTACTGTCACCCCCGTAGGAAAGTTGGAGGTGCCTTTGGAGCATCATTGCATCTGGCTGACCTCATAGGCACTGTGGTTGAGAGTGTTTAGCTTCATGAGTGCTTGGCTATAAGCTGTAGACTCTGTTTTTGAAAGTAGGTCCCGGAATATTATCTGATGCCTTTCATTAACTAAGGTTTGGCATATATGAGGCGTTTTTGCCTGGGACAGCTATCCTGATATGGAGAGTGCTACTGGGTCTTCCACCTGCGTCTGAAGAACATCCGTGAGTGTCACCTCCTGCACAATGTCACTGATGTTTGTGTAGTGAAGTATTTCTTACCAAACACCCACTGCAGTCTTGGACTCCACTGCCTTCCAGATCATTCTCTAGGATAAATCACGCATTTGGTTTTGACGTAGAAAGCTCTGCGTGTTATATATCCTCACCTTCTCACCCAGGCTCTGCGACCAGTCGTACATAAATTGCATGGGAAGGGGGCTGGTGGGGGTATTGTCTTCTGTAGGTCTGCTTGGACTCGCTTGTGCTTTTGGTCCAAGAAAGCACAGGTTTGTTAACCATGGGCCTCCCAAGCTTTGGGAGGTGTGTGTGAGGCGCGTGGGCTTAGAAGAGGTAGTTTCTGCCCACACCAACGAATCTGTTTATATCTGTCCATCTCGCGTAATTCTCTGGCACCTATCACCTTGGCAGCTGTGTGTTTCCGAGATGACCATGGCTTTTTTTCATCTTCTCCCCTGTTTAATAGTCTTTTCTCCTTCCTTTTAAATCGGTCTTTAATAAAGTTGAGAATTCTTGCACAGGGTTTTATAAACAAGTGTTATTAAATTTTAAATCTGTTTTGAAAGTGCCTCTATCCTACTCCCTCCTAGTAAAGTGACCTTTTTAAATGGAGGGAAGTGGGTTTAGATGACAGTCATGATAAATGCGGTCATGTTCACTCAATAAAATAAGGCCCAGTGCATTTGAGGATAAATCAGTGAAATGTACAGCCCCACCTGTCTGTCTCCATCATTCATTTCCACTGTCACTTTCACAGTGGCTGATGGATCACAGTTGCTGTAAAATTAGACAGCCTTTAATCTCATTTCATCCTGATTAGCTTCTCCTTACCCTTTCCCTCTAACTCACTGACTGACACGCTAAAAACTCACACCGGGCTGTGTTTGAGGGTGACGTACAAACTTGTCTTCGAATACCCTTTTTGCGGGGCAGGCAGGTGTTCCACTGAGTTGAAATCGAAAAATGAGAAGATGGGATTTTCACATTATTAAAGCAAAACAGCAGACAAAGGCTCGTATAAAATTAATAAAAGCAGCAGCCTGGCCAGACTGTGTGATGGGCCAGATTCTTCTTGTTACACCCTGGCAAGCCCAGTGAGTTTGAGAAGATTGTTCCTACGAGAGGCTGAATTTAGCGTGCTCACTGCCACATAATTCTGACTGTATCTATGAAAAGTTATGTCCTGTATGGGTGTGTGTTCGTAAGGAATTACGGCTTACAGCACAAGTTTTCTGGTGCTTTCAAGGGGTGTTTTATAGTGCTGAAAAAAAAGTTCATTCCCATAGTTTTGATTTCTGTGTATAACTCATGATTCTGAGGGACCCTGACAATGGTCAGGGAGAAAGACCACGAGGTTGGAGATTTCACAGTTTCAGTGCCCAAACTCCCTCCCTCTTAGATGTCCTTAGTGTTGCTCCGTCCTCACCATTTTGTCCAGCCCCAAGGGCAGACTTGTGAGACCAAGAACAGAGTTTTCCGCAAAGCTCTGTAAGAAACAAAGGTCATAGCAAAGGTCTGCAGTGTTTTATTGCCATCAGCTTTCCTCCTGAAGCCCAGATGCTACCCTCCTTTCTAAGGCAAGCTTCCTTTTAGCTTTCCCATGAGTTATGGATGGTAGTTCGGGTCATTTGGGCCCAATCCCGTATCAGTGGGAATGTTGCCATCAAGTTAAGTAGGAGCCAGGATTAAGCCCTTAGTTTTCAAGGTTTAATTATCATCGTAAGTGTGGGAGTCTTATTGCATAGTTAATATGCATGGGAACAGCAGAAAAGCTTAAAATATAATTTCTTCCTCTGCTGGCCCTGTTTGTGTCAGTATGGAGAATAAATAAACAAAAGTCTTTGTAAAAATGAAAACACAACGTGAAAAATATGTGTGTACTGCCTGCAGACAGTTCTGATAAATGCTAGATCTCTCCAGATTGACCAAAGGAAGAGCCTGGTTGAGAGTACAAGCACTGACCTGCACCTAATTTGAAACCGCAATAGAGCGTTGGATGAGGAAGGAATTGAGGTCCCTGCGGACTGGGGAGTCTCTTCTTAAGAGCAGGAGTCCCAAAAAGCATCTAAGGAAGACAGCAGATTTCCCATTGGAGACCCAAATTCAATCTGTAGTACAAGCATCTGCAAAATCAAGGAAAGGACTGGGTTTCTGAGAGAAATATTTTTAAAATGGGAAATGTCAGAGATTTAATAACGAGGTAAATATGATATGGAGGCTAAAAATAACAAAAGCCTTTTCATTCTTTAACGCCACTGTAGGAATCTATAGGTAGTATAAAATCTTATGCAGTGCCTAGTGTAGGATTACTTCCCAGTTATATAAAGTGTACTAGTAACAAATAACCTTAATTAATGAACTTTCACTGTACCTGGCTGCCCAATTTAAGAACTGCTTCACTTACATGACTTGTAAGAGCACAGACTATGAAAATGATATTCGACCTTTACTAGAAACTAGAACTGTACCTTACTTATTCATCATTGCCTTGCCAAAAACTTCAGTAAGAAGCTTAAATGAGCCCACTTGATCTTTAGGAAAATGTGTCCTAAATAACAAAGCTGTGCATATTTATTATTATTATTATTTGCATATGCTATACTGCACAACTGCATTCTGAGAAAAATAAAAGATAATAAAACAAATGAAATGAGAGATATATCACCCAAAATAATCCAAGTGTGAGATAGGCTGCCTCTTTTTTTTTTTTTTTCCTTGGCATTGGCAAAAGAGCACAAAGTAAGAGCTGGCCCTGAGTCATATTGATTTCCCACTGCACTGGTTTCCTAAGTGCTCTGTTGATCCGTGTCAAGCAATAAGTTCCCTGCCTGTACATGCACATCACCTCCCCATTTGTCCTCACCTAGATTTAAGGTGCCCATATGATGAGCTGAACAAGGACATCATTTTTCCTACTGGTGTCACTGGGCCAAAACTACTCTATGTGGTATGATAACTAATGCTGTGCAAGTTTACATTTACCTTGCAATATCACAATAGTGCTGTATGGCACACCGCAATAATATGTGCCTATTATGTATTTATAAGTCCCTATTTTTGTGTCCTGGTGTTTGCAGTGAAAAATGTCAATTTAAAAAAATAAATAATTCCACCTGTTGTCGGTCCATAGTAATCGCGACACCTCCAAAAAAAAAAAGGGATGCTGCAAACCTAATGCCACAGTTTTGATCTTTGTTAACAAAGGGCTTCCTGATTAGATGAATAGAAAATGTGTGATTGTGCTGCTAATGACATTGTACAGGAAATTAAGCGTATACATTTGGAAAAGGCATTAAATCAGCAGGACCTTAATTTAAAAACTTAAAACTGTATGGAAATACAGCTTGTTCATTGCTGTGTAATAGAAAGCTACTGAACACACTGACTCTTCTTGTGGAAACATTACCAGCAGAACAAAGCTGGGCTGAGGTTTTTTTAATGTTTCCTAGCATACTAGGATTCCTGGCATCTGCTTATTTTCAGGGAGATATCAGGCAACTTCATCCCTTTTTACAAGTTGTTTTTAGAGCAGCATTTACGGCAGTTGGGCAGGTGGGGGGGGGCACTGAGGGACCAGAATTCCATGTTTTTTCCTCAATTATGTGCAAGATTGGATAACGTAAGATATATGGCTTTGTCTGCTGCTAATTCAGTGCACATGCATGCTTGGGGTGATGCATTCCCCTGTTATTTCATACAGATGTAATCCCAGTGTTGTGTTTTGTACCTTTGGAAATATTTGATGGAATCAGTGCCCTGAGCTGACAAAGAATTCTTGCTTTACTTGCAGTTATGCCGTATAACAGTGCCCATCACTGTGTCGTGGAAGTGGAAAACTTCTTGTTCGTGCTGGGAGGAGAAGACCAATGGAACCCTAATGGTATGTGTAGAATATTATAAGGCACAGGCAGCATCTGCCTTCCTCTGTCTTTCTGTCCATCAGGTCAGCCAATGTCGTCATTAGCAAGGGATTTTGAGGACCCTCAGCCTAATTATTGAACCTAGTAAAGGCTGCCTTTAGATATTGATGTAATAAATATCTGGTAGTTTAACATTAGCATCTCCGTCATTCATCAGCTCCCACATCCCCTGAGAAATGCCACAGGCAGCAGAACAGACTCTTTCAAGTGCATGCACCAGGCAGCAGCTGTTAAGAATTTTAACCTTCATTTCCAGTCTCCTTCCAGTCATAATATAATAATGCAATTGCAGTAGATGAATGCTTCCTTTCTATTGTCAAACCAGATACTCAGAGCTAAAGTTGTTAATGTGTTAATTATCTAGACTCTGAGATTCTTAAACTGGTCCTTTTTTTAGTCTTGTGCAAGAGCTTCTCATATAGATTATCTGCTGCTACCTTCTTTGATTTGATTACTTCATAAATTTACCGCAAAGAGAAATTAAACAATTTAACAGGCTTCTGAGCAAAGCAAAAGGAGAGTACCATGCCTAGCAAAATTCAGAAAATTGTCAAGATGTTGTTAAAAAGCTTGCACACGAAGAAAGAGTTGTAGTTGTAGCAGTCTGTGTAACAGAGATAATTATGACTGAGAAACCATAAAACAGCTTGCAGGTACACATTTTTACTTTAAAACACCAGAGGATCCAGCTGAAATTACATATACTGCATATATTTTATTGTGAATGCCCCATTTCAGCATCTGCACTAAACCAAATTATAGAAAATTGTTACATCTGTTCACTTCCTAAAACCTGAGACAAACAATCCAGTCCACCCTATAAGCATATTTCCGGTGTAGTTAAAAATATCACTAAATGTCTTAGGAGAAGGGCCCTTCAGTTCGATTGTTAAATATCCTTTATATTAAACAGGAGATAGCGTGGTATCATTAATGATACTTATTACTAGGAGCATCAGCCACATCCAGCAACTGAGGGCCCCTGTTGTGCTTGGAGGTAGGCATATGGATAATAGGAGACAGACCTTGTTCCAAACAGTTTATAATTAAATAGCCATGTCACATGAAGGATGAAATAAAAGAAGTATAATTACCCACAATTTAAAGATGTGGAAACTGGGTCACAAGATGGTGGAGAAAAGGAAGGACAGATACATATCCTGCATCTGAAACAGGAGTCTGAGGTCGCCTAGATCACCTTCTGAGCTGAAGACGTTGCCATCACATGTCTAACAGCTTCCTTGTTCTGTGAATACCAGAGCTGTGATTTCTCTGTAGACCAGATAGGAATAAAAGAGGTAGGAGAACTGCTGATACTGATCTCTTTACGAATCTACCCCAAGAGAAATGGATCTTGTCACAAAATCATAAACTGCATCCTGTGCTTCTGCTGGGCTAGTTCTTTCTTGAAACTGATTTGCTTTAAATGTGCTGCTACATGGGAACTGCTTGCATGTGCCCACTTGAATTTATGTAAAGTCCCCTGTCTGCTATCCTCATAGTACAGAAGGGGCTTCATTCAGATGGACCTAGCTGGAACTGTCTTGCCCAGAACATTACAAGGCTTTTGATATGAAGGAGAACGTGCCAGGTGTTTTTCCTGTGGACAGAATTGTCCTTGAGATGAGGGCAATGGAAGGAGCGCCATGCATTTCATTATCCATCAGACCTGCAGGTTCTTGAGAAGCTGGGTGGACCCCAAGCAGTGCTCATGTACCCTCCATGCTGCTTTTGCAACTTCCTGATAACCTAGAGACGTTTTTTCTCTTTTTTCTTTATGTCCTCCTATGGCTATGCTTTTTCAGTCACAAGGGATCCCTGTGTGAGTAAACGTTGATGAGAGCAGGTTGCAGAACACAGGCATGGATAAAGACCAATCTCCATAACCTTCAGAGCCATTCACCTTTTGGTATGGCTGCAGAGACCTTCCTGTAAAGACCAAAGAGGAGCAGCATCTACCTTCTTTTGTCCCATCATCCTGATTTGCTAATCCTGATTTCTGATCACTTGGTACAGTTTCTGCGTTCTGACAGGTGCTTCCTAACGTGTAAATCTCCTGACTGATGAGCAAGGCAAAATAATAGATACAGTCGTCTTGCAAACTGAATTCCAAAATCAAACTGGAGCCAAACCAGTTACACCAGGCAGCTTAAGTGAGTCATCAAGTCCTTTTCCTGCCATCACAGGCATCATATAGTCCCATTTTGTGAATTTTCTAAGGTCCATTCAAAAAGCAGTTGGATTTTTAGCCCCTACTAGTCCTGTTGGAAAGTTGTTATAGAATCCAATTGCTTTAAATGACTAGGAGCCTTATTCTAATTCCCAGTAAAATGTATTCTTTGACTGTCTAAATCACTGAGTTCTCATGCCAAAGTTGTCCTTTAGCTTAATAGTTTTTCCCCTCCTGGAGATTTGTTCCTCTGATGTATTACAGACAGCGCTCCTATCCCCTTTCAGCTTTTGTTTTCCTAGGCACAACAAGCGAAGTTCTTTGTCTCCTGCCATAAGATAAACTTTCTGTTCCTACTGTCGCCATAGTAGCTCTTCTTTGTGCCTGTTCTAGTTTGATTTCATCCCCCTTCCTGTGAAGTGGCCAGATTTGTATCCTGTATTCCTACTATAGGCTCACTAAACCCTTCTCTTTCTACCCTGTGCAATGCAATCTTCTACATACGTGACCTTTGTGGTGAATATGTGTATGACACATGCTATGTTAGGAGGCCAAGGTCCCCAAATCAGATGTTTGTATGACATGATTAAAAAGCTGCTGTATAAGCAGTGACCACTGAAGTCCCCAGTAACTTTGAGAAATGTAGTGAATACAGCAGCATTAAATCCTCCTACTAGAAGTCCAAACTTATGATCAATACTTGTTTTGAAATTCTGCTTAGCTAATTATAATAGATTAATAAATGTCCTAAACAGTGAGATGTAGAGCTGGTCAGATGCCTGCTGTTACTGTTTTTACTGTTTATTGAATCTATAGCTCTCAATGCCTCTTTTTCGAAATTGTCTGTATAGACTAAAGTAATTCAGACAGGGACCAAGAGCGAAGCCTCACTTCGCTAAAGCCAGTGGCAAAATGACCAGTTGCCCTTAGTGTACGGGGATCTCGCCCTGTGTCTTGAGACACGTTTGAGTGACACTCAGCGTAAAGGGCTTTGGTCCTCGTTAGGCACCACACTGGATTTGAAGAGAAATGCTGCATTATTCATCAATATTCTGCTTAACTGTCCTCATATGGAACACGCTTATAACATAGTGAGGGAATGAGTTTGCTTCCAGATGGAGTGGTCAACATGGTTTCTTTCTCTGTTTCCTTGTAGAACATGATCTTAAATTGTTATGAATATAAATTCTAGCTGTATTGTTATTCGTCTCTACAGTCTTGATGGTGTGTTTACACATGCTGAAATAAGTGTGGAATGAAACAAGCAAAGCAAGCCAATCCTACAGATGCTTTTCCGATGCAAAAATATTCACCTTGCAGAACACCCAGTGACCATTTATAGAACTATGACATATGCAGTTGGGTTATTCTGCTGGCCTGTGAAGCCTCTAATTCAATTTTTTAGTCACACATACATAAACAAAGGTTTCTGTTTCTGAGATTCTCATCTGTTGAAGTCTCAGGTGTTACAGGAAATTGCCATACACTCTCTTGCTTCAGTTTTCTTGCTTTGGTGTCAATCTGCATGTAAAATAAGGTGAAATCTTCATATCGTGAAGACATGAATACAGTTCTTGGGCTTGACAGCAGGGCTAAGCTAGTTAGCTGGTGTATGTCGCTCATGTTTCGTATTTTAGTTAACACACTTGGAATAAAACTCTTAAGAGTGTATTCCCCCTTCGATGCACATGTGCAATTCCTTCTAACTTAACACTGAAAGTACATGGTAGAATAAACCTTCTAGTACAAACACTGCATACCCCATGCTGATGGCTTATGCAGCTCCTGGTTATTTGCACAAGGTTTTTTTACCGTTTTCCACATAGAGATGATGTGAGGAGAAAGAAAAGCACATGTTCTCCATTTGATTTTTGTACCTGACACAAAATACTCTGGTCATAAAAATACTGTGGGGATGCCCTCTTTTGGGCAGTAATTTTGTTTAGTGCTGTGATTTATTGTGGCTGTGAAAGTACCACAGCTTCTATAAGTAAATTTAAATACACATTTTCGAGATATTATTACAGAGAGCAAGAATAATCTCTATCTGCTTTTACTGCTAGCAATTGCTAATTCAAACCTTGCAGTGCCCCATTTGTTGAATTATTACTGTACACATAGTGTAATCATACATTGTTGTAAAAGGGGGAACCCTTCATAAAAACTGTCAACTTGTGAAGTATATGTAATATATATTACAATCATGATGTTAAATACGTGAAACAAACAGCTGAGTGTCAAAATAATCTATCTTTACAGGGAAACACAGTACAAACTTTGTTAGCCGGTACGATCCCAGGTTTAACAGCTGGATACAACTTCCACCCATGCAAGAGAGGTAATAACCTGCTACGTGTTTTTCAATGTATGTTTTATCATCCTAGGAGCAGCTGAAGTTTGGCTTAGTTCTGGCAATAAGGAGGCCTACAGAAGCATTGAAATACTGAGATAAAACTGCAGCATGCAGTTGCGTCCCATTTGCCTCCTAATTTTTTTAAACTTTCCAAATTCAAAACTCCAGATGCCAAATCCTGCAGTGCTAACTCATACAAAATAACCATGGACTTTGTGCAATTACTGGTTGCCTGAGTATGGTCTGAGGGATTTTTCTGAAGTCTCCATAGCATCCAGTCATGCTCCCTGACTGAAGCGTCATGATGAGTTTGCAGTAAACAAGCAGTAATTACAGTGAGACATCTTACAGGGAACCGAAACCTTCACATGTTGACTCCATCCTGTTTCACCATGCCAGCCATGAAAAGCTCTTCTCAACATATCTCTCCTTGTCAGAGGACTCTTAATCCTAGGTGGTCTTTGAGTGAAGTTACTGTCAGCCGATGCATATTAGAGTAGCACACGTTTTGATCTTACTGAGTACCAAAGAGCAAAGGTGCATGTGGACTTGAGCAATGACCGGTGAAGATGGGGTAAACTTAACTCTGGATCCCAAATCCTACCCTGGCAGAAAAAAAGTCCTCCAAACCTGAACGGAATGAGGCGTGTTTCATAAGAAGAATCTCAGAGGCAGAAGATCCAATGTTAAGATGTTTTACGAAAAAGCATTCAGTGTCCATCCTTCAGGTCAACACCCATCTTCTCATGGATCCAATGTACAAGAGATCTCACTGTGTCATCCAGAGACACTTTCCTTATTCCATGTGCTGTCAGTATTACAGCTCTTTTTCTGTTGGCTGCCCCCAGTGTTTAGGTGTCTGGCAGTCATAAATATATTGTCCTCAGTGCAGCCTTGTGATTCAAGGTGTGTATTACGAGATGCATGGAAATATGGCTGTCTTCTCAGATTTCTAGAGGTAAAATGTCAGTCTGTAGGGTTTTTTTGTTCAGGATTCAGTTTGATTGACCTAAGTCCATGCACAGACCCATGTGCAGTGCTTGTCACCCAGAAATACTGCACTGTTACCACTGCATGAAAAAGCACAAGTGGGACAGATCTGACGGGGTTCCCTGTTGAGGCCGAGTGAACTGATAAAATTAGCCATATAAATAGAGTTAAGAGGAGGATCACAATTCATCATAGCCTCTGGCTTCTCCCCCCACTCCTGCCAGCACTGTGGGGCGACCCCAAAACTGGGTTATTTACCTTAAAACAGAGGGATGCCTTCACCTCTGGTTCAGCTCCCCGCACCGAGTCCGCGCCCGCTCCGGTGTTGGCGCGGGGAGGCAGGAGCTGTGCGTGGGATTGCGCGTCACCATGAGGGTCATCCTCAGTGAACTGGGAGGCTGGCTAGCATTTTTAAGGAGCCTGAAGCTCGTCTGTGGAGCCTAATTTGTGTCCTCATTAAGCCCTTTGGGTATCTGCAAGCAAAACTCTTGAGTGGTATGTGTGGCTGGCGGAACAGTTGGGTTTGTTTGGCTGACAGACCTCAGGAGGCAGAAGTAGATAGCTGAGGGTTGGGGAAAGCAGATAGTAGGAGTCTTTCCACCTCCACAGTGGCTAGTTGTGTTTCACCAGAAAATCAGTTTATAATAGCAGGCACTGAATGTGACTTGCCTCGTGCTCTGGTGGAAGCTGCCGCCTTCAGCCTAGAGTCAGAAACTCTGCTGCGCACTGTGATTGCTTAGCAGCTGCCCAGTAATAAAATGTAATGCATTAGCATCTCAGCGCTTTACAGCATTATTTAAATATAATGGTCCACTCATACATAGTTCCTTCTGCAAGGGGCTTTAGTATGAGAACATTACTTGTCACCTCTTTTGTTCAGGATACATAAATCATAGGCTTGGCCATTATTTTTCTGTAAAGGCTCCTACGCATTGGAGCTATCGTTGGAAAACAGGGATTTTCAAATGACTTTCTGAAATGTTTTTAGTGGTTTATCTGCTCATCCCTAGGGCCTTCCTCAGAGTTGCTGCAGCCTTTAGAGGTAGGGTCTGGCCTGGTTTTTAGAAGATCATACGAACAAGAGAGAGCTTTTATGCTGTCTCCTTTCCCAGCTCCTTTAGTCAGATAAAGTTCCCATTAAAGTCAACAGGCTATTTTTCCCCCCCCTAGGAGTACAGGGTCACGCCCTGTCTCTGTTGGCATCATGCAGGCACCATTGACAAGACAGACTGTTTAATGGGTTTTTCTGAGTCATTATGGTCCATCAAGTCAAAACCTACTTAGGAATTTTAGTCTGAGAATAATTGGCTGGATAGACTGTAATAGCTCCTTTGAAATGACTGCCAGGTAAATGTGAGTCTCATTCACAGGCAGTATATTCTCAAGTTGAAAATCCGTATGAAATATTTGATGAGTAAACTTTTATCTCATAGGCTAAAATCCATATCTGATTGATTTTACTGTATGAGCTATAAAGAAAAGTCTAATCCTGTTATGGATTCAGAGCCATCAGTGTATTTTCTTTAAAGCCAAGTTTGGTTTCTTTTCATTTGAAGAACATCTCAAAACTACATGCTTTTGAAATGTATATACTATTTTCAGGTGTGCATTGTTTAGAGAAGCAGCAAATGACTCATCAGCTTTTGAAATACACATTTTCCTGACAATGCACTAACGATGGGGTGCTGTTTGGAGAGCGGTTCAGTTAGAGAAACGTACCTCCTGAAGGAGTGGTCTTTGTGGCAGACGTATCTACCCTTGTGGTAGGAGCCTCACCTGGACACCTCAGTCAGTAATGTTGCATCTTGTCAACTCAGCCTAGAGCTGGACAAGTTGTGTGGAACATAATAACACTTAAAACATCTTTTTTCTTCCATTCCAAGTTAAAAGTTTTTGTTTAAAGACCAGCAAAACCCATGGCATTGTATCAGGGCCTGAAGAAGCACAAGTGGCAGTGAGCAGGTCAGCGTCCTCACTGAGGCTAAGTGAACTGAGAAAAGGTGCAGAAAAAGAGATAAAACAATTTCACATTTTATTTTAGTCTTTGACTTCAATAATAGTAATGTTAACCGTTACTAAGATGATTTTAGTTTTTAAATAGCAAAGCATGCACTCAAAGTGACTCTGAAATCAGGTCTAGATGTTGCAATGGTCACTAATAGCATTGGTAGTTTTAAACCTCAGACTGCTAGTTGTATTTCTTCTTTCAGGGCATAAATGCATCATCTGTGGAAATCAGAAAGAAATTTTTTCCTTTTTTGTGTGTGTACTTACGAGAAGAATTTAGTTGGGTCGATTACTGAGGGAAGGGATGTGAAGGAAAAGCATTTCAGAGACACGAACGTCGAGTACTTGCAGGCCCTGAAGAAAACCACAAAATAGTTGTCCTTATTCACATCCTGAGGTTCATTCTGATTAGAATGGATAATGTCTTCCCAGTTTTGTGGGGAAAGTTGTTGTGCAAAGATTGCTGTATTATCTTTTAATCCAAATGGTATTTTATAGCAGTTTAAAAAGTCATCCCTTAACAGCATGCCCCTTACACACTGTCTCATTAGAAAGTAAAAAACCAAAAAGCTTAAAATATTTGTGACAGAAGCTACCGAGTGAATATTCACATCCAAGCAGAAGACTGAAGCATGCTGACGCCTTCATTTTTGCTCCTTATAGTGACACTGTGTGGATGAAACCAGGAGTACACGTACAGAATAATGTCAGTGAAATCCCGGTTAAAATAGTAATGCCTGCAAGTTGTACCTGCCTCTGTTTATTAATCCTGGACTAAAAAAACCCCGGTGAGAGCAGTGCGTTCATGGGTTTGTCAGAGGAGGTGCGTGAGAACAGGCGCGTGGACGCCTGAGCGCCCCGAGCACTGGCGCCAGGCACCCCGCGGGTTTGTGCCTCGTGGCTGCTGGACACGGAGGTTCGGAGAACGTGCACCCACCCGCGCAGGCTCTGTGGTGTCTCATAGGATGGGACCACTGCAGCTTTTCCTACTTTTGGGGCCGCTACAGGCTGTCTTGCCTCTGGCCCGCCACATACTCACAGGAAGCATATAGGCACTTGATTGCCTCGAACACCTATGCCATCTGTCAAATCAGAGTGAAATCAGCCAGCAGGTACATGGGTACATGTACACTGTAATCAAATAAGCTTTGTTTCCATAGAAAATCAGGCTAAAAACATAGATGCACAATTTGCTGCCTGACCATGCAGAGCAATATATGCCATCACCTTCTATCTACCCATTGACAGATAAATTAAATGGTCTTATTTAATTCGTCAACTGAGCTGGAGGCACTTAGCAGCACTCCTGTCCTCCTGTTTGCATCTTCTCTTTTGGTAGCCTTATCCCCGTGCCAGTGTTCCTGCTGAACAAGGGATGCTGTCCTGCACCGTCCAAATTGTGCGTGTGCAGGCACAGTGAAAGCAAAGTGGTAGACAGGAGGTGCTTGGTGACACAGCTCCTCCCCAGCCAGGTGAGGAGCCCTGTCAGGTGTACACCAAATCCAAAACATAAGGCCAGAAGCAGGGAGCTTTGCATCAGCTCTGCTCCCAGAATGCCCAGCCAGCCCTTCTGTCTCCATGGCTGTATCTTCATGTCTGCCTGACCTCTCCTCCAACTTAGAAACCACCAGCTAGTCTCAGCCACATTTAATGAAGAGGGAGTTTTCTCCAAAACGTTAAAGGATACTACAATTTTTGTGAAAATAGGCAGCTGAATAAAGGAGAGAGAACTTATTCGTGCCTTCACTGAAGGAAATGCTCCTGAATGTGTGCCCGGCTAGATGGCAGGTTAGAGACAAGGCACACCAGGCTTTGCTAGCTCACCTGGTCATGGGATTACTGTAAGGAAGCCTGGGGAGAAGTTGGGACATACCAGAGCTGTTAACTGCAGGATGTTGAGCTCTGTGTGTGGACACCACTCATCCTGAATGCCTTGCAGTGGTCTGCAGGATTCAGCCCTGGTGGCAAGGCAGTGGAACAGGTTGCCCAGAGAAGTCGTGGATGGCCCATCATTGGAAGTGTTCAAGGCCAGGTTGGATGGGGCTTCAGCAGCAGACACTCGGCATTAATTTTGGAGGCACGAGGAGGATGAACTCATATGTGCCTAGCAGTCCTGACTAGAAAAATTAATTATTTTCCTGCATACCTGAGTTGCATGTGAAAGCAGACAGGTGGCTAAAACTTTTCTCGGAGTTAGGTGGATGGAGACAGACCTCTTTCGAGTTAAAGGCTGGAAATGTAATATTGTGCCTAGCATAAGGAAAGTTGTTCTATTTGCAGTACTGCAGAAAGAAGAAAAAAATGATAATTGAAGAAAAATTTTGATGATGTGGTTCTCTTAGTAAATTGGGAACAATGACCCTTGAAGGACCATAAAGAAAGTGAATGTCAAGATAATTTATTATTGTTACATTATCTACCTCATTTTTCACTTTGTCTTACTGAGTAGTTATATCCCTTACAAGGTAATGCCCCAAACATTAATGAGCACCTTTTTATCTTTCACGAGTGTGAAAAAGCAACAAACAACTTTGAAAAGGGATATTTTCTGCCAGATTTTTGTGTGCTTAATTGTTTTGACACCAAAAAAATGAAGGATTCATTTGATGTGGAGCATGTATTTGATTGGCAAACCACCCACAGTCGCTAGGATAGCTGTTAAGTATGTGAAGCTCCTGGACACTTCCCTCTGAAATAGCTTTGAAGGAGCTACTGTCTCAGTTCCAGGAGTCAGCTGGAGACAGAAGAAGCATGGTTGCTGTGGCTAATTGGTTTGCTGTTGGCTTGTTTTGTTTTGTTCTGCCCTGTCCTCCAGGAGAGCCAGTTTCTATGCCTGTCGCCTTGACAAGAACCTCTATGTAATCGGTGGAAGAAACGAAACTGGCTACTTGTCCAGCGTGGAGTGCTACAATCTGGAGACAAACGAGTGGCGTTACGTGTCTTCGTTACCGCAGCCTTTGGCAGCCCACGCAGGAGCCGTTCACAATGGCAAGATATATATTTCAGGCCAGTATCTTTTATAATTCCTGCTATATAACAAAAAAAAAAAAAATAAAAC
>Ga0181612_169275_pt1 | contig 17081 bp, 9 predicted proteins | sample HoacroProtozoa21_FD_119630 | JGI IMG/M metagenome (GOLD analysis project Ga0181612, IMG submission 119630) | Hoatzin crop microbial communities from Cojedes, Venezuel. Combined Assembly of Gp0051906, Gp0051904, Gp0051908
CGAGAGCATTCCTCCCTCGTCAACTTCTGTCTAATATCATTCCTTTTCTACATCAAACCACAACCTTTTAAACATTCTTGGGCGTATTGCCGAGTCTAATATCATTCCTTTTCTACATCAAACCACAACCTACGCCATTCCAACCCTTTATTACAGGACGTCTTGAGAGGAATTTTGCCGTAAGAAGTGGCCGATGTCAGGGTTACTGCTGCAAAGGTACTAAAAAAATTCTAATTGCAAGGGAGCTGGGCGACATTTTTTCTCTACCTTGCCCCAAATATTTACTATACCTGAATATTGTTTGTCTGTGATGGTGACGATACTTACCATTCCGCGTTCGGGAACTAAGGCACGAACCCTCTTTATGTGGACATTTGCACTTTCGAGCGAGGCACAATACCTGATATACACACTGAACTGATGCATAGCAAAACCATCTTTCTCAAGTTCCTTGCGGAATTTGGTTGCCACTTTCCTATCGGTCTTAGTAAGCGTCGGAAGGTCGAACATTACCAATAGCCACATAATATGGTATGCGTTTAGTCTAATCTCGCTCATTTCATTTGCGGAAGCTGAAGTTTAGTCGCATCCTTTGAATAACACTTTGCAAGCGAGGCCATTGTCATGGTTAGACCAATGCTTAATGGTCGCGTTACTTTTGTGAAGCAAGTGTCGCAATATAGGAGTTTTATGAGTGCGGCTTTTGCCTCCTTATTGAGTTCTGTCATTCCCTTTTCTGACAAGTCGCACACTATTTCATCAACGTATGGACGATATGGTTCCATCATGTCGTCTGCAAGAGGAAAGGCGTTGCCTCTGTCTCGGTGGAAGATTCCAATGGCAGGGAACAGACCTGACGAAACAAGTGCGCGTGCGACAGCAGCCCTTAGAATGGTATAACCGTAGTTTAGCAAGATATTAATGCCTTCGGCTTTTCTGTCCCTTACGAAATCTCGGCCAAAGAGTTCCGACCAATAGATACGCGCGGCAGCTCCTTCACGGTTATCAGTGTCACCGCTTTTCACATTGTTGTAATATGGTTTCAGTTTATTGCCATCTTTTCCAAGTTTCGCAAGAAGCAATGATTGGTTCTTTATCTTTGCCTCTACGACCTGCTTCCATAGTTGCTTCTTCAATGGTTCTGTTGCGGCAAATTGATTACGCAGAACTTCTCCCTGGGCACTGTTGGAATCGAGGTTTAGAAGCATGGAATTTGGCATACCCTTATGGTTGCAGAACACAACGGCAACGTTATTGTCAGCCAATCTGTTAAGAACGGGAATGGTAATATAGACCATTTGATTTTCAACAAGGACCATACCTATATCTTCTATAGGTACGGTCTTTTTCTCATCTGGCATTTCTTTGAAGCACATCACCAATTGTTCGTTTTTCAACGAAACATTCAATGGTGAGGAAAACACTAACGCTCGCTTTAGCATAGGCTTATCTGTTTATGAGTTTTATCTTTCCGAGTTCGTCGATAGTGAAGTCTTCTCCTTCGACGAGGGCGTTTATCTGTGTATGAAGCATTGTTATGCCTGGCCTTAGTTGCTCGTCATTCTTGTAGGCGCCATTCTTGAATCTAACATCGTTCGACGGGCGCGCCTCCTCGTGATGACGCAGAGAAATTACTCCATACAAATATCCAGATACGTTTGTAGATGAAAGCCCTGTAACCTTATAAAGTCTCTTGGAGATATCGTGCATATCGTAGAAGTTGATTTCATCTGGCGACTTCTCATATAAAAGTACCATCGTGCCAATGAATAGACGCGATTTCATCTCCAATCCGTTTGCGCTGCGTTGGGGAACTAAGGTCGGGAACTCCTCCTTACTCGTACTGGTTTTGAAATAATTGGCAGCATCGAGCATATTGACAATTTCAAATTCTCGCTTCACCTTGCCTTTTACTAGTCCTTCGTATATTGCCATAATATAATTGGAGTCGTTTGCCACATGGAATTGCTGTTTGTACTCTTTTGTCGACAAATCGCGGTGCTTTCTGATGTTTAGTGGATTCCTTACGCTGTTCATATAGCATCTCACCTTCTTAATCAGTATGCCCTTTTCCTTGTTCATATAGATAGGTTCTGCCATTGCCTCCTTGAAGTTCTTGCCTTCCACGGCCTGCTTCACCTTATCTCTTACGGCTTCGTCAACGATTAAGTCGAGTTTTTTAGGACTATCGAAGAATGTGGTGTCCGTAAGAGCCTTTCTTACCACGTATTTTATTTCCCCATCTCTTTCGATTGCCCCATAGTAAGTGTCGAGATGCAACGAACCTCTTGCGCTATCGCCAGTGGCTATGAATTTACCTTTAGACGTTTTCACCACTTTCTTGGCTTTCTTAGGTAAATTGTTCTTCGTAGAATGTACAATTAGCAATTCTTTCTCCAAGTTGTTAAGGTCGGCAGCAAAAGTCGGCCAAGGTTGCTTAAAGGTTGGTCGATTAGCCTCTGAGCGTTCAAACGCCTCATACTCACGGAAGTATCTTGCCATCTCGTCGTACTCTTTCTTGCCGATGCAGGCAATGGTGATGGCGTCGATGCAATGATGAACGTGGTTGACGCGCTTCTTCTTAGTGTACTCGTCTTGAAGTCCCCATAGCTTTCTGAACTCTGCGGTAGTTGGGCCTTTTACGATATATACATTCGACTTGTTTCTATCGTCGGGTTTATGGAAAAGCGACTTCAGATAGAGTCCTGCATATTTCGAGATAAGGCCTATACCTGCGCCCTGTCTTCTGGCAAATCCTTCTGGCACTTCGGTCATCGTAAAACGCCTGTACTTACCAAGCAGATACTCTTTCTTCATCTTCAAAAGATGTTTCTTCTGCAGCCGACTATCCTTGAGACTTTTCTCCATTCCCGTGAAAGTCTTGAGATTTTTAGCGTTTATCTGTTTCTCCAAGCCAACTATCTTTTCCTTCAATCCGTCGAGGCGCGCCATTATCTCATCGTAGTTTGCAAGTTGCGTTGGAAGTTTTGCGCGCTTATCATCCCGATTGAACTTCTTCTCACAAAGAGTGAGGTTCTCCATTGTGCTGTCGCCTCCGACGCTGCGCGGAATGGTGTGCTCTATGTCAAACTTTGGATTTGGGCCTATGAAATCGGATATACCTATCTGGCGACCAGTATAGAGGCATATACGCCCCTGCTCTTCCCATAGCTGAAATTTCAGTATTTCTTCTTTAGTAGGTTCTATGTCTATGCCTGTCTCCTCCTTGTAGAGCTTCTTTATTTCGTCGCGGTAGGTCTTGTGCAGTTTCTCCTGCTCCTTGTTATAATTCGCAATTGCCTTGCGGACGTTGGCGTTGTTAAGGTCTCTTGAATATTCCACGTGCACTTCTGTTGCGTTGTCGATAATCCCCTTACGAAGCAACGCGTTGACGAGTTTTCTCACTTGATGCAGCGAACGCATAGCCATAGGGTTCCTCACGGCATTAGTTCTTGGGGAACCAAGCTGGTAAACTCCGTTTTCTATCTTTGCATCGGGATAGGTCTCAATCATCGAAGGATGATATAGCTTGTCGGCTGCACCCGGCTTCAGGTCGTAATTATCTTTTAGATAGTTTTTTATCATGAAGTCCATTGTCCCCTGCATCTCTCTGTCCGCAGCGTTGGTGTTGTAGATTATTCTGCGAAATTCGTCCATTATTACGTCCTTGTCGCGCTCCCACAACTCCTTTGAAATAATCGTGGGAATATTGGCAAAGAATACTGCGTCAGAATAAATCATTCCTTGACGCAGGAATGGCAATATCTTTCTAATGGCTTTCAGACTCAGCGACGCGAACCCACTGGTGAGACGAATTTTCGAGAACTTATCCGCGCGTTCGTCATCGAGTTGGAGCTTTGTCTTGGCAAACTCCTTCAGTTTTTCCTCCGACGAGAACGAATAGAGGACATTCCATATGTCGTTTACCGCTTCGTCGACGCTCTTGTCGTTCTCCATTTTGATGTATGTCTCGGCAATGCCTTGCTTCCATTCTTCTCCAAAGATTGCCTTAAGCTGAGCTATCGTGGTGCAGCCAGCCACCCCTTGGGTCATTCTGTAGTTAAACTTATATGGTTTGTCGCCTTGGTCTTTATCGTACATATAGTTGTTTTTGCCGGCAATCTTCTTGGCGATATCATCGAAGTCGAAGTTTGGCGAAGACTTGCGATAGAAAAGAGGTTCTATCTTTGCCATCTCCTCGTCGTTAAGTCCGCGCGGAGCCGCGTCCTTTGGGGCCTGAATCTTTATGGCGTTGACAAAGGAAAGCATACGGTACTCCTCGAAATCTGGATGCGAGGCGGCACAACGCGGTTTCTTTGGTTCGAATGTGCAGAGCCCCACTCCGTGCCTCTGAGATTTCAACGGTCGCTGGAAATACAATGCGCTCCGCAGATCGTTCACCATATCATCGTCAAGATGCTGCACTCGGCATATTTCATTAAACTCTTTCAGATAATGGCCTTCCCTGTCGGTATATCTTGACCTGAGCCGGACGGTGCTTTTCTTCGTGGAATATAGATAATGGAAATAGTCGCCGAGAAACTCGAATCCGGCATTCGCCATTTCCTCGTTGAGCGACGATATGCTCTGTTTCACCTTGCCCGTCTCGTCCTCGCTTGTGGTGTCGAGACGATTGCTCAGGAATCCCCGTCGTTGGGCAAGATGATAGAGCGAGCGTCCGAGAATGAAGCGGTCGGACTGCTTAGACAAATCCAGTTTCTCGTGCAGACAGACGTGACGATAATAGTACGGATTCTTCTCTTCGTTTTCGTTGGTACGCTGCCAAAGCATGAAGTCATCATTGAGCGGATATATTTTCTTCTTACGCCACAGATTAAGTTCTTCGTCCGTGAGAGGCGGACACAGCCCATACTTTATCAAGGCTCTGAGCGTATCTATCTTTCGCAACCGCCTTCTATAATAGTGTTTTCGGCTATCGCGATGTTCGGTGCGTTCCGATGCCTTCGACGACTCTACGCCCTTTTCTATCTTCACTCCCTCTTGGAAAATCACAGTACCCTTGTCTACGAGTGAATACTCATCATTCTCGTCTCTGTCAATCACGGCCCAACCAAGACTATTGGTTCCCGTGTCAAGTCCTAATATTCGTTTTTTCATATTTGGTAAATTTTCGACAAAAATACTAAAAATATTTGGTAATTCCAAATTATTTCCGTAATTTTGCACCATAAGATTTTCTACATCTTATCACAATAAGGCTACATGCCGAAGGAGCCGAAGCTCCTATGGCCCCTCTTCGGAGGGGCTTATTTTTTTAGAGAGCCAAAGTCTCTCGATTAGATTACGCAATTGACTTGCCCATAAAATCACATACAAAAGGCACTAAAAAATATGACCAAACTATTACTTGCGAGGCACGGAGAGACCGTGGACAACGTGAACCAGATAATGCAGGGGCAGACGCAGGGAGAACTGACCGAGAACGGCAGACTACAGGCAGAGAGACTGGCCGAGGAACTGCGAGGACAGCAGATTGACGCTATAGTGGCGAGCGACCTGAAACGGGCTATCGACACGGCAACAATAGTGGCACGGCCACACCGACTGACCGTGGAAACGACACCACTGCTGCGCGAACGCGACTGGGGAGACTTCACGGGGCGATTCATTCCCGACCTGAAAAACGAGACTTGGCCAGACAACGTGGAGTCGCTGGAAACGCTGCGCGACAGGGCACGCCGCTTCCTGCAATACGTCGCGCTACGGTGGCCCGAACAGACTGTGGTGGCCGTGGGTCATGGCATCATCAACAAGGCTATACAGTCGGTACACTTCAACAAGCCGATGCCCGAAGTGGCGCGCATGAGCAACGCCGAGGTCAGAGTGTTGGAGCTTTGAGCGCAATGCGGTTTGCCGATAGTGCCACTCATTGAGCCGCTCGGCGGGGCAAAGCAATTAACACGCTAACGAAAACTGACTATTTCCACCTGAATAACTTTTTATTTCCACCGTGTTAATTCATTAAACGGGTGGAAATGATTTTGTGGTTTAGGCTAAATCATGGCGTGGTTTAGGCTAAATCAGGCGGTGATTCAGGCTAAACCATGCAGAAACTTCACTTTCGCTCGTGATTGGAACCGCGAAAGCTACACCTTATTATAATAATAACGGCCTATCGCTGCCACGGGGTTTGGCATTGCGATAGGCCGTTGCTATTGTTGATTGTCTGGGAAATCAGATTTTGTCGAGAGCCTGACGAATGTCGTCGAGTATGTCGGAGACGTCCTCGATTCCTACGGAGAGGCGTATTAGGTCGGGGGCGACGCCGGCTTCGCGCAGTTGTTCGTCGCTCAGCTGACGGTGAGTGTGGCTTGCAGGATGCAGCACGCAAGTACGTGCGTCGGCTACGTGGGTTACGATTGCAATCATCTCCAGCGAGTCCATGAAGCGGATGGCTGTGTCGCGGTCTCCCCTTAGTCCGAAGGCCATCACGCCGCACGAGCCATTGGGCAGGTACTTTTCTGCCAACTCGTAGCACGCGTCGCTCTTCAGTCCAGGATAGCGCACCCATGCCACTCTGGGGTCGGCTTCGAGGAACTCTGCCACTCGCTGGGCATTGTTGCAGTGCTGGGCCATGCGAAGGTGCAGCGTTTCGAGACCCACATTTAGCAGGAAGGCATTTTGTGGCGCCTGTATGCTTCCGAGGTCGCGCATAAGTTGGGCCGTCAGCTTAGTCGTGTAGGCCATCTTTCCGAAGGCCTTGGTGTAGGTGAGTCCGTGGTAACTCTCGTCGGGTTGCGTGAGCCCAGGAAACTTGTCGGCGTGCGCATCCCAGTCGAAGTTTCCACTATCGACGATGCATCCTCCCACCTGCATTGCATGGCCGTCCATATACTTTGTGGTGGAATGAGTTACGATGTCGGCGCCCCACTCGAACGGCCGGCAGTTGATTGGAGTAGCGAAGGTGTTGTCAACGATGAGGGGAACTCCGTTGCGGTGGGCTATTCGGGCGAACTTCTCAATATCGAGCACACGGCATCCGGGGTTGGAGATTGTCTCTCCGAACAGTGCTTTGGTGTTTGGTCTGAAGGCGGCCTGTATCTCGTCTTCCGAGGCTTCCTGTGATACGAAAGTGCACTCGATGCCCAGTTTCTTCAGCGTAACTCCGAAGAGGTTGAACGTTCCGCCATAGATTTCATTCGAGGTGATAAAGTGGTCGCCTGCCTCGCAGATGTTGAAGATGGCGTAGAAGTTGGCTGCTTGTCCCGAAGAAGTGAGCATTGCCCCCACTCCACCTTCGAGTGCAGCTATCTTACTGGCTACGGCGTCGTTCGTGGGATTCTGCAGACGCGTATAGAAGTAGCCCTCTTTCTTCAGGTCGAAGAGCATTGCCATCTCCTCTGAATTGTCGTACTTGAATGTAGTTGACTGATAGATGGGCAGCACGCGCGGCTCCCCGTTTTTCGGTTGCCATCCGCCCTGCACGCAGAGGGTGGCACGCTTCATGTTCTCTTTCATTCTTATATATTATAATATGTGTTCGATGGGTCTATCGCGGACCGAACCTCACATAAATCCACCAACAATCCTTTCTTGGGGCGATGGCTCCGCAGAAATGCGATTGATGGCAGATTTATGCACCATTAAGGTTCACTCCCGGTTCTATTTTATTACGATTTTCTTTCCGTCCTTGATGTATATTCCGCGGGTGGGCGTGGTGATGCGTCGTCCGCTGAGGTCGTAGATGTTGCCGTTGGAAGTCTGTTTGCCGACTACCGACTCTATGCCTTCGGTGATGCCGGCGAAGTCGTAAACTCTCGTCTCGTTTCTATAGAGGCGTGCCACGTCGTCGGCGGTGAGAGCGCGGTTGTAGATGAGCAGGTCGTCGATGCAAGCGTCTGCCGAGCCTGCTGCTCCTCCGAAGCCAGTGTAGCACATCTCGCAGGCTGCCACGTGAGCCAAGATTGCCGCAAAGTCTGCGTCCGACTTCGTAGTGAAGGCGGTGCCTGCCTTTTCGCCCTTATATCGTGCTACGGGCTTCTTCTTTCCGTCCACATAAACGGTGTAGCCTTCGGTCTCCGACAGCGTTACGGTGAGCAACGCCCACTCGTTGGTAGGTATGCTTGAGGGGGAAGTCTGGCTTGGGTTGTTGAAGTCGGTCCAGTTGTCATCGTCAATCCAATAGGCAATATAGGTGTTGCCCGTCAGATAGAGCGTGTGTTTTGTCGAGGCGTCATAGAAGGAGAAGAGGCATCCCGTCTTGTCGGCTTCGGCTCGCTTCAACCAGAACGAGACGGTGATACCGTCGGAGAGCGTCTGTCCGTAGAGCGGATTGTCTATCTTCATATAGCTTGCGCTGCCTGCCGCTGCCGCCCATTGGTGGATGAACTTGCTCTGTCGGTCGTTGTCGGTCTCGGTGCCGGGAACGGTTCCGCCAGTCTCGCGAGCCTTTGTCGCCTTCTGGTTTTCGTCGTAGGCGTTAAGGAACGGCGTGCTGTCGAAGCTATAGTAAGCCACGAGTCCCGACCACGCGTCGCCCGTGGTTGTAGTGTCGGCCTTTGCCTTCACGGTGATGGGGTTCTCGTAGTAGTACTTGCCGCAGGTGAGCCTAAGCGTGAGCGTGATTTCTTCGTCCTCGGTGAGTCCCTCGGAGTTGAAGCGTCCGGTGTTAGAGATTACGGTGGTGTCGCTCGACGTCCACGAGTATTCTATGTTGGTTTGCAGGTTGAGGTCGTCTATAAGATTGAGGTGAGAAGAGACGTTCTGCTTGCTTTTCACCGGCATCGTCATATTGTTTATCTGGTAAGCCAGTGCGTAGTCGTCGCGCATCTTGTAAGCCCAGATGTTGTGTCCGTTGGTGGAAGCCACGGCAGAGATGCACACTGCCTTGATGCTCTGTCCGTCCATCTCTTGCTCGCTCACCACGCCGTTGTACTCCACTCCACCGAGGGTGAGCTTTATGTATGCCGTGCCGTCGGTCAGCTCCCACTTGCCTGTCTTGTCGCCCGTGATGCGCCCGTTGCTGTTGAGCTTGATGGTGATAGGCTCCACCACTTCGCGATTCTCGTAGTCCAAACCGTACTTGTGAATCAAGAGACTGTACTCTCCTAACATGTCGTCGGCTGCAAATGGCTGCTTGCTCTTTACGTCGGTGTCGGTGGTCTCCTCGTTGTGATATTCAAACGGCGCTGCCACGAGCCAGCCGTCTTTATTGACGTAGGTCTGATGCACGCGCACTTGATGACCCTCGCTACCGTCGTTGAAGCGTGTGTGATATACGAGCAGATTCTGGTCGTCTGCCGTATGGACGATCGAGTTGTGGCCTTGCGCCAACTCTCCCAGGGTCTGGAATCCCCAACCGTCGTAGGCTCCAATGATTTTCTCACCGCGGGTGTCGCTGTTGACTCCGAAGTTCTTTGCGTATTTCGTGTAGCGTGCGTTGTTGCCCTTAGTGTCGGTGTAAGTGCCGTCGGGGGTGGAAGAACGGAACACGCGCATCTCGTAGCCACCGTCAGACGTCAGCCCGCCGTAGGTTACGAACAGGTAATAGTAGTCGCCAATATGCTCGACGTAAGAACCTTCTCCCGAAGAGTAGTATCCTCCCGCTAACTTTTTTCCGAAATAGGGGTCGCTGGTGAACGATGCTCCCTTCGAGGCGTAGTCGCTTGAGTACGTGTAGTCGTAATCTCGCAGACCCGTCTCCTTGTTCAGCTTCAGTATGAAGATGCCGCCCGACCACGAGCCGTAGGTCATCCAGAGCTCGCCCTCCTCGTCGTAGAACACGCAGGGGTCGATGCAGTTGGGCCAGTATGTTCCCCAAGAATTGCCCTGATTATATCGGTCGGGAAGCGCCGAAAGCGTTCCGAGCACCAGTTCAAGGTCGGTCTTCTTATAGGAGTTGGTGCTCCACTGGAAGCCGCTTATCACCACTGGCCCTTGGTATGTGTAGGTGCCGTTTATCTCGTCGGCAGTGAGCAGCACGATGCTCGAAGCCCACTTGTCTCCGTTGATGCTCATATACATACACCACTTCTTCATCGCTTCGTTCCAGATGATGTCGGGAGCCCACATGTTTCCGTCAACGCTGTAACCACTGGAGACAGCTGCCGACCACGCCTTGGCGTCGAAGTTCTGCAGGCTTACGGTCTTGCCTCCAATGGTGATTTCGGTTACTTGCTGGGTGGAGAAAGCCTCGCTGTTGGATACTCCCGACGCAATAGTGCCGTCGCTCTGCACCTTTCCCCACGGGGCAGTGAACGAGCTCCACGTCTGTAGGGTCTTCGTGCGAGCCTGACCGCGGTGGCTTCCGAAGATATAGAAATAGCTGTCGTCGGGGTTATATACGATAGAAGGGTCGTGCACGCTCACCCGCCCCATCGACGTGGCCTTGTACATCGACTTCGCTTGGTCGGCGGTTATCTCGACAGACTGTGCCGTCGCCGTGGTGGTGGCAGCGAGAGCCAACCCCAATGTCAGTAGTAAACTCTTTCTCATTCCGTAATTTTGCTTAATGGTTCGAATATATTGGTGCAAAGTTACGAAATAAGTTTGTAAGTCGTTCCCTTTTTTACGTTTTTTATAAGTTAGAAAGACGCAGCGCGAGTCTTTTGCTTAAAACTTTAAACTTTAAGCATTAAACTTCACCGCTCCTAAAACGAAAAACTCTTGAAAGACCATATAGCTTCGGAACTTCTTGATAGACTCTACGAACTTGATATACTTGAAGAACTATGGAACTTCTTGATAAACTTGACGAACTTGAAAAACTTGATAAACTGCTATAGCCTTGACGAACCATCAGTCGAACGCCTTCTTGCCGTTCTTCACAATCTGTCGGTCCACCACAAGATGGAACACCAAGTATATCACGATGTCTATAGCCACCACCACGCTTGCGAGCATCACCTTGCTTAGCAAGAAGTTCAGAACGCAGTAGAACAGCGCAAAACCGAGTATAACGAGCAGTGCCCCATGCTGGGAGAGCCCCGCGCGCATCAGCTTGTGGTGAATGTGGTTCTTGTCTGCCTCGAACACGCCACGGTGGTTTTTCAGTCGGACTATTATCACTCGCACCACGTCGAACACGGGGACGATGAGCAGAGTGAACGAGAGCAAAAGCCCGTCCTTCCTGTATGGCATCACAAGCGGATTATCCATCGTATATTTAATGAAGAGGAAACTTAGGATGTATCCCAGCGTAAGCGAGCCAGAGTCGCCCATGAAAATCTTGCGGTTCTTCTCTGGGTCGCCCCAGATGTTATAATATAAATAGGTAACAAGCACGCCGATGATGCCGGCTATCAGTATCACGTAGGCCCACACCTGCTGCTGACCGAAGAGGAAGACGAAGCCCATCAGCGCCAGCACCGACAGCCCTGCCGACAGCCCGTCAATGCCGTCGATAAGATTTATTGAGTTGACAATGAAGACGATGATGAATACTGTGAGCGGCATGCCAACGTAGGAGGGCACCTCCCACACGCCGCAAAAGCCGTAAAGGTTGTTAACGTAGAGTCCCGCCACAGGCAGGAAGATGGCCGCCACTATCTGCGCAAGAAACTTCACCATCGGCGACAGTCCAACTATGTCGTCGATGAAACCAGTGGCATAGATTATCGAAAGTCCGAGCAAGAAATAGATGCTCCAGATGTGAAGCGTTATCTCTTCTCCTTGCGAAACCAGCAGCATGAACAGCACCAATGCCACGGAGATAATCATGCTCGGCAGGAAAGCCAAACCGCCCAACCGCGGTACGAACACCGAGTGAACCTTGCGTTGGTTCGGAATGTCGTAGAGCCGACGCTGCTTGCAGAAGTTTAGTATCATCGGGATAAAGGCGAAGCCGCACACAGCGCTGATGATGAAAGCACCTATGGCAAAGAGTATATATATGTTCATTCCGTTTTAGTCTATAGTCGTTCTCTTTCTAATTAAACTGAAAAACGAGTGAAATATTGTATCCAACTAATAAAAAATGTTCATCACTTCGGCAACTCATAGACAAACTTTGCCCGCTCGTCAAAAATCAGCATGACCGACGCCCGACGCGACCGCAACAGTGGGCAATCTGAACAGTGGGCAAACACAACATCGGCCAGCGTCATTAGAATGTAATAAAAAAGTAAAGGGAGGCAAAACGCGCCACAGAAGCCATTTTTACCCACAATCGTGGGAATTTGCGATTTTTATAGTGTTGAAAATCAGCCGCTTCGATAGGGCTAACTTTCCACCACCGTAGAAGCCAAGACGCACCTCGGTGGGAGTCGAGACGCACGGTGGAAGAAGCCGACTCCTACGGTGGTGGGAGTCGGCTCCTACGGTGGTAGGGGTAATAAGGCACTATTGATTGTAAAAACTATTCCGACCGTCGTTCGCGTTCATTACGGTGGCGGTCGAGTGGTAGAATAATACAGGAACGACTGTCGGAGAGCGAGAGAAGAACGAGGGATTGGAAGTGAGTAGCGAGAAGTGCGGCGGGGGAAACAAAAAGAGAGGAGCGAGAACCACTTTGCCGACGATGATTAGCAAAGCGCGTCTCGCTCCTCTCTTTTCTCTCCTCTGCCCTAAATAAGGTTTATTTATCGCTATTCCTAAATCTTAAAATCAGGCGTCGATGTTGGCGTAAGTAGCGTTCTGCTCGATAAACTGGCGGCGCGGCTCTACGTCGTCTCCCATCAGCATCGAGAACACTTCGTCGGCCTCGGCAGCGTTCTCTATCGTAACCTGCTTCAGCAATCGCGTTTCGGGGTTCATCGTAGTATCCCAGAGCTGTTCAGCGTTCATCTCTCCAAGACCTTTGTAGCGCTGTGTGTGGATTGCCTTACCGTCCTCGGTACCATCACCGTACTTGTCGAGGAAGGCTTGCCGTTGCTGGTCGTTGTAGCAGTACTCCTTCACTTTATTCTTGTATGTGCACAGATAGAGTGGCGGAGTAGCGATGTAGAGATGTCCTTCCTGTATCACTTTTGGCATGAAGCGGTAGAACAGCGTCATGATAAGAGTGTCGATGTGAGAGCCATCGACGTCGGCGTCGGTCATGATGATTATCTTGTCGTAACGCAGTTTGTCGGTATTGGCTTCGCGGTCGCCCTCCCCATCGACTCCGAAGCGAACGCCGATGGACTGGATGATGTTCATCACCGACTCGGCCTCGAACACCCTGTGCCACTGCACCTTCTCCACGTTCAAGATTTTTCCTCTCAGCGGAAGCACGGCCTGCGTAAAGCGGTCTCTGCCCTGCTTAGCGGAGCCGCCGGCGGAGTCTCCCTCGACAAGGAATATCTCGCACGTCTTCGGGTCTTTGTTAGAACAGTCGGCCAGTTTGCCTGGCAGTCCGCCGCCCGACATTGGGTTCTTGCGCTGAACGCTCTCGCGAGCCTTGCGTGCTGCGATGCGCGCCGTGGCAGCCAGCACCACCTTCTCGCATATCTGCTTGGCTTCCTTGGGATGCTCCTCCAGATAGTTGCTCAGGGCTTCGCCTACGGCCTGCTGCACTGCGCCTGCCACTTCGGAGTTGCCCAACTTTGTCTTCGTCTGTCCCTCGAACTGCGGCTCGGCGACCTTAATGGAAATCACGGCGGTCAGTCCCTCACGGAAGTCCTCTCCGGCAATCTCTATCTTAGCCTTCTCTATCTGCTTCGATATCGCTGGTTCGGCATCGGCATAGGCCTTCAGCGTTCGAGTCAGCGCGGTGCGGAAACCTGCCAAGTGCGTTCCTCCCTCTATCGTGTTTATGTTGTTCACGTAAGAGTGTATGTTCTCTGTGTAGTCCGTGTTATACATTATTGCCACTTCGATGGGGATGCCTTGCTTCTCGGTCTTCAGATATATCACGTCGTTAAAGAGGGGCGTGCGATGACGGTCCACGTAGCGCACAAACTCTTTCAGTCCGTCTTCGGCATGGAACACCTCCTCGCGAGTGTTTCCTTCCTCGTCGGGACGAAGGTCGCGCAGCGTTATCTTTAGGCCAGCATTGAGGAAGGCCAGTTCGCGCATGCGGTTGGCTATGATGTCCCACTTGTATTCGGTCGTGGTAAAAATAGTGCCGTCGGGCCAGAATTGCTGCCTCGTTCCGTGCTTCTCCGTCTCTCCCACCACTTTCACGGGGTAGAGGGGTTTGCCCTTCTCGTACTCTTGCTGATATATCTTACCGTCGCGATAGACTTGCGACATCATACGAGTTGAGAGAGCGTTCACGCACGAGACGCCGACGCCATGGAGACCGCCAGACACTTTGTAGGAACCTTTATCGAACTTTCCTCCTGCATGGAGCACGGTCATGACGACCTCCAATGCCGACTTGTGCATCTTCTTATGCTCATCGACCGGTATTCCGCGTCCGTTGTCCTCGACGGTGATAGAGCCGTCTTCGTTGATGGTTACCTCTACCTCTGTGCAGAATCCTGCCATAGCCTCGTCGATGGAGTTATCTACGGTCTCGTTGACAAGGTGGTGCAATCCCTTTTCGCTGATGTCTCCAATATACATGGCAGGTCTTTTTCTCACCGCTTCAAGACCTTCGAGCACCTGAATGTTTTTCGCGGAGTAGTTCTGCTCCGCCTGAATATTTACGTTTTCTTCCATTTTTTACCGTTTGAGGTTGCAAAGTTAATCATAATTTCTGAAAACACCAAAAGTTTAAGCGTTAAACTTTGTGCATCGTTCTTCTGCCAAAGCAGCGCCTTCGATATACGGCAAACCGAGCATAGCCCGCCCTGCGCAAGGCACTACGAGCTACGCCGGATCGACGTCGTAATAGATGGTTAGGGAGTTGTAGCGACGGTCTTGCCGCAACTGCGCTTCGGTGCGAAAGAGGAGCGTGCGCACGTCGGCGAGGGGAGCGTCGGTGGGAATCTTTAGCATTATCCAGCGAATGTGCTGGTCTTTCACTCGCGCCACGGGGGGACGGTCGGGACCGAGCACGCGGTCGGCCAACGACTGACGCAGGCGACTCGACATCTCCAACGCTGCTGTGTCGGCAATCCTCTCGTCGCGATGACGAAGATAGACGTAGATGAGACGGCAGAAGGGCGGGTAGCAGAAGTCTTGCCGTTCGCCGATTTGCGTTTTATAGAGTGCGGCAAAGTCGCCCGACGCCGACTGACCGATGATGGGTAGTTCGGGCTGGCGAGTCTGTAGGATTACAAGTCCGCGTTTCCCTTTACGACCGGCGCGTCCCGCTACTTGCTGCATCATTTGGTAAGCGTGCTCGTGTGCGCGGAAGTCCGGTTGGCTGAGCATTGTGTCTGCCGACAGTATTCCGACGACGGAGACACGGTCGAAGTCGAGTCCTTTCGTCACCATCTGTGTGCCTATCAACACGTTTGTGCGTCCGGAAGCAAAGTCGGCGATTATGCGTTCGTAGGCAGAGCGGGTGCGCGTGGTATCGAGGTCCATTCGCGCCACTCTCGCGTCGGGAAATATCTCCAATACGCGGTCTTCTATCTTCTCAGTGCCGTCGCCACGTCGTCGGAGGTCGGTGGAGCCACAGTTCGGGCACTTTGAAGGGATTGAATAAGTGCGACCGCAATAATGACACGAGAGGGAAGACTGGGAACGATGATAGGTAAGCGGCACATCACAATCGGTGCAGTGTGGCACCCATCCGCACTCGTAGCATTCGGTCATACGAGCGTAGCCACGTCTGTTTTGGAAGAGAATTACTTGCTCGCCTGCGCTTAGCGCCTCCCTCATCTTTGCGAGGAGAAGGGGTGAGAACGCACCTCGCATCAGCTTGCGTCGCTGCTGCTCTTTTGTGTCAACCACCGTAACTTCGGGCAACTCCAGTCCTCGGAAGCGCGTGGCAAGGCGGACGAGCCCATATTTGCCCGTGGCGGCATTGTGGTATGTCTCTATTGATGGCGTGGCCGTACCGAGGAGTGTCTTTGCTTTGTGCATCTGTGCAAGCACGATGGCCACCGAGCGGGCATGATAACGAGGGGCGGGGTCTTGTTGTTTGTACGACGTTTCGTGTTCCTCGTCTATTACCACGAGTCCGAGACGTTGGAAGGGAAGAAACACTGCGCTCCGTGCTCCGAGGATTATATCGTAAGGGTGGTCGGACAGTTGCTTCTGCCAAATCTCCACTCTCTCCGCGTCTGAATATTTGGAATGATAGATGCCGAGTCGGTCGCCGAACACCGTTTTCAGTCGTTGCATCATCTGTACGGTGAGCGCAATTTCGGGGAGCAAGTAGAGAACTTGCCTCCCAGCTTCCAACTGCTCTCGTATTAGGTGAATGTAGATTTCGGTCTTCCCACTGGAAGTTACGCCGTGAAGCAGACAGACACTCTTCTGTGCGAACGCGCTCTTTATCTCGTCGTAAGCCGTTTGTTGCGAGGCGGAAAGTTCTTTTAATGAGGAGTGGGAAGTGAGGAGTGAGGAGTGAGAAATGCCTTGTTTGTTAGGTTCGTTTGCAAGAGTATCACCACTCCCCGCTCCTATTTCCTCGCTGCTCATATTGCTTTCCCCGCCTCCCTTTAGAATGCTACTTAGGCGGCTAACGGGACGGTCGAAGGTTTCAAGGAAGCCGCGGTCCACGAGATTACGGATAGTTGTGGTGGTGCAGTGGGCGGCGTTCAGCAGTTCGTCGCGCGTGATGTCGTGGTGGCCATAGTCAGAAAGGTAGAGAAACTCGCTGAATGTCTGCTGTTGAGCCTTGGCCCTACCGAGCATGTCGAGGGCAATGTGTTGCGATTGTTCGTCGCGGTACGCCTCTCGCAGTCGCAAGCAAACCTCGGTCTTCTGTTTGTAGCCCCCTATCTGCTTCAGGCCCGACGGCATCGCGGCGAAGAAGACGTCGCCGATGGCAGCCATATAATATTCGGCAATCCAATGCCACAACCGCAGTTGCTCGTCGGTAACAGTGGGCTCGCTGTCGAGCACTTCCTCCACATTGCGCAGCTGCATCCCCTGTGGAGCCACGTCGCTAAGGCTCTCCACTACACCAATGTAGCGCCGTTTCTGTCCGAGCGGAACCACGACGCGCATTCCTCTCCTCACCTGCGCCTGCAACGACGGGGGCAGTGCGTAGGTGAAAGTCTGGCGGAGGGGCAACGGAAGTATGATGTTTGCAAATGAGGCCATAGCGCGTGCAAAGTTATAAAAAAAATCTTAGAACG
>Ga0181612_104568_pt1 | contig 17080 bp, 9 predicted proteins | sample HoacroProtozoa21_FD_119630 | JGI IMG/M metagenome (GOLD analysis project Ga0181612, IMG submission 119630) | Hoatzin crop microbial communities from Cojedes, Venezuel. Combined Assembly of Gp0051906, Gp0051904, Gp0051908
CACTGGTAGTATCTTCATATGCTTCATCGTGGAAATAGACATAATAAACCTGCTGGAAAACCGCCGTCAGTTTGACGGTCTCATCCGCATTACCAATATCATTAATCGTTGTGAAGTCCGCGTCGGAATACTGTTTTCCGTCACTGCCCTGCCAGTACTGGAAAATATAACCTTCCTTGGAGGGGCTGACCGGCTGAACCAGGGTATCACCATTCTTCAGAATTTGGTAATAAACTTGCCGACCCTGATCGTTTTTGAAGTAATATTCCTTCTCTCCTTCACCCAGATCCGCGTAGAACTCATACGTCCTGCGGCGGGTCTCATCCTCTTCCTTGGTAATGCCGTCGCTCGTACCGACCACGGCAAAGACGGAGAAACTGGACGTGTCGAAGGAGAAACCGTTCATCTGATCGCCGCTGCGGTCGAAATTCGCGCTGATCTTCTCGGCGCCGTTATCGCCCATATGAACCAGCGTCAGCTCGGTGTCCTCACCCACGGTCAGCGGGTTATTCAACTGAATAGAGACATGCACGGACTCGCCGTCGGCCAGTTCGTATCCGCCCAGGTTGATTTCATAATAAGCCAGCACTTCGCTGACGCTCGTGCTTTCGTCTTCCACGGAAAGATCCGGGGTCAGATTCATGACGCCCAGCGTATTCACCTGCGCGATGTCCGGAGTTTCCTCGAAAAGCGCAAGCACTTCGGACTCATTGCCGGAGGCCGAAGCAAGCTGAGGATTCACTTCTTCAGAAAGCTGAACATCGCCGATGCCTTCCACGGTAATCGTACCGATGCCGGCGCTCACCGTAACGGTGCCTTCCGTGACGGTCTCAGCGTTCTGCTCATACGCCGCGCTCACGTCCAGATCATTCTGGGGGACGGTGGCGGCGGTGACAGCGTTATTGGCGCTGTCCACCCAGCCCGTGAAGGTGTAGCCTTCCTTGGAAGGATCGTCCGGGAAATTGTCCCCGATCGCGCTTCCGGACTCCACATACAGGGCATTGCCGTACTCTTCGCCTTCATTATAGAAGGTGACTTTGTAATACCCGGAACCGGAGGCATCCGTCGATGACACTGCCGTATCCGCGAGGGATACCGGCGCGATGTTGAAGACCATCATCAGGGTCATCATCCAGGCAGTCAGTCTGCGGAAAATGTTGGACTTAAACATATGCGTCTACTCCTTTACCTTACGCCTTGGGGGTCATACAGAAGACCCGGGAGGGAAAACCGACCCGGGTATGTTTCATCAGAAACTGACAGACAGTCTCCAGCTCCAGAAGATGCTCTCGCTGTCCGCCTCGAAAGAGAAGGTGGACTCGGTGGCACCTTCGACCGGCTCGAAGCCGGAACCCTTGTTCACTTCCCACTGATAGGAAACGTTCTCGGTTCCGTCAAACCCGGTCAGCGTGCTGGTCAGGGTAATCACATCACCTTCGGTCACGACGGCCTTGCGGTCATCATAGATGGACACGGTGCGGTGGATCTCTTCTTCCTCGGCGGGTTCCTCAGCGGGTTCCACCGTCGGCTCGGCCGTGGGCTGCGCCCAGGTCTTCACGCCGTCCAGCTTCATGCCCTGGGACAGGGAGGTTCCGTCTTCCCAGGTCACGGTCAGCGCGATGATCTTGTCGGTCGGGATGTCCGTGACGTCTTCGGTCAGGAACTTGTCCGTGCCCAACACGACAGGTTCCTCATTCTTGCGCTCCTGCTCGTCGGCGGAGACCAGCGTCCACAGATAGGACGCGTCCTCTTCGGGGGTCGCGATCGCTTCGAGCTTCAGGATTTCCCGGTCGTCCTCGACGATAGTGGAGATCAGCTTGATCTTCATCTTATGCTCCACAGCGGGGGTCGGCTCGGCGGTGGGCTCAGCCGTCGGCTCCGCGGTGGGCTCTTCGATGGGCTCAGCCGTCGGCTCCGCGGTGGGCTCTTCAGTGGGCTCAGCCGTCGGCTCGGCGGTGGGCTCTTCAGTGGGCTCAGCCGTCGGCTCCGCGGTGGGCTCTTCCGTCGCTTCGACGGTCGGCTCGGCGGTCGCTTCCTCAGTCGCCTCGGCCACGGGCTCCGCGGTCACTTCGACCTTGGCTTCTTCCGCCTTGGTTTCTTCCTTGGCGGGTTCCGCGGTTGCTTCGACCTTGACTTCTTCCGTCTTGGTCTCTTCCACCTTGGTCTCTTCCACCTTGGTCTCCTCAACCTTGGTTTCTTCCTTCACGGGCTCGGCAGCCGGAGCGGCTTCCTGCGCGGGGGCAGCTTCCTGCGCCGCGGGGGCAGCTTCTTCCACCACAGGAGCAGGCTCCGCGGTGGGCGCCTCGGTCACCTCGGCCGGGGCTTCCGCCGCCGGCTCCGCGGGCACCTCAACCGCTTCCACGGCCGCTTCCGGAGCGAGCTCCGAAACGGTTTCTTCCGCCGCGGGAGCTTCCACGGCTTCCAGAGCCGCTTCTTCCACCGCAGGGGCAGCTTCTTCTGCCGCGGGGGCCGCTTCTTCCGCCGCGGGAGCAGGCTCCACAGCCGTCTCCACGGCTGCTTCTTCAGCCGCGGGCGCGGTTTCCGCGGTCACTTCGGGCGCGGTTTCCGCGGTCACTTCGGCCGCGGGTTCCACGGGGGCTTCCTCCGCCAGGACAGAGATGTTGCACACCATCGTCAGGGCGACGATGACCGCGAGCAGAGTCCAGAGCTTTTTCATACCATTTCTCTCCAATCTGTAGGTTCGTAGCACAAAGATGACGGGCATCCTTGTGCCGGGTTGCCTCCCGCCGCCGGATGCGGCGGAGACGGCATCTATCTTGTGTTGATCTATTGAAACTCTTTCTACTTCAGGAGGATCTTTAAAAATCCTCAATGGCCAGAACCAGTTTCGCGGGTCCTTTCAATATGCACTTTCCGAGCGATATTTCCATTTCCGCATCTGTAATTTATCATATTTTGTCAGGTTTTACAAGGAATTTCTCGGATTTTTGTCTTTTTAGTACATTTTTTAGTATTTCTTTTTGAAATTCCCCCCGGAGCCCTTTTCAGGCAACCATTTTGGCTAAAATCGTCCTTTTTTGCGATTTTAGCGAAATATATTTCCGAAATCGGGCGAATTTTATTCATTTGAATGTTCGCCTATATTTGCATCTTCCCGAAGAAATAAGGGATGTAAGAATTTACATGATCCGAAATATCCCCACAAAAACACTATTCAAACTAAAATGTTCGTGTTATAATTAACCAGCGAGCCTGCTTTTTCTCCGCCGGAAAGTCGTTTCCGGACTCAAATACACAAACGAAAGGATGTCAGCATGAACGAGCGAAAAGCGCCCAAGCGCCTTTCCCTGCGCGTAAAACTGGCCCTTGTGGTCAGCGTGGTCATGATTCTCTACGCGATCTGCTGCGTGTGGCTCGGGACGTACATTGTGTCCCGTGAGTCCGAGAGTCAGGCCCGCCAGTCGCTGACGCAGACCTGTTCCCTTTCCGCGACGGAGCTGAATTCCCTGTTCCTGCAGGTGGAAAGCAACCTGAATGTTCTGGAAAACTATGTGCTGACCACCCTGCCCTCGGCCAGCCGGGTGTCCACAAACTGGGTCAGTCTGAAATACCACAGCACCCGCGTGGAAGAATATTTTGCCAGCGTGGTGGCGGAGATGCCCGGCGTCGCCGCCTACTATTATTTATATGAACCGACGGTTTCCACGCAGGCCAGTTTTTTCCTGACGGACCTGGACGGCGACGGGGTGTTCGACCGGGAGCAGGTCACGCAGATCAATGATTATGAAGAAGGCGACCGGGAACATGTCGCCTGGTACTACGAGCCCATCGCCGCGGGGCACGCCATCTGGCTGGAACCGTATTATAACGCGAACATCGGGGCGGACATCATCTCGTATGTCATTCCGCTCTACCGCGAGAATAATGACCACTGCATCGGCGTCATCGGTATGGACATCCGGACGGATCTGATTCAGGAAACCGTCCGGAGCATTCACGCGTATGAGACGGACTACGCCTTCCTCACGGATGTGGACGGCCATGTGTACTACCACCCGAACCTTGAAACCGGCATCAGCATTCTGGACCTGACCATGGACCAGGATGTCATTGCGCCCGTGCTTTTGTCCCAGGAAACGGTATCCGATGTCGTTTCCTACCGGTATGACGGGCAGACCCGATATCTCGCGGTCTGTCCCCTGCGGAACGGCATGCGCCTGGCGCTGTGCATCACGGAGCAGGAAGTTCTCGCCCCCGGCGCCGAGGCCGCCAGACGCTTTATCCTCGCCGCGGCCCTGTTTGTGGCGGGCGCCTTGGTTATCGCGCTGCTGCTTCTGCGCCGGACCATGAAACCGCTGTCCGACCTGACGCAGACCGCGCGGTCCATCTCCGGCGGCGACCTGAACGCCACCTTCCCGGAAGTGACCGGGGACGAGGTCGGCGAATTGAACCGCACCATGCGCGGCATGGTGGACGCGATGAAGAACCGCATCTACGGTCTGAGTGACCAGGCGCGGCGGGACGCGCTGACCGGCGTGCGCAACAAGCGCGCCTTTGACGAGGAAGCCGATTCTCTCAACCACACCACCGAGCCTTTCGCGCTTGTCATGCTGGACATGAACGGGCTCAAGGAAATGAACGACCAGTACGGGCACGAGAAGGGTGATGAGCTGATTCAGAACAGTTGCCGCCTCATCTGCGAAGTATTCTCCCACTGCCCGGTGTTCCGCTACGGCGGGGACGAATTTGTGGCCGTGCTCCGCGGGGATTCCCTGCGGCGGGCGGATGACATCATTTCCGACCTGAACGCCCGTCAAGCGGTCACCGCGGACGATCCCGACCCGGCAAAGCGGATCAGCATCGCGGTCGGCATGGCGGAATATGACCCGAGCAAATCGGTCATCGTCAGCGACCCGGCGGGCGTGATCCTGAAACAGGCGGACAACGCCATGTACGAGGACAAGCGGAAAAAGAAGGGCGGCAGAGACCCGCGGTAACTGCTCCCGATCGCTGTTTTCCTGAGTATACAAATAATCCCGGCGGATTTCCGCCGGGATTGCTTTTTACAGTTTCACTTTTTTACAATTCCACTTTCCAGACCATCGCGTCATGCGGCGGGATCTCCGCGGACAAGACTTCGGTCTGTTTTCCGGACCACAATTCTTTGGCGCCCTTTGCGGGCGCCTCCGGAGAAGCCGTGACCGTCCGGGACTCGTCACTCAGGTTGAACGCCGCGACATAATACCCCTTCCCGTCCTGACGGGGCGCGACCCAGACGCTTTCCTCGTCCGTGGTGGTCAGGGGGTGCGCGCACCAGGTCGTCTTCTCAATTTCCAGAAGGTCCGCGTTCGTAAGGAGCTTCAGGGTGAAATCGTCATTCTGGGGCAGGTCCCCGCCGATCATCAGAGGAGAGCGCATCATGCACCAAAGGGTCATCATCGTGCGCTGCTCCGAGGGGGTGAAATGCGTCGGGTCCCCCTTCCGGCAAGCGTCCGGCTTCGCCGAGTCCACCGGATCCCCAAAGCACCGCAGGGCGCCGAGGGGGAGCATGTCCGCGTCCGGCCAGTGCCCGGGGGCGGAGTGGATGCACCATTTCCGCGCGTAATCGAACATGCCCTTCAGGAGCTTCCAGTCGTCCCAGAAGTCGTCCGTAATGCGCCACATATTCGCGTATTTCTTCAGGTGCTCCGCGCGCTCAACCGGCGCGGGGCCCGGGCTGAGGCTCAGCACGATGTCCCGCCCGCATGTGCGGCACGCGTCCGAAATCAACTCAATTTCCCTTTCGCACCGGGGATATTCCCGGGCGATATCGTCGCACTTCACAAAGTCCACGCCCCAGGCCGCGTACAGGCGGAAGAGCGCGTCATAATAATCCTTCGCGGCGGGGTGATCCGACCGCAGGCCGTACATGTCCGGGTTCCACTGGCAGATATCGTTCGGGTTTGCCGCGTCGGCGCAGGTCCACTCGCTGTCCGCAATTTTCAGATGCCGGTGCGCCGCCTGCCGCGGAAGCCCGCGCATGATGTGGATCCCGAACTTGAGGCCCAGGGCATGAATCTTCTCCGCCAGCGGGGCAAAGCCCTTTCCGTCCGCCGCGGACGGAAAGCGGTTGCTCGCCGGAACCAGGCGGCCGTATTCGTCCATCTCCAGCGCGGAGAACGGCTCATACGCGTGGGAGGACGCCGTGGGCGAAGACCACTGAATGTCCACCACCACATACTCCCATCCGCAGGGCTTTAATTTCTCCGCCATGTACTTCGCGTTTTCCATCACGGTGGCCTCGGTCACCGCGGCACCGTAGCAGTCCCAGCTGTTCCACCCCATGGGCGGGTATTTCGCAATCATATTTCTTCCTCCTCGGACATTATTTCTGTTCAAAGGATATCACGAAAACAGGGGCTTCACAAGATTTTTTCGCAAAAAAAGCCGCGCCCCTGTTCGGAGGCGCGGCTTGCACGATTTCTTACTTATGGCCGTTCGGCGCGTTTTCATACGCGTACTGAATGGCTTCGGTATGTCCGCTGTCCACCTTCTTGCCGGCATGCGTCCAGCTGTTGGTGAAGTGGATACAATACTGACCGTTGTATTCGTTAGTCGTAATCGTCTGAGTACCGTGCGGCACGCCGTACAGCGAGCAGGCGAAAGTCCGGGTGCCGATGGTCACCAGCAACGGGCGGCGCTCATAGAGGTTCTTGCTCTTAATCTCGCTGGCCGTGGTGACACCATAAGCCTTGCACATTCTCGCGGTATCCGCGGCAGTCAGCGGCTCGGCGTCCACATGATATCCGCCGGCCTGACGGTAAGACCACCAGACGATGCCGCTCTTCACGTCATACACCTTATAACTGGTGCCTCTGGCCCACAGCTCGTTGATGCCGCCGGTCCACCAGTCAATCTTCTCCGCCGGGTAAAGCGTCATCGTCAGGCTGCTTGCGGTGGATGTGCCGACCGGCACGGTACCATACAGCGCGTGCTGCGTCGCGGCACCCGCGATTCCGTCCACGCTCAGATTGTTTGCCTTCTGGAATTTCTTCACGGCGGACTGTACCGCGGATGTATACTTGCTGATCACATCACCGGAATAATATCCCTGGCTCTTCAGGGCGGACACAAGGTTCTTCACCGCTGTGCCGGTAGAGCCGAGGCGCAGGGTCGTATAGGACGCTTCCACCTCCGTCGTGGCAGTGCCGTTCACCGTTGTTGCGGTCACTGTCTCAGTGCTGGGTTCGGGAGTCGGGGTCGCGGAACCGTCCGCGTTCACAATCGTCACATATCCGCCGTGAATGTATCCCGTGCCCAGTGTGGAGTGCTTGACATTGTACCAGGTCACGCCCTTGACCGTCGTCGGCGTGCCGTAATAAGGCATAATCACGCCCTTGTCCACCCGGCCCAGCGTGGAAGAATATCCCGCCTTGGTCCGAAGGTTGACGCTGGAAGCAATGGTCATCACATAACCGGTTGCGCTCGAATCCTCCACTGTCCCCGCAGTCACGGTCGCTTCGGTCGTGGTGGTTGTCCCGGTCGTGGTTGTTTCAGTCGTTGTTGTTTCAGTCGCGGTCGTGGTGGACGCTTTGTTCACCTTCACCACATCGGACCGCAGATAGCCGCGGTTGCCGTCATGCTCAACATAGTACCACGTATAACCGTTCTTAGTGACCGGCTGCATCAGCACCGTCAGCGTCACGCCGCGCTTAATCTGCTTGACCACCGTCCCGCCGATCGTGGAGCGCAGGTTGCACCCGGCCTTGGTCGTCGTCACGGTACCGTAAGCACTCGTCACATCAGCGGTGGGCGCCGCAGTCACTTCCGCAGCGGATGTCGTTTCCGCCGTCGCTTCCGCAACCGGAGTCGCAGTGGCCGTCGGAACCGCCGTGGCCACGCCGGTCACATTCACACAGTCCTCACGAACATAATAGGTCTTATTGTCCTTCAACACCGGATACCAGATGTGCCCGCCAGCGCTCTTGGACGCGCCGTTCAACGGCAGAGTGGAACCGTAACCTTCCCAATCATTGTCCCGGTTATAGCTGCCGTTCGGGCTCGTCCGCAGGTGACAGGATGTTTTAATCAAAGTCGCCGTACCGCTACTGTAGGTCGCCGCGGTCGCCACGGGCGCAGGCGTCGCCGTGGGGCTGACCGTCACGCTCGCGGAACCGGACCCGGACAACACGCGAATATACTCGCTGCAAATGTAACCGGTCTTTCCGTCATAGCTGACGCCGTACCAGTAATCCTCGCCGATGCCATCCGGAATGCTGGTGATGGTCACCACCGTGCCCCGGTCCAGCTTCATCAGGCTGCGATACTTCTTGCTCGGGCCTTCACGGAAATTCGTCCCGCCGTTCGTAATCGCGCCGGTCGTGCCGCTGCTCGCCGCGGTACTTGTGGTGGTATTGGCAACCGTGGTCGTCGCGTCGGTGGTCGTCGTATCCGATGTCGTGGATGTGGCCGTCGTGACGGTCGTAGCCGTCGTTGTCGAAGAAGAGGTGCTCACCGTTTTTGTCGCCTGATACTCCGCGAGCTCCTCATCCGTCAAAGGACGGAAATAATCCTCCGCGATATAGCCGTAATAGGTGCGCGCGGTTGTCGGATCGGCCGCGTCCGGATGAGGCGCAATCACACGGTACCAGTGCGTCCCTCCGTTGTTCACTTCCTTCACAATCGTGCAGACATGCCCGATGGGCAGCACGAACCAGTAGGAAGACCCGGAGGTCGCTTCCTTGCGCAGCTTGACCGTGCTGTTGATCACCATGCCGTATTCCTCCGCAAGGGCGGAATTCTGGACGAAGTCCATCGGCAGGAGGGTGATCACCAAGGCCAGCGCTACGAAAACGGTTAAGAACCGGCCATGAAAATGCTTCATCCATCTCACCTCATACCACAGTAGTACACGCTGTAATTATATTTCAAAATTGTTACCGCGTCAATATGTTTTTTAATTTTCCGCAACAAACTTTCGATAATTCGAGCCACATGAAAGGGATCCATCCCGAAAAACAGCTCCCTTGATCCTGTTCATTATTTCACCACGATGTTCACAATCCGGCCCGGCACGTAGATCTCCTTGACCACCTTTTTGTCGCCGATGGCCACGCCGACATTCTTCATGGCGTGGGCGGCGGCAAGGACGGCCGCCTGATCCGCATCCGCGGCGACCTCCACCGTCGCGCGGACCTTGCCGTTGACTTGCACGGGAATCTGAATCGTGTCTTCCTTCAGCTTTTCTTCATCATATACGGGCCAGGGTTCCTTCGCCAGGCTCCCCTCGTGGCCCAGAATCTGCCACATTTCCTCACCGATATGCGGGCAGACGCAGCTGAGCATCTTGATGAATCCCTCGGCGTAGTCCTTCGGGCAGGTGCCGTTCTTGTAGCAGGCGTTGACGAAAATCATCATCTGGCTGATCGCGGTATTGAAGCCCAGCTGCTCAAAGTCGTCCGTCACCTTCTTCACCGTCTGGTGATACACCTTTTCCAGCGCGCCGTCATTTTCGGCGGTCAGGTTGTCCTCATTCGTGAAGAACGCCCACACGCGGTTCAGGAAGCGGCGCGCGCCCTCGACGCCCTGCTTGCTCCAGGGCTTGGACACTTCCAGCGGGCCCATGAACATCTCGTACAGCCGGAGGGTGTCCGCGCCGTACTCCCGGACGATGTCGCTGGGATTGACGACGAACTCGGGGAAGCGCTTGCCCATCTTGATGCCGTTCTCGCCGAGGATCATACCCTGATGTACCAGCTTCTGGAACGGCTCCTTGACCGGGCTGATGCCCTTGTCATAGAGGTAACGGTTCCAGATGCGGCTGTAAATCAGGTGACCCACCGCGTGCTCCGGCCCGCCGATGTACAGATCCACCGGCAGCCAGTGCTTCAGCAGTTCCGGATCCGCCAGCGCGGTGTCGTTGTGCGGGTCGATATAGCGCATGTAGTACCAGCTCGACCCCGCGGAGCCGGGCATGGTGGAGGTTTCACGCTTGCCCTTCACGCCGTTGCGGTCATACTGCTTCCACTCAACCGCGTTTTCCAGCGGCGCCTGGCCGTTCTTGCTCTTGTAGTCCTCCAATTCCGGCAGCACCAACGGCAGCTCGTCATCCGGCAGGGCGTACAGCCCGCCGTCCTCGGTGTGGACGATCGGGACAGGCTCGCCCCAGTAGCGCTGACGGGCGAAAATCCACTCGCGGAAGTGGTAGTTGACCGTGCGCTTGGCGACACCCATCTCCACCAGCTTGTCGGTGATCGCCTTTTTCGCTTCCTCGACGGTCATACCGGTGAATTCCTCGCTGTTGATCAGGCGGCAGCCCTTGCCGAGATAGTCCTGCTTCTCAAAGGCGTGCTCCGTGCAGTCCCCGCCGTCAATGACCTGAATCATGGGGATGTTATGCGCCTGCGCGTACTCAAAGTCGCGCTGATCGTGGCTCGGCACGGCCATGACCGCGCCGGTACCGTAGCTGGCCAGGACGAAGTCGCCGATGAACAGCTCCGCCTCTTTGCCGTTGACGGGGTTAATGCACTTGACGCCCTCCAGACGGCAGCCGGTCTTGCCCTTGTTCAGCTCGGTCCGGTCCATGTCGTTCTTCCGGCGGGTTTCCTCAATGTATGCCTTGACTTCTTCCTGATTGCGGATGCGGGGCATCAGATCCTGCACCAGCTGTCCGTCCGGCGCCAGCACCATGAAGGTGATGCCGTAGATGGTCTCGATGCAGGTGGTAAAGATGCTGAACTCGCCGCCGCCGACGATCTGGAAGCGCACCTCCACGCCCTCGGACTTGCCGATCCAGTGGCGCTGCATGTCCTTGGTGCTCTCCGGCCAGTCAATCGTCTCCAGCCCCTCCAGCAGTTTCTCCGCGAAGGCGGGCTGGTTGATGACCCACTGCTTCATGTTCTTGCGCACCACGGGATATCCGCCGCGCTCACTCTTGCCGTCAATGACCTCATCATTGCTCAGCACCGTGCCCAGCTCCTCGCACCAGTTCACGGGCATGTCGATGTACTGGGCATACCCGTCCAGATACAGCTGTTTGAAGATCCACTGGGTCCAGCGGTAGAATTCCGGGTCGCTCGTGGCGATCATCTTGCTCCAGTCGTAATCAAAGCCCAGCTCCCGCAGCTGCTTCGAGAAGGTCTCAATATTGTGCATGGTGAAGCCTTCCGGATGGTTCCCGGTGGTGATGGCATACTGCTCCGCCGGCAGACCGAAGCTGTCATACCCCATGGGATGCAGGACATTGTAGCCCTGCATGCGCTTCATGCGGCTGACGATGTCCGTCGCGGTGTACCCTTCCGGATGCCCGGCGTGCAGACCCACGCCGCTCGGATACGGAAACATGTCCAGCGCGTAAAACTTCGGCTTGGAGAAATCCCATACATCCGTAAAGAAGGTCTTATTCTCCTCCCAGTATTTTTGCCATTTCGGTTCGATCTCCCGGGGATCATAATTGCGTTCCATTTCAGCTTCACCCGTTCCTTTCCATACGATTCATGGAGTATACCATAAAAAAGGGGGTCTGTTCAAGATTACTTCATTTCCAATACAGCCTCATCCTCGCAGTACAGCACCGCGTGCGGCGTATACACATACCTTTTATTGGAGGAAACCGTCCCGAAGGGCACAAACTGATCCCTCCGGACCATCATGCACGCGCAGGACACCCCGTCCACATTATGCACCTTATTCATTCTGTCCCTCGGTCCGCCGGCGCCGTTCTTCAGTCCCTTCTGGTCGTTCTTCCCGTTCACCCGGCCGCCGAAGGCAATCTTCCCCTTCCGGTCGATGATCACCGGGGTCACGCCGCCGACACCGTCCATCTGCGCGTACATCATCAGCTCCCGGTAAAAATGCCTCGTCACGGTCATGCTCGCGGCATCCATGAACAGAAGATAATCCGCCTCACTCTCCGCGGCGGCCTGATTCAGCGTGTCATACAAGCCTTCCAGATCCGTCACCGCGAGGGTCGCCACGAGGTTCGGCCACGGGGCCGCGGCCTCCAGGTCACTCAGCGCCGCGCGGCAGGCTTCCTCCGTGCTGCTGAAGATGACAACCTCCGTCTTCACATTCTTCGGCACCTGAACCCACAGGCGGATCTTCAGGTCCACCGGCACCGCGGTGACCGGGATCGGCGACAGGTCCTCATTCGCCCGGCACCCCGCCCACAGGCACTGGTCCAGATGCTGACGGCTGAGGGAGCTTTTCACCTTCCGCCAACTGTACAGGATGTACGGCACATGCGCGATTTTGTCCGTATGCTGGCACAAACGCAGATACAGCTCGTGGTCCTGGCTTCCGTCGTACCCTTCCCGGAGACCGCCGCACTCCAGCAGGAACTCCCGCCGGATGACCCCCAGATGGCTCATATAGTTGTCCGCCGCGAGCGTCTCCGGCTGGTACCCGGGCTTCCGGTGCGGGTCCATGTGGCGTTTCCCGTTCTCCGTCACCATGTCCTCATCCGAGTAGAGCAGGTCCGGGTGGCTCCGGGCGATTTCCTCCGCCATGCGCCACAGCGCGTCCGCGCGCAAAAGGTCGTCATGGTCGCACAGGGCGATGTACTCCCCTCTCGCCAGCGCGATCGCGGCATTCGTGTTTCCGGCGATGCCGAGATTTTCCTCCGCGCGCTCCACGCGAAAGCGCGGGTCCTTCGTTTTCGCCCAGTCCAGTTCCGCGATCGTGTCCGCCCGGGTGCTGCCGCCGTCGTAGAGCACCGCCTCCCAGTTTTCATAGCTCTGGGCCAGCAGGCTGTCGAGCAGATCACCGAGATACTTTCCCTTCGGGTTGTACACCGGCACGACCACGCTGATCAGCCCCGCCTCCGGCGGGTTCTCTCTCTGGCGCTCCAGTTCCTTTGCCGGCGGCACCAATTTCCGGTACTTCCGGTCCCACGTTCCGAACACAATCTGACCGGCTTTTTCCCCGATCCGGCGCGCCGTGTATCCCGCGCCGTGCGTCCGTATGTACTCCTTCAGTCTGCGGATATTTCTCATCATTCCGGTTTCTCCTCAATTTTCCCCGATAAATTTCCCCGGAACCATTGACAAGGAAACCTTTTCCGGGTATACTTAAGAAAAACTTGTATAATTTGGTCAAAAAGAACGGAGGGATTTCCATGGGTTCCTATCTGCTGCGGAATATACCTGAAGAGCTCGCTTCTCTGGCGGTGGAAGGATACCACAAGCCCGGCAGCCTGACGCTGGCCAGCGGCGCGTGGATTCACGCGGCCGGCAGCTTTGTGCTGGAAGAAGGTACGTTCCCGCTTCGCGAGCATGAACAATGGGTCTGGTTCGCGGTGGACACCGGTGAAATCCAACTCCGCTGGGATCAGCACGACCTCATCCTGAAGGCAGGGTCCACGTGCTTCCTCCCGGGCGGCGACCGCCCCTGTGAGCTGACCACCACCGGTCATGCCCGGTGTTTGTGGATCGCGCTGGAAGGGCCGCTCAGCCCGCTGGTCGTCCGCAAGATGGGCGCGCTGCTCCATATGCCCCTCCGGCAGACGGCGCTTCCCAGCCAGCTGTATCTGGTTTCGCAGATCGTGCAGGTCATCGTCCGGCACTCCGGTTCCTCGGACGCGACCTACCAGCTTCAGCACCTGCTGTACGGCATGATCGCCAGCCACTGGGGTCAGCCCGTGGCGATGGACGCCATGCTCAGTCATGAAATCTCCAAGGTCGTGGACACGCTCCGCGCCAATCAGTACCGGGATAATTTCTCTCTGGCCGAAATGGCGGCCATCTCGCGCATGCCGATGGAAACTTTCCGCAAGCGCTTCGTGGCCGAGGTCGGCATGCCCCCGCTCAGCTATGTGCTTCACTGCAAGATGGAGCGCGCCAAGGAGCTCCTGAGGGACCAGAACTACTCCGTCCGTCAGGCCGGCATCGAGGTCGGCATGCAGGACCCGTACCATTTCTCCAAGCAGTTCAAAAACATTGTCGGCATCAGCCCGAGCGCCTTCATGAAGCAGGCGGCGGATCCGAACGCCACCATCCGCGGCGCGACGCAGAAGCCGAAGCGTTCCCGCAAAAATGCAAGCAAGACCTAATCTTCCTCTTCCTTTCCTCCATTGACCGCCTCCATCCGGGAGGCGGCCTTTTTCTGCCGCCTGCGGTCGATGAGACGTGCCGCGGGCTTCTCCACAAGGTAAGTGATCAGCACCGCCGCGAGGAAGGAAAACAGGAAGGCGAAAATCACATACCGCGTCTGCCACGGCTGCTCCCCGACCTGGTTCGGCGTGTCGCTCTCGCTCACCGGGAAGCCGATCCGGCGCATGTGCACGATCACCGTCTGATGAATCAGATAGTAATTCATGCTGATTCCGCTCAGGAATTTCGTCACCCGGTTTCCGAGGATCAAGCGGAGCGGTTTCAGGGTGAAGGGCGCGGACAGGATCATCGCGCCGAAGAGAATGCCGAATCCCGGTCGGTACAGCATCTGATTCCGCTGAAGCACATAATAGTGCCCGCTCGACTTCGCGCCGCCGAGCACCCGGCTCACCCATCCGGCAAACCCGCGGTTCACCGTGTAGGTGGAAGATCTCGCCTGCTCCCGCAAAAGCGCGTCCAGCCCCCAGACCGCGAGGAAGAAAATCACCGTCGCGATGGTCCTCTGCCACCAGAGGAGATCCTTCTCTTCCGTCCGGTTCCGCAATCTCGTGAAGGCGATGGCCATCAGGCTGCCCAGCACGTACAGGTCCAGAAAATTGATCAGCTGGTTCACGACCATGTTGAATTCCGTCAGGCTCCACACGCACCACAGCCGGAAGCCGAAGCAAAGGAAGAGCAAAATCCCGAAGGTCGTGACCGGCTTTTTCAGACTTGCCCGGGCGACCCACGGGTGCAAGGCATACGCCTGCACCTCAATTGCCAGCGTCCAGCAGGCCACGCCCAGATTCGTGGCCACGTAGGTGTCATAGAAAAACGGAAAGGTAAATGTCAGATGCGTCGCCACATCCTTGACCATGAACTGCGGGGAGCTGTACAGCCCCCACGGCAAAGCGATCGCGAAAAGCACAAGCGCGAGGATGAAATAATATCCCGGCAACACGCGGCGCGCCCGGCGGAAATAGAATCCCCGCGCGTCCGGAATCGCCGCGCTGTTTTCCTTCACCCGTGCGTACGGCAGATATAAAAGGAAGGCGCTCAGCAGCACGGTTCCGTCCACCCACACATACCCGGTCCGGAGCAGGTAGTCCATGGACCACACGCCAAGCCCGATCCCGGTCAGATCAAAGACCGGGGTCAGCCAGCTCTGCTGCCAGATATGGTACGCGCTCACGATGAAAATCATCAGGGCGCGCAGCCCGTCCAGCTCCGGAATCCATCCGCTCTTCCGCTCAGTCATTGCCCGACCCCTCCGCCGGCGCGATGGTTTCCTCCGGCGCCGGGGTCGGCGTCGCGAGAGCATCCTCAATCTTCTTCAGCAGTTTCTTCGCGGAATTGTCATCCGCAATGCTTTCCAGCACCGCCTTCGCCTCTTCGTACTTCCCTTCGTCGAAATACGTCTGCGCGAGCAGCACCCGCCAGGACTTCGCCAGCTTGCCGGCGTCACTGTAGTCAGGCACCCGCTCGATCATCTCAATCGCGGTTTCCAGTTCGCCCCGGTTCGCCGCGGCCTTCGCGCCCAGATAGGTGCCTCTCGTGCGGATCTGGGTCACTTCCTTCGTGACCTCCGGGATATCTTCCAGCGTTTCCACCGCGAGAGCATATTCCCGCTGCTTATAGTATTTCCGGGACAGTTCCAGCGCGCACTCCTGCCATCTCGCCTTCGCCTCGGCGTAATCGCCCAGCTGCTTGTAAATCTCCAGCGCCCCGGCCAGGTCGCCTTCCTCGCGCAGAGCTTCCGCGCGGTTCCAGTCAATCTCCATGATCTTGTCCTTCGCGTCGGAATAGTCCCCGGCGCCGACATACGCTTCCCGCGCGCCGTCCACATCCCCGGACGCTTCCAGGGATTCCGCCTTCAGGTAATAGCATTTCTGAATCTGCTCCGCGCTGTCCGCGTAGTCCGATATGGTCTCCAGCGTCGCGATCGCGGCGTCATATTCCCCGTTCTCGATCATGGTCAGCGCCGGCTCGTACAGACACTCGACCGCCTTCGTGGCGGAATCCCGCCAGGACCCGAGGTCCAGGAAAATCCCGCGCGCGGTGTCATAGTCCCGCTCATCCATCGCCTTTTCCGCCCGCGCGTAAGCGCAGTCGGCCAGCAGGGACGCGCGGCCTTCCAGATCCTCCGGCAGGGTTTCCGCCAGCGCTTCCGCCCCGTCAATGTCCCCGGAGGCGAGCAGTTTTTCCGCGCGGGTCAGATCCGCCGTGTCGGCCAGGGCGATGTCCGCGGCCTCCGCGTTCTCCGTCCTCAGGGTTTCCGACACTTCGCCCAGCCGCTCCACGGTCTGGGCGGTCGCGTCCCCCGCGTCTTCGCGGGCGATGCGGAGCGTGGTTTCCTCCATGCGCTGCGCGGCGCCGGGGAAACCTTCGATCGTCTCCAGCGTCTCCTTCGCGTCCTCCAGCCGGCCCTCTTCCAGCGCCTTGTCCGCGCTGAGCAGTTTCAGTGCGGGGCGGGCGGCGAACACTGCCAGCGCCGCACAGAAGAGCCCTGCGATCAGGGCAATCAGGAGCCGCCGTCTCCGGGCCTTCCGCTCCTGTGTGATATTGTATTCTGCTTCCCGCTCATGCTGAATGCGATTGCTTTCCTCGCGCGCGCCGCGGGTCTGCAGGTCCAGCTGCCGCTCTCTCTGGCTCACCGCGCGCAGCACGGCATTCCGGTTATACTGCTGAAAAATCATGTCCTTCTGCCGGCGGCACCGGGCGCAGATCACGCTCCGGTTGTCGTTCGGGCGTCCGCACACGCAGACCCATACATCCGCCTGCTGGCTCGGGAAGCCGACGGCTTCCTTGCCCGCGACATACCGCAGGGCGTTCAGGTCGTTTCCGGCCGGCAGATTGTTGGCCTCGTATTCCGTCTCTTCGCTCTTGTTCCGCCGCCAGACATCGTTGTCCTCAAACCAGACCTTGTCCAGCCGCGCTTCCGCGCGCGCCGCGCCTTCCACGGGTTCCATCGGCACGGTCATGGAGAAGGTGGACCGGGGGCGCCCCGTCAGCGCCCGGGCGCGATGCACGGTCCGGGCAATCTCCCGGCCGTC
>Ga0181612_140406_pt1 | contig 17080 bp, 9 predicted proteins | sample HoacroProtozoa21_FD_119630 | JGI IMG/M metagenome (GOLD analysis project Ga0181612, IMG submission 119630) | Hoatzin crop microbial communities from Cojedes, Venezuel. Combined Assembly of Gp0051906, Gp0051904, Gp0051908
CAGTAGAGAAAGTACATGGCCTTCAGTTAGGGTGACTTCACTGGACTACATCTAACCTGAAAAAAAAGTATTTAATAGAAATTGAACAATGCTCCGTAGAGGCAGTGGAACAAAGTTGTTCTGGGAAGTCTCTCCAGTAGTTAAACTCTTCAAACCTGCAGAAGAACAATGACCTGTCAGATTTCTTTAAGCTGCTAAACGTTTTGTTCCTTCTACCCTCAGTCTTGCTCCCTGTGGGCCAGATTTGTCCCTGCATTTTTGTCTGCTCTCTAAGAGGCCTCTATATGCCTTAAAGACACTTTGGGGAGACTTCAGGTCTTTGCCTGAGCTTCCTGTAGAAACCCCCAGTATTCTACTGGAGCTTGGAGAACTCTCCTTCAAATTGTCCAAGATTTTCCAGCACTTCCCACATTATTTCTGTTTGTCTCAATTGTATTAAAGGAAACACTGTACTGACTATTTATTGGGAAGACTTTCCTTCATTTCTAAATGCTTCTGTGTCTCGCAGCTGTTAAAGAAAACAAAGGTTTCAGTTCAAAAATCTTTATGTGAAACAAAACTGTGTAGAGAGAGACAAGCCTTAATAAATACACCAGCAGGGCTCTGCCACCCAAGCAACACAGGGGATGACCATGTTTTGCCTACTTACCAGAATACTGGCAAACTACTGTCTTAGTGAAGCGCACAAGAGCAGTCTGCTTGTTCTACTACGGCAGCAACCTCAAAAGGCTGATGTAGCTAGGGCTGGGCTCCCTGCTGTTGGTCATTACGCACATTACGCACATTCACAAATTCCAAATTCCTTCTTCCGCTTCCTCTGAGCTATAGTGAAGTTCTCAGCTTGAATTGCAAACCACGGGTCCTACTGCTTCCAGTAAACACTGAATATTTAAACATATGCTATTTAAAAAATTATATGGTAAAGTAGTGCTGTTTCTCACAAATTACTTCAGAATTATAAACAAGGCTATAGGAGAGACAGCTGCCTGTATCTCCAAGGTGTTGGTACAAGTAAAAATCCTGTTTGCAACTGGTGCTGACCACATTCATTATTTTAAAGCCATTTGCCACAAACATGCTATTCTGTGAATGCAAGAAAATACTCTCTAGTCCTTTACATTCTCCCTTCCTGTAAAGCAAAGTGCAGCATTTCCAGGAGCCTAATGAAGGGTCAAGGAGAGTTGATAGCTGTGGGCACAACCCAAGGTTATTAACCCCAGCCAAGCATTAAGCCACAGAAGTACCCTGCCCTGATGTTCTTTTTGCTGATATAAGCTGAAAATGAAATAAGGCATGTATAGTGGGTGAAAGGATTTATTTTTCCATGACTGCTATGTTTCCTTTATATGATGTTTCAAGAGAGTTAATGCCTTTACTGTACCTTAGCCAATCAGGCTGTGTGTCTAATGTCTAGTTCTGTAATAATGTAACCCTGTCCTCTCCATTACAGGTTACTTTTATAAATCATATAAATCATATCCAGAATCCTGCTTAATGTGAATTGCTTAGAATTGAAAACATAAGGCTTTTTTCAGGCTTTTTTCTGAATGCAAATCATTGCACAACTACAGAATCATGCTGGGACCTTGTGTGAGAAGTCTAGTGCTGTAGAATAAAAGATGAAGAATGGCTTGAGTCTGAAAATGGAAAATAATTAGCGTGATAAGGAAAAAATATTTTGCTGAGGACCATCTCATAGGTGTTTAGCACCATGGAAGTGTATAAAAAAATACTTATTTGCTAAGTCTAGTATTAAAACAGTCTAATTTTTCATTTCAAACACCATTAATAGAAAAGGTAGTTCCATTTCATTAGATGCCATCTATGTTAAGGAGCCAATTTGACTATTCCTATGTACTCACATGAGGTGGTTTTCTTCATATTGCTCATTTCTAATAGAAGCCCCAAGGAGAGGTTAAATGTTCTGATAACAAACATTCGGCTGCTCTCAATATTTTAAAAGAACAAAATTATGGCATAGCCAGATGAGTTCCAGAAGGCAATAAATGTGCTGGCTTTATGTCACCAGTAAACACAAATATCTGAAGAGAAAACTTTGTTTAAAGAGAAGACAGAATGGACAAGGCAAATACCAGAACTACAACCCTGGACCTCAGGAGAGCAGGCTTCAGCCTTTTCAGGGATCTGCTTGGAAGAACTCCATGATCCTGGACAAAAGAGGAGTCCTGGACAACTGTTTGATTCTCCAGGATCACCTTCTTTAATCTCAAGATCAGTCCATCCCGACATGCAGGAGGTCAAGCAAAGGGGGCAGGAGGCCTGCAGAGATGAACAAGGAGCTCCTGGTAAAATTCAGACACAGAAAGGAAACATAAAAGAGGTAGAAGCAGGGTCAGTTGACCTAGGGCAGGGACTGGGTGGGGAATACAGAGACGCTGTCCAAGCATGCAGGGACAGAGTTAGAAAAGTAAAAGCCCACCAGGAGCTGAGCCTAGCAAGTGACTTAAAGGGCATCAAGGAAGCTTCTATAACTGTATCAGCAGCAAAAGGAAGGCTAGGGAAAATACGGGTCTTCTGCTGAATGGGACATGGAAAAGTCTGAGTTACTCAATGCCTCCTTCAGTTTGGTCTTTACTGGTAAAATCTGCATACAATAATCCAAGGCTTCTGCAACCGGAGAGAAAACCTGCAGCAATGAACATTTACCTTCAGTGGAGGAATGTCAGATGAGGGAAACATTTAAACAAATTGAACATACAAAAATCTAAGGGACCTGACAGCATACACCTGCAAGTGCTGAGAGCCTGAGCTGACCAAGGTCAATGAGAGACCACTCTCAATTGTCTGTGAAAGGTCATGATGATGGGGCAAAGTTCCTGAGGACTGGAAGAAAGCAAAGGTCACATCTATCTTCAAGAAGGAGGGTCTAGAGAACTACAGGCCAGTCAGCCTCATTTCAGTCCCTGAGAAGGTGATGGAGGAAAAAATCTGGAAGCCATTTGCAAACATCTGAAGGACAAGAAGGTGATTTGGAGTTGTCAGTGTGGATTTATGAAGGTGAAATCATGCTTGACCAACCTGATAGCCTTCTGAGATGAGATAAATGAGGTTCATCTTGGTGGATGAGGGGAGAGAAGTCACTGGTTTTTTGACTTTGGCAAAGTTCTTGACACTGTCAAAATGAATGAAGATAGGTTGACAGAGAGGTGGATTCAAATCAGACTGAACTGCCAGGCTTAAAGTGTTGTGATCAGCACCTTGAAGTCCAGCTGGAGATCTGTCACTAATGGTGCACCCCAGGGATCAATACCAGGGCCAATACTGTTTAACATCATTAATGACTTGGATAATGGGACAGAGTACACTCTCAGCAAGTTTGCAGATAACAGAAAAGTCAGAGGAGTGGTTGATGCACCAGATGGTTGTACTGCACTTCAGAGGGACCTTGACAGGCTGGAGAAGTGGGTTGGCAGCAATTTCATGAAGTATTATGAAGGGAAATGCAAAGTAGTGTACCACAGGAGGAATAATTCTATGCACCAGTACGGGCTGGGGGCCAACCAGCTGGTATACAGTGTTCTAGCAAAGGATCCTGGTGGACACTGAGCTGAACGTGAGCCCTCTGTGGGTGCTGTTGCAGCAAGGAAAGCCAACAACCTCTTGGGCTGCATTAGGAAAAGCATTGCCAGCAGATCAAGGGAGGTGACTCTTCCCCTCTACTCAGCACTGGTGAGACAGATCTGGAGTGCTGTGTCCAGTCCTGGTCTTCCTGGGACAAGTGAGGCACGGACATACTGGAGCAAGTCCAACCAAGGGCTTCAATGATGATTAAGAGCTCTGAGCATCAGATATACCAGGAGAGGCTGAGAGAGCTGGGACTGTTCAGTCTGGAGAAGAGAAGGCTCAGGCAGGATCTTACCAGTGTGTATAAATGTCTGATAGGAGCGAGTAAAGAAGACAGAGTCAGGCTCTTAGTGATATGCAGTAACAGGACAAGAGGAGAGAAGCACAAATTAAAATACAGGAAATTCCATTTAAACGTAAGAACAAACTTTTTACTAGTGAGCGTAGTCAAACACTGGAAGAGATTGCTCCTAGAGTTTGTTGAGTCTCCGTGTTGGAGATACTCAAAACCCAGCTGGACATGGCCCTGAGCATACTGCTCTTGTTGACCCTGCTCTGAGCATGTGGTTGGAGTAGACGATCTCCAGAGGTGCCTTCCAACCTCAGCGGTTCTGTGAAAATTGTAGTTGGGCCATGGTCATCCAACTACATCCATACTGGCTCCCAGGTTTAGGTTATGCTTATTTCAGGTCATGTTCACAAACCAACCTTTCTCTGTCAGTGAAGGAAAGAAATAGTAGGCCAAATTATCATATGCGTACCTCAATCTTTGCTCCACAAAGCAGCTGAAAGGGGAGAAGCATTTCTTAGAGAGGGCTTATGCCTTTGATGCACAAGGACATTCCAGAAAAAAACGCCACCTAGCAGGGAGGAAAAGATGTTGAGTAATTACATAGGAACCAAGTCTTATCCATGGGACAGAACTCCTAAATGTGCCAGAAGCAGAAGGAAGGAGAAAGAGTTTTGCAGAAGGGGAGTTAGGAAGTGACAGTGACTTTCCAGATACACTGGACTGTAAACAGCTGGTGCCAAAATTAAAGATTGCTTTGCTTACAAGGCTCTGTCTTTCCGTAAATGAGTAGCCAAATACTGTGTTGAATTCTGGTCATCGTATTTCAGAAAGGGTTGAGACAGGTAGCAAAAATTATTAAGGCCTTCACAAATATTCTCATACAAAAGATTAAAATTGTTTACCTCAGGGAGCCTAATGTAAAGGGATATAATAATGGTCGTAACTCCTGGCCTTCTGGATTCCGGTGGACATAGTAGCACTTAAGTATCTAATGTTTTTCAGAGCATATCAAAGCACTTTCAAAAGAGATCCATACCATTACCGCAGCTTTCCATGGGATGGGATATACAAGATAAGTTGCATGTAGTGTCACCCAAAAAATCAGTTGCAGAGACAGAACTAGACACAGGTTTGCTGACTTCCAGAACAACATGATAACCACTCAGCCATCCTTTCTTGGGGTGAAAACAAGGAAAAAGAGGACGCAGTTCGAGTGCAGGATCTTCTGTCTGTAACAAAATAATCATTGAAATTTAAATATGTCAAATTCAAAGTGATGCCAAGAGCTCAACAGAATTCAAAATATGCGTGTGGAAAATATTTGTATCTATTGTAGTAACTGTTGCAACCATTAAGATTCTTTTAAGTGACGTGCACTTTCACATGTTGGGGCTTACGCCCGTTCATAACAGATTTAGGCAGGATTTTTCCAGTGGACATACCAGCATTTAACTATCATTTCAAGGCAGTTTGCACAGAGTGGGAGATTTTTGTCAAGGTCAGAACAGCACAATGAGACACACATTTGGTCAGGTGTAGCGTGTCAGTGCCTACCTGGCTTCCAAATGAGGTGAAAGCACCAAGTAGAAGTCACAGCATGAGCCATACGATGTAACAGTTTTTAGTCATTCTGAACCAGGGCTTCAAAATGAGGTGAAAGCACTAAGTAAAAGTCACAGCATGAGCCATATGATGTAATGGTTTTTAGTCATTCTGAACCAGAGCAGGTAATACCTAATCTAATCTAATCTAGTAATATTTTTTAAATACGAGCAAATATAAATGAAAGGCAGAGAACTGACAGAGAGATACATTTGGTTTTGTCTGCACATCTGTGGGTTTGTTGAAGTGCTCAATGAGAGCTACATAAATATTTTACTAGGCAGCCAGTTAAACAATGACTGCTATCCATTCTTAGTGCAGTTGAACAATGTAGTAAAAAAGCAAGGTGAGTTGTGCTGGGGTTTTTTCCTACTGCAGTAGGAAATCGATCAGACTCTTAAGTGCAAAGATGATTCTTCTTATTGGTGTTCTTTGATGGGAAGGCACAGCCATTCTTTTGATGCTGCCAGCGAGCGCTGCCAGCCTGGTCTCAACATAGTCCTGGAAGTCTGCTCAAGATACCTGTGTTTGTTGCTGGGCTTGGTGAGCAGAGGCAAGGTTTTAAAACATAGACAGCCCACAAACCTCCCCCTCTGCTTCAAACTCACCAGTCTCCTATTCCAGAGAGAAATATGAGAAACAACTGTATGTGTGTTTTTGCATGTCTAACCCTTCTTCCCCATTTGAACAGCCAGTCTTGGTATTTCAGCTTTGTGCTGTGTTATGTGTTTGTCTCATGGACACGTTACAGGTCCCAGGATTGCTGTACCCCTTACCAAAAGAAACCATCTTTGCCTTAGGAGATCAGTGCTCTGTATTTCTCAGTTTATTTCTCATAATGCTTTTAAGTATAAACATGTTTTTTAATGATTTATTTTTTTAATGTAATTTCAGAGAAAGAATGATCTCTATGCTCTTTCTTCCAATGTGTCCTTCAAAGTTCAGAGCATGCCATATAAAGTGCAACCAGCAAAGCTCCCCGAGGGAAGCATAGCAGTAAGTAACTGAAAGTTCTACCTTTGTGTGAAGCACATGTATTTGGTCATTCTGATCATAGCTGTGAGAGTGTTTATAGATTAAAATCTTGAAATCGGTCTTTCCTGTGTTTCTAGTGTAAATTCCTGGAAAAATACCTAAAGGAAATACCTTTATTGCTTTCTGTGAAAGTTGCTGGTATGATACTAATTCTATTTTCAAATAATTTCTCACTGCATTAATGTGCAGACTGCTTTATTGCAGTCAGGATGGATTTTTCACCCAGAAGTAAACAACAAAACTGTAAAAGCAACTGTCTAATTACCTTGTTCGGTGTAAAAAAAATCTGGAGGAAATTTTTGTGGAAAATCCAAAATCTTGTTTCTGTCAGGTTTAGATATCTCACTCTTCTCCCAGTCAGCAGTTCTCTCACACAAGTCTGTGGACTATCTGTGGCAACTTCTCTCTTATCTGTATTAAACTTGTTTGATACTCTAATTTTTAGAAAGCTCTACATGCCTCTTGAGGGTTTCCACTTCACAGCACATCAGGTGCAAGAAATTACCTGGTAATCCCTACAGATGTGACAGATACTAAAGTACTTGCCTTATTTGCAGAGCAAGATTTGTATGGCCCTGGATTATTATACAAAACATTAATCTTGGAGGCATAAGCTTGATTTAATTGTTGGTGCCAAAGCATTGAGTTTGGGGAGCAATTTGAAGGAATTTGTTTCTTCTGGTGTCTAATACCATTGTTAAAATTCACTCTGTTTTGTCATTACTGATGGAAATAAACAAAATATGAGTGCAAAATTTGATTCTAGTGTAAGAGTAATCTGAAATTTGAAGGTTTATTGTTCTCATGTTTGTAAAGATTTATCATTTACAGTCCTTCCTTTAAAAGGTAAGCTCAGTGCAAACTTGTCCAAGTTAAATCCTGGTGCAAATACATCATATCAGTCTGTTGAGATGTAGTAGTAGAGAATAGAATATTTTCTTGTATGGAAAACCAACTTAATAATACACTTTACAGCTTATATTGAATATATTTTAGAGTATACAGGCTATAAAGTTTTGTTTTGAACAAGCGCAGATTGAATGGTTGACTGATACTTGCTCTGAGAAGACACAAGGTGAGATCTTAGTCCTATATGCTCAGTGACTCCGACCTCTAACATCAGGAGAAACATGCTTTCACCAGAGAGATTCGATGCTTAACGCAGTATTCATGCAGAAAGGTTCAAAGGCTCCAAGCTGACAGATATACTCAGGCTCTTTTATTTTCTTGCAGCATGTGTTCCATACCAGAAACACATGTTGTGCAGAACTCTGTTGATAGAGGTGGCTTCATCTGGACTGAAGTGCTTTACCCCAGGTGATAGCCTGCTGTTCTCAACAAGTGTCAGATGATCTACCAAATGATCAGATAAGCATTTTATTCTCTTACTCCAGCCAGTATAATGCTTGTTATTTGCTGCAGATGATTTACAGCAAAATGCCTGTAATGGCAACTGTAAAATGTTGAAAAATGATAGTGCTTTTATGTCTTTTCATATCTGGACATGGCAGTGGATGCTTGCCAGCTCTACAGCTTGATGTGTTATACGCACAAGCTCTTTTGATGTTCCACTTGCAAGAAGAAATATTCGCTTGAAGTTGGGCAATGCTTAATATTTTTGCTTCGTCTGAAAAAGATCACTGGTTGTGTTTTAAAAGTTACCAAAGATTTCTTTGAAAGTTTATGGTTTTCTCTCAGACAGTGCAAGGGTGGAAGTGGAATAAAGATTTTAATATTTTAACATTAATTGTCAAAAGCATATATTTACTAATCAGCTAACACCTTACAGTTTATATAGTGAAGAGACTATATTCTAAAAGAACACAGCATATGTCCTTCATTTAACTCATACAGCACTGGGTTCCAATTTTGCAGGCTGATGGCTATATTTAATTTCAATGGTATAAATAATCCCATACACATCAGTAACGTACACAGTCATGTGCTTACCTCTTTGCAGCACTGAGGTCTATATTTCCATCATCATGGAATATAGGCCTATATCTTGCACAGAGTGTCCTTATACATAAATGTGTGAAAGGTTGTATAAATGTAAGAAAATCTAAATCTTTTCTAGTAAAACATTAGAGTGAAAATGGCATGAAACACGAAATTAGCTTGAAGCTTAGTGGAGCTTAAACCAAAATCCACTGAAATGAATAAAAATATTTCTGTTGATTTTGATAGGCTTGGAATTACAACTATATATTGTAAAACTCTTTGGATTTCCTTGCTAACAGCTGTATCATTTGAGAGAAAATTGTCTGTTTTTTCTTAGAGGTATTATTAAGATAAATAATAATACTATCCTACTTGATGAATTTCATATGCAATGTGAAATAATAATTTTTATTATGAAAACTATAGAGTTAGAATAAGCAGTGATTTGTTCCATTTCAATTTATGATTCTTGAGCCAATTTTGGGGTTTAATAAAATATGATTGATTTTCTTAAATGTTTGATGGGATCTTCAGAGGGGATGCCTTTAGTAGAAATTCTTTGACCAGTGTCCTACACTGAGTAAAACTGATTTCAGACTAAGGCTTATAACTCTTTTTTAGCTATTACACAGTGATGAGTACTTTCATTTTAAACGTGCTTATACTCCTTATGAAATATATTTGTACAAACTTTTGTAAAGTGTAAGCATAAATATCAATAATAATTATGACTCCAAGCTCAAGGGAGCTTTTGCATTCTGTTTTGAGTATTTTTTCAGAACATACAAGAAGTAAAGTACTAAAAAGTTCCTGTTTCTCAGTCTCTGTGAGCAAAATAACTAAAGATTAAAGGAAGGTCATCATGGGCAGTGAAAGTGGTAGCATTAGAATAATAGTTAATTTACCTACTGTTTCTTAAAGTAGCAGATTAAACGATGAAGTTAATTTTATTTTTTTAAGTGTCTCTTTTAAAGGACAAGAGGGAGAAAATAGCTTTGTGAGAATCTCACTAGCAAGCACTGCATTCTGACCATTGATGCTGGATGTTTGCACCAGTAAAACCTAATTCCCATCTATCCACAAGGGCCTGCCGATGAATTGGCAGCTTACCACACATGCTTCTCTCTGTGTTGTGCTGTCTTCCAGTGGAATCAAAGACAATTTTGGAGCTATGTTGAGTAGAACCAAAATCAAGAGCAAAATCCAAACTGTACAAAAATCAGTGGCAAAAAAAACGAATATTGCTTTTCTTTGCTTACACTGTGCTTAACTGTGGCACATTTGAAAAAAAAGAAAATAAAATGTCCCTTATAGAAATACTTCCATGAGCAACAAGTGACTTTCATGGAACCACAACAGTGGTTCTGAAGTTAAGACTGTCACAGAGCATCCATGCTAAGATGAGCTTGGGTTTTATTTCCAACAGCAGACAAAGGCTCTCAGGTTGGCTTCACCCTCAACTTGGTGCTTGAGCCAAATGGCGTTCCTTGTCACCCCTTTGCATACAGAAGGTGTGAGACGTTCAGCAGTGTGAAAGGCCAACAGTCAGATGGCTCCTCTCAATTCTGAGGTGTGCTTTTCACCAGCCTGACAAAGAAGCAACTGCTGGTTTCAGTGTTCAGTATAAGAAAGTCTTCTAGCCCTGAATGGAGAGGAATGCCAATACGCATCAAAGTACAGTGCCAATATGCTCTGTAAAAATTGTGTAAAAATTCCACTTCTTCGTATTGGCCAACTTATATGAAAACAGATAGATCCCCCCCAAAACGTTCCCTGGCTTTGATCCTGCAGTACTAAACCTACCACATGGAGAAGAACAGAAATACAAGCTGAATAATGCAAACTTGTCTTAAATCAAAATCATGTGTAAAACTGTTGTGGACAGCATGGGGTGGAGGAGGGACAGTCTTCTGTGGAAATGGTGAGACAAGGCAGGCAAAACTGAAGGGATGCTTTGTTTCTTTCTTCCCCTCCAGCCTCAGCTCTGTGGGTGTTCAGGACTTGCAGTGTCAAACTGTTCACCAGGAATTGCATTAGTAGCCCTGCAAGTCTTTGTACAGAGTATAAAAGGTGGCAGCCCACAGGCGTTATATTCCACTGGTAACACACACAGGCAGGAGTGAGGCTGATGACTACAGAAAATCCCCTGATCTGGAAACAAATCTCAAGCACTTAGCACAACCCTTCCCTTGCTTTCAAAAACCGAAGACAAAGAAGGATTCATGGGAAAAGGGTGTGGGTGAGACAAAATGTTTTTAAGATTTTAGCAGGCGAATATTTCATTAGCCGTTGGCCTCACTCCTGCTACAAGAGCAGAGAGATGCAGCAGCTTTGCAGCAGCATTCTGCTTTATACAGGATAGACCTAATTTCTGCTATTTAACTCATTATTGATAATCTAAGGATTATAAACACGATGCTCTACACTTCTACAAGATTAGGGTTTCTTGTTTATATTTCAACATTTGTCAGGCTCCAGCTGAGCTACTGAAATTACACTGTAAATTGTACTCTACTGTCTGTAAAGGCATAAAGACAGAAGGAAGAAGAGAGAGAGGATTATGAACCCATGCAGTACAAGCAAGGCTGAGCACTGCTACACCACTCGTTATTTGTTACATCGTGTCCTCAGGCAGGCCCAGATGTCCTTACCTGGATCCATGCTCATAGGTGCTCTGTAGGTATCGCAAGAAGAGCTAGGTTGCCTTATCGTTTTCACAGCCTAAGAGAAAAGAAAACACAACACACAAATGCAGCAAACATCTAGGAACTGGTGCATAAAAGAAGACATGGAATGGCTACACAGGTACTTGTAGATGCATACACTACTATCAGCTTTATCCAAAGCCTAATGAAATCCACTGTCCCTAATGAAATCGACTGTTTCAACTGATTTCAGCAGGATCTCAACCACACTCTGAGGTCTGGATTGACCCTGCCTAATTTTGAGCAGCGAACTGAAGCAAATCAGTTGAGTCTAGTTGCTGTGCTCCTGTGCAATCAGTAGGCAGCCCTATGAACAATTCAGATCCTAGACAGCACCAGGCAGCAGCTTAGTTTATCCCTGTCTGAGAGCACCTGTGTTGCTGAAGTAGTTGCCTTAGATTGGATGAAAGCGGACTTGATGCCCAAGGAGACAGATGCAGTTCAGTCAAATACTGTCTTAAGAAATATGTAAACAAAAATCTTTCCTGCAGAAGTACCTGCCCTTTCTGATAATTTCTGTATTCAGGATACACAGTTTCAGTAGACTGTCCCTCTACCAACCCATCCATAGCTGGCCAGCAGCTTGCCGGAGTCTTTCTGTTCTGGTTTGCTGATGGTTACAGTCCCGTCCAGAGCTGCAATGCTGATTCCATTTGCTGTTGCATTTATCTCAGTCACATTATGCCACCTAGGAATCTGGGTCAAGCTATCAATACCAGAAATGGCTAAATAAATTTTTGCAAGCAAATGGGTCTTCCCTTGTGTTTGATCTTACTGTAAAATGGAGTCAGTCATTTTGTCGGACTTGAGAGGACAGAAAGCCCTGCTTGAGTTTGCTTTTTGCTGTTGTTTACAAATATTTGTTAAGATGATTGTGGTAAGTGGTCTATCACTTTACTGCTCCAGCTCCACAGCAACATGCTCAGACAAGTGATAGTGCTAGAACAGAAACTGTAGTGAAGCTCAAACCTTACGTAAGTATGTATACTGTGTGTCGATAGTTTCAGATCCTTTTCAAATAATAATTAAAAAATTGATAGCTTCTTGCTTGTGATACCACAGCCTTTTCCAGCAGAGAAAAAGCACAGTGTGGATGAGTTGGGTTTTTTTAATCAATCTCATTTTTTCTTCCCAGCTTCCCAACTCTTGCGCTATATGTGATCTGGTCTTCAAGGCTTGCCTCAGGGCAGCATTCATGAGGATTTTCAAACAGTAGAAGGGAGATGCTTTCTTCCTTGGACAGCTGAGCTCATTGCTTGCTACATACTTCATGCAGCACATCATGTGTGCATCCTTTCTGATTTCACTGGCCAGATAAGCCTTCTATTTGCAGTCATCTTTTTCCTTAACTGGCTTTTCTCTGGGAGGAATGTCTGCAGACAGTTCAGATGACCTATTTCTCATTTTCTCTGCCCTTGCATTTTAATCCCAGATTCAGTACAACTCTAAGACACAAGGAAAGCCATTCAAAAACATTTTGTCCTTACTAAATGAGCACTGCTTTTGCTGAATCTAATGATACAGAGAGCCTATGAAGTTCTGCAGTGGTTAAGAAGCAACCCAAAGAGGAGGCTGGGGAAGGGAATGGTATCCCTGCAGTGGCATAGTTGATCACTTGATCACACCAGCAAGATGTCTGTTGGGATCCAGGGGTGGGATTTCATGGGGTTTTCTACTAATTCTGTTTGCCTTTAAATAATTTGTTTCTTGTTTTAATTGGCTAGCATGTTTATTCTTTGCATATGCTATCTTTCTGAAGTCTTTTAGAGTAGTAACTGTCCACAGCTGCACCAGAGAAGTAAATTAGCTGAATGTGTTTTATAAATAAATGATGGTATGGCCAGCACTGCAAGCACTTGATCTTCGGGGTACAGGTCAATGTTCTGGTACTACGCCCAGAAGGACTGGGCAGTGTCTTGGAATTTTCTGTGTAACCTTCAGTGTAAGGTTTGGTAGAAGGCAAGTGGCATCCCACATAGAAAGTTTGTCCCTAACTTCAGCTATGACCTGTGTCCCATAACAGTGAGGGAACTATAAAAGATATATGCATCAGTAGACTTCACGAAACTGCCACCTTTCTAAGCGCTGTGTCAGAGTAGGGGACAGTTGGCTGCACAGATGAAGTGGAAAGGGTTGTTCCAAAGTGTCTCCCAATTAAGTGTGACAGTAGCTGGGAGACACGTGCTGGTGCTTGCAGAATGAAAAGTCTGGGAAAGTATGCTGATCATGAGGAAGAGAGAGAGGAAAGGTCTAGATGTTACAGAAAGGCTGAAATTTGCCATTGTCAAGGAGAAAAGTGAGAGACACAGAAATTAAATTAATTTTCAATTGGACTACAGAGTTGCGTCCAGTCTTCAAACTTAGGATACTGTTCCGTGAATTAACAAAATAGCATAGTGCTAAATTTCAGGTGCACCAACCAGTGTTAATAGCAAAAAACAAGTAGAAAAATAATTTGCAATGAGTGCAGATAAGGGACTGGGCAATAGCCAAGAAACTTATGAAGAAGAGTGGATTTCCTAACTCTACCTCGAGCACTGAAGAGATAGATCATCTGAGAGTTTGTGCAATCAGTTTGCTTTGCAAAATTATTTCATCTTGTCGGAAGAAAATAACTACTATCTGTCACATACTTATCCTGTTCAAAGGAGATTAGGAGTAAGTGAGAGAGGTCCAACAGAAAACCCCAGAGAGAACTTCCTACGCTAACAATAAAGAGGAAAGTTTGACAAAATAAACTAAAACTGAAGGGACATAATTGCAGCCAAGGAGCTAAGGAAAGCTCAAACTAGTTCCTTCCCACCTGGGAAGGAGCAGGGAGAGAGCAAATATTCAGTGAGACTGATGTGGAGCCTTGCAAGCGGAGTCTGAGAGCGTAGAATAAATTTGGTACAAGGTATGGAAGGGAGAGTGAGGAGGAGATTACTTATGTGGATGGCCCAAGAAGCAGAAATACAGAAGGGTTATTATTACTCTTTGTCAAGATGAAGGTCTAAAGAGAGATGTTTGCCAAGTCCTTTAAAACCTTTGATAACTCATGTTATACACACCTGCTGCTTTCTAGAGGCTCAGACAATGAGAGAGCATGTTTCGTGCTTATTTCTCATTTAGGTAATAGTCTGTATGCTTGACTTCTTTTAAGGAGCGTAACATCATCCTATGCATTAGGCTTTATCACAAGGACAATGCATTCTGCTTGAGTTTCATTTTTGGACTGCTTAGCTGAAATGCAAGTCATAGGAAAAAATGTATACTGGTGTGTTAGCAGAAATTAAAATAAGATTAATGTAGCTGGTATCTATTGTGGTTTGAACTGAGAGTTTGGGCTGAAGTCAACCATTGTTTCAGAGTAATCCAGCGTAAATTGGTTTTACTGTCCTAGGCTGTACCAGCATACATGTGAGCAGAACTTTGCTCCTTGAATCTTCTGGAAGCATCTGCACAGAAGGGTACTTTTTGCTACTCTGTGTTAAGTGAAAATGATTTGTATGTCTGATACAACAAGACTTTTGGATGGGTGAGAATCCTATTTATAGTAGTTATCATGAACAAGTAGAAAGGAACTTGCAGTAAACAAAGCCAACGTGGGAGAATTCCAAGCAATGTGCATTTCTAATATGTAAAACTCTATTGAAGTGAATGCTTAGAACTTCTACATTCTACTGTCAGATTTCCTTTACTTCAATAATTTTTGTTAATTTAATGTATTATTTTCATTTCAGATCAGAACATCTGTCGTTTGGTCCACTCCAAATGTCTCCTTTGTAATCCCTTTATGGGTTATAATACTAGCAATACTTCTTGGACTACTGGTACTAGCTATGTTGACCCTAGCATTATGGAAGGTATGTTGCATTATTACTGTCACTGTTGCCTTAAAAAAACCCTGAAAGATACTAGAAGATACTAACAGATAAGAAAAAGACAGGCTGGAATTCAGTGTTCTTTTACAGTTTGGAGCAAAAGCAACAATACATGTGTCTTTTTTTGTTTTGGCATTTCTGACATGCTAGTGTCACTGACCTTTATGCAGGGAACTTGTTTTCAAAGTCCTCCTTTATTATTAAAGTCTGGTTATAAATGGGCATACAGAATTTGGCTCTGTTTCCCAGGACCTATGATCCTCTTTTTCAGGATGTTTGGGTTCAAAAAGAAGTGACTCTAACTTTGTTTTTTCTGAATACTTCAGGAATTTCCAGTATTTGTCAGCGTGTAACAACACTCTTAACTTTGAGAATTAATTTTTATAAGATTTCCATTTGTATTAGTATGTCATATCTTCTGTTTCTAAAGTTTTCTAGTTCTGTGTTGGTCATTACACTCCCTTCACAAGTTTTAAGACAAGTTACTGGAAACTGCTATGTTACAGGGAGATGATGTAACGTTCAGCCATCCTCTCAGTTCCCATTAAAAAAAAGTTGAAGTAATTTCTTAAGTTAGGATATGTGTTTAGCTGCCTAAAGGTTCACAGAATCACAGAATGGTAGGGGTTGGAAGGGACCTCTGTGGGTCATCTAGTCCAACCCTCCTGCCGAAGCAGGGTCACCTACAGTAGGCTGCATAGGACCTTGTCCAGGCGAGTCTTGAATATCTCCAGAGAAGGAGACTCCACAGACTCCCTGGGCAGCCTGGGCCAGGGCTCCGTCACCCTCAGAGGGAAGAAGTTCTTCCTCGGGTGCAGCTGGAGCTTCCTCTGCTCCAGTTTGTGCCCATTGCCCCTTGTTCCCAAAGCAACCTGGGTGAATCCTCACCACCCCATCACTCATCGCCACCCCAACCAGAGCAACTTCTGCAAAATTCACTGCCTGGTCCTGGACCTCAAAGGAATTTCCAGGCCTATGCGTGAGCCTGGGGCAAGCAGGAACCTGTCAATCAGGTGTGAGTTTTACCCTCGTCCTTCCCCTAGACTAAAAGTGGTTTGGGACAAGGACCTGTTTTAGCTTTTTCAAGAGGAATTTGGGACCTCCGAGACAGAGATCAGCAGATATTCCTGCCATAAGCCTTTTAGCTGATCTTGTCCTCATTTTTTTAGAAGAGAGCTATAGATTTATTGTACTGCTGCTCCTTCTCCAGAAACCTGCAGAGACTCTGAGCAGACTGCGTAGGGGGGACAGAGGAACGGCAACCAGCAGCTTGTCGACTGCCACGACCCTTCAGGAGAGCTGCCAGGGACCTTTGGGGAACCTCTGGGGACGAGCAGGGACATCTAACACACGAGAGCAAGCCGGTCAACCGTCCTGGCTGCTGAGTTACCATCTCATTTTAGGCAGGACATCTCACAAGGATCTGCTATTTAACATCTGCTTCTCTGCGTAGTGGGGATTTTTATTAATTAACTAACATTTGCCAAGACATTATGATGATGGAGGTGAGTTGAAGTAAAATCATTAAGCTTTTCTACTGCAATTTATTACCCACAGAGCTTTGCAGACAAAGAACAATTAACAAGGCACCGTTGTTTGTAAACAGTAATAAAAATGAATGGAAGTGTGGTACTTTAACTTGAAACACTCCAGGCTTTGCTCACGATGAAACCCGTGTTTGTCTCCATCTATTCAGCAAAGCATTTTCCTTTAAAGCGTATGCTTCGAGCTCGACTCGGCACAGACCCGAAGCACGATCCCCACTTCAGGCACGGGCTTGACTCCTACTATTCAGCGTGACCTGGACAGGCTGGAAAGCTGGGCAGAGAGGAACCTGATGAGGTTCAACAAAGGCAAATGCAGGGTCCTGCACCTGGGGAGGAACAACCTCATGCATCAGGACAGGCTGGGGTGGACCTGCTGGAGAGCAGCTCTGTGGAGAGGGACCTGGGTGTGCTGGGGGACGACAGGGTGACCATGAGCCAGCAGTGTACCCTGGCTGCCAAGAAAGCCAATGGGATCCTGGGGTGCAAGAGGAGGAGTGTGGGCAGCAGGAC
>Ga0181612_129758_pt1 | contig 17079 bp, 5 predicted proteins | sample HoacroProtozoa21_FD_119630 | JGI IMG/M metagenome (GOLD analysis project Ga0181612, IMG submission 119630) | Hoatzin crop microbial communities from Cojedes, Venezuel. Combined Assembly of Gp0051906, Gp0051904, Gp0051908
AAACCCTGTTTTCCCAGTTTAAGATGATGTTTAGGACAACAATTACCTCACCAAACTGTAGCCTCCTCAAAGCCTGATGTTCAATTAAGCTATGATGCAGCCACAAACCCTGTTTTCCCAGTTTAAGATGATGTTTAGGACAACAATTACCTCACCAAACTGTAGCCTCCTCAAAGCCTGATGTTCAATTAAGCTATGATGCAGCCACTTTCAATGAAGAAAACAAGATATACCATTTGAAGAATCATCCCCTCTTGAGATAGCTTGGATGGATTATCACTGAGGGGGCTTTTTGTCTTAACTTAAGCAGTAAATTAGGCAAATAGCTTAGCCTAGACATTAAAGACCATTCTCAAAGCTGAAACTTGGAAAAAGAGTATGATTCCTATTTACATAATGGTGAAAAATCTTGCAATTCAGTTGAAAGACTAAGCTTTAATGTCTTTAAATGTCTCTGAAATCTCTCCATGAACTAGAAAGAATTACTAAATGGCCTTTAATAAAAAAGTTTATTCCAATTCTAGATTTCAGTGTAAATGCACTAAAACCAAAAACATTCATGTTTAAAATAACAGTTCAGTCACAAAGTGTGTGAAACAAGCTCTTGTCATTATTTAGTTATTGTCAAAGTCATTGTCAAGTGGTCATGAGGCCTAAATTTAGATTCTCACTTTGTAAATATGTGCAAACAACTAAATTCTTAACTCTGAAGAGTCTCAGCAAGGAGGTATGATATTTGTTCTGTTTCAGACATGCAAATAATCTTGATGAAAGTTTATTCTATGCAGATCAATTTTTATACTTGAATTCTTTGAATTTCTTTTTAATTTTTTCAGATTTTTTAGTTTATAATTAATAATGACCGGAAGTCCTGTTAGATATAGAAGAATCCTGTTCAGACACAGTATATAATCCCTACCAACATCTACATGTCATCCAAATGCACAAAGCCTTCAGCAAGAGCGAAGAGTGGAAATCTGCACTCACCCTTTCACCCAGCATCTCATGGGGAGGGTGGAAAGGGAAGGCACTTTTGCTCTACAAGCACTTCTCTTGGCACAAGATCTTCCTAGGGCACTGTAACAACTGCAAAAGCAGATCCAGCTTCAGTTTAGAGAAATACTGTAACTGAAAAGAGTCATCCAAAACTTGACGAATAATTGCAGTGTTTTATTCATTCCTAAATCCTCTAGTTTCCTGATGATTGGAAACTGTTTATGTAGCTATTCATTACTGAATAAAACCCATCTCTTTAGACTTTTTCAGAAAGAGAATTTTATATTATCACTGATTGTTCTTATGCTAATTAAAAAAAAATTGCTGAAGGAACCAGTTAATGCACTTTGTAATACATGAGAAAGAAAATTAATTAAATCATTTAATTCATTCCATTGAATTCCAAGCCCACAATTACCTGTGTGAACCATAGTTTTAATAACTGACATTAAGGCTGTCAAGTCTACAGCTGAAACTGTTTGAATGCATGGTAACTTTTCAATTACTAGGCTACATTATTCTGAAATGTTTTCTGGTTTCTTGTAATTACTGTGAATTGTGCAACTTTGTATTTCTGCCTTTTGTAAAAAGGATAGCTGTGGAGAATACTCTCAGAAGCATAAAATTTTCAGTCACTATGTATTGGACTGGTTCAGCATTTTAATTACATGGCATTAATTATGCAGTTATAATTAATTATAAAACTCAGTTATTTAGTCCAAAAAAGGGCACAATACATTTGATTTCGCTTTTCTGGCTCTTAATTTCAGACCTCAAATGTATTTCTAGAAGTACTCTTATAGAAGAAGAGTTTGAGATGCTAAAATTGTACAGAAAACATAGAATAGATTGTTCATGAAACATATATGCTAAAATAGTAAAAATGCCTTTATTAAGCCTGAGTAACATCTTTTAATGTTATTAATAACAATTGTAAGCAGGTTTTTAAATGTAGAGGGTGTATAGTGTATCATTTTGCTTAATAGAAATACACTGCAAAGCTTGCAATAAAACTGAAACTCAAGAAAGAACTGCAGTATATTCAAAATTGAGAACTCAGATATTGTGACGATTTTCAAGGTACAATTTTGTGGGCAGTTTCCCACAAGTGAAAAAATCTAATTTGCAGGCTTTTAATCTGTGAAGTTTACACCTCCACAGTCTTCATTATAAGTCTCAATTTACCTTTATTCCTACACAAACTTTCTGTTTTCTGTTTCTCATTATTATAAATTGTTTACACGACAGAAGCTGAGTGGAGAAATTGATATTATATACAACAGTAATATGCTATTGCAGTTTATTCCCTTCTCCTATTTTGTTTAGTGGGATAAGAGACACTGAACTGCTAGGTTTGCTGTCTTTCATATAAGATATCCCAAATCTTTACTGTATGTATATATTTATTATTATTTTTATAGAGTAGTCTTTAAACAACCATGACAGTTGCTGTATACTTTGAAAACCCTGTTTCTTGATAAGAAGTAATTTCTGTAGATGTACTTTTAAAGTATACATGCATTCTAACATGCCTGGATGGACATTACTGACAAATATAGAATCATTTAGACAGAACAGTTTATCATACTTTGATATCTCAATACCATTACTTGATGTCTGGAAACAGTGCAAGCTAATGGTCAGAACAAAGACAGGAGACTTTGTATGCAGATCCAGCCGCTGTGGTTGCATGACCTTGAGCTTCTGCAAAATAGCAGTATTAATACCCCCTTTTTTACAAGTCTTTAAGGTCCACAGTAAAAATGTAAACAGCAAAATACAAAAGAAAATGGTGGCAGGTATTAAACATGCTGTGTTTTCTTCATTTGAAACAGCAGAACTTAAGTCTGTGGTTTTTTAAAACAAAATTCCTCAATATAATAAATGAAAACATACTTCACTGCATGTAACTGCAAGGAAAACTAATTATTTCATTTTAATCAAGTGCAAAACCAATGCATTTTGTTATTGCACCATCAGCTATTCCACTACTCTGTCATGGAAAAGCCACATATGTTCTGTCTAAAAGGATATATACCTTCAGCAATTCTTCACAGAGCTAATCACAAGTTTTAGAGTAATTTGAACATGCAGAGGTTTTTAAATTCCACCATTTGTGATTCAGGCTGTTTTATTTGGGTAGATGTTTTTATTAAGTACATAGCTTAATGTGTGAAAATTTCTAACAATATTTTTTATTAGCTTACGGCTTGAACAAGATATAGAGCATATATATATAGACATTTTCTACAGTAGATCGGTAGGAAAAGAGCAATTTGCTTATATTTTTTTCAAATTCGGCTGTTGTGGAGCATCTTATAAAACAGCTGTTTTTCATTCATCAGCAGTCTTAATGCTTTATGCTATTTCAAAAGGTGTTTTGGGAGAGTTACAGTAAGGAGTAGGGGACAGAAAGCTAGAAAGATTTGGTAATATGCAGATACCTTAAAATATCAGTGTATTTATTCTTCTCCCAAATGGGAATGAAACTGTACTTCCTATGCTTTGCGGATGCTTTTTTTTTTCTATCAAGGATTAAATCGTGCTTGTTTTCATAAGCTTGTTCATGTGAATAAGCTGAGCATGTGTTTTCTCCTGAAGTTAAAGCCAAATGTCTTTATTCTGAGGTAAACTGAAGCAGAAATATTTTTTTCTATCCTGGGAACATTTCTGAAATTGAAAGGAAAAAGTAATCCAGAACTACTACACATAGGATCAGAAAGTCAGAACCCTGAAAACAATGACCAGCCTCCAACCTTTCTCAGATTCTATGAAAGCTTCCTGAGTTTTCAGCTCAACTCCTGCAGCTCTTTTTCAACCTTAATAGGATTCAGGGTTTTACCAGGTAGTGACCTACCTCTTGAAGTTACAAATCCATGTTATGTGATCACCTGACACGTTCAACTGTCAGACCATCTTATTTTTGTGCATGGTAGGAAAAAAAATTGTAGGGGGGGTTTCCTTCCTCAAGCTTTTACCCAAACTCCACAGCTCAAAGTCTTCAGGAGTTACTTAATTAAATAAACTTGTGAACAGAAAAGCAATTTCAGTTCGTTCTCACTGCCGATGACTTTATGGCCCTATATTTTGAGCATGACACCAATCTTTTGGCCCTCATCTCCTGTTTCTGTGCCACAGGGCCAGTAAGTCTCATTGTGCAGCTCGCTGTTTCTGCCTCTGCTCCTGACCTGGTGACAGGCAATTAGCTGGCAGATCTGCCGCCCAGCCAGCTGTGCCAAGTGTGTTAAATCCTAAAGTTGTAAGAGATAGCAGCAATGCACTGCAACTAGGGAGATGTATCACTGCCAAATGTATGTTGTGGCAACAGCATGGTGTCCTGGTCCTCAGGTAGTGGCTGCATGCTCACAGTAATGCTGATACGTGCACAGCGTTGGTGTCCCAGCGTAGCTTTGCAAGCACTCCCAGACTTTTCCATGGCATTTGGACTGACACAGACCCAATGCATTGCTTCCACTCATTTGAGAGATTGAAAATTACAAAATAGAAATCAGGAATTAGGAGCTGTAGCAGCCATAGCAAGGGATTTGCAAGGAACAATGCTCAGGTGATATCTAAGTTGTTCCACACCCTTTTAATTTTAATTTTTATGTATGTACTTGGAATGGACACAGTGCCATATGGTTAGCTCTGTTTTCAACTACAGCATGTCAATTTAAAGATGCCTGTCTATTGCATCCTGGGAGAGGAAACAACTTTAAAATCAGTACATGAATATCATGGCGAAGAGTATGATATGAAAAAAGTCTTGCCTGGGTTCACAGAAACTAGATGTTATAGATGTTAATAGACAGCTTTACTGAGCAGATCCACTTAAGCGAAATACTCAGGACCCTTAAGTTCGGCATTCCTCTCTCTGTGGCCCACTCAGAGGCTTAACTGTTGTGGTCTGATGCCCACCCAGCTGCTCCCTCACTCAGCCTCTTCAACAGGACAGCAGGAGAAAATAAATCAGAAAGCTCATAGGTTGAGATAAATATGGGGAGATCACATACCGTTTACCACATCAGCAAAACAGACTTGACTTGGGGAAAATTAGTTTAATTCATTGCCAATTAAAATAGATTTGGATGGTGAGAAACAAAGACAAAAAGTTAAAAGAACACCTCCCACATAACCCCACATTGTTTCTCAGACTCGACTTTCCCAGCTCCCCCATTGCCAACACCTGGACACCTGCGCCCGTGACGCTTGTGTAGCTGTGCTCTGAGCAAGCCTCGTGCACACAGATCTACAAACAGAGATGACCACTGCCCATGTCCATCTAGTAACTGAGAGGAAAATGTCCAGCTTTCAGACTCCTCTATGAGCCACCTCCTGCAAGAGCAAATGAAGAGAAGTTCATCACCAGAGACGTTCTCGCTCTTCAGCTCATGTCACATCTCCAACCAGCTTCCATGCGCTTTCAAGAAAGGAGCTGAAAAGAACAGGAGCATTTTCTGTTTTCTTCTGGACTTCCCCACTGGTTTTCTCTTTTTTTGTGAGAGCTTTTTTTTTGTTTTCCACCCTGCTTCTGAGACACATTTTAAGTAAGGAAGCTTTCAAGCCACAGAAGGAAGATCTAGATTTGGAAAGAACTATGCTTTGCCTGAGTGTTACAGGAAATCTAAGCATGTAAAGACATGCTTTGGGGAGAAGAGCAGATTTTCATTGATTTGGTAGGATTTTGCCTCTGTGTTATTACTGAGAAAAATCTTAGTCTTATCACCAGCAAACAGATGGGAGGAACTCTTTCCGTGACAGAGATTTAATGCATAGGAAAAAAAATTCTAGATAACATCAATGCTCCTAGGTGGTTTCATTTACTGCTCTTCTGGAATTTGCGTTAGTCTTGGAAAACAGGTACAGAAGAGTCACCAGTTGTTGATGACTGAGAAATTACTCATTTGGCAAGGGCCAATTGGCAGATTCCTTTGCAAGAATGAAAGAGCGCCATCCATCCCTTTGCTGTACCCTCCTACTCTGGTCCAAATGTTATTGCTGACACTTTCCTTAACACTTTTTGTGCTGAGTTAAGAGGGCTGGAAAGATAGCTTGACTCTTCACTGCAGTCATTCAGAGACTCAGTCATCATCCCCTTTTAATAATGTAATCTCAATTTTATTCAGTTTCAAGGAGCTGTATTCACTTTGACACCATGGTGAATCAAAACAAAATTTACATCCCAGCATTCTTACTGGTCCTTACAAAAAAAACCCACCAAACACAAAGCTGGCAAAGGTCAAAACTGTCCCCTGACCAATAAAACATTGCAAGAAACAGTCCTCCAAACATGACTAATGTGCTTCTTGGCAAATATGAGCCTAAATGGATTTAGAAAATCCTTTTAAATTTTTATTTATCTGTCTTTGCCACATGGCTGTCAAGTATTGTGATTTTGTTAGCATTACAATGTAAAGTCATTTTTAACCTGTTGAAGGCATGGATAATTGCCACGCACTGTGATCAGTGAAAGTCTGCGGTAGAATGCTCACTGACTCTCAATTGAGACTAGAATTTAGATTACTTGGCATATCTAGCAGTTTTTTAGTCATGATCTTGTTTGTTTGTTTCAAATACTCTATGTTTATATGCTGATAGTTCAAGTAAATGTGTCTGACTAAAATCATCAATTTTAGTAAAAAAAAATTAATTCTGATTACATGTAACTTGATCAGCGCCTCAAATCACAGACTTACTCTTCTGCAACCAGTAACACTATTCTTTTTTGCTTTGATTACGTGTAAATTTTTATAACTACTAAAGATGTTGACTGACTTCTGGAAGTTTAAAAAGTCAGTTATTGTGAAAAGAACATTATTCAACATTTATAATGATTTTCAATCTCCTAGAAGATGAAATCTCCCCAGATAGCAGGCTGTGTCATTCCCAGAGTATCTGAATACGGGTTCACATTTTCCTGTTCTGCAGTTTTTCTGCATTACAGATTTAGAAAGTTGTACAAAGTTGGGTTCTGTTTTGAGTGAGGGAGGGAGGGAGGGAGTGACAAGGGGTTTAAGATAGAAGCATGTGTGTCCTGGTCCTGAAGAGTTAGGATCAGGACCTGTGAAAAAGAAATCAGCTAAGATTCAGTTTCTTTTTATGTTTACCTCAAGGAATGATTCAATTAAACTAAGTACTGAAAATGCGAAATTCCGTATTTTGGTGCTGACAAAAGCAGCAACTTGCAGGTTTTAAATTCCTTCTTATTATATTTAAATAGTTGATGGCAAAGAATATTGCTTTATGAAGCAATCAAGTGTTCTTTTATTATAATATGTTAATATGTACAAAATACACTTTTAGAATCAGTGTCCAGTAGGTTGAAATTATTTAAATTATTTTAAACAGATCTGTTTAAGCTTACCTAAACTTACGGACATACTATTGTTTACAAATGTTCAATATGTTCAGTGCTGCTGTCCTGGTCCTAAACCTTAGTAGAGTAGCAAATTGTTCATTTCTGTTGTGAAATGTATGAACATAATGGTTATGTCAAAAGTGGACTTCGAGTGTTTGATGGGTCATTGCGTCCACCCTGTGGTTGTTGTTTGCTGCTCATGGCTGTGATCAGAGCCCGTTGCTGTTCCCGCCTGCCCTGCCTGCCGGGGTGTTGCTCTCCCCAGCAGCAATGGCTGCAGATATGAACCACTCTCATTCGTGTGGGGTACATCCAACCCCGCAACTGGGAAGAGTATCTTTTCCTCCACGTAAGTATAGCTGAGGTGAATACGCTGCCAGGCACATTTGATTTAAAATGAAATGTAGTTTTCTAAAAATGTAGGTATAATCTATGTAAATGCATCTAAATTCTTCAGAAGATGGTGGAAGGTTTGTATGTATGACAGATAATGAGACAGATCAGTTGCTTTAGTGGGTTAAAACAGTGTTCCTTCAATCTAAATACCATAATGTGAAGCTTCTGTCATGTAAAATGGCAGTAACTGCTGGTATTGTGGTGGCTAGCTGTAACAGCAGCACTAGCATAGAGTTTGAGAATAACATGCAAGTTTTGAGGACAACATAACCCCCACAAATGTTCAGGAACTCCACTCAAGCTTTGCACCTATCCTTAGAGCTACTGATAGAATTAAAATGAAGATCACTGTAGACTCTAAAACAAAGGCATTTGATGGATTGTACAATCAGATTAGAGCAGGATTTCAGTGCTGCTAATAGTTAATGTTGATTGATGCTTTTGGTGTTGGGGTATCCTAGTCTGTCTGGCCTTTGGTGTGTAGCTTTTGCCTAACAAACTTGGGAGCCTTTCTCTCTTGCCTCCGCAGCACCTTTGCTGGAGCCCAGGGGAGGCAGAGGACAAAGCTTTCCCATGCAAAGGGGATAAATCCTGGGCTAGAATGAAGTAATGATTAGATTGAAAAGGGCAGCCAAGGACTGGAAGGGGGAAAATAATGACGAATCATCAAGCATGGAGTCTCATAGCAGGTGGAGGATCAGAGACACCAGTGGGAACAGGGGCTGGTGGCTGTGGGGGGGCGACATGAACTGAGACAGATGAGAATTAAGAGTGGAGAAGGATGTTTTGAATGACACAGCTCTCCCAACTGAATAAGCAGATCATCGAAAAGAAAACTTTTCATGGAAATGTACCAGGTTTTATAGGAAAGACGTCTCAGGTCTAGAGACTGAGGGAGGGTGAAAGCATGACAGAGGTGCCCCCTCAGAAGGTATCCAGAGTTCCAGTAGACAGAACTGTGAACCGTGGTAGAACAGTGGCTTGTGTGTATGAGGCACTTCTGTAGACAACCATAATCCAGGTACTGGCACCTAGATAACACTCTTGCACTCTCCTAATACAGCCCTTCTACTGTATTTATATATACATACAAATATATTACATTTTGAGTGGTGAGATAGAAATTTTGTTGTAATTGTTTCTCCAGCCAGTATTTCTGGTTTATTAAATTCTTAATAGCTGTCTCCTAAGCAGAAACAAACATGCCCCAAGAAAGAAAAGGAATTATTTCAAAGGTCAGTGTTACTTAAGCATTTGCTTCATGCTTACAGCAGATTGAAGTTAGAAATAATTGGAAAGTGTACTGGTATTGCAAGTGACGGATCAGAGGAAAAAGCTTACACCAAAGATTATGCTTTGAATTTCCTCAGTGCCTCAAGGAAGTCATTGGCTTGCAAATGCATAAATACTTTATACAATAATGATTGAATATAGTACTAAGGCAAGGATTAAACTTGACTTCCATTTCCCAAAGGAAATGCTAGTGAAAAAAATCTATGCTGTGAGAACTCTAAACTGTGTATAACAAATACAGTATATTTATTTTCATTATCTGAGGAGCCATGATGACAGACCATTAAACAAAAATTGTGAAGAGGAACCCTCCCTCCAATGTTACATTTACATTCTAATGCTGCTGCAGTGTGAATTAGTTTGTTTGCAAAAGACAGATGTGGGAATATGATCCTTCTGTAGAGTTTGAATTTCACCTGACCTTTGAATTACACTATTGCTTTTTCAATCATATGTAGTAAGCCTATTGAAGGTTGTCTGGGCAGTGATAAAATGAATTTTGCAACTCTTTTCTTTTTCTGATTAAATTACTGATGCATTTTAATCTAAGTAAATAAAACAAGCACAAAAAAAAACTTCAGAAGAGCTTGTCATCCATCAGTTGTTTGTTGTCTGATCTTTTTTATATCTAATTATTGTATGTATGTAAAATACTTATTTTTGATCTTGATATGTCCGTCCTTTATATTACATATCTTAGAGACCCAACAACATCAAATTATTAGCATCAGCTGGCTTCTTATTCCATTATTTCCTATCTTGTATTTTACATAGTAAAAGGCATAATTATACAATGAGGCATAATTATAGGGTAAAGGAGAAGTGTGAAGAGACCGATGATTTGAAATCACAGAATCACAGAATCACAGAATGGTAGGGGTTGGAAGGGACCTCTGTGGGTCATCTAGTCCAACCCTAAAAATAAACCAGAAATAACAAAAAAGAAACATATTTAGGGACAAGTGAGCAAAAAGAAACCTTACAAAAATACTTCTAGAAAGTCATCCTGTGATCTGCTAAACATGTTAAACTTTCTCTCTCTTAAACATATACTTTTTCTATACGAATAGATTATTCCCCAGAAAAATAGTGAACAAATTTTACCACCACAAGTTCTTGATTTTGATGCATATTGACTGACTTCTTGGCTTTATTATTCTTGCAATTAGACTTATTCCAAATTTTATACAAATGGGAAAAGAATCCATTTCAGATCTTAGTTTTAAAAACTTCTCAGTATTAGTCTGATTCTGCCTACATTTCTGTTCTGAGAGTAGTATGAACATAATTCTGAAAACTGCATAGTGAGAAATCATAATAAATTTTACATGAAGTGAATAGTTTCTCCATTTTTTAAAATACTTATTTTAAAATACCTTTAAAGAAATAACCTTATTTTGTTTTAATAAATTAAAAAGTAAAATGAGTTCTCTTCTCTATGGTCACATACTCCAGCTGAGGATCAAATACTATTAACAAAACTCATTTTGTCATGATTTATAAAATCAAGTAGTACTGCATTTGAAGAATGGATAGATTAATTTTGAGAGAATTGAAAAAAAATCTGTTGAGGATACTTTAAAGCATGGATGTACAGTTAAATTTGGATGTGGAGCATGTGCTGGGAGGCTGGTTTCCTCTCGTAAGTCCTTAATATCTTCTTGTCATGAGCTCATTTTGTGCCTCCCCTTGAAGGGCATGAGGGAGAGGGGACAGGATAGCAAAAATGTAGTTGGTTACAAGATTATAAAAATGCAAACAGAACTGTTTCCACTTTGCAAAATTATCGAAGAAAAATAGCTTGTGTATATTGTGAAAAAAGCCTTACTGATTTTCAAAAGTGATAGATGTAGCTCTTAAAATGGTCTAATTTTTCTGGTGAATTAAAGAAGTACTTTACTATTGACTTCAATATATTTTGCTCATTTTCATCAGATGAAAATCTGGCACTTTGTCACTTTGATCTACTTTTTTTGATAAAGCAAAATAATTAGAAAATTACTGAAGTATTATTAGCTCAAGCTTACACTGGAAATCTATTTCTTCTTGCAGTCATACAAAAGGAGTTTTATATTTCCATTTAGTTTCAGAAGGTTTTTTAGAGTTTTTTTAAGGCAACTATCATTAATGAATCTTTATTAGGAACTGTTACCTTTAAATTAGTTTTCGTTTTCGAATATCATCCTCAAATCTCAAAATACATTTTTATTTGTTCCATAAACTGTCTTTGATGATTCTCTTAAAGCAGATGAAAATAGAGAACTAGCCACTTCTTCAACTCAATTGATTTTAAAATATTGAGCAAGTATCAATATTTATCTTGAAAAGGAATCAATTTTGATTCATAACTATATGCTTAAAAACATCTTTGAAAAGATGCAGTTTGTCAAGCTGTATTGTTTACTATTTGATCCTGTTAATCAATATGTGATTTATCTGCCCGGCTATTAAAAAGAATATGGTTTGTCATAAATTGCATGGACTGTAGCTGGAGAGTCTTGACATGAGGCTATGTTGTCGCGCTGGTAGTGTTTCCTCATTTTTATTTGCTCACACATTTACACCTGTTTTAACTTAGAACCCAAATCCAAATGAAGCTGGTGACAGCAGAGAAAGGGTAAAAATAGGACTAAGACATCACAACTTGTTTAATATTTCTAAATTGAGGTGTATAATGCGATCTATATGACATAACCTGTATCAAGTTGCATTTTGCAGTCACAATTAGTACACAGTAGGTCCATTTTTCCTCCAGGAGACAGGAAAAGACTGGAAGTGATAGTGAGTTTCAGTCCAGTATGAATTACATGGCTACTAGAAACAAGCATACTGCTCACACATAGGAACTTCCTGGGAGCTACACCTAGGAGTAGTTTTAGCATGCAGTAGGTTTAGTTTCTTCTGCAAAGAAAATACACCTTACAGTGTCAGTAGACAGGTTTTCAGGGACTATCTTGTGGTATAATTCCTTTTGGTAACTATAAATTTGTGACCTGTATCTATATATTTTAGCTAGTCTAAAATCCTCCAAAGGTATCCCAGAAGGCAAGTCATCCTCTCCACTTCTTGATCTTCCCTTAAAACATTCTGTTCTCTTATAATAAAATTATGACCTTTTTTTGATTATTTATTTGTTAGTGTGTCTAAGGAACAAAAAGGGTTTGTACCAGTGTCCCATGGAAAACTGCATTTTTATGAAGATCTGACCTCCAGCTGTGTGCTTTTATTCTTCACTCTAGACCTGCACCTGAAGATGAGGTCTTCTTCAGACTGTATCTCTGTCACAGCTCATGATATTATGCACTCTCCAGATGTGAGCAGAGGAAATGAGGTTGTTCTAATTGTATAAATGAACTTTATTTGGCCTGAACAGAAGTATTTTCTTAGGGTCAGGACCAGGAAGGAGAGTGAAGTGGCAATGCTATGGCAAACACTCCTAGGAATTCCTAGCACAGTCAGGGACTGGAAACCGTTGCAGGACATCTGAGTCTTAAATCTCAGCCAGATGCTACAACAGCCGTCTGCAGATTATTTTTTATTCTGCCAGCCGTCTGGACAGCTCGCGATGCAGTTTGGGAATTGCAGACTGTGGAGGCAGACACCTCTGTAGCTGGCATGAATGCACGCTGCTGCTTATCCCAGAAGGCACCCAAAAGGAAGAGAGGCACAGAACAGTTTTCTTCTTGTTGTTCTCTCCTGTACTTTTCTATACATGGATGCAAGGATCTCCTAGTCTCTGTTTAATCTTAGTCTCCAGGAACACTGCAGTAGTGAAGGACAGGCCTAACTCTATACTGCTGCTACACTGTGGAGGTTCCCTGTGGCTGGAGGTGATCATCCATAGCTGTAAGCTGTTAGCATGGCCCTACCACAGTTTATCCCCAGGACAACTAGCTCTCACCCAAAGCAATTCCCAGGTTTGGTTTGGGAGTTATCATGAGCCAGAGATAGCCAGCCATTGAGCCGTTTGCCAGTAGCTTGAAGGCTTAGAAAGTGCAATTAGCATAGGTTTGGCCAGAGTACATAGTTTTGCCTTTACCCTTGAAGTGTATCAGGCTTCCACTTGCAGCTTTTGGTGGGCTGTAGAAGAACGTACTGCTGTTGCCTAGGTCTTCATAAGCACGAGCAGGCATGATTAATTCTCACGTCTGTCAGAAAGCCCATATGCCTTGCAATAATATATTTGTTCTTGTGTTCTTCACTGCTATTTTTATATACCATTCTTTTACTTAAATGTTATACATATTTTTAATTAATTATTATGTCATTCCATTGTAGAAGATTACTGAAAACTGGAAGTTACTTCTGTCTTGTTGAATTTCTTACTCTGGGATTCATTTGGTTTTTTTTTTCACTTATAACACAGTTAGCTACCGTTTACATATTTTTCTTTTAATTTCCATCAGTTTCAGTTATTGTCCATATTTCTGCCATTATTTTGTTGATTTGCTTTCCGGCTTACAATTCAAGACACTTTTCAAAGCTGCTTCATTTTGCTGAAAAGAAGACTTTACATTAATCAGGAAGAGGAATGTATTTCCTGTGTTTACACTCACAATGTTATTTTGACATAAAGATGAGAAAAATAATGGAAATGAGAGCTGTCTTCACAAAGTGAGCTGTGTCAAAAGGTAGCCTGGCCCATGTTGCTGGTCCATGACTCTGTAAAGGAAGAGTTAGCAATCAAAGCACCGAGGGAGAAAACACACAATACAGACCCATCAAACTTTAGATTCTACCATATGAAAATGTGTAATTCAGCTCTCCCGTGGGTTTATTGTTTGTTTGTCAGCCCAGGTGGCTGTGTCGTCTATCTTTTCTCATTTCTGTTGATTTATCAGGAAAATTGATCATACAGTATGTAGCTGAAGCCAGTTATCTGTCAAGTTGTCACATTGTCTCTGGCTTGTCCCTCGCAATTTACTGTCTCTTTTTTTATACTTAGATTATGAGTTCCTTCAGAGAGAAAGGGTATCTTTCTCTGCTTTCATACCACACAGTATGATGAAATACTAGGCCTTGGAGTAGGGTTTCTAGTGCAAATTTATACAAATGATTTAATATGAAATAAATTTGTCGTATGTATGGAATGTTACAGCATAAGAACTGAAGGGAAAGTTACATTACTTTCACTTGGATCAGCCAGAGATGATGTCCAATATATCTGACCTTAATGAGAAAGTGTTTTTGAGTGTTGTACTTCTGGTGGCAGAGATTTCCAAAGCTACATATGCATGGGATAGTATACTTGGGTTTCTTAATATTATCAGGTGACAGAAAAGCAGTAGCTTTCTTTGTCAAATTTTGATCATTTAGTTCTTGTCCCTTCAAAAGAAGTTTACTGGTTTAGACTTGTAAGCCTGACTGACTTTCAAGAGAGACTCCTAAGTCAGGACAGAGGAATCCTGACTGTATAAATCAGTAACTCCGTCCTTAAGGAGGAATCTGTTCATTGGATTTAGGTATCAAGATGCAGATTACTTTTTGGAATTAAAAGTTCCCAAAATATTAAGGCATTCTTGGTATCTAGTTGAGCAAGATTTAGTGCGAGGGGCTAACTTTCTGACATGGTTAGCCTTATCACATTGACAGATCCAGTGAAGAGTGTGGCTGATGATGCACATCTCTCATCTGGGTCCCAGCATGATATTTTTCTTGATTGAGAACAGTGCAGTAGGTGCTAGAAGCATTGCTGCCTGGTACTTTTAAGCCATGGGGAATCATTTAAGACATTACTGCTACCATAGAAACCAATTTCAACTCAACAGAAATTCAATTCATGGAAAAAGCTTCTGAGTCTGAATCGTTCATATGTTGTTACTCCTAAGAGGTTTGCCAATGCAGTGGAGACTTCTGGAAACATTTTGCAGTCCCTCGAAGCAGTAGTTTTATTCAGATGCTTTGAAACTCTGACAGTATCCACAATATGGTTCTATGGTCTGTCCTTTTAGGAGAGCCCTAACATGAACTAACATTCTCCACACATGCCTACATAATATCATCAGTTTCTAAAGAAGTGAAGAAATCTGAGAAATGTATTGAATTTCTGCTGCTGAGTTTTCAGAATATCAGAGCCCAGTACTCTCTGACCTTTTAGATATTACGTGTGAGGAAGGTTTAGTGTTTAATACCAAATTTACTTGTTTGAAGATATTTCACATTACCTGGGATTTTGATTTAGATACAGCAATATTCTGAAATTGCAATGCAAGCACTATATAGCAATCACACTCTACAGTGAAACCACATAATGAACATCATTCTCATTACTGTTCTTCATATGCTAACTGTCATGGTCCTGGACATTCCTAGTTGCTGAGAAGGAATATGTAGGTTGAAGCCAGCTCAAACCTGTTCCTCTCTTCAGAGTCACTTTTGCTGTTTGCTACATATTTATACTCTTTGTTGGGCTGAGCCACATATACAGCTCCTGTGTGCTGGTCTGTCTGGCTCAGGAAGATAATGCTTTCTATTGATTATTTTAGAGAAGGCCATTTACATAACCCATTGGCCCACTCAATTGATACAGCCATTTATCTACAATAAAGGCCACCATTTGGTCTCCTAGGTGTTGGGATAAGTTCAGCTTCTTTTGTGATAGCTGTGGCCACTTCCAACATTTTTTTCCAAGCTTCATGAGCACATCACCCTTGTCTGTCTTCTCTGACGTTTATTTCGCTGTAGGGGTTCATGGATAGAGCGTGCAGAATCAGCAATATTGCAAATTACAGCAAATATAAAAAGAACATGTTAAACAGTACGTACATGCATCTCCCTCTTTCCTTAACAAGTCCAGACAAGCACATTCGGATATTAAAGCTGTTATGTCAAATTCAACTTTTTGGTCAAGTCCTCTGCAATCCAGAAATCCTAATATGGAAATTTCATCAACAGACAAACAGAAATATGATACTGCACATAGGAAAGGTGAAGAAGACATCTGTCATATGAATAATTCTTTCTATTACGTGATTAGTTCTCTGATTCACTTATAGAGAAGGCCTTTAGAGAACAATTTAAAAGAAATAAAACCTTTCATTTATCTTTAAAAATTCAGATACATGTAAGTTCTTATGCCAATTATTGTTGGAAGATCTAGTGAAGACTGCATGCACATGTGTTCATACAGTTTTGCATAAGCTACCTAATAACAAATAAAATTATTTAAATCTCGACATAATTTGTAGAAAAAGAGCAAATTAAGTTTAATAGACTTCCTGAGGCAAAACAGAAGATACAACTTTATGCAGAGCTCAGCATGATCAGAAGGGAAGGATATTTTCAAGTATTTCTAATTCATCAGATATGGGCTTCTGTGTCTATCTATATAAAGTACAAAAAGGATAGCCTTTATTATCCCCTTTATTTCTGCAAAGCAGCTTCGTTCAGTTCTCATATTTAATTTTTTCCTGTTGAAGAAGTGTTTTGATATGATTGCAATGCTTGGGGTTTTGGTTTGTTTGGATTTTGGGGTTTTTTGTTTCCAAAAAGGTCACAAAGGGGGTAATGAATGCTGAAATATTGTCACTGCATTTTAATTCATTTAGTCATGTTATTTTTGGCCAGTGAATGCAGCTGAAAAATAACTCCAAAACGTAAAGGAAGAATTGTACATTTTTTAGATGTCAATTTTTTCTTTCCCTCATTAGAATACATTGCTTTCTTAGTGTATAAGGCATATATATTTCAATTCAGATAAAAATATTGTATTAACTTATATGATAGCTTAATGACTTACTCATAAAGTTGGTAAGAAAATTTTGAATAAAATAGACTGGAAAAGGAAATGTTAGATAAAACACAGCTTTACAGAGTATTGAAAACCTGTTCATTGGACATCAGCCCACAGCTCAGAACGCCAACTGTATCATGGGCCAGCTGTATACTGGGCCAACCGTATCCTGGGCTGTATCAAAAGCAGTGTGGCCAGCAGGTCAAGGGAGGTGATTCTGCCCCTCCACTCCGCCCTGGTGAGAACCCACCTGGAGTCCTGCGTCCAGCTCTGGAGCACTCAGCACAAGAAAGACATGGAGCAG
>Ga0181612_131209_pt1 | contig 17079 bp, 7 predicted proteins | sample HoacroProtozoa21_FD_119630 | JGI IMG/M metagenome (GOLD analysis project Ga0181612, IMG submission 119630) | Hoatzin crop microbial communities from Cojedes, Venezuel. Combined Assembly of Gp0051906, Gp0051904, Gp0051908
GTGCTGTCATCCATAAAGTCCATCATATGGAAATGACGTCCCTTATGCTATCTCCATGGGAAGGACTGAAGGGTCTGGACGCATATCTGTAGGAACATACTGGGCAGACATAACCTTAATCCTAAAGCCAGTCCCTCTATCTCAGCAGCACTTATTCTTCTTTCCCTTTTTGGCAGAACTGCAAGGTTAATTTTAAAAAGCCACTGCAGTGTATCCTGTAATCATGAGAAATTTCCACAAAAAAAGATGAGTAGAAAGTGGAGAGTTCAGGAACCTCTAAATGTATGTTTCTACAGAAAAAGATTCTTGTTTCTGAAATAATCCTAAAGAATCAATCTTCAGCAGGTAGACATCTGGATACATATGTCACAATTGGACAAGAATTATAGCCCTGAACACACAAATCAATACCTACCCAGCAGGCATTTGAACACAAATGCCTACCTACCGTGTGACATCTTCAGTTACTTATTTTGCAGCAACTATTGTTCGTGTGCTTTTGTACATACATCTTTTGTTGACAGACTTCAAGACTGACCAACATGTTTAATTGTAGTTCTAGCTGACACTTAAGAATGATTTATTTCTGTTATTTGCACAAGAATATGAACAACAACCCTCCCCCAGCCATCTTCTTATCTTATCAAAAGCCAAAAGCATGGCTTTTATTTGTGCTTACAATTTCTACAATATTAGTATCATTTCTGCCAATTTATGAATGCAGATCAGAGTAAAATCTGTATAATTTTAATAATATTTTTTTATAATTTAAAACAAAATAATTTACTTGCATTCCTATTTTTACCGATAGTATGCTCAGATCAGTGGTTCTCTTCACAATGAGCACTACCTTTACGCACAAGCAGCTCTAGTGACTTTAGTGAGTGACTTTCCCATCCAATGCAGTTCAGGGCAGCAAAGCAAAAATGTCACAGGCTTGTACTAGGCCTACAGTCATGAATTCATTATGGGGGCTTCTGAAAGTAATTGTAAACAAATAAAAGTATACAGTCATAGTAGCTTACATCAGGAAAATGTTTTCAAAACTATAATTACGTATGGAGTAAGGAAATAGGGGTACATTTTGGAAGAGTTTCAGCAATTAGTGGCATACATCCAACTGGACCCTTTGGCATTGTAGGTACAGTCTTCTGAATGAGACTAAAGAGACATCACCAGCAGAAATCTTTCTCTAATATAGCTCTCACTAAGCTTATCAAAAGGACACTGCCTCTACGAGACGTGACCATACATGCAATTTTGAGGAAGACTATGGAGGTGCGACAGTGCAACAAGGAATGGAGGTCTATTATTGCCTTTTCTTGCAGTGATTTAAGTTAAAACTGTCTTCAGCAAGTCTAACTTTCCCAGATTGAGGCGAAATGGAGTAATTAACTGCAGCTGTCTCCCTGAAGAGCTACGTGCTGTCTGGGCTGAGGTGAATTCAAACGGACTATGAGAACATAAAATGAGAGCAGTCATAATGAAGCAGACCAAGTACCTGTCCATTTAACCCAGTCTCTTGTCTTAGGCCTACATCCAAGACTCGGAGCAGGGTAACCGTGCAGTGCTAACTCCCAAGAAGAGGTCCGTTCATACAGTGCTTTGCAGGCTAGGAAGGCAGGAACTTCCAGGGCATGAGGTGTTCTTCTAATGCAAAATCAAGCACTTGACATGTAGGAAGTAAAGGCAAATTTGCCCAAATTTAACATAATTAAACAGCACTCTTGAACAAACTTTTAATAATTGTTATAAAATAACATAAGATAGAAACTAACACATTGCATTTTTCCACCCATCAAGAAAAGCTTTTTGTTTCCTGCAGATTTGCTCTTACATAAGACATACATCCTCAGGTAACAATCAGAAACAGTGCTGAAAGACTATGAGCTTTAAAATTGCCAGTAAGAGTCTCTAGATTGTAAGTTTAGGGTAAATCATAACTTTAGATACACAGGGTCATAGTCACCTCCAGCGTTATGTTCTTGAAATCCCATGGATTAATTTAGCACAGACTTAGTGTGATTTTTAGAAAAGTTCACCCAGAGAGCAATTGCTTCATGTTGGATGACATATTTAAGTCCTTTATTGTTTCTGACAAATCACTTTCCTGCCAAAGCTTTTGAAAAGTTCACAGCTCTTCTGTCTCCAAGGTGCAGTATATTTATCATTCAATCCTTCAGTGGACTTCAAGATACAAAAGTTTTTCAGGGTCATGTTCTAAAATGTGATTATAAAATTATTCAGGTGCTAAAAAGCTTATAAAATTATTTTTGAAGTTATTTTTCAATTTCTTTTTTGTAAACTAGAAGTAAACTAGATTAGGTAAATATCTGAATCAAGACTCGGAAGTGTTATGCTGCATTACTGTGGACAGAGCAGCCAAAACACGAATGGGCACTGCAGACCCATATATACATTTGTGCATCTCTATTACTCTCTATATGCACACTGACACATACACATTCATATACATCTATAAACATGCATAGTTACACATCTACATGCATTCATATATCAATATTGGATATACCTGTCAGCATTTATGTAAAACCTTTTGGGTTTTTTTTGGCAGAAACTATTTCTGTCATTAACTGACCCATTAAAAAAGAGGAAAGGACAAAAAGCCCTGGCTGATAATTACTAATATTCATGCAGTCGTACTCCCCTCAGTTTTTATGAGCTCTCAAGAAATCTGTTTCACAGAAAACATACGTATAAATATACACACAGAGCTGAATATTTCATATCTTTATTAAAATAGTGTATGATCTCTCCCAAAAGCAAGTTACTTTTCTATCAGTTTATCAGAAGCTAAGGAGGAAAAATGAAGCCATATTGTAACAATTATTTTAACTTCATATATACTTGTTAGTCTTGTCTTCTTTCCAATCAGATTTGAAAATTGTTACAAGCAACCTTAATTACCTTTGCAATAAAAGCAATTAATTTTCTTTGGACACCTAACCATAGCGATTCAAAATACCTTTTTCAATCTATAACATATAACAATCACTAAGACTCATACTGAAAATACCAGTAGGGCTATTCAAAGCATAGCATAAATAAACAACTTAATGACTAATGGAGAACTGTCTAACAAAGTAGTCTTCATCCTTACTTGGACGTATTTCTAATAGTCTAGTGTACACATATAATAGCAGAAAAGGATAAAAAGCACACTGCAGTATTTTTTATTATGCTTGAGAAAATATTTTTAATAAAACCAGAAAACAACTAAATGATTAAATAACATCCTCAGAAAATAAGAAAATCAGACATTTCCCTGGCTGATTATATCCAATATTCATGCATTGTTGGCTACTGTGCTTTCCATAGACTACAAGAACAAAGTTGTGCTTTACAGAATTCGAACACGTGAGGATTTCCTAATGACCCAAGTAATCCCATTAGACATAGTCATGTATGTGCATGCACACATGCACATGCACACTCACACGCACAGCATCACCTTCCTCCTCCCCTCTGTGTTCCCCCCCACCCACCTGCCCACACTCATTCCCTGGACATTGATGCTAACAAATTAGTGTGGGGAGTAGTTATTATCCAATTGCCAGGAATTCATTACTCATAACTGCAAGGTTTTCTGTCTACTGGAAAGAAAATTGGTTATGTCAGACACAGAGACTACCACTGGTAGGGAGTTAGCCTTGAGGAATTGTAGGGTGTTAAAAATGTGTCATTCCTCATTGCAGTAATGTTGTCAGTCTGCGCCTGCAGCACATAAAATATCACGTCACCTTTATCACCTGTACTGTTTATCTGTTCAGACCATACAATGGCTCACAAGTCTTGCAGGTCCCACTGTTTGAGAAGACAGCACTTTTCCACATGGTGCTTCAGAAGCTCCAGTATTTGTGTAACAGGATTAGCAGTAGTTTTGGCTACGAGCCTGAACATTGACGCATATTGGTCAATCAGTCATGCGATATTACTGTCTTATCTTCCTTCTTATACCCAAAGCTTTTAAAAGTATCCACGTTCTTCAATGACAGAGAACAATTGTACCCAGGGGAAAAAAAAAAGCAAAGAACTGTTTCGTGTGGCTTCCACTCTATGGCAGAAGAGCAGAGGGGAAGGGGAGGGGAGCAGAAAGGGGAAGGGGAAGAGTAAGGAAAAGGAGTAAATGTTTTCATGAAAATGACAGGTGCAGACCTGAACTTCTACACTATTTCCTCTCTTCTTTTCTGTAAACAGAAGGAGAATCAAAAGCTTTCCGCAGATGAGATATATCCTGGGGAAAGAGAATGGGAATGTAGGACAGGAAGGCTCAGGGCAGCTGGAGAAGAGGGATAGAGAGATCAGAGGCGGGGGTGGGAAGAAGGCAATGCTGCGTACAGGGCTCCTGGAATGGGGCTGGGCAGCAGTGACACAGTGATGTGTCATTCACTCACAATAATACAAATACATAATAAATTAAAAATGCATTATAAATGCATAATAAATAGTAGAAGGAAATATACCTACCAATGCCTACAATACGGCCTTTGAATAAGCATAAAAACAGTGTTGGTTTTTGGTTTTCATGGACTTTGAGTATTTTGTCTGATAAGTTAGACCTTGAATCAGATTATTATGGGAGATTTTCTAAAAAAAGCTCATGGGAAGTTTCAATAGTGTGCTTGTGTTTGCTCAGGCATCTACTAGATTTACCAGATTTGCATGTGCAAATATTTGAGTTCTGTGGACATTCATGGAAAAGTACTCATACAGACTGACATTAAAATGCAGCACAGAAGGCGAACTCTTAGCCAGCAGGCTTTCAGTGTGCCATTAAGTGTAGTGCTATTCAGCTTATGACTAACAGAAGAAAATATGAAGAAACTTCGCTTTTAGCAGAAGCCATTACCCTTAAATAAGAAATAAAACAAGTGAAGGGCATGACATGAGACCTCTGCTTTCCTATTAATTACTAAAGAATTAAAACACTGTGGAATAAGCACTGCCAGGAACAGACCAATAGAACAGGATTTTCCATGAAGAAGCAGAAGGAAAAAACTGGCCATGACTTTCTGTAGTTTGTAACTGGAGCAATAACCTACTCTTACAGAAAACAGGGTGCATACTTCGATTGTTGGCTATTGAATGCAAGAGCCCTGAAGAGTTAGAGAATGTATCTAGCTGCAACAGGGAGACCACACTGAAATTTGTTTTTCCTTTTTTAAGCTTTAGTTCTCGTCTAACAGTAAACCTATGTCAAGGTGTTTATTACTGTTGTTAGTTTGGGGGTTTAGGTTTGTTTTAAAACACATTTACATGAAGTGCAGTCTTTGTAATATTGTATTTTTTAAAATATTTAGGCTATTAGATTTTTCATTATACAGGACTCTTAAAAACATAAGCTATGCACAAATAATACTGTATTGACCAACCACAGATAAGACTGCCGTGCTTTATAATGGATATGTGACTCATAAACATAAAAATCTGTTTGCAGCGGTGTATCTCTGGTTTATATGGACAAATGGCTTCATAATTCTCATGTTGGCCAATTTTTAGGAACGTGTCTTCAGACACAATAAGTTGACAGGCTCTTGCTGCCCATGACAATAATAATGTTCTTATAATTTTCTTAAGCTTTTTCATCTGTCAGTCTAGATAGTGTCTGCCCAGTGACTGACTGCTGTTATATACAGCAATAATTCTACAGATACTATAGGTGTCCATCTGTATCTTACAGGCACAGCACTCATAATTCAGCAAGTGTACTTGAATGAATTTGAACATCCCCATGGACCAGAATGAGAAAAGAAATGCGGGAGAGGTTAAATACCATATTATACTAACTGATACTGTTGGAAAAAAACAGGTTATCAGACATGCCATCCATTCTAAAAGAGAAACAAGAGCTTTCTCTTCAGACTGGGAACAATTGTTATGACTTTAAATGAAATCTCATTCAACCAGTTATAAAACCAAAATAAAAAAGAAGAAAAAGAAGAACAGGGGAAAAAAAAAAAGGAGCTTGCTTACATAAAAGAGCAAATAAGCTTATTATTAACAGGGGAAAAGGTGTGATGGCCATTAGTACTTGAAGTCAAGGGGAGAGAGAGGTCTTTGGTAGCAGGGCCTTGATAAGAGTGAGTAATTAGCTGGTGATGGCTTTTGAGAGAAATTCTAATGCATCATAAAACAAGGGGCTGTACTGAGTTGGTAATTTTCAGTCCAATAAAATGAGGATATTTTATTTTCTAGGCTATATTGACTCACTGGGTTCAGCATACTGTTACAGTTCAGTAGCCCAGGACAAAAGTGTATTCCAGTACTATTTTCTTTTGAACTTGTGGGGAATAAATTACTGTTTAACTTTCCCTCATGAACCACATTATCTTCCACAGTCACATCCAGTGAGCTGTTTTCCTTGGGTAACAGGTAACCAGAGCTTTTCCCACACCTCTTTCTTTTCTCTACACTCATTGTTTCAGTTCAGACGGAAATTTTTCAACAAACCACCCCACTGTTTTCCTCTCAGGACCATCACCAAAATCTGATCTACTCCTTATTCAGCCAAGAAGTGAGTAAGAGGACTGAAGATTTTTCTTTGTTAAGTGTCTCAGAGTGAATGTAGATCAGCTTGCTTATCTTCACTCTCCTCAGTTATGTATATTATCACTGTAATCATCACCGTTTGTTCGTGTATTTTTGATTCACTGCCACTGACAGCTGTCCACACAGCAAATGCCCAAATTCAGTCACAGTTTCTCTTTTTTAACTTGGTTTACACCACTTTCAGTCAAAGTTGCAAAGTTTTCTAATTAGCACTTATGCCTTTCAGAGTGGGTGATATGTGTAGCTCTTGGTTTTTATTGTCCCCACAGCTCATATCGTTACTTGAACAACCATTTAAAGCAAGTTTTAATGACTTCTTCACAGAAGGGTAGACAATACAGTGAATAAATAAAACTTCTTGAATAAGTAAAAGAAGTTGGAATGAACTCCTTAAAAATGCTGCATATGCATCCTATTTCTGCAAAGCTCCCTTCTTGGCAAAGGACTTAAACACATTTAAATCCTACTGGCTTCAGTGACAGCTGAGTACATGTTGAAGTATTTTGCTGGTGGCTGGCCACCATATTCTGTAACTCACAGAATCTAGCTTTCAGATACATCTACTGGGTGAGAGAGGGGGTGGGGAGGGTATTAAAAAATAGGATATTGGCACCCATAACATGTTTTTTTCCAGATACAAAGAAGAAAAATTCAAGAAATACACTTTTAAAAGTGAATGCTAAACTTCAAAACTTACGGAAAACTTTGAATATTGGTTTCTCAGCTTACCACTATGAGATAGCAGTGGTAGGAAAAAATAATTATTAATCTTTTAAAATGGTATATCACCAGATGTCCTTTCTCCACTATTCAGTATCCATATGGCAGCATTTTTTAAGTGTAAGTGTATTTGTCCATATACAAAAGCAATCTCCTTCCATATTCTGGGCTATCAAAACATGACAGAAAAATGGATGTGCCCTTTTCTGTGCTCTCTTCCCCTTAAATCTTCCTCCTCAAAATCGCAGTTATTTCCAACTGTATATTCATGGACTGGCTTCACAAGTTAATTACCAGTGTTCTGGATCATTGTAAACGAAATCCAAAGGCTGGTCCAATCTACTGAGCTGCAAGGAGAGTGATTTATTTTATAAAGTACAACATATCTAAATATACTGTGTAATTACAGAAAGTTTTCTGATGCAATTTAGTTTCAGCTGGCTCTGTATTTGATGAAAAACTTACATTATCTAATTATGAAGTATATTAAAGATATGTATGTAATTCGCAAAACTTCCAAAAAAGAAGGAATATTTTGTATGAAGATAATAACGCCCACTACAATCATATTAAACTCATGAACATGAAAGGAATACTAGATTAAAAACAGATTACCACATACATATATATATTTCACCAAATAGATAAAAGCGAACAAAAGCAGTGCAAGTTTTAGTACGTGTTCTTGCTGTTATGACAGTTTACCCATAACTGAAATGAATCTGTGGCTCTTTGCTACGGACAACCTGGTCCAGACTGTTCCTTGTACAGTCCACATTCTGCAGTTCAATGCAATTCTTAGTTGATTTATTTTCAGTTATGTTCACAGATGGAGGCAGAAGCTGATGCCCTGACTTTGAACAGTTTGATGTTGATTTGGAACGTGAGGAAAAGCTAGTGGTGCTGTGATAAGGCCAAGACAAGATTTTAAAATGCTGACAGACAGCTTTTCTGACTCACTAGGAAGTCTGCAGAGCCAGCATGGAGACTATGCAATACAACACATAGTCTTAACTGTGCTTTCACCTCAAGTTGGCAAGCAATGCAAGATTAAGCAGAACAAGTGGCATCCAAAAAGAACACATAGGTAATTATGCAAAGGCAAATCTCAGTCAGCAGTGGTAATACTGCTGTCCTCCAGAGATTGCTGCTTTACCATTGTACACATAAAGGGTTCAAAATAAATAGCCATTCTCCAGGAACTTGCAGGCTGAAGACAGCACGCAATGCATTGTACAAACCCACAATCAAGGCTATGACTAAGGCACCCACTCAAAAGTATCTCCCCTAAAATGTTTGCTATAATGGCTCTCACAAATACTCCCATAAAGAAATATTCCAAAATACGGAGCAGTGTTGAGCCAGTGATTACTGGCTTCTGCCACCTAATCGCAATGTGCAGCTGCACAGAACAATAGTGAAATTAATTTGAAGTTTATCCATGCAATAACAATGTTTCCTGGAAAATAGATGCATATTGCTTCAGATCAAATATGTGAACAACTGGTCAGTCTCCAAATAGGCAAGTTTTACAACAGCAGTAACAACTGTTTATACAAAGACAGCAGTAATCTCTGACAAAATACAATGTCTTCTTTCAAAGGAAAGGGCTACACTGATATATTCTGTTGAACAAGGTAGAGAGGCTATGGCAGCAGTCACTAAAGCAATAAAGATCAATAAAAGTGACAGTACAATTCAGAAATGAATGTGATTTTCTGGTAGAACAAAATGGTTTGCAATAGGCACTATGAAATGTAATTGAAAGTTCTGTATATGCCTACATTAGGGGCTTAATTCTTTGGAAAACAGTATAGTTACTCTAAATGGCAATTCACGTTTCAAAGGTCCTTAAATTAATAATGGTTCAGTTCTGATTATATGAAAATTCATACTATATTTGAGAAGATTTAAGAAGTAATGAATGTTGGTTTAAGAGGAACAGAATGTAACAGACAGTGTTGTGGAAATCCTCTTTATAGGATAGCTTGTGTGCTGGTTAGAAAGCGCGTGTCAGTACACATATAAGCTGATTTTTCTATTGTTATTAAATACACCTACTCCTACAATGTTTACTCCTACTACTCCACAACTAGTACTACCACTGATTATAATAGTACAAAATGGAGAAGCACAGTTTCATTTAAGCAAACAATTTTCTGTTTTCTATCATCGTTCTTCTGTCATTTTGGCAATTTACTCAAAAGAATAGCACAGCTAATTGATCCTATTACAATCCAAAGGCCTATCAGCCTTTAAGATTAATTATATATGGTAGTACAGCAAAGAGCAGAAATCCTTTATTTGAAGTGTTGATTCTGAGAATCTGAAAGCAGAACAACGGCTGACAAATAACGAAAATTGCTCAAAAATTATTACGTTATTATGAATGGAAATCTATTCTGACTATTGCAAAGAACTGGTCACATACAGCCTTATTTTAAATAAGATAATTGTCATACAGTGAATCCAGAAAGCGTGCTCTTTGTGCTGTTCCTATGGTCAGTAGAATTCAGCAAGTGGGAACTCAAAATGAGGAAGGAGGTAACAAAAGAATTAGTTAAAATTCTTTTCTTTAAATAAGGAATGAGGCCAGTTCTCTCACGTACAGAGAAAGTAACGTAAAAACCAAGCCCTCAGGGATCAAGCCGTCCGCCCGGCTGGGCCTCTGACAGGGTCCAGAAGCAGGCAGCTAGAGCAGCGCGGAAGAGCAGAGCCACGCAGGGGTACCTAGCTGGCAGCTCCACAGGGGCTGCCCACCTCTGCCCGGTGTCAGCAGCAGCACCCCTCCATTCAACAGTCTTCTGCGGGACTTTGCGCAGACAGAAAGCACTGCAGAAAATGCCTCAGAGGCAGGAGGTGTCTGCACAAAGAAATTGTTTCTAGCGGATTTGCTTTATTTTGCTAGGAACATGTAGAGCTTTATTCTCAAGCTGTGAAAAGGCTCGCACACAGTTTGTAGAATGCTTTCTTACTTTTGTACTTACCAGGAACAAACTCCCGGTCAGTTTTGGTGAGGATGGTTAATATTCTACCTTGCTGAGGTGCTCAGAGTCCTAGGCAGCTTCACCAAGCGTCAGAAGACTCAAGGGTTTGTTCACAGATTCTCACAGGTCTTATCATTTACCCTTGCATAATAGTCCCAGTTCTCGTTAATAGGGCATACCTGCTGAGATCACTAAAGCAGCATCTCAACGGTAATTCAATTTAAAAGGAAGCTTTTGTAGGGTGTCTACAGTATACAAGTTAATTATATTAAGATTAGTTTACTGTTGGCCTCACTGATAGTATTAATAGTCTGGCTATGTCAGCCTTATGTTTGAACCTCTATTTCATTTAACTTGTAGGCCCAGGAAAAATAATGAGGAACTTTCTAGATAAATTGCATGTTCCCACAGAAGAATGGTCAATATATCTACTTGATAACACAGTTCAGGGGAAAGGCAGGGGAGTGAAGTTTACCTGCATTAAATCTGGACAAGAGAGAATTTACCTAATTTTCATCTATACTAAGTCTACGATTTACTATTGCACTACTGCTTTTTGACACGGAATTATAACTAGGCTGTTACGCTGGTAGCTTCACACTCTCTCTTTGTTCCTGTTGGGATAGCATTCTGCTCTGAAATACATACCTCTCATAGACGTGAGGGAGAAAAGGTTTGCAGGAGGGAAGAAGAAAGCCTCTTACTCCTAGTAATGCAGCCATGTAAAAGCTGGATTAGCTGCTTGGCCCAGGAATGGAGGACAGAAACCAGTTAACATTATGCATTAATGTCTTGAATGGCAGAAGTGACAACAGGACAAACAGACAACACACCGAATGGGTCACCACCCAGAGATGGCTACGGGGTTTGCTGAAGTCACCAAAGTAAATGCAATCCTGTCCTTTGGGCACATCACCTTTTGCTAGGATCAGTTTCTGAGGAGGCCAAAAGTCCTTCTTTAAAAGCTCTTAGCAGGGCTCTCTTCTTTTCTCAGCAATTTTCTCAGGAAGAGAAGACTATGTGTACTGAGAGTTTTACCTATGCATTCACCCATGACAATATATGGAACAAGATAAAAATCATCTTAGGAGAAAACACCTGAAGCCACGCTGCCATCTAAGTTCTTTCACAAGACGGCACATGTCCCCTCTTGTTTTCTGCTGCACAATGACACAACTTCAGCAGCTTTTCTACCCACCTACTCTTCTAACCACAGTAACTTATACACAGGAAACTCTTAAGAAAGGCATAAAATGTGTGTTTATATCCTTTGATGGTAAGCACGGAACTGAATATGAAACCAGAAGGACACAGTTCAAAACAACATGAGTGCTCTGAAACGGGCTCTGAGGATTTGTCCTGAATTGGTCTGTGAAGGACAGCACCAGCTATGTCACCTTTAGGTTCATCCAGGATCAGGTAGCAAGTTGGGATTACCTATCAAAATCCTAGTTGTAGATCAAGACTTACACTCCCCCACACACTAAGTCACACTTTAGGTGTATAAATCTTCTACCACCGGGCTCTGGTATCTCAGCTCACCAGCCAGTGCTGCAAAGGGGTTAAATGGATTGATGACATTTCTCGGTCACACAGAATCTGCTCACAGTGCTTTTTTGTGGAAACCTTCAAGAACGAGTGATTGATCCCAAGTTTCATCGTATGGGGTTATGTTGGCCTGGGGGAACAATATACATTGTCAATGCTAGGGTGAATTTTCTTAATGGCACAGGAGCACAAGGCCATGGGTTAGGTAACGCCACTGTTCAGTTGGAAAAGCTTACGAAAAAATACTAGTCTCTAGGCTCAGGCAAATAATGTGAAGAAATACACAACTGAGAAAGATGGAGACTTTGCTGAAGATGCAGACATTGTAATCTGAGGTTAATACATTTCCCAAGACATTTCTGTCATTAAAGAAGTTTACAAGCCGTTAACATAATACAGTATTTATAAGATACCTCTGAAATGTTTTAAAATAGGTGTTTGGAAACCTTGATGATTTAATATATTTGATAATGATAGTGCAGTAATTACAAATGATTTTGTTTCCATTGAAGATGATGAATGATCAAGACCTAGAACGAAAAGCAATTTTACAGAATTCAGAAGGAAAAAAGAGCTATATCCAGCCTGCATTATTTCTCCTTCAGATTCTTGAAGGCTAGACTCTAGTGCCTTGTGGGCACTAGAACAGAATTGCTGAAATATTGTACTTACTAAAATATTTTTTCTTGAATGTTTCAGAAGCAACTGATAAAAGAAATTTGGAAACTTATCTAAAGCAGTAAAGCCAAGCTGTGAAGTGTTGGGGACAAAACTACTGCTTTGTGAAAAGCATGGTCTGAAAAGCTGATCCTGGTCAAGGCTTCATTAAACCAGCCACTGGCTAAGATGGAGAAAACAAGCACTTTACTGAATAGGCAGTAGAAGGAGGAAAAAAATTCTCTCTGTTGCATGCATGCAGTTGTGTGATGTCATCCATGTGTGTACATAAAATAATAACAGTAAAGCAAAGTATGGTTTTGGAACAATAACTGAGGTTTTGCAAAAATACTGAGAAACAGATTAAATCCATGTTTCCAGTGGATATTCAGGTGCTTTTGTAAAATTAACGTTATATATAAACACAAATCAGTGTTTAAGTGCCAGATGGTTAATGAAGACCAGCCAGGCAACTTCCATAATTCACAATAATGAGTATGGTAATGAGCCTGCATTATAAACCCAACAGCCGAGTGATACATAGTGCCTACTTGAAGTAACAAAGCATTTGGAGTGTTTGATATTAGCCAAAAATGTTGCATTTCCACAAAAAAAAGACAGGGAAAGTAAGTGATAGATTTGGTGAAGTTGAATGAAAGGATCCTCAAAGTTTGCTACAAATAAATTTAATCTCCATTAATAGCAAGTAACTAGGATTAAAATGCAGTGACAGAAATTAAAACATTAAATTAGTTCCACTAATGTATCCAGTAATGAACAGCTTTTCCATTCCAGCATTTTCTGTTTTCATTGGCTTTGCTAGTAGCAACACAGACTCCTACTGCTTTTTCGGGGCTTCATTCTTATGAAAGTTACATTTGGCACAACTGTGATAGTGGCACACCTAGTACTTGTCTGTGATAATGGATTGATGTAATGATCTATTTGCACGTGCAATTACAAGATGATACATGCAGATTAGTCCTGCAGTTGAAATAAACCATTCCCACTGAGGCCTCTGCATAGTTACGCTTCTTAAATGAAAACAAGGTTGAATTCTTTTCTCTGTTATTACGTCTCACATACTTAGGAGGTGGCTGGGTAAAAGGTGATGGTAAGACGCAGTTATGGGGTAAGAAAAGCAAAGTCCTGTGCCTGTACCTGAAAGCTGATGACTTGTGAAAGTGCTTCCACTTCTTCCATTCATGGGGGGTCCCTGGTGGGGACTCTACACTCTCCAGCTGTCAAAATGCTGTTCCCCTTCCTCAGACACAGGCTTTTGCCCTCAGACCATGCCTGAACAGCTGCTTTTATCTTTGCAGCAGATGCCTTCACCTTGACCCTTTTTTTTTCAGACAGCCTTTTAGCCTTATGAAATGCCCATGTGATCTGACACATCTGTTTTGCTTTTCCTTCAGAGTAACCTTCAGAGTAGCAATACTGTAATAAAACAAAGGCTTCCTCTTTCTTTCCTCGTTGCCTTCAGGATTTTAACGTCTGTTTTCCCAGTACTCATGTCTTCATTTTCTGGCTAGCTGTTCACACGAGGTATCTCTTTAAAAAGAGACAAATCACAAGGTGCTGGCACTGTCATCAATCTATATCAATATGTTAATAAACATAGGCTCAGCAGATCTATACTGCTACTAGTTCTAACATCATTATTTTTGAAGCATTTATTCATGGAATAGCTAAAAAACGGTTACAATTTGATTAAAAGAAATCTGGATAAAGCCTTCTATTTGAGCCATAGAAATGGGGACGTATGCGTAAAATTTTCACTGGGTTCAGTAAAGCTTTTATCATGGATTGAAATTCTTACTTTTTCACCAAAATTCTTGCCCTACATTTTCTTGATCTCTTAAAGCTGTTAAAGTTTCTGTAATTAATCCGTTCATCATTTTCATACCAACAACTTGTAAACTTTCAGGGTCTGTCTGGTCACTTCCTTGCACCTTGTACAGCCATCACTCAGCTGGAGTCTGCAGATTTTTCTGCAGTCTGTGCTGGTGAGAAATATGCTTGACACCATTTTACTGTGAGTCAGTTTGGAAATGAAACTGCTGTTGAAAACAGAGCAGTGGCACTGCGCTTCTTCCAACAGCTCTGTAATCTGCCTCCTCTTACAGTTCTATATCCTCCTTCTTAGCCTTCTGTCTTGTCAAACAGATGCCATGACACTGCGTTGTCAATAAAAATCAGTTTAAAAGATACCTATATAAAAATACTACATTTCTGCAAAGTGGGTGCTCTCAGAACAAGAGTTCAATATTCCCTTTGGATTCCTGTCACGGAAGGGTACCAGGGTGCAAAGATTTTGCTTTTTTTGCTCTTTTCGAGCTTATGCCTCAGATTAGAGCCCTGGAAAAAAAACCCATTTATTTTAAAGAAGTGTCAAAGCAAAAACAGTGGAACGATGGGCTTTGTGCAACACATTTGCTTTAGCTATACTGTTCTTCCATTTCCTTCCTCCCTTTCATTATTATTATTAGGCACCTCAGGAGCCCATTTTTCTGTCCGCCTCATTAATCCTTTTCTTGTATTTCATATCCTATTTCAGTCATTTCTGTACATTATTGTATGCTGTTTGTATTTGCTTGTTCTGCACAGCATGCATTCCATTACCCAGTTTGTTTTCCTTTTGTTTCAAGCCATGTGGTTTCCCTGGATTCCCTTCTGGATTGGTTGCTTTGTTGTTTCTCAGCATTTCTACATGAGTCATTTCGTTCTGACTTTTGATTCTGTTGTTCAGGTTTGGTATACATTTTAAATGTATTATACCACAAAATGTTCATAATTCTACTTTAAAACTGATGACTGCCTTTATGATATTATTTACATTTAATCTAGATGTATCAAGAAAATTTTTAATATTAGTAATATGAATTCAAGCATGATTTGATGGGGAGAGGATATTGTTGTCCCAGTGTTGGTAACAGACTTTGAAAATGCTTTTTCAATATCTTACATATACAAACAATTTAAATAGGATAAATCAAATTTGATGACTGTAAGATTTCTATGTAAGCTAAAGAAAAATACTAATCTTCTGTGGGAGGAATAATGATTGGTTACTAGTAAGACATAAACCTCTGGGACAAATCTGAGAGGCGTTTTTAAATCCTGGCAGTAACAGTCTGCAAGATTTCAGTAACTGCCTAAGAAAAGGGTGAAATAAGAAAGATAACACATTACTGACTGAAACAGTCTGAAAGTAACTTCAGACAGAAACCTTTATTATAAATACTGGTGCGTTGGCTTTGTTTTCTTCCTTTATTTTACATCAGTCATTCTAACTTTCTCTGTCTTTTGCTTTTTCTCACCTCTCCTTTTCTTCCCCTCCCTCTATCCTTCTTCTCCTGAATATTTCTCTTTCTCCCATTTCACTTCTCTGTATTGATTGTTATCAGACTCTAAATACTCCATGTCTTTTATCCCATTCTGGTTTTACTACAAAGAAAAACCAAAAAAAGAATACATTCTACAAGCAGGGACATCTAAGAAAACAACTTGAATCAATGTCTTCAGAACAAGATCACTCAAATTCACAATATTACAAACTATGTTCAGTGTAATTTTTTCTTCTGAGTTGTTTTTTAAATTGCAAGAATATACCTCTGTTGTTTTCTAGTACACATGCATTTTTCCATTTAAAACGAATGATAATCTGTTGCATTCTATTTCTAACATAGGAATATATACAACTGCCACTAGTAAAGCCTTTGTCCAATACATTTGATATATGCAGTATATGACACTTTAAAAAATACAACATCTAAAAGTTTAAAGAAATACAATTGACCTCATGGAATACATTATTAATGGTGCTGCTACTGTTGTTACTATGTGTAATGAGCTTGGGGGTCCTGGTAATACACAGCTCTGTATAGATTTAGAGCAAAGAAACTGCCTTTATTTTGAAGAATATTCATTTAATTCAGGTATACATATTCCACTATAAAGTTACACAAAGTTTATATACTCGATGATTTATAAATAAACAATGTCCATACTGAATGACTCCAGAAATATAATTTTAAAAGGGAAGTTCAATGGGATTTAGTCTAAATCGGATTTTAGTCTCTCAAAGGGATTTAGGCTCTCTTGAAATTCAAACTTCATGATTATAAAATTGTATTTTATTAAATGTCTCACAGTTATGAATCTAATATGAGTTGTCATTATTCCTTTTCCGTGTTATTTGTATAATCAACTTGGTTCATTTGAAGGAAGCCAGGGATTAGCTATTTCTTCTTTAATGCCTTCCTAAATATTCTGACACACTTTGATTGAACATGTATGATTTCTCTTTAGTTTCCAGGGATTTTTGCTCAGATCTGTGTCTGTGAGAATGGGATAGGAGATCAGTATAACTGTTTCATAAAGACACTGATTTTTTGAATATCATTAGAACTGTGGAATGGTTTGAGTTTGCAGGGACCTTCTAGATCATCTTCCACTAGACCAGGTTGCTCAAAGCCCATCCAGCCTGGCCTTGAACACTTCCAGAGAGGGGGCAGACACAGCTTCTCTGGGCAACCTGTGCCAGTGCCTCACAGCCCTCACAGTACAGAATTTCTTCCTAATAGCTAATCTA
>Ga0181612_178494_pt1 | contig 17079 bp, 10 predicted proteins | sample HoacroProtozoa21_FD_119630 | JGI IMG/M metagenome (GOLD analysis project Ga0181612, IMG submission 119630) | Hoatzin crop microbial communities from Cojedes, Venezuel. Combined Assembly of Gp0051906, Gp0051904, Gp0051908
CCCGGTGAACGTGACGTGGAGCCGGGCGTCCGCTGCCCGCCGCGCTGGGAGCTCGGTGGCGGGGCCCGCCGGTGCCGGTGTCCGTGGGAGCTGGGCCACCCGCCGGGCGTTGCGCGGGGCCGTTCCCAGTGCCGCGGTTCGGGGGCGTCCGGTCTGAGCAGCTGTCCCGTCGCGGGGTCGTTTTGTTGGCTTCTCTTTCTGCTTTACTACAGCTGAGACACGAGGGTGGGAAGTCAGGCAATATGAAAAATTTAAATCAAACACCCCATCCCCCGCCAAAGAAACAACCCCTAGCCAGAAGAAGTACCGCGAGCGAGAGGAGCAAGGCAGGCGAGACAGCACGGGTGGGAGTACTTCTTGTCCGCTGTTAGCGGGCAGCAGGTCTGTACAGACCGAGCTCCTCGTCTTGCTGAGGGAGAGCGGACGCCGCAGACTGGAATGCTTTGGGTCGTCAGCTGGCGTGAGGGTACCTGAGTCCCACAGGTTGAAAGATGCCCAAGTGAGCAGTCTGCTCTCCCTGTCGCTTTTTGCTTTTATTCTTCCTCTCCTTGATGAAACTTGGCGTTATTGCATCACCTGGTGTTAGTTGTGTGAGCTTTCCTAGCTCACCTGCAGGTGTGCTGGCACACCTCATCCTTAATTGTAGTTAATTTATTTTGGCATTTTGGATGTGGACTGAAATTCCATTGTGCTGGGTGTTGTACTAACACTGTCAAAACGTGCCCTGCCCTCCCTGCTCCTGGCCAACGGGTGAGGTAAGAGAGTGGCTGTAAGGAGGGCGACCAAGCAGCCGCAGATTCAGACGCTGGCTTCCTGACAGGCAAGGTTTGTGTGGGTGCCATAAAGGCAAGAGAAATTCCAAGAGAGCATCTAAAAGGAAAAGGAAGTCACTTTACAGCGTTTGCCGAGTACCTGAAGAGTGTTAGCTAGTGTGGCGAAGGCGCACGGGCGACTGGCCTCTCCGTGTCTGACACTTGCCGGAATAGAAGCCGAAGTAAATAATTGTGGCATGTGGTTAAGACAAATGCGGAGTCTTTCAAGACCCGTATAATGTGTTGGAGAGGGATGAGCCTCTGGAAAAAAATGAGGTGGCAGCCTGACCAAAGCCATGGAGTAGAAGAATCATCTTTGTAACAACTTCTTGATCAAATTTGTAAAGGGGGATGAAAAATGTAAAGCCTCAAAGAGGAGATACTGTAAAGTTTCAGCTATAAAGTGAGCGTAGCTGCCAACTCTAGAGTATATCTGCATTGCCACAGTTTTGGAAAGATAATTTAGAGGTGCTGAACTTTCTGCTTGCAGCTGGGAGGGTTGCCTTTTATTGGTGTTGTGAATGTAAAAATGAAAAGGACGGATGCTACAGTGATGACTAAAACCCGCATCCAGGTTTGACTAGGTAATAACAAAAGCAGCAGCTGATACGTATTATTTAATTTAATAATTTAGGACTCTGAACCAGATTACTAAGGGAATCGGATTTCTCACTCCTTGATGAATCCTTACTGTGTTGAGCTACTGCATTTGTCTGAAGCTTTGGTACCAGCACCAGCCACGTGGAGCTGCTTGCTGTAGGTAGTGTAAGTGGAGTGTGGGATGGGTGTGCAGGGAATTAAAGCCTGCTTTTTATACTTTAAATATTAACTACAATCTTTTTCAAAGTTAAAATGTTTGAAGTGTTTGAGTTAAACGAGCCAAGATCAGAACGAGAGACTGTGCATTTAGAGGAGCTCTGAGAGGAGGCTCATGTTGCTTGCTGTTACTAATCGCAGTAGTATTTGTGATGCTGTGGTGCAAGAAACGGTGCTCTTCAGCACTGTGACTAAACGTGGAAAATGGCATCATTGTACGATGCCAATAAAGGAGCATGAAATTTTCGTGAAAGGCTGATTCTTTGGTGCTCTTTGCCCCCAAAAATACAGAACTGAGTCACAGTGAGTGGCGCCTGCTTTTTATAGCAGCAAGGAGCGCTCCCTGCACTTAGGTTGTTTTGCTGTTTTCAGCATTCATTTTTTTTGTAGCTTTGCTATTCTGCTCCTGCGCTGTTCCCAAGGTGGATACGCAGCAGAGAGAGTCTGCTGGGACATGGCTAGTCAGTTTTGTCTTTCTACATGCAAATGTAATTCTGTGTGAAAATGTAATGCTGTTTCAGCTGCATTACCCCACTGAAAGCTTGCCACTTGATTCAGGAAAACACCCGAGATGTGCCGTGGTAGCTAAAGAAATGCTAGGGGAAGCTGAAATGACTTGCAGTTTTGAGAAGCGGTGGTACGAGGACCAGGGGAGATGATGAGTGTGCGCTCTCTCTCGACACTGTCAGCACGTGGTCTTTACCTTCCCTCCCTCTTCTCTGTGGGCAGGAGAAGAATCTGTTGTCGGGACTGAAGGAAGCTGTTCTGCTCCCCACGGCCCCCTCCTGCCCCTCTCTCTGCCTTTCCCAGTTTACCAAGCCTGTTTGTGTTGCAAAGCTGGTTTATGTATTCTAGCAGAAGAGGTGGGAATGGTGATGCTGTGCTTGCAATGATTAAGGGATTTTGTATAACTATGTCATAAAATATGTATTTTTATTAATAATTTTGAATTGTGATCTGTGGAGACCATTGGGTTTGCACAGGCAAGAAGTCAAAAACTGGAATGTGCCCGTTTTATGCAACGTGATTTCTGTGTACGCGTACGCACATCTCATTCCTGACCACAAGGTTTCAAATTACGTGAGCTCGTACATTTTTCAAAACCTGCGTGGTGTGTTAAAAACATGTGGCTGGTGTGTCCTAACCTCTGTGTCCTCCTCGGCGTGACAGAAGTGTTTTCAGAACAGTTTTATGCATTTGATGCAGTAGTATCTAAGAGCTCTACCAAGGCTCTGTTTTGACAGATACAACACAAAAGCTCACTGAAATTCTCTGGCAGCAGGAGTTACTAGCCTAAAGAATTATTGATTGGCCTTTGAACTAGAAGTATATTTTTTTAGTGCTTGTGATCCAAAGACTGCATTGTAATATTCAGCAGCTGAAGAACAAAACCAGACATTGTACTGCTCCTTTTATATGACCTTAGCAACAAAACTACGTGTTGTTCTTTTAGCATGGTCCCTCGTACTGATGGGGATTGCTGACGACAGCCCACAGGGGCAGATTCCTCGATGCATCTTTTTAAAGCTTGAGCCTGGCTGCTTAGTTGTCCTTCATTCAGTTCTCTCCTGTGCTGGAGATGTCTGTGTAAGCTTGCAGAGATGGCTACAGCCTATGAACTACTTGATTAATTTCACCAGATATTCATTCTGAAACCAACGATACTTTTAAATTTAAACAGTTATGTGCCCCTCAAATTACTTAAAGAAAATTGTCCTGCTAAGAAACTCCTGTGTAACACGGTGCTCTTTCAGAACAGATGCTTTTAATACCACCTGTCCATGCTGAACTGAAGGCGCTTACCTTCTTATTTTTAGTGAAGGGATCCATTTTTACATATCTGCAAATAATGATGTTTCAGGCTTATCTTTTACTTACAGCCAAGCTCTTGCAAATGTCCATCATCTATGCTAATCAATCTATTTTAAATATCTCATGAAATTTTCTAAGGGGAAACACTTCCAGTTCCAGAAGCATGTACTTGAGTTAATGATTTTTTTTTTCTTCTTTATAGCAACTTGCAAATGGAGATAGAGGGTTTGAGAATGTGGAGTTGGGTGTCATAGGGAAGAAGAAGAAAATTCCAAGGAGGGTTATCCATTTTGCAAGTGGAGAAACAATGGAAGAATATAGCACAGATGAAGAGGAAGATGAACAAGAGAAAAAAGACCTGTTGCCACCTGTAGATCCTGTAGGTATTTTACTTGATAAATTGCTACTTCTGGTTTACTGGATATCTCCCTGCATTTTATACTTTAATTTTTGTGTCACAAATCTGAGTTAGTATTTGGTGTTAAAGATTCCCTTAATTTGATTGTCTGTCCTGGGAGAGCAGCACTTTGTTGGAGGGACCACAGTGGACTTTGACTTGCTGCTCGTTCTCTTCTGAAGACGTGGTACAACCATGAGGGGTTTGCTTCAGGAAGGACTGTCAATCAGTTCTTTTTTTTCCCCTCTGTCAAATGAATTTAGCTTGAAGACAAAAAAAAGGCAGTTTGAGGGCCGAGCTGCAGTGAGACTGTGGGAATTCAGCTGGGACTGGGGATCCTAGCAACTCACAGGTGAAGCTGTTGCATTTCATCTTGGATAGACTAACGGCACCACTGTCTCCTTCTTGTTAGGCAGCCCTTGTATACAAGGAAAAGTAACATTAGACTGAGAGCAGGTGGGATATCATCAGTGTAAAAACACACGTGAAGTTTATAGATTGAAAATAAAGGTATTATACTTACAAACAATGAGTAGATGTTAAGCTGCCTTGCTGGGTGTTGGGTTTTTTCCCTGTGTAAGGATCTACTCAAAGAAGCGCAAGAACTGTGAAATTTGCTGAATATTATGGTAATATTCAGGTATATTCAGAGTCACATCTGTTTCCCACTATGCAGATTGTGTCAGATATCCGTGGATGCATATGAAGAGATTTTTCTTCCCAACTATAGTTAGCAGGGGACCAGATCTATATAGAGATAATTTTTTGTGCCATTTCCTCTCAGTGGAAGACTTCCACTGTGGTGCAGTGACGGAAGGCTCGGGAGCCTTGATGTACGTGTTGTGAGGCCAGAGACGTGCTGTACACTGCTGTACAAATGGACACTTCACTAAAGAGCCCTCAAATGTGCACAACAGCCGGGAATTCTGTGTGGGCGCACTCCTGCTTTCCAGATACAGATTTTTTTCTGAATACCAGAAAGTATATTGTATGGCACAGCTAAGATTGCGTTATTCTCCTTTTATAGTTTATGAAATCCCTAATTTTTATTGCACTTTTTAATGAAAGGACCCCCCCAAACCAGAACAGTTTATTGTAGAGCACAGTACGCCTTATTATGCATTGCTTTTTAGCTTGACAGAATAAACTTGATTAGACCAAGGGTTGCCATTAAGTGAAGTTTACCTTATCTGCTGCATGCTTTGTGTGTCCCAGCTGAGCCAGTCAATTGAAGAAATGTTAGTCCAAGCTGAGCTTTGATGTTTTAGCCAACAGCTGCCTTAAAAATGTTTTTATTGTAGGATTTCTATAAAGGCAATTAAATAGTTGGTTTGCTGAGACCAGCATGTCTAAAACTTGTTATCTCTGTTGGGATACGAAAACGCATGTTGCAAGTAATAGCTGTTTCTCCTCCAATTTATTTTTAGAAAAAGCACGTTTAATATTTTGAATAGAAACTTTGCATCATGAAATTTCAAAGCTCAGCTGGTACTGGCATCCTGGTGGCTTCTGAAAGAGTTTAAGGGAAACAAATATTTTGCTGTGTTGTAGAGAAACGTCTTCGGTAACTACCTTGGTTTAATTGCGTTTTAGAGCTAAGCAGACAATGACAGTGTCTTTCTTACTAAGCAAAGTAACATCTATATATCCTGATAACGATAACATGATAGCCAAAGCACTCCTACGTGATGGACTGCTGACAGTCATAACAAAACAAATCCTCAGAAAGAACTGGGTCTTAAATTTTGCTTTGAATCAGCAATTCTGATACTTCTGTAGGTCAGCATTCAGTTCATTAACATTCTGTTATGTTTTGATTTTTGTTGTTTTTTTAAAGAACGAGTTGAATCCAGAACACAGGGTATGCTTAATGAATTTTTCTCTGGATTTTTAGATAATAGCATTCAGTATTATCTGAGTGTTCTCAGATTAAAATTTAAATGCTTTAATAACATAAATGCTTTAATTTTAACTGAATCTTCTATCCTAAAGTTTAGATGCTTACACTTTATATGTAAATCTCCTTTTGCTTCTGTCCACTAAAATGTTGTAGTAATTAAATTTCTCTAACCTGTTCTAGAAGATAATATTTCTGTTTATCTCTGGAGGGCTCCTTGCTATAAACTCTTTGTTGCCTTCACCTATGACATGAGTAGGCAGAAGGTGGAGCACAAGTCTTTGCAGAGCAACTGTAAGCAACATAACTGTGGGTGATAACCGTAGAATTCATCCTGAGAACATCACTGCAACTAAGCTCCAGAAGAGATTTGATTTTACGAACCTTCAGTGCTTAGAAATATTGAAACGCGTTCTTACGGGAAGATTATCTTGATATCCTGTAGTTAAAAGGAGCTTAACTTCAAATAGCAGAAAGTCCTCTCTTGAGGACTGTCAAACTTTCTTTTAAGAATTTGGGGATGAGGGAGAAAAATAGTCAATGACGAGGTTGGTGTGTGTGGCATACACTGAAGGACCTGTTACAGCAATGACCAGTCAGTAATGAAACTCATTTAAAATATATTTTGGCACAGTAAAGAATGGAAAAGTATCTATTTGGTGGTATATGTTAACTCTCAAATACATGATTGGTTTTTTGTTAAATCAGTAAATTATTCTTTTTCTCATTTTGCTGTTTTCTCTGGCAAAAAATACCCTTATGTTCTCTGGGAAGTTCAGGTGTTCTTAGGGACTGAAACCTGGCAAAAATAAATGCAGATGTGGATTGTTTATGTGGCAGAACATGGTGCACTCAGAAGTTCAAGGGAGCGTGTGTGTACTCCCTTCAGCCCCATACTAGGAAACAAAATCATGTTCCGTTGTTGAGTCAGATAAACCCTCTTGTATTTATCAATGGTTGGATCCGTTATGTTCCTTCCTACTTAAAATGAAGCACTTGGATTAAAATTGTACATTAAGAATTTTTGTCATTTAAAAACCATAACCGTTGTCATAACCATGATGTTTTCCATTTTAAACAACAAAATAAAGTCAGGATAGCTGAATAGTATAATTAAGCGTTGTAGAAACATATACTAAAGAGACCAATGGTAGGAGTACTGTCCCCTTGTAATAAATCAGTGTCCTGTGTTTCATACTGCTGCCAGTTGTTTCCAGTCAAGAAATAGAGCGTTACTGTGTCCTTGCCTTGACTGAAGACTGAACATTAAGGCTTCTCTGGCCAAAGGAGGGGGACATACAGTATCTGGGTATGTGGTTCTTACTCAGCATTAGTAGGACCTGACTTGGGTGCTGTTTTCCAGCGTGGCTCAATGCATTAGAGCTGCTTCACGGTGTAGGATTAGTTTGTACTGAGCCATTCCCCAACAGCCCTGTTCATAGCACCCGAACAGTTCAGGTTTTTGCCAGGACCTCTTCTCACCTCACGTTCACCATTCCTGCTTTGATCTCCAAGGTGCTGTGGGAAACCATCCAAACTTACCCTGAGGAAGTAAGGGCAGGGGGGAAAGGATTATTCCTTGGATGTGTTCCCGTGTTTGTGGTTGTTCCTGGTGGTTTACTCTCCAAGCCACCTCCTTTCTCCTGCTGAATTTGTGTGAAGTAGCTTCTGTCATGGTTTTATATTGCCTTTTGAGACACTTGAAAAAATGCTCCTTTTTTAAATTGAAGGGACTGGCAAAGCCTTGCTTGGCAGGGGTGAAGAGTCCGGTGGGGCTTGTCAGGAGGCAGAGGTCTCCATGAAGCTGAACTTCGAAGTGCTCCTAACATACCAAACTGGTTTGTAATTGTGGTGGGGGAACAGTAGAAACAGGCAGAACTGCTGTGTCTGCCGAGCCTCAGGTGTTCCCTGCGCTTGTGTATCCACAAACAGTGTTACAATATTCTGAGTTACTTCTGTCATGCTGGTGTTCAGCTTGTCTTTTCACTCCTAAATGTTACCGGGGCTCTTGCAGCTTCTTGCTTCCAGCCTCACAGCAGGCCCTTGTTTGTCCTGCGCCCTGTGTGAACGCTTTTTAACCTTGTCACCTCGTTATGAAGGACTGCGCAGAGCCTCGTCAACGCCATTGTTTGCACCTGTGGCAACCAGCTTTTCCAGCACTTGGCTTGACTTCTTCAACTGAACAAACTCCAAAATGATTGTCGTTAGCCTGTCTGCCAACTGAGCGCGTAATCAACAAGCTGGAGGTGCTTTTGTGCAGGCAGGATAGCAGCTGGTTTTGCTTACATCTTTACCTTGGCAGGACATTTTCCATACCCACTGCCAAAAATATAGAGCATCTGGCATTTTCCAGCCTGCCCAACTTGAGTTTCTGGCCTGGCAGACAATTTCTTGCTGCACTGATTTGTAGAGGCTGTGCTTAGAAAGCGCTGAAGCCTGGTAGTGTGTGTACGTGCACGCTGAGGCTATACCAGCTAGTCTCTGCTTATATAAATATTATATAAAAATAGCTGTGTTGTTTACAACAATATTGGTTGTCCTGTACAGATATATATTAAATAAGATTACAGAAAATGGTTACTGTCATACAGTTTTTACCAACAAGTCATAAATACATATGTCACTGTTAATAAAAGCCAACACTTTTAATTGCTACTTTCCACAGGAAAAGTACCTCTACAGAGGTCTTTAGCGGGGGGAAATACATAACAAAGAGCTTGCCTGAATACAACAGGCCATTAACTATAAACGCGATTTAGTCCACTACGAAATTTGAGTTTGTCTTTTCACAAAAGTGAAAGCCTACAGCTTTTTTCCCCCCGTTAGATTGGAATCTGCTTTTCCCCTTCTCCTTTTTATTACATGGCTTGTTATTTGTTGTTTTTTTGTGTTGGTTTTTTTTTTAAAGAGATACAGCCTCTTTCCTTAGTGAAGAGGATAGCCTATGTATGCCCATTAATTTCTAAATTTTCTTTTAAGTTCCCATGTGTAAGTATCTTGATTCATCTGGAGGCTGCAGTGCTTCCTCCGTGGCGGTGCACACGCCATCCATCGTCGCGCAGAGGGCAGCTCCTACCCCTTATCCTCCCGGCTCATCCTTCCCAAAGAGCCTGTACCCCTCTGCCGCAGCACGCCAGTCGTGCGTGCTCTCCACCGCGGCTCCGGGATCCCGGCGAGGTCCCAGCCCTGCAGCAGCGCACAGGTCTCCAGTTCCTCGTGCTTGCTTCCTACCCTGCATGCCTTAGCGTGCAGGCACTTCGGAGGGACTTGCTCGCTTACATGCACATGCTTGAGGTGACCCCACTTGAGCCCCGTTTTGTTCATTTCATGTTCCTCGTTGTCCACGTCACCCCGGGCACTTTGCTTGTCAGCCTGTCCCTCCGAGGGCTGCGGTAACTCCCCCTCCCTCGTGGTTCCTGGTTTTGCTCTTCAGGTGCAATTCCGAATGACAAATTCTTATCTGGTTGTAAATGCTTGGAAGCAGCCTCTTGCTCAGGGACCGCTCTGAAGGTTTGGTTTGGCTTTAAACAGTCTTTGCTGTTCTCTTATTATTGTAATGAGGGACTACTGGGTTAACCCATGTCTCTTCGTGGCCTGATGGAATTCAGAATATGATGGAAAGGTCTTTCTTGTTATAGGAGTTCCCTTGGGATTGAGTTGGATGCTTGTCATCTCCCAAGTCTGGGAGCGGGAAACAAAAACCAGTGAAACAGATGTTCCCAGATGTAAACCGTGGTTACATTTATATATCTTGGTGATACCTTGTTTCATGTATGCCAGGTCTAGACTTTTAATTTAAAGCAAAAATACTGTAAATGGTAACAGGAAACATTGCAGATCTTTCTTCTGAATCTGTTTGAGCTTTTGCAGGTATTATTCTGTACCATGAACATACAGCTACGCGTAGTCATACTGCTCTTGTTCTTACAGACAACGCTCACGTGGGGGCCCTACTTGTGGTTTCACATGCTGCGAGTTGCCACATCAACCTTATCAGGTATTGTTTTACTTAATTCTTGGGGAAACCAGTAGTGGAATATTGAAAGTCGCTTTGGCAGACCGTAAATCATCTTTGTGAGCTACTGGCCATTTTCTCAAAAGTACGAATGAACCTGTGTTTTCATCTATGGAGATGTACTCTCTTGCCTTAGGCACTTTTTTTTACTTTCAATCAACAACTTTTGAATGGAAGAATGAACAGAAAATACCTTTTGGCTGAACTCTTTTCTCAGCCTTTTTCTCCATATGGAGACAGAGTGGTACTGGCAAGGGAGTATGTCAGCCTTCTGTTAGGTTTTGTGTGGAACCGTTTTGTGTGGACCTCATAAAATTTCCGGAAGTTTTAAAAATGCTTGTCCTAGTCTGTGTTCTTTCCAAGGTGTAAAGTATCTTTATGGGTTTTTTTGACAAATATTGTGGAGTTTCTGTCATTGCACACCTAATTTTGCATATTTTAAAAAACTATTTGCAGTCTATTCTATTAATTAACCTATCCTTATTTTTAGAAACACTTTAATGTACAGTGTAATTCTGTTCCTTGTCATATCTGTTCTTCATACACAAAAGCAGATACTGCTTTCCATTTTTCAGAAGGCTCCTGTGAATTTGAAGATTAGTACTTCCTTCTTCCCACTTCAGTTTTGCCTCTTACATTTGTAATCTGAACTGGTCTTTTGCACAGAGCTCTGGATATCTATAAAATTAGTTACTGTGAATATTCATTGAACCATTCAGTTGCGAACTTCTAACCCGATTTCCCTGAAGATGACTAACTCGTTTGCATCCTCGGGGCAGATCTGCAATTTGAAGTGCAGTGTACTGGACTTCTTGCTTGCCTTTACTCAAGAACCAGTGCTGTAGCCATCGTCACAGTGAGGAGACTGACTGACACAAGCCCACCTCTTCCAGACTTCAGGCTGTGCACTGCCTGTTCTAGCAAAGTAGCGCTGTGTGTAGCCCCCAGCTTGAAAATTGAGACAGCTGAAACCTAAATGTTTTATTAACCCATTAGCATGCAACACAGGACATTATTAAAACTGCTACGGACTTGACGTGTGCAGGTATCAGTAACTCCCTAGTTTGCTGGTGCCATTAGACTGAAGTGCCGGTACAGTTGGTAGCCGTGTATTTTTCTCTAACCTTAATTTTCAGTCAAAGTTCAGTTAAAGGCTTATCCTTTAACTGATCCCCGAGCAAAACAAACTTGGATCCAAAGCTGAAACTAGCAGAATTCGAACAAACACTACTACCATCTAGATTTTCATTGACTTCCATGCCCTTCTCCTTTGTTCATTCTTTATCTTAAAGAACAATTATTAGTAAATTGAGCCAATAATTACATATAAGTAGATTAGCCTAGCAGATTTTGTTTTTTTCTTTTGTGTGAAGTAGGACTATGGAAAACCATTCAGGAGAGATGATGATACCTTTTAAAATAAAACTCTGCTTAAGAATTTTCTTCTAGATGCTAATCGTGTGGAAACCTCCCTTTATTTTTTTTAGTGTGTGATTTTCTTGGGGAAAAGATTGCATCAGTTCTGGGGATAAGCACACCAAAATACCAGTATGCCATCGATGAGTATTACAGAATGAAGAGAGAGGTACGTGTGTGAGAGGCTTGCTGCGCTCTTCTCCCAACTCGCCTTCTCTGGTATTTTAGAAAATGAAATTTGTATTCCAACACTGAAGAGAAGTTTTAGAACCTCTGTTTCAGCTTGCCTTCAGTTTTCATTCGACGTGTGATTAATACTTGCTTATCCATCAGCCTTTCCCAGCCAGCTCATCAGTCTTGGAACGGGCTGGATCCCGGCCACTGCTCTGTTTGCTTCTCCTGTACAATGCGTTTTCACGTCACCAGCGTGAGAAGTTGGACGGAGCAGTTACCGGACGCTGCTAGGAGCGTGCTCTCCAACTCCAGAGCCTGTTCAACGAGGTGTCACGGATGAACTGAACATGACATTCCCATTTGTTCTAAACCATAACTGGGCATGACTGACAGGTAGCCAGTGCTTTATGCAAAAAACCCTTAATCTTCATTTGGAAGAGATGGGAAACAAAGCTTTACTACTTATTTTTGATAGCTCTTTATTATCAAGAGCTGAAAAAGCTTTGAAGAAGGTAGACCATAGACTATGGCCATTGACTAAAAACTGCTTATCTAGATGTGATGTTTTTTCTATGTTTAACGCAGAATAATGCGAATTCTGCAACATACCTCATCTTATGATTAACTAGTGACTGTTTCCTAGTGGCACAAATGTGCTTGCCTTGCAGTAGGAACTGCTAAGCCTTTATGGAAGGATTTAAAGTGAGTATAAGAAAGTGGTAAATAGTAGCTTACAAATGTGGTTGTCTATTTTTAGGAGGAAGAGGAGGAACAGGAAAACAAGATGTCAGAAGCAGCAGAAAGACAGCATCAGGAACAGCAGAACAAGCCCCAGGCTGAAGCTCCTGTCCAGACAGACCAGCCTGAAGCCACAGCATGCACGTCATTCATGAATGTAAACTTTGAAAATGAGGGAGATTGCCAGTCCGCTGGGGAAAATAAACAAGATGTAGTTCCTGTCCCTCCTTAAGTGTAAAGTTCTGTGTGCTGTAGGAAATAGGAAGTGTCAGGTGTCACAATCTGGCTGTAAGAAGCAAGAAAAATAGGATTATACTTGTTCAGTGAAACACAACTTCTAGCATTCTTATTGATCAGGAGAGAGCTAGGCGATGTCTGTTCATGTGTCTGTCTGCCTGATAAAGGCTCAGGCGCTCTGCCAAAGTGACACTTCAGTTGAGATGAAAATTGCACTACAAACATTTGGTCTGAAATTGAACGTGTGAGCTAATTTCTGTGTAAAGCAAGTAAAAATGTCTTCTCTTTGGATTGCTGTGTCTCCCAACACCTGCAGGTTACAGATGCAGTGCTGTTTCCTACTTCTGAACACCTACTTCTGATTTGCACATTGTTTGCAACTCAGCTCTCTATGAATAGATTAATAGGAATCAGTATCTTGTAACTCACAAGTCATTATATTAGTGTCCGATTTCCCCTATTTATTGTCACTATTGTATGCATGTATTTTTTTCCTGTTATTAACATGAGATAATGTTAGATTTAATGTTAAGTAGATTTAAGGGTCTGCTGACTTTTTTTTTTAACCCCCCCCCCAACTTTAAAGGAGGCCGTAAACACACTTAAGAACTTATTAACAAGTACCAGCACTCTTAGAGGCCAGTAGTGCTCAGCTGCTCCATTCAGCACTGTAGCAAAGTACAGAACTAGCATCAGTGGAAGATGTTCTCACTCCCAGTCCAAGAATTAAGAGAGTTTGTTACTTGAGTACTTCCTTACATGCTCTGAATGGTCCTGGGAAATAAACTAAAGCCTTGCTAAATTATCCTGAAGGCACTGGGCACCGTGTGTGGTACCAGTCTAGAACTACGAAAACATTTTTGGACATAGATTACCTGAATCAGCGTACTTGACTAACTGAAACAGACCACTTGTTTGATTAGTAAGGGGTAAGGGATGGCCCATGACAGATGTTCCCTGTGCCTCCCAGCACAGAATACAAAACTAACTAGAAATCACAAAACCAAACTTAGGACTCTTCCATTTTCTTACATAAACAAAACACTTTGCTGCAATACTGCAACAATAATAATTTTCATTTTTGTCTAAGTGAAATGCAGGTTGCTCCACAGCATTTAAGCAGCCTCAAATACCAATTAAGGCTGTCTTACTCCAATGATTGTCATTCTACTTGTAGCTTGTAAAAGGTGAATGGTTTACTTTGTGACAATCAGATGGCAGTGCCCCAGTCACGTTCTGCAGAGAACCATTGTAGATAAAGGAGCAGCAAACCTGCACTAGTTACCGTGTGAAACATTACTTCTGTTCTTGAGACTGCAAAAAATTTTTTTCAAAAATATTCTTCAGTGAAATTTTGTGTTGGGTATCATCGTGCGTCCCTGGTCTTGGTCCCGCTACCAACTGAGGAGCCTGATGCAGCATCAGAGGCCAGGGAACTTGGCTGTCAGCCTCCAGAGTCCAGTTACGTGTTTCAGACAACCCTCGGCCTGAAGTAGTGTCCTGCAGAGCACACATTCCCTCTCCTCCCATTTGCCCTGAGCGCTCCAGCGCTCCAGCGACTCTTCTGAGGAGGATTCCCCATCGGCTCTGTGCTGTCTGTTGTGATGCTCTGTTCTTTGCCCCTTTCTGAGCTGAGACAGGGGGTGCTGGCAGCTGTGTCAAGTCATGCCTTAGCCCTGAACATCTGCAGGGGACAGCCTGGTTCAACACCTGGGGGATCCACAGAAAAACAGCTGGCTGGGAGTTCTTACACTGTCAAAAGACAGAAAGCCTCACGTAGCTCAAGAGTAAAACCGTTACAGCTGCAAGATGCTTTGCTTTTATACCAAGAAATTAATGTCAGTTGCATTGTTTTGTTTCCCCCCTTCCTAGTATCTGTTGCATAAGAAATGCTCCCGCTGCCTTGGGTTTAAACTTCTTTGTATAAAATACTGTATTACTCACTGTGCCTTAACTTAATCCTTCCCTCAGTTTTTTGCAAACTGTGTGAAAGCGGTTACTTTCATAATGGTTTAATTTTTCTGTAAATGCATTAATTGGTTATTTTATATTTAATATAATTTTTGAACTGGAAGCTGGCTATGGCTTTTCCTTTAAAACTGTGTGGTCTTGTCTGTGAAACTTGTTGCCTGCACAGCGGAATGTGTGCCTCTTCACTGTTTTCATCTTTACCGAGTCACACAGCCTGGTGGAATATCATACTACCCCCACGCCTTGCTCACAATCATCTCACACAGTACTTGTTAACGTACGGAGGTAGTGCTGAACACACTGAAACTAACAAATAACGCAGGACTGCAACCACCTCTGGCCTGGAGCTACTGTAATTTTACCTGAAAGCTGAAACATTTCTACAGCTTTGTTAAAGAGTGTTTTACTGCTCTAACTACTGCTGTAGCACAGCCGTACAATTAAGTTGAATTACATAAAATAGGAGGTTAAGTTGGTGAAAGCCTAGTGTTTGGATTAGTTTTAATACGACCTAAAGCTAGTGCTATTTCTGTTAATGAACCTCTTAAGTAGGTAACTATTCAGTCAGCTCAATAGTTATTTACTTATCCTTTCTGTTGGACACTTAAAGCTGGACACACACAGAAGAAAAAGGCCTAAAATCTTTACCTCTTGCTGAAGACTTTTGCTTTTACAACAGAATGCTCAGCGGCGCTGCCATTAGAGGAAGCCACACGGAATGCAGCGGGAGGCTTGGTATCTTCAGCACTGGCTGGCATCCACTCAGCCTTCCCAAGAACCACAGGGTAAATTCACATTTAGAATAAGGTATTCAAATAAGAATAGGGCTTGGTACACAGGGAAAAAGTCCAAAAATATTTATTAAAAAAAAAAGATAATTTTTACCTCTTAAACAACACTTGCTTTTTTGGTTTCAGGAATTAGTTCTGCAATTCCTGTAGGTATCACATTTTATATTATATGGACGGGCAAGGGGGGAAGCTTCCAGCAGCTGGTGCATCAGACTGACATATCTCTCTGGATACACTCTGCTCCCCTTCAGAGTCACGTATCGTCAACATCGGCAGCGCTGTCATTATCACTTGCCACAAGGACCTCTCTGTTCTCGTATGTCCAGAACCCATTCAGATCAATTAGAATGCTGGTGACAGTGTCTCCTTGACTGCTATTGATTAAGTCTTGAAGGGAGATTTTGTAAGGATCCTTAGGCTTCACCATATCAAAGATTTCATCCTATGAAAGAAAAGTCAAAATTAGGGAAAAAGACCCCCACACATTAATGAGCAGAATAACGGCTACCTTATACCACACACATAATGATCTGCGGGTAACTAGTGCCACCCGCACCGATTTACAAAAAAAACCCCAAAAACGAAACCACAAGCTGTGAAGTCCCAAACGATGTAAGATACAAAGCACAATACTTGGCTACAGATAGGAGCAGTGTGCTCAGCTCCCGCATCTCAAGTAAGAATTGGCTTTGGAATCAAAGTAGCAACATGAAACTCAGTTTGTTTGTATAAGCTAAGTTTTTAAGCTTTCACAAGCTCTTGTACTTTTTTTCTTTTGAAGTACTGAAACTGCTAAATGTAAAGTAGGCAGTAATAAAGAGAGTTTTACAGACAGGTTTTTTTAGTCACCAGCCCACACTCACCTCCAAAGGATGATCCTGAACCATAAAATAGACTTAACAATTATCTTCAAGTGTAAGGCTCAGCAACATGTATTTAACAGGTACTTTGTCTGTGAGTAAGGAAACTACTAGAACAGTTGCATACCAGATTTCTTACACAGCAACTGCTGAATAAAAAGGCATTTTCAAACCTATGAGTAGGACACATCAGACAATCTCTACCACTCTGCAAGTAAATACACAACAACCTAGAAACTACGATACAACATACATAAATTACAAAATACTTATTTAAATATTTCACATAGTGCTCTGTTCAGTAAAACTAACCTTGACATCCTGAAAAGAAACTGGTTCTTGTCCATGGATTTTCATTTGTTCCTGAATAGCCTAGAAAAAACAGAACAAAACACAACAAAATCAAGAAAAGTTGGGAATAGGTAGTGCAGTATTATACGACACTGTATGAAACTTATTTTAATCCTTCTGCATCTTGAGCTGTATTGCGCTGTAACAAAGCATTCACGGTACAGCCAGCTTGTGATCAATTCTCTTCCACAGGTGAGGGATGGGTGAGTTAAAGGATAATTAACGATACACATCTCTAGGTCCACAGTGCTTGGTCAATGTGGTAAGAATCCAACTTTCATTATGACTGGTGTTTGAGCACTCTGCAAATGGGATATGCAGACACTCAAGTATTCTCACTCAACACTTAAAGCTGAAGGCAGTAACACATTCAAACCAGAAGGTTCAGTTTTCTGACAAAGTGTGAAATTCAGACTAAGCAAAGCGAAGGGAAACAACCAAGCAGCAGACAGACAAAGCAGTGTGGCTACTCACACTCCAATCACTTCAACAACAGCACCTGTATTCTGGTTGATCAAATAAAAACGTGAGGGAGACACATGAGAGGTGGGCCCATGCGAACCTCATGAAGTTCAACAAGGCCAAGTGCAAGGTCCTGCACCTGGGTCATGGCAATCCCAAGCACAAATACAGGCTGGGCAGAGAATGGATTGAGAACAGCCCTGAGGAGAAGGACTTGGGAGTGCTGGTTGATGAGAAGCTCAATATGAGTCGGCAGTGTGTGCTCGCAGCCCAGAAAGCCAACTGTGTCCTGGGCTGCATCAATAGCAGTGTGGCCAGCAGGTCGAGGGA
>Ga0181612_105473_pt1 | contig 17077 bp, 8 predicted proteins | sample HoacroProtozoa21_FD_119630 | JGI IMG/M metagenome (GOLD analysis project Ga0181612, IMG submission 119630) | Hoatzin crop microbial communities from Cojedes, Venezuel. Combined Assembly of Gp0051906, Gp0051904, Gp0051908
TGAGGGTGCACTCTAACTCTTCATCCAGATCATTAATGAATAAGTTGAAGAAGACTGGGCCCAGGACTGACCCCTGGTGGACACCACTCGTTACAGACCTAGAATGATATAATAATGGATATGAGCCCCTGACGTATGTAAATTCATGCAGTTGTTTATGGAATCAGTCTGCATTCAGCAATACATATGTTTCTCAGTGCCAATCTTAGCCAATGACTGAAATGTATGTATTTGTAATAATTGACTATAGCTTTGACTTGGGAGTTTGCTTAGGACTTTCTGCATTTTATTTTAAGTCATGCAATTTCTTTATTGAGATTGTGTAGTAGGAGACAGAATTTTAAGGTAATCGCCCATAAGGGTACATATCTGTCTGACGAAGAAGAAATTAACATTGATCTGTTGAGCAGAATTTAGGTTTAGATGTACCCATTAACTCTTGAATTTCTTGGACATACACTCAAAGGACTTTATAATTCTAGCATTCTTACCTAACAGTTAATATTGCACAATGAATGGTTTGTTAGAACATATGTTTTCTCTTTTCAGTAGGTTTTTAGTCTCTGCTCCAGCTTTGCCTTAATTTCTGATATATTCTCTTCTGTCCCCCACTACAACCCAGTGAGGCATCATAAACCTAAATTCTTAGCACTTTCTAGGGTGAATATTATTGTCAGGATATTGTTATACATATTCCTTATAGCTGGGGGCCTGCATTCCAACTCTCACTGCACTCAAGAGATCTCATTTGGATCTAATTTTGACTTAGGTTGGGAGTATTTTCAGCACAGCCCAATGAATATATTTGTAACCAAGGCACATGCTGTGCTGGGTGGGAAATGACATAATGCAAACAAATCTGTTGTCTTCAAAATAGCTGTAATATCTACAAATCAGCCTCAAAGTCACTGTGTTTCAGATTTTCTTGCTGTTGCTGTTAAGGCAGTTTTATTTTCTGAAGCTTGGTGAATATAATGAATGCTGCCAGAAAAGATTTCAAGAAATGGTTTTCATTACAGAAGTTTGAATGACAAATAAGTTAATATAGTGAATAGCAATAGTAATGCAAAAAAGATTATGCCCTCTGGTAGCCAAAATACCGATTTCTAATACTCTCTTGCATTGAATGATAATTACTTTTCCCTATATAAGTGTGAAAAATTTGTAAATCCTGTACGAATCATATAAAACTGTAAGCAAGGAAAAGTACACTCCCTTTTCTTGTACATATTTCAGTACTTAGAATTACCATATCACACAATAATTCAGGCTGAGAGGGACCTCAGAAGGTCTCTAATCCAACCCCCTTCCCAAAACAGAGCCAGCTCTGGGCTACTCACCTCTTGGTGCAGTTGGGGCTTGAAACTCACTAAGGACAGAGGCGACAACAGTCTTTCAGGGTAACCTGCCTTGCTGTCTCACTGTCCTTATGCAGAAATGGTTTCTCCTCATACTCAGCCTGAACCTGTCCTGCCCTGCACCACTGTGACAAGACCTCCTCCATCTCCTTGATGACCAGTAGGTGCTGGGAGTCTGTTTAGTGCACTGAAACCATCCCTACTCCAGCCTAACTCAGCTCAGCTCCTCCAGTCTCTTCCCACAGGTCAAGTGCTCCACCCCTCACCACCTTGGAGGCCCTCCGCTGAGCTTCCAAACATTTGTCCATGTCTTTGCTGAGCTGGGGGACAAAACTTGATGTGGTCTCAAAATATGATATGACAAATATCACACAGAGTGTTGACAATTGTGTTCTTCAATCTATGGAACGCACCCCTGTATATATAGCCCACGAGCTGTTCACCACTTTTGCTATTACAGCATACCATGGGTTCACATTTGACTCACTGCCCATCAGCACTCCAGGACTTTTCCCACAGAGCTGCTCCCCAGCAACTTGGTCCCTAGTCAGTGTCATTGCAAGGGCTCTTCTTTGCCTATGGGAACCAACAGGCATTCGTCATTTGTACTTGTTGAATTTTATGACAACCTGTTTTCCCGTATTTCCAGCCTCTCCGGGGTGGCAGATCTGCTTTTAAGTGTACCAGCTGGTCAACCCAGCCTTGATTCACCTGCAAATGTGACAAGAGTGTACTTTTTCACCTCCTCCAGGTTATCAGTAAAGATGTTAGAATGGACAGGTACCAGTGCAGACCCCTAAAGTATCAACTTGTTACAGAGTTCCAAGTCGAGTACTGTCAGGGCACCACAGGGGCTGGTGGCACCCTGGAGACCAGATGCTGGAAGCAGCAGGGCCTCCTAAAGGCAACTACCAGGAAAGAACCTCACCAGCCAGAGCCCGTCCCACCACCTCAGCCAGGGAGCAGGGCAGGCTGGGATTCAGCCAGGGGCAGCCTCAGCCCAGGGCATCAGGCACTTTAGTGTGGATGGGGATAGGCTGAGACCAGACTGGGATGTAAGCCCATGGGTGGGAATTCAGGATTAGGCCTGGTGAGAGTAACCAAGATCAGACACAGCCATGTGTGAGCTATCCCACTGTGTCTCTGTAATCCCAGTTAGTTCATAGTGCTGTAACTGTATGCAGACCTTGGGTAAATGATTGTGTAGCTGTTGATGGGCAACAAGGTTTTGTTTTCCAGGTCCATGGGACCCTCTTTGAGGATCAATAGCTTCTTGGAATTGATGGAATCCGTCTGACTTAAGTGGGGAAAAATTATCTCTGCCAACAAGCCAGCTGACCTGCTAAGGAAAGCTTTATACTAGGAGTAACGGGAAAGGAGTTGTTCCTCAATAATCAGTTGAGGAAGTGGTGGATGGGCTAAGCAAGCAAAGGGCCTGAGGTGAGGTGAACAGAAAGGACATGACAATCTATCAAAAAAAGCTGGAGCAGAATCACCTCAAGTGTAGCCTTGTAAATAAGGAAGTGTCTATGGGGAAGCTTTATCGGGAAAGATCTTATGACCTTTCTGGGGAATAACCATGCTTGGGTGACTTTCTGAAATGCCTATACAGTAATACGGCATGGGAAACAAACAGGAGGAAGTAGAAGTCTTTATGCAGTTACAGGGCTATGACCTCACATGGATCACAGAGTTTTGGTGACATAACTCATAAGACTAGAGTGCTGCAATGGAGAGATACAGGCCCTTTGGGAAGGTCAAATTGTGAATATGAAAAGGGGGATATGCCCCTAGTGTGAGAGAGCAGTGTAGATGCCTGGAGTTCTGCCTTGGGATAGGTGATGAGCCAACTGAGAGCTTGTGGGTCAAGATTAGCAGGGAAACCAATATTGTAGTGATTGTCTGCTACAAACTCTCTGACTGGGGAAAACTGGAGGGGACTTTCTTCAGACAGCTAGAAGAAGCATCATGTCCATAGGTCCTGGTTGTCATGGGAAAATTATACCACTTTCCGGGAAGAAAAACACAACACAACACACCAGGTCACAAGCAATTCAGGAGGTTACTGGATTGCATTGATGACAATTTCCTGGTGGAGGTGACTGAGGAGTTGATGAAGAGGGATACTCTGCTGGATATGATACTGAAAATCAGAGAAAAGCTCATCGGTGATGAGAAGGCTGAGGGCAGCCCTGGCTTCAGCAAGAATGAGATGGTGAAATTTAGGATTCTGACAGGAGGAAAAAAGGTGAAAAGCAGCATCACAACCCCGGAATTCAGAAGCACACTTCAGCAAGTGTCACTCCAATCACCCAGAAGGGCAAGAAGGGAGATATGGGCAACTTCAGGCTCCTTAGCCTCACCTCAGTCCCAGGCAACTTGATGGAGCCACTAATCCTGGAAACCATTTCCAGATAATTAAAGAACAAGAAGGTGGTTGGGAGAAGTTAGCATGGATTCATGAAGAGAAGAATCATGCTTGAACAATCTGATAGCCTTCTACAAGAAGGTGACTAGCTTGATTGATGAGGGCACAGCAGTGGATGTTTGGCTTACGTTTGATAAGATTTTCACCACTGTGTCCTGTAACATCCTCATACAGAAACTGAGGAAGCAAATGTTAGAAAAGTGGACAGTGAGGTGGATTGAAAACTGTCTGGAAAGCCAGACCCAGACCATTGTGATCAGTGGCACAAAGTCCAGCTGGATGTCAGTCACTAGTGGTATAGCCCAGGGATCAACACAGGGTCTTATACTATTTAATATCTTCATTAGTGACCTGGATGCAGGGAGGGACACAGTGCATCCTCAAAAGTTTTGCAGATGGTGCAAAATGGAGTGGCTAATACAACTGATGGTTGTGCTGCCATTCAGAGGGACCTCAACAGATTGGAGAATTGGTCTGAGAGGAATCTTATGAAGTTCAGCAAAGGGAAATGTCAAGTCTTGCATCTGGGCAGGACTAACCTGATGTACTTGTACAGCTGGGGGTAGGGGAGAGAGAAGGACATAGGGGTTCTGGTTGACAACAATTCGAACATAAGCCGGCGATGTTTCCTCTTAGCAAAGAAGGCCAACAATATCCTGAGCTACCGTCCTGATTTTGGCTGGGATAGAGTTACTTTTCCTTCCACTAGCTGCTGTGTTTTGGATTTAGTATGAGAAGAATGTTGGTAAAACTGATGCTTTTGTTAAAAATAAATGGATAAAGCTTTTGAACTGACTCAGAAAGTTTCCTAGGTATTCTTTGGTTTTGGCTGTAAAAGAGAAAGAAAAGCTAGAGACATTACTTTAGCTGCTTTGCTGGTGACTTGGCAATAAATACTATAGTAGAGGCTTTCATAAACACTTCTGATGCTCAAATAGACACTACAAAAATGACAGCACATGAAGGATTCCATTTATTTTATTCCATAACTTTCTGTATTTTTCTTCAAAAAAAATCTATGGAAGTGAATCTCTAATACTTTTTTGTTATACATAAACAAATTCTCATCAGCTTCTACATCCCTTTAAACTAGAAGGACAAAGGCTTGTGCAGTTTGTTTTCCTGACAGAACATGAATAGGCAAATTAGTGCTTCACTCCATTGTTCATATTATATTGAAAAATGCGATTGTGTAAAATTATTTGATTTAGGTATGTGTATATTCTCTTGAACTTCTAATTGCCCATAATATCAGATTAATGATGACTTTCTGTATTTTCGTACTGAGTAAAGACAACCAAACAGGATTCAAATTCAGTAAGTAACCTTGTTTGTGCATCCCCTCCTTATTCTGCTGCATAAGTCTAACAAGGGAAAATGAACCATAATTACAAATTGTGGTGTGTTGACCCCAGCCAGCAGCCAAACACCCACAGTATCCCTCACTCAGTCCCCTCTCCCGCAGGATGGGAAGAAAACAGAAGGAAAGTGAAACAACTCTGTGCTGGTTTTGGCTGGGGAAAACTTAATTTTCTTCACAGTAGCTAGTACAGGGCAGTGGTTTTGATTTGGACAGAAAACTGTTCGGGAAAGATCAGATTCTAGTTCAAGTTTCATTAGGTGCCCAGCTACAGCCTTGAGATAGATATTTACAAGGAAAAGCTACAGACAGCAAGTTCTATCTGTTATCTGTTTTAAAGCATGAACCCAAGAACCTATGAGCATGTCTGACTCTAGAATTTCTCTTCCACGATCGGATAGCTTACTTCTTGCAAGAAGTATCAATTGTCACAATCCTAAAGCCCTAAACATTTTATTAAATACCTGCTGTACTTCCTGGAATTGTGTCAGGAAATTATGTTTACTTAGCAAACAAATTTGTGATCTTCTGTAGTGCCAACATCTTCTGACTGAAAAAACCCAAATCTAAAAAGCTAAATGATTACTTTTGTGTTACCTTTCTGTCACATGTTACTTTAAATGCTGTGCAATTCTTGTCTCAAAGATAATTTGAAAAGCTCCACCTCTATAGCTTTAAATCTTTCCAAGGAATCTGCTACTGTAATTAGAGATACTGCAAAAGTGTCTTTCTTCCAGCTTTCTAGACTATCCCATCACATAAACAATTAAAACTTTTCAAGAATTTTGGAAGACAAACTAACCTCTTTGTTATTATCCTATCCCAAATTCTGTTTCTGAGACAAAGGAAAACAGCTACTAACAAGTCCGGCTTTAGTGTTTGAGACTATCATGCAGGGCGATATGATTATGGGGAAACTACGGAAATGACCTTTTCAACATTCTTCTTGAAGCATTCACTTGAACAGCTAAAATGATAGAACACTGTCAGTCAACCCTAAAATTGAATGAAATCCATTGAGCATAACAACTGGAATAAAGCTCAGAGAACCAGGGAAGATTTCCCAGCAGACCGCTTTACTCCCAAGCTTGTAGACAGTGACTTCAGCTGGCAGGTGAACTTGTGTGAAAAAAACCCGAACTCTTCCTTAAACTTGCATCCAAAGCTTAAACCAAAATATTGTTAAATCTGTGAAACACCACTTTGTCCAACCCCTAAAAGAAAAGCCCTCTTAATTGACTCACTTGTTTTTGTGTGCAAATGCGTACATACACAAAAACCTTTTGCTTTTCACAACAGAAATGCAGATTTATTTACATTTTAGTATAACAGTCCTGTTTTTAGTCTTCAGGAGTTATTATCTATGTTACTGACATTATTGAGAAGAGATTTATTCTGATATGTGCTAATATTTGTATATTATATGAAAAGTTACACTGATATAACTAGAAACATTATTATTCCAAAGTCTTAAAATGCAGGTGAAAATGAAAGGTGATGTTTTAATCTTTGTCTGTGTTTCTCAGTAGCTAAATCTATTTTAGTTGACAATAAATTAAATTCATTTTTCTCAAGTCAAATGTGCTTTGCCCTAGATGGTAACTGCAAAGCGATGTCCCTGTCTATCTCAACCCACTGCTTTTCTCCTTCTTGGATTTTTTTCCCGATTCCCTGCCCCCGTCCTGCTGAGAAGAGGGAATGAGTGAGCAGCTGGGTGGGCATTTAGCAGTTAGCCAATGTTATCACAATAAGAAATTGTACTGCCACAACCAGAAACTTATTAACAATCTTGATGAGAATTCATAACAAGGAGTGAGACTGATTTTTAGATGTAACAATAAGTGTTTGTGGATTCCTTTAAGCAAGATGGACCATATGCTTATTCGCAGACTGTCCTGATTTCCTAGCATACACCCACCTTTTAGGGGTAGCTGAAATATATATATGTTTGGAGCTTATGTTTTTTTCCTCCAACTTTTGCCTTGTCAACTGTCTAGTTGATTTTTCTTATTCAATCAGTCCATTGCCCACCCCTATGAGATCCAGAGGGTGTTTATTTAGAATATTCTAATTCAATAAACTACAACACTTCACAGAGTTTTGCTGTAGTTTGACAATGGAAAGATTTATTGCATTTAACCACATGAAGATTTCATGGGAATTATCTTCTTTGATGTATATGAGAAATAGAAGCAGATGCATACCAATGTGAAAGACACAGTGTTGTAACAGGACTTTAGTAGAACTTTTAACAATTTTAGAAAATGTAGTGTCTGAGTTCAACTGGTTCTCAGGACCCCTAACAAGATGAAAGTTTGCTTTAATTGTTCAGGAAACTAAAATGTAATGATACTTTCTCTATTTTTGGGGGGAGGGTGGTGTTTTTTGTTGTTGTTGCTGTTATGTTGAGACTTTCGTAGCATAACATTTGGTTTATTGCAAATTAATCTTCATCTGTCACTTTCCTTTGTACTGTTAACAGTTAACTAAACCAAATTCGAGTATTATGGTTAATTCATCTGTTCAGGTAGACTTAAACTTGTGCAAAGATCTTTAAATTCTACATTTGTATAAGAATTTCTCTCTCTGTTGTTATCTTAAATTTTAGTAAAGAAATGTTTCGACATACCAAATGGGAGAAATAGATGAAGAATGAAAATAATATTATAGATAATAATAACAACCATAAAACAGGGGTAAAATTTTCATAACAGTATATTGATACTTTGTCGTCATCTTCTTCACTTGCTTATCTGGATAGCTTACTTCAGGAGTTTAAGTCTTCCAAAGCTTGATTCAAAAAGTAGAGAAAGTACAGTAACAACAAAAGATCATTCGTCTAAAATCCAGTTTTAGATAAAGGTATTGTCATTTCTAATATCTTATGTTTTGCTCTCAGGTGAAAACCTGTATAACATGTAATGGCATGCTGTCTTCTTTGTTCCCTTCACAAGGATATTTCTTCCATGAATTAGCAACATAAGCATGGTAATTGAATATCTTACTTTTATAACTTTTTCAGGTTTTTTTTCTTCTTAGTGGTAAATACTGCAAATGAACTTTTCAGTTTTCCCATGTCATAAGTATGGAAACCTTGTATTAGCAATGTCAACATAAAAAAACCTCATATATGACATAAAAGAATTTAATCACTCATGCATCTAATCTATACAGCTTAATTATCTTTTTTATAATGGATCAGTGAAAGCAATCTATAGAGAAAATATAAAACAATATTTTAGAGGACAAGGTTACATTACTGTGATATTTTTTATATGACATAATCTGTTATTTTGAAAAAAAATACAAAAAATACCATCAAACAACTTAAAAAGCTGCAAGAACACCAGCTCAGGCTATGAAATCTGAAGTTATTTACCGCTATAAATTGAAAGGAAAGCAAAAATCTTGAACTCTCCGAGCAACAAGGTCCTTATATTTTATTAAAAATACATGCAGTAGTATGTCAAACTTCCATATTTTAAATTAAATTAAATTTAATAGCATTATTCACTTTAAGGAAATGGAAATTAAAAAAGAAGTAGAAGCCTCAAGTAATTGAATTGGATTATTGTTATTGCTCTGACAACAACATATTTTGAACACAATAAAATAATTACAAAGTATTAGAACATGATCCATATCAGACTCCAAGACTGGGCTGGCTCATAATTTAGTTTCATTGGGATGCACTTGTACTTTTAATCTAGTGAAAGATTAGGCAATAAGTAGAAATCTGATGAAGTATAGAAGTTTTAACTGTTGTCAATCAACTACTTCTCCAACAAAATTATAAATTTTAATAATACATATTGCAGTAGAGTGCTGAATTCAACTACGAGGAATGATCCACGATGTTCTAAACAATAAAATTAAAATAATTACAGTTTTATTGATAAAATTTTCTAAAGGCTTCCAGTTGCTCTCTGATCTTGGCCCAGTTCTAAGCTGGAGCTATGTGATATGATAATCATTATAGCTTTACTACTGTAGTTATGGAAACAAAACTGTAGTTATGGAAACAAAACTTTCAGAAAAAGTAAATATCCCAGGCCAAGTAAGAGAATGATGTTGCAGCCTGGCGGGCACTAAGCTGGGAGACTTGCGTTCAAGTTCCACCTGTCATGGCATTTGCAATTCAAAGAGTTTCGGTATGAAAAACTGGAAGGAAGGAACTCAAAATGCAAAGGAGACAGTATTATACCCAGAAGAATACATTGTTACACGAGATATCAGTATTCAAAACCCCGTTCCAGAACAAAGGGAAGTGGGGCTGATTCTGAGTTGCCTTCTTTGCAAGTGTCTGTTGAACCCATCAGGATATGGTCATAAAATATTGAATCTAAGTCATAAATTCAGAAGATCTGAAGAAGGCTCTCACTTACCTCAGCTCTCTCAAGCTCAGCATAAACAGACATCCGGGTATCTTTGTTTTTCTCTCCAATATCAAACTTAATATATTCCCAAATGAGAGGAAAAAAAACATATTAGAAAACAAAAAAAACAAACATAAGCTGTCAGGACATCAGATAGCTCTTTGACACAAATTCAGCTAGCCAGGTTGAAATCTTCCTCCAGCCATTCTGATCTAAACCGATTCAAAAGCATTTCAGGGGTGTAACAAAGCAACCAGGAATTGTTGCTAGAGCTCAGACTGAAGGGGGAGGAAATTCTATGTCAACATTATTTTTGAACATTCAGGGGAAGGCCCTTTATAATTCTTTAATATGTATCCAAATGATAAAAAAAAGGAAAGAAAATGTATGCACATGAATTTCATTACTGCTAGTCGCAGAATGTAATACCCCAACATTGTCTTGCTGAATAATTCTGTTTCATGTACTTGCTATACATTACCAGCCTATAATGGGAATCAAACGCTTACAGGCCATTCAGTACAAACATGAAAACGGCATTGACAAAGCAGCACAATATTTGCTTGAAGACAGAAGTTGTCGTCTGAGAGGAAAAAGGATCACCCATTTAGTGAAAAAAGATCAGATGTGTGAATTGCAGGTTTTCCAGCTCTGCAGAAGATAGATTTACTCACTAGATCAACAGGTCAGTGAACTGTGACTATTGGCATATAACTTGTAATGAAAATATTTCAGATAATTCATTCTTTTTCAAGCAGGAGTGCCGAATAGCACCCATTAAATATATTTTCTTTCACCAGCTGGACATACACCCAATATAAAGTGATCTTTGTTTTAGAAAAATAATACTTCCTTTAGACGTACAGCCTTGAAATGATTTTCCTCATCAATGCTGTCAACACACACACAAAAAAAGAGTAATGTATTTTTTAAAAAGTAAGAGAAAAAGTGTTCTTGAATATAAATTGCTATGGTGAGATTTAAAACTAATACTTTATATACTTCTTGTCATTAAGCAGTACTAATAGAATAAAGGCCACATGGAACTGGCACCAGAGCATGTAATTGCCTAAATAATCAGATAGTTGGTACCTCCTAGCATTTTGTAGTCTTCAAAGACTGTAGGCAGCTTAGAAAAGCCTAGAAAATATAAAATGCCTCTCTCAATGCATGAAGAGCTTTGAAAATCTCATCTAGATGTAACTTGAGATCTTTTTAAATAGGTGTCAATGGTCCTATTGGTTGATGGAATACAGTCATGTCTATAAAGTATGATTTAGTTTTAAAGGAAAAAATAACCTTCTTAAGTGAGCAATCCCTTCTGTACATCACACCAAGCTAGGAACAGATCAAGCCCTTGGCACAATGGAGAGTGTACCTTTCCCGAGTCGCAAAACAGGCACATGGAGTTAGGCTTGGAGACATCAGCTCTTCTTACTGAGTTGCAAAGCCTCACATAGCTGCCAGTATAAGCTGTTAGCTGCAAGTAAACTAGAAAACCTAACCCAGAATATTTCTTAAGTGCTCATGAGGTGTCTCCTTTGAAATGGTTCTCTGGTTTATGGCCGTGATTCCACAAAAGCTTTGATAAGTCCCTTTCGCTTCACTGGGTTTCAAGAACAAAGCCAACAGTCCTTTGAAACAGCAGGCTGAAGTGATGTAGGGGGAGAAGTTGCATGATGCAGACGGAGAGGCTGGGAGAAGGCTCAAGGAGGCCGTTGCGGTCTTCAGCAGCCTAGTGGGTAGTTATAGGGAAGACAAAGCAAGGTGCTTCTTGGAGGTGTACAAGAAGAAATACAAGAGGCAATGGACACAAGCTGCAATAAGGTGAACTGGGATTAGAAATAAGAACAAAATCTTCACAGCAAGATTGGTCTGACTATGCAACAGATTTCCAGACAGGCTGTGGGATCTCTATCCTTGAAAACTTTCGAAATGTGACTGGACAATGCCCTTAGCAACTTGGTCCGCCTGTTATCTGTTGAGTAGCAGGTGCACCTGATAACATTCAAAGCAACCTAAATTATTTTATGATTCTATTATTATCTACATCAATATAAATCCTCTGTATGAGAGCAGAACCTAAGTTTTTAAGTTTAGCTGAGAGATCCTTTGTTTATTCTACACTTCTATGACCCTACAACAGCTCTGGTAAATGAAGAAAATTTTAAACTAAATAATGGTTTTCAAAATTGCTAACTTTTAAACAGGTATCCTGCTTCTGACAAAGATTTTGTACAAATCATCTGGAGCTAGAGACTGGAGATACGAAAGTTCTACTTCAGAAGTATTTGTTTTCCTTACCCTGAGTAAGCATTTAGTCTGCTGGTTTATTTCTATTTGGTCCTTGAGTTTTGCAAAGGCATATTAATACAGCTAGAGGAAAAGAGGCGAGGGTGGCATTTAATTAGGCCACTAATACTTCCATTTGAGCATGTGTATAAAATGAGTGAACACAGAGTTAGGCATGCAAAGTTTCATGGCTTAAACAATCCTTCTTACGTAATATGAAGTTGCAAATAACATTTGGAAGCTAATGAAGTACATTTTGCAGCAATTTTCCCGGAACGCGTTTTGTCAAGAACAGATTTGCTACTGTGCACTTCTTACACTTCTTGCAATGAAGTCCATGTCTTATTTAGAACCTATACTCTCTGTAGATCTGCTGTCTGATGGTATTAGTGCAATCATAGCATCTGTTATAAGTATCACTTGCATAGACACAAAAGGAAGAAAGAAAGTAGGTGGGTATCATCTGGTTTGCTGTTCTTGGAGAAAATAGAAATTACTTTTAAGAAGATAATATTTTTCTGATTTTTTTTTTAATTAAATATTGTAGAATAGTTTTAAAAGCCCCAGTTTTAAATGCTTGGAAAATTGTATTCTGACATGAACATTATTAAAAATGTCAATTAACTGAGGTAGCTTTGTGGATAACCTAGTGAAACCAGAAGACTAGCGGTAGCTTTTTGGGGGCCTGAGTGGAAGAAAAGCAGATGTTGAACCCATGAGATTTATTCTTTCACGATACAAGAAGCCTTGTGGATAGCAAAAAATCATGTTCAGATAGCATGTTTTCACTGTTATATTGAAGGGCATAGCAACCTTTTTTCTTCAGGACTTGTCCTGGTTCAGGTCTACTTGATACATGTATTAATATCTGGCTGATACAGAATGTTATTATTAAATCTGGAGATCATAGCAAGGTTAAGAGGACTGCCAGGAATATGTACACATAGTTTAACACGATCTTGGCAAATTGATGTGAAAAAGATATAATTCAATACAGAGAATACATTGCTCTGCACTCAGGCTTGTGTAATCAGTTACACTGGAAAGAAAAACAGGTCTAAAAATTGAACTATACTGATGTCAGTCCTTTAGAAAAAGACCTACAGGTTATGGTGAATCACAAGAACAACGTGAGTCACCAATGTCATGCTGCTGTGAAAAATGCAGATATTATACAGACGAATGATCTTTCTGCTCCACTCTGCACTAACAAGACCTCAGCTGAGTATTTCTCTGGTTCTTGGCAGCCCTTCAAGAACCTTCTGAAACTACTGGAGACACTCCAGAGAGGTTTAGAAATCTTGACCTACAGGAAAGACTGAATGAAACAGAAATGAAAATTAAAGATTAAAAGACCAATGTGTGATGTGACAGTGGCGTTCAGGTACAAGACATGCTGAACAATGGAGCAGTTGCTCTCTATATCAATGTCAATAAGCCGAAAAGCAGTGCGCTAAATTGCAGCAAACATAGCCAAAGATGTCTGTTAATGAAAACACCTAACAGCTAGTGAAATATTAGAACAAACTGGCTGGGGCACATTGTGGAGCCACATTGCTGAGGATTTTCAAGAAAGGATTAGTCAACCATATGTCCTACCTGATGAGGCAAAGCAAGATAGTTGAAAATTAGGATTTGGCCTGTTCAGTCTCTGGAAGGTGAAAATCAGCCAGTATTTCTTTATGGATAGTGGCTTCTGGGCAAAAGGTGAAGGACATTCCAGAAGACGGGACTCCTCAAAATGACAGTAAAAACAAAAAAGGCTGGGAAAAAGGATACACCTGTTTTATAATTCACAATCATTCTCATCCCTAGCTCTTATCATTACTGCTGTGGAAAACCAGCTTGATTGCCTCTGATGTGAGTATACCAACAGCTCTAATTTTTCACTTTTTTAGAGCGTTAACTTACCTATACTTTTTCTGAAGGTTAAAATGTTATCTAAGAATAGAGAAGTTCTTAGTGGAAAGGGAACAGTAGAAAACTCCCCTGCCTCCCTGCCATTTAATCATAGGTGTAGCAGAGAGTCTAAAGCAAGAGATTTAGTATGGCTCAACTAACAAACCTCAATGCTCAGAATAAAACACTGAATTGGCAAAGGAGCTGGTTTATTCATGCTTTTGCATAGCCATGAGGAATGTCAGAAATGCAATGAATAGTATTCTGGCCCATACAGATGGATCATAATTGTTTCCAAAGAAAAGCTAGATTGTCTTGGGACAGGACAAAAAAGTTACATGTGGTACCACCTGTTATCACACATAATCCTCTTCATTATCATTTTTAGACAATTGTGATAAAACCCATGAAGAGATGCATTTTCAATAAATATAGGACGCAGCAGACGCGATGGATACATCTTTTGTAAAAGATCACCATTGACTGAAGATTATTGTTTGATTAAATTGACTGCCTGATGGTGAGGCTTCCAACAGATAAACACTGCCAAGAATTTAATCAACAAACTCCATCGTATTTGCATCTATTCCATGTTCTGTCTACTTAGCGAAGGAACAGATGCAGACTCAGTAGGAGTCAGAATGAAACTAATCAATAGGGAAATACTCTATTAAGAAGAAGTTTCTGAATTTATAATCTAACCTTGACCTAAATATGCTTAAATTCTCAGTCTGATAGTTCTCTTGAACAGATGATCTCCGAAATCCATATTCTTTCTCCCTGTTTAATAAAGTCCCTTTCCTGGCATTATTAGTCTAAATGAAATGCTGAAACAAATTTTTTTTTAAGCCCTTCTGACATATGCTACTGCAGATGCTACTCTAAACAACTGCCTCTGCCTCTAAACAACTGCCTCTGCCTGTGGTTTATCTTAGTGTTTAGCCTACAGCTGCTTTATACAGATTTGTTCTCCAAAATAAATAACTTAAAAACTCCATTTCTATCCATCTAGGGCACAAAATTATGGCTGTTGGACTCCTTTGTGAGGAAGTCACCAGACTGCGGGATCTTCATACATGCACAAGGAACAGCATTATCCTTTATTTTGTCATGCAAGAATGTGTATAGCATTGCACCAGAAGTGACTCAGTCCATGTTCACAGAAGAAACTGTGCAAGACATGACTGATTCAGAAACAGGCTGTGTCAAAATGCCTCCTGCAGTCTCCACAGTCTTTTGTCACTGCCTGCTTTCCTATTAGCTACATCACAAATACATGATTTAGCAAAAGTCTCCTCCTCTCTCTACCTATGTAGACAGGCTCCAGCCTTGGCCTCCCTCTTCCCCTCCCCTCCCCTTTTGTACAGCCCAAACTGTCTGGTCTTAGTTTGGCAGCTTACTGCTGAGCAGTTGCAAGTTAAAGTTATGGGGTTGAATAAAGGTTGGTAGTTACAGAATGGTCCTCCCACTCCACTCCTGTCAGTAAAATGAATGTCACCAAAAAATGTGCACCTTGGAATTAGCAAAGCATTTTCTCAGTGGTGTGTTTAGTTAAATAACAGAAGAAGTTTGGAAGTAAAAATCAGGTGACGTTATAAGGAAAAAAAAGTGCTACTTTTAAATTTGTTTTAAAAATTTTCTCTGAAAATTAATCATGTAGTTGTCAACAATAATTAAAATAAGAAAAAAAAGATCACTGTATTGCTTTCCTCTTCAAAGATTTTTTAGCATAAAAGCAAGGGTAATTCAGGAAGAAGGACTTTACAGACAACTGCAAGGAAAACAAAGCTATTTCTTACCTAAAATTTAGACAGAGTAAGAAAAAAAACATCTTTAGGTCTGAGTTATTCTTTCACCTGTGGAAAAGAAGGATCTGCACAGAGCATTTGGCCTGAGGCAGAAGTCCAATGTTTAGGGATTTGTGTAGGAAAAGACGTATAAAAATATTAATCTGTAAATATACGACGCTATAAATATGTGTGTGTATGTATCTATGAAAGTGTATATGTATGTATGTGTTTATATATATATGGGTATATATACATATGCAAATTATTATACTTTAATTCATAAAATACTTGTGTCATAGTTTAACCCAGCAGAAGGCAGCTACTAACTAGACAGCCACTCGCATACCCCTCTCCCTGCCCGCCCCCCCCAACCCCTACAGGGGGATGGGGGGGACAAATAGAAAAAAGCGGAAACTTATGGTTTGAGATAAAGACAATTTAATAAGGCAACGAAGGAAATACTACTACTACTCCTAATACTAACAGTAGTAATGATAATAACAATGACAATAATGAATATGCAAAATAAACTATATACAATACCATTTTTCACACCACCCAATGACCGATCTGCAACCACTCCTTGACCACAGATCATGGATGCCCTGGATTTTGTAAAATTTAAAAAAAATCAAAAAAAAGCCTGAATTGTTCCTGAATGAGCTAAGTAGCCCGTACATCTAACTATATGCACTGTTTTGTACTTTTTCCATTATATCCAGAACAACAAAATAGGCAACATAGCTACAAGTGAAAATTGCTTATTGTTAAGGTAGTTTTATGATATTTTATATGCATATATAGACTTTTTTCTCCTAATCCATATTGTTCAGTTTGAATTAGTGAATTACTGAACTTTCATATTACATAACCTATAAAATAGTTCCTGGCTGTACTTAGAAACAATGCAACATGTACACATAATTTAAGCCAAATAACTCGTTGTATTTTATCATTATGTTTATAAAATCAGAAGTAGAAGTTATGTTTTTCATGGTTTTAATGACTACTGTATTTCTGACTCCATCAAGTATGTAAAGATTTGGAAACGGTTGTTTTGTGAAGTTCCCTAAAGACTCTATATCAATTGCTTCTAGAAATTTGGTGTAATATATATAAAGAGTTTGCTCTTTCTGGGGTAATTAAGGAAATTAAAGGATTTAGGGAATAAAGGAGAAAGATCTATTGAATCTGGAAATAGGGACAGGCCACTTGGGAGGAGTACAGGAAAGTTGTCAGAGCAAGCAGGGATGCGACAAGGAAGGCTAAGCTCCACCTGGAAGTGAATCTGTCAGGGGATGTCAAAGACAACAAGAAGGGCTTTTTCAAGTACATCACCAGCAAACAGAAGACTAAGGAAAATGTGGGGCCTCTGCTGAGGGAGGTGGGTGTCCTGGTAACAGAGGATGCAGAGAAGGCAAAGTTACAGAATGCCTTCTTTGCTTCAGTCTTTACTGCTAAGGCTGGCCCTCAGGAATCCTAGGCCCTGGAGGTAAGAGAGGAAGCCTACAGAAAGTATGACCTTCCTTTGGTCAAGGAGGATTCTGTGAGAGATCATTACAGAAATCTGGAAA
>Ga0181612_175086_pt1 | contig 17074 bp, 7 predicted proteins | sample HoacroProtozoa21_FD_119630 | JGI IMG/M metagenome (GOLD analysis project Ga0181612, IMG submission 119630) | Hoatzin crop microbial communities from Cojedes, Venezuel. Combined Assembly of Gp0051906, Gp0051904, Gp0051908
ATCTTAGAGGTCTTTTCCAACCTATGATTCTGTGATTACATGCCTGAAGTAATAATGTGTATAGAGTCCATTTCCCTGGATTGAAAAATGGTATGTAACCACGGAGGCAGATCAATAAAAACATAGTGATTTTGAAGAAAAATGTCTTTTTAACAAAACATTTTTTTTTCCAATAAATCAACTTTTAGCTAAAAATTTTCTAGTTTCAATCAAAATTATCACAATTCCTCTTCTTCCCTTCACCCCAAAACCAATATTTATGTGAAAGAATATATCTTCAGAAATTGATAATGAACACTATCTTTAGATATAATTTTAATGATGAAAAAACCCAACAATTGCTCAAGTAGTTCTAAGGAATATACTTTCTGCATCAGTAGTCACTCTAGAGATAAAGCTAGTAAGAAGAAAGCAGTCAACTTCAAGTACAACCTGAATTTAAACAGCTATTTAGCCGAATTTGCAAACTAGGCACCATATTTTTCAGCTACAAATTTATGATTTACTAACAAATGCAATGCAATTTTTTGTATTTTAAATACCAAAGTGAAAATTTGGTTTCTAAAGGTTACAGTACAACACTCAAGTGTAAATGAGGGGAATTTTTTGCCCATTTAAAAAGAATACGAAAAGAGAGTGTTGATAAAGTCCAGCTGAACTGTTTTGTCTGAGTTTCAAGACCAGTCTAAGTTATTATTTTTCAGCTGTATGTCCTAAAGAGTTTGGATATAAAGGTAAATGTGTAATGTCCTTGATAAGGCACATTACACTTGTAATACACCCAGGTAAACTCCTGAATTACTGCATCAGTTATTCTGCCTTTTTAATAGCGGCTAGCAAATTTCTGCTGTGTTACTCTGTGTCCTAAAGAGATTACAAAGACATAAATTGTCTATCTTATTTTTGCAATAAACTGTGGCTCATCAAAATTCTTATTTTATAATATGATTATCAGAGGCAGAGGCAGGAGCTGGAAAGTCATTTCTCCCTTGCTAGTGAGTTATCACTAGCAAGAATGAGCCAAAGGCCTCCTTTATCTCCTCTGTCATCTAGCAGGACAACTCAGGGCCTGACCTCTGGCAGCCTGATCCTCTGTGAAGATAAGCACATTTCTGTTTACTCTGTTTTCTGCTGTCTATCACTGTAATGGAAATCGTCAGGTTAAAACCATGAAACTAATTTGGTTTTCATTCATTCTTGTACTGGGTGGAGGAGAGGATTGTATCCTGTAGTTTTTGTACCTCCAAGGCAGAGTTCCTTCAGAGAACTGGCAGAGAAAAAAATCAGCTATATCTACTTTTTTTCAATGGCAGGTGAAGAATGACTTACAAGTGAGAGGAGTGGGTTGGCATCATCCCAGTTTCTTGCAGCATTGTGTTTGTCTGAGAAAAAGATGTAAGAATATCTAGGTGTGACTCGTTATCTCAGCCAGGAAATCATTAACAAAGGTGTAACAATCTAAACTAGCTCTGAATAGCATTTCTTAATACTGGCTCGCAGTACTTTCATTTGTTTTTGCTGATGGGAGACAGAGTTAATGAGAAATTCTTACTTTCTTATTTCTATTTCCTGCTCTGAAAAAGTGACAATATGAAATCACCTTACCGCTAGAACATAAAAAATAGATATCATTCTTTCTTTCAACATACAAAAATGTCCATGGCATGTTCTGATGATAGAACAGAGACAATTCTAGAAAACGTATGTTGATAACTGTAATGTAGTGCCTTTAGTTTACTTGACATGATATGGATAAATAATAACCTGTCTTACCACAGTGATCCAGATGTAGGGCTCAATGTCCTGTGAACATAGTGTAGTAATCACTAACATAATTGCCGTACTGGCATAAGACAACATAAGAACAGATGCATTATACCAGGCAAAGTCCCAGCTGGTCTCTTCCTTTGTTGCTAACAGCAGATGATGCCTGGATGCTTTTGAAAATATTTGTTATATATCTCTCCAGTTTCTGACAACACTGAACTAGAGGTTATATCCAGCTTAAATAATTTCATAGGTACCAGTGAGGCTATATCTTATTTAACTTCTACTTTAATCGATCAATATTTTAACCATCTACATAATATTGTGTCTACAAGGTCCCCAATTTACTTACATGCTGTTGGGAAATCTTCTGTTCTGAGTTTTATAAGCTCTAAAAACAATAATACTGTGTGTACTCTGCTCTTAGACTGTGGAAAGCAGCAACTTACCATCACCTTTTCACTGTCTTTACATAATGTGTGATTTTTGAGTATTGACTGTAAACCCATGATCCCTATCTTCCATCTTGGAAGCTGAAAAGTTCCAGGCTCTTTACTGCCTCCTTGCATGGCTGTCATTCTGACTTTCCTGATGAAGTTGTCATTCTGTTTTGTGCCCTTTTGAGTGTGCCCCTTTTATAGCCTAGAATGATGTCACTGTTTAACCTCAGCCAGCTACTAAGCACCACACAGCCTCTATCTCATTCCTCCCCCCCCCACCGGTGGGATAGGGGAGAGAATCAGAAGAGTAAAAGTGAGCAAACTTGTGGGTTGAGATAAAGTCAGTTTAACAGGTAAAGCAAAAGCTGCAGGTGCAAGCAAAGCAAAAGAAGGAATTCTTTCACTGCTTCCCATCGGCAGGCAGGTGTTCAGCCATCTCCAGTAAAGCAGGGCTCCATCACATGTAACGGTTACTTGGGAAGACAAACGCCATAACTTCGAACATCCCCCCCTTCCTTCTTCTTCCCCCAGCACGACATCATATGGCATGGAATACACCCCTTTGGTCAGTTGGGGTTAGCTGTCCCACCTGTGTCCCCTGCCAATTCCTTGTGCATCCCTAGCCTACTCACTGGTGGTGTAGGGTGAGAAGCAGAAAAGACCTTGAGTCTGTGTAAGCACTGCTCTGCAGTAATTAAAACATCCCTGTATTATCAACACTATTTCCAGCATAAATCCAAAACATAGCCTCACAGTAACTACTATGAAGAAAATTAACTCTACCGCAGCCAAAGCCAGCACAAGGCCCCCCCAGAAAACCCTAAATAAGTGGGTAAGTTGGTAAGTCTCCCAAGCTCTTCTCTTGTAGTAACACTTCTCAGTGTAGCAGAGCTGTGGTTGGCAGTGACTTTCAGAAGGCAAGACAAAAGCACGAAGGAGTTAGGACAAACCATAACACATGTGAGCTGAAAGCTGATGGATAAGCAGAATGAATTAAACGAGGAAGGGTTTCTCCATACCAATGTTTCAAGCTATTTCTTCCTGGTTTGGTTCCATCGCTGCATGTAGAGATTGGGTTGGTTGTATGGCTTGTCTGATCCCAAACATCTTCCTTCTTTGCTCATAAAAGGTTAGAGAAACATCTGGGCTTTGACATAGTCTACTGCAAGAAGAAAGATATTATCAGGATATTATCCTTGTATTGCTGAAGTATGGGAGGACACATGGAGTAAGATTGTGCCTCATAGTTTAATATAAGATGGCTAAGAAATAATAGTGAATTAAAAAAAAAAAAACAAAGAAAAAATGACAGGACCCGATAATCTTTCAAAACTGGTAGTTAAAGATCGAGAAATATAGAATCAAAGGCAATTTGAACTGCCCTGCCCAACAACCAGGAATATAAGCCTGACCAGTAATACAAAAATAGCGTCTTCTTATAAAATGAAAAATCTGTGCTAAGCCACAAAGCTTCAAAGTATCATCTAGTTCTTCTGTTAAAGTACCATCCTCCTCTGCCAGACACATTCCTGCTACTGTCCTTCCAAATAGAAAATGAGAGGGAGAAAACTGCTCAAACATGATGAAATAAATTCACTACAAAAATTACAGAATTTGTAGTAATTACAGATAAAGCTGTGGAAAGGGATTCTCAGAAGGAGGTTTGTAGTGCTTCTTCCCAATGACTCACACCTGTCCGTGTCCTGAAGATTATCACCTCTGAAAGATGACATATTGTAGCACTGAAGGTGGAATAATTTTATAGTGTAAATAAAATGAGAAAAACACGTGGGTGTGTGTGAGCAAGGGACCAAAGTTCCCCCAGCTGTGCACTGGTGGAGAGAAGAGGGCAGTTTGCCACCGCCCCACGATTTGAGAGATTAGAAGGTCCACCAACTTGCTGCTTACAATAGGCAGAAAGCAAGGTTGTATAGAAAGGGTTTCAACCTTTGCAGTTGGCTCCCTGGAACCTCCATATCTGCTCAGGTGATGGATGGATTACATCTTGAGTGGTCTGGAGGTATGAGCTGGCTTAGGTATGCCACCAGGTCACAAAGTTTAGGTGCTTAATTGGGCCTCTGTGCCTTGCAGGAGGAGGGCAAAATTACCATGGGTGCCAAATCCTTGTAACCCTTGTAGACAGTGCAAACTGGTGTGGGGGCTGTGGTCAGAACTGCATGCTTACATTGGGTCACGACGAAGCTGAACTGCCAGTCAGTGATGACAAGGCGAGTAATCCCAGCAGAGATCAACAGCGGAGTTGGCTGGGACCCACAAGCACTGAGGCATGATGATTATGCACTGAGCTGCTCAGGTGGTCTGCAAAAGGGTCACTGGCCGATCCTTGTTGCTTCTGACAGAACTGCTCATTTGTCTTTCTCTCCTGTAACAGTTTATCTTCCTCCCGGATATCAGGTGCAAATACTTTTCTGCCAGGTCTTCTTCCTGTGAAAAGCAGCTCCTCACTACCAACCCCTCAAGCCCTTCAGCTCCCATGCTTCTGGGCCATGGAGGGGACAAGCACTGAGACCTTTTCACTCATCCCTGCATAAGCAGCCAGGCAAAAGCTGGAGCTGGTAGTTGGCTTGGAAGAGCTGAGCTGCCCTTTCAGCCACCGCTCCTGCTAGCAGCCCTCTGCCTGCTACCTGGGCTTACCTCCTTCTCTTCACTGGGTTTAAGCTGCTCAGTAGATGACAGTGGCATGGGGACCCCGGGAAGGCTCGTTTCCACGTGAAGACATTTCCTGGACAGCCTACTCTCCTTCTTCCAACAGACAGATCTTCAGGGCCTCGAGTCTGCAAGCTACATTGCTGGGTTAGAGAGACCCAGGTTTGTTGGATGCCTTTGGGTTGACTAAGACTTCTCATATCCATACTATATCTTTTCCAGTTCCTTCAACTTCAACTTGTCAATTTATGTGTATTTCTCTCTGAAATGTATACACTCCATGTATTGTACAAGGTGCAATGAAAACAAAATATTTTTAGGTATTCCTGCTGGCTCTATCCATGTCTCCTCACTACTCTTCTGGCTTCTGGCTCTGCGTTGTTCTTCAGGGGAATCTAATCTTCTTCGTCTTTAAACCTCAGCACCAGCCATATATATCAGACTAAAAGAAACTGCATATTCTTAAAGGCTATAAAACAGAGTGGGTTGTCTGAACAGACCTTGGTTTACTGAAATTTTGCATTAAATCCATGTTTTTACAGCTGTAAATTTTTTGTACGTTACTTCTTTTTATAAAATATATGACAGGTGCTTAAAAATACACGAACAGTCAACAAAAACACTTTGCTTATATGACTCAGCATCTGGAGAGTCAACAGAAAAATTGAGCCCAGTGCTGAGACAGTGGCAACTCAGGGGCTGCCTTTTCCCTCTCACTTCACGCCCCTGCACCCTCTCCCCGCACACTTCATTACCACATCACTTCTAAATGTGTTGGAACGGGATTGCTGGTGCTGTGTTTGCTCACGGACCTCAAGCTCTCTAAGCATCTCCAGTGTTCTGTGAAGGTCTGTGTTAAAAGCTTTTTAAAAGTACGGCTAGATTAGATCTACCACTTTATTCCTGTTGGCTCTCTGGCTGTGCAATATAAGCATCTGAGCTTTGAGTTAGATGGAATTACGGCATTAAGAAAAACACAAGTAAAATTAATGACCGGACAATGGTCTACCTAAAGGAATATATTTATTTCTTATGACCTTCATGCTAAACTGTAATATAAGCATTTATTTTTTCATGATAAGATCAGTCAATAGTTCAAACATACCAAAATTAGACCTCACAGAGAGGGGTACTCAGGCTCTTTACTTGGTGTGACCTATGAATACATTCTTTTCTGAGTTCTAAAGCTACTGTAGTCCTTCTAATACACTTTCGTTCAGGCTTTTTTTGAGCGCATTTGTGTGTGGAACAGAAAAGGAGGGAGCAAAAGGAAAAGTTAATGATACACCAAGAGAGAGGGAGAGAGAGGAGATAACCAACCATATTACTACGGCTTATGCAATTTCCAGATGTTTGTTAATGAAAAAAACATAGAAGGGATGAAATTAAGAGGAAAACTTAAATAAAAATAATCCAAAACCAAGTTCACATTTGTCTAAAGTTTGCTGCAGCTCAGAAACCCTTTGTGTGAACCTGGACTGATTTATGATTTCACATCAAAACCACGCCAGCCAGGGGATTTTGCATGGTTAGGTTGTGAGACCAGATGATTCTCACTACTTCCAGGGTTTATTCAATTCCCGGAACACAAAAGAAAAGCCAGAGGGTGCAAGCCTGCATGAACTGACATAAAAGAGAAAACAGCAAATCTCTGAAAAGCTCAAAGGCCAAGTTTTACATAGCTACAGTTGTGAATTAGGAATTTCCACATATTCTTTCCACACTAGTGATTCCTTTGAAATTGCACCCTCTTCCCCTTACAGTCCAGAGAGCCTAAGGTTACATGTGTCTTGGCTCTTCTGTAACTACATAGCTTGGCCCTCGATCTTCATCTGCAATGCTACATGAAAGTTCCCAGGAATCCTCAGCCAGGCACAGATTTGGGACAGAGGAAGAAATCAAGGGGGCTGGCACATGCTCCAGGTCATGTAAGGCAGTAGTGATCATACAGCTGCACAGCTCCCTCCACGCTCAGCATGGCTGCCTTGGCTTGCACTAGGCTATTTTTGAATCACAGTATGCCATTTCCTCATGCTTTTCATTCTTCTGTCTTGCTATTGCTTGGGAATGTTTGTCTCATTTTTTTAAATGGCTGGAATACCAAGCAGTCACAATTTCCTTTCTAATCTATGTTGACTGCAGACTGCTATTTCTTGGTCGTGCTTAGCCGTTTCAAAACGCAGAATTTACGCTTCCCATATGATACACACACTGCCCTCTGACACTGGTTCATCTGCTTCTCCGTTCATTGAAGCAGTGTCCAGGCAATGCCAAACTGTCCTGAGAATCCCACAGAAGATGCTTCACAACATGATTTGTCATCCCTTTCCCTCATTGTAGCTATTCATTAAGGCTTCAAATTTACACATGGAGGACAGCAGTTACCCAGCTGGAGGTCCTACATCCACACATTTCTCTGGCACAGTTCATCAGTCTGTTTCTCTCCTCTGTGGAAGAGGTCTAGAGGTTTTATTTTAAAAAGTGGTCCATTTTGGTATCAAACTGACTGACGGTGAAAATAAGAAACCCACAAGTACCCCTCTGCAACTGAAAGTCACTAAATATCTCTGAAATAAGGCCTCTTCTGTGCAGCTACCTTTTTTTTCTTCTTGGGGTCTATGCTTGAATGGCTCATCTTGCAGTGATCTCTGGGAAGACAACTAGCACTGTACCTGAAGGTTTGCAAACTGACAGACACAAGATACCTCTAAGTGGAATGTAAATAGCCAGCAAAAAGCAGGATGTGTCCTCTAGTGCTTGCAAACAGCAAGGACCAGAGCCCTGACACTCCTGCTACTGCTGCCATTGCCACTGCTGGTTTCCAAACCAGTGAGGGTTTGGGAAGCTCTCTCCTAGGTGATTCCTCCTACTCTGAAATCATCATTATTAGCAATTCTCTCTCAGAGAGCGAAACATTTCTTGCCTGCGTTGTGTCATATGGGTCTCTGTGTTTTCAGCAGGAGATATTTCACGTCAGCTTCTGGAAAGGTGGCCAGTTCTCTTTTAGCTTCTAGCAGCTGTTGGACAGTCTGCCTTGCCCAGTCCTCAGCTCTTTCACAGTAGATGGGGTGGAACCACATCGCGCCATGGATGATGCCACACCATGGGACAGTGTTTGCTCTGTAAGGTACCCTGGAGCCGCATGGGCTCTCAGCTGCTCTGCTTGCACCTTATCTTTCCATGGTACTCACCTGTCTAAGGCTGGTTTATATTTTTATGCATTTATTTATTGGCTGTGATATAATGGTACGTACCACGCATGAGATTTTCTGATGCTGCTGACTGACTGAACACACATCCCATTGTGACCTGCATTTGTGTCATTTACCAGTATTTTAGATTAACAAATGCACTGTGATGGAGCATGTCAGTCCATGTGCTGAAAATGCTAAATTACCACAGCAACTCTGACCACTGTTAGGAGCTCCCAAGCCAAGTCTGAGGTCAGGATATTTTTCCTAAAAAAAATAATCCTTGAAGAAAAATCCAAAATCAATTATTAATAAGAATTTCCAAGCCCATAAGACTCAAGATGCTATCTTAATCTCTCATTGCTATGGGGTTCCTCCTATGTCTATGTCAAAGGATGCAAAAAAGTAGCACATGATGGGACAAAACCACCAAATTCTCACCTCCTTGACAACCATTCTATGTGAAACAAGTTCATGCTTATCTTAAGACAAACCAGTCTATGGGACTGTTGGAAAAATTTAACAGTTTCAGTACCTCAGACTACATTCTGACACACTCTCTGCTAGCCCCCATGCAGCTGCCAAATCTGCAGTGTTCCTGGCTTGGATCTGACTAAGGACATCTTTTTCCAACTGGGAAATTACTTCAGATGATTGTGCAATGCTGTCAGGAGATTCAGAAATTTAAAGCTAAGCCTGAAATTATGCCTATTTTACTGCATGCTTTCCCACCTTGTGCTATATCTTCGAAACAAGTTTGTTTAATTTAGGCTTTTTTAACCTTTTGTGGGTCTTGGGCTGGAAGGAAAAAGGAGTTAGTTTACGGAAGCTGGCAAGGTAACAGAAAATGGAAATCCTACCCATCATTTAATCTTTCTTTGTACGTGTGTGAATTCAAGGGCTTTCAGTACAAGTTCACCCTAATCCTCCAGATGCCATTTGAGAACAGAGAAGAAAGAATGTCTTAGCTAATGTGCTGGTTAATTCACTCAATTTGATCTTTGAATCAGAACGTTGTGCTGACTTCTCCATCTCAGCATTTCAAAGAGTCTTTGCAGCCCTGAGACAGATTTTGGCTTGTGACACTGGGTCTGTGTCCCCAGTGCTGTGCTGGTCCCCCCCCAGTGCTGTAACCAATGAAGTGCAACATCACATCCTCTTTGGCAATGGGTTTTAAACCTAAAGGGCCTAAAATAATGAGGAGTCTTCCTGCAATGTTCTCCCTCAATTTAGATTTTTTTTAAACAATATATTAGTGTAAAGTCTTGTTCGTTTAAGAGCAGTTGTTTTTGCAGCACTTGCACTTATCACTAAAAAACTGAAAGAGTAGAAATGATATGGCAAAGATTTTTTGTGTGAATTTCTTTGATGAGAAGTTCCTATGAGCAATTTTTATTTCTTGTAGAAGGGTGAATGAAGAATAATCCCAGGAGGACACTGCTGTACACTAATCTCTGTTTCCAGGAGATTAAGAAACCTATGCCATCTCACCACTTTCTCATCTGGAATAATCTCTAGAATAACTTCTAAGTAATTACTACACTAGCTATTCCATGTAAAAACACTGTTGATTCTCTTTCTGCGCTTGTGGAAAACACAACTTTTAAGCAATATTGTGTAAATAATAAATAAATAATAAAATACATGTGGCATTGCAAAGTAAATTTTTATTCCTGTAACACTAACATTTTTATGTTAAGGATTGCATGTGTGTTTGCAAAGCCTGGTGCTTTGTTTCAGTGCTGTTGGAGTTTATTAATGTCTTTCTCATTAAGGGTGACCAGCATCAGTAGTTCAGAAAAAAACTAGTAGTAGAAGCACCCAGATAGCTGAATGCACCATCAGAAATTAAATTCTGTCATTCTCACCTCCCTTCACATTTTCTAAATAAATAAATATGCCCTTGCACTAGTAACTCCTCCTTGATTGTGATGCCACCATTACCATCAAACAAGTCAAGCCCAGCTGATGACTTTAAGCTGTTGTGCAGTATTTTTTAGAACTATCCCTTTTTTTTTCTTGTTATTCCTTATGAAAAAGGACTTCGCCATTTTTCAGAAGGATCTAACAGTTTTGGGTGCTCCAAGTCAGAAACCTCACAGATATTGTCCACTGTTAGGAAGCACTGAGCTCCCTGGGCAACAGGGTCCCTGCAGGATTCCCAGCTTGGGCACAAAACAAAATGAAAACTTCAGTACGGGAACTAGCTCCCAGGCAGCAAAAGCTGACATCCTGCTGGGCGGATTGTACCTTGCAAGAACAGCACACATGCCTCAGGATCACTTTCCTTCAGTATCCTCATTCAACCCTGCACGTCTTTTGTGAGCTCTCACAATTGACTGAACTTTCCTAGGGGCCTCTTTATTATTCACATTCACGTCCCTTTTTTGTCTTCTCTGGTAAATGCTTCTGCTGTCCTTCACCAGCCTCCTTTGTGCACAACACTGATTTCAGTGGAAATCCTGTCCACGAAGATCAGGCTGGTTCACTGCCGCCTTCTCCATTCTCCTACTCTCCGACTCCGCATTGCCAGCTTGCTTGAGCACTGAACTTTCCCCTGTGTTTTTGCCAAGTTAATCATTTCCTTATAGACTCAATAGACAGGCATTTCTTCCTTGCCATGGACCTTTTCCTTCTTGAGTTTCGGAAATGCGCATAACTTTAAGCTACTCTCCAACTACAGCTATATTATTCCCTAAGGCAATTAAGGTGAAGCATTAATTTGAAAGACGTTGCTAGTTTTTCAGATTAACCGCAGCATTTGGTACAGTTGTCAGTATTTTTCCATTGGCAGTGCTAACCTCCCTATTCTCCCTGCGAACCTGTAAAATTGATCTGATTCCAGTGGAGCTGACGTGAAGAGTTCGGGTGCAGTTTCTCCCAGTGAAGTTGAAATAAAACATTTGCAAAGACAAGCTGATTCTCAGAACTCTCTGCTTCATTTATTGATCTCTTTCATTCAGTGCATTAGAACTCAAAAAGCTCTTCCCCCTCCTTTTAATCCCTTTTAATCAGTGGTAGATCATGTTTCAGCAGGGCTTTAATGGATTCTTGAGGATAGTTATGGAGCGCTTTACCCTTACGACTTGGCGGCTGTGTAATCAGTCTACTGGCTTAAAATCCATCCGATTTCCTGGAATTCTTCTGAAGAGAACTGAAAGGAGCCCGACAGTGACAGAAGTACACCGCAGCAGGGAAATCTGCTCACATGCATGGTATGCGCTACTGGTTACTTGTTCCTCTCTCTACATGCCAAGCAGCGACAGTCCGGTGGATGCGGTGAGAGAACAGCAATGCTCATCCACAGGATTTCAAAAAGGCCTGGTTATCCATTTATGCACAACATATTTCCAAGGTTAAAAAAACTCCAGTTGCCCTGTCCAATGCAGCACTTCCTTTGGCATTATTTATACAGCCCTCAGCTCTCATTTCCTATTGATGGAGAATAAGGAAAAAGCTTTGGGCAGCCTAATTCTCTAAGAATTCTCTACAGTCAAGGACCATATGATCTGTCATTGCTTGAGTAATGCTGGCATCCAGCTAAGCCTTAGCTGAACGACAATGCCATCTTTGCTTAACTAATGCATATTTTTTGAGGATAACTTCATGCATGGTTCTTGCACTTTTATTGCTTGTCTTTTTTTACTTTTAGATATTTAGGTAGATTTTAAAGCAAATGAGCAATAACACACTGCCCAACTGTAAATGTTTTTAGATTATATCTTTTGAGATAAATGAAAGTATAAGGAAGTATATTGCTGTTCTGCATTGATCTGCTATGAACAAGGAAGTGCAGAAGGATACCTTAACATGTCCAAGCTGGCCATTCAAGTACAGTGGCACCTGCAATGCCTGGAACACTGGGCTCAAGAAAATGTCTGAGGTTAGAAACAGCTGTCTCATAGCATTTCCCTGATAAAATTTGAAAAAAGCAACACACTCTGGTCTTTGTATTCATAGAAAAAACCCTTTGAAATATTGTAAGCATTCTTCCTGCGGAGAGCAGGTATCCAAAATAAATGATTAGGCATAACAGGAGACCTAATGCAAAGACGGCTCTGGTTTGCACTCTGAAGCGAACCTGGTGCTACCCCGAGCCTCTGGCCATCACAGCGTAGGTGTGCTGGTAGCTGCTGCTGCACCCGACACGTCTCACAGACCCGTTCCTGTTCCTGCCACAATCCTTCATTAACAGTATGTCATGTGATGGACAAGCAAGACTGTTCACAACAGAACTTATTTAAACATGCTAAGAGGAAGAATTTTTGAGCTATGGCTATACTTTTTGGGAATTTTGTGGCTGAGTTTGTGTACCTGAGTCAACAGCCCTGACCAGCCCAAACCTTTCTGAAAACTAGGTCTTTTTCTCTCGGTCTTTCATACAAATTATAATAGATCTCTCTGTGGCTCACAGCATTTTGGCACACAGGTACCAAGCTTGGTTGTGAAGTACATCACTACCACATGCACAAGGCAGAAAAAACCCAACGTATGGCTCTTCCTTGTAAAGAGCCTTTTGTTCTCCCCAGAGTTCCATGATGTGACCTCATAGCTCAGTTCACAAGCTGTGGACAAAGGTCCATAAGAATTTACACAAACAGAGCAAGGCACAGAGCAAAAAGACCATGATAAACTGGGAAAATGAAAAGAGCATATTGTCTTTCTCAAGAAATATGGCAATTGTCATGTGCACTACAGCCAAGGCCACTCTGAGAGAAACTGCTCTCCGCAGATGTGTTTGTGATTTATTCTGCAGGAATTGATCTCCACATCACAAATATTTTCTCTACTGATAAACATCAAGGAAAATGGAAAAACAGCTATGGACAACAAAATAACTGCTGTGCACGGCTGCAGAACCTGTCACTGCCTCAGCAACTTGCCAACCCTGCACTCCAGGACAAATGAGTCCTTCTGCCTTTCTTTGGGTGCAGGTAACAAGCACACCAAAGGTGTGAGAACCAGGGCCTGTTTGCTGTTCAATTTGGAGCCTGTTGTCTGTCCTGTATGCACTAACAGCTCGCAGCCATGAAACACTACCGAACTGCACTGAGGGCCTGATTCCTCATTCACACTTCGTGAAGGACATAAAAATCTAATGCAAATTGTTCTAAAAGCAACTGCTAGAGATGGAAATATGAATAAAGCCATGAGATTGAGTACTAGACATTCTTTTAAAGGCTGTCTGAGCTCTAAGAGAAGTCATGCTTATGTTTAAATCTAAAATTTAATAGGTAATATTTCCAATTATCTTTTCTTTCTTTTTTTCCAAATGACCAGATAATAGCTGGGGTTCCTGCTCAGAGACCTCCTGAAATCCCCTCCAGCTTGAACCCACCTGTGATCACATAATTAAGAATTACTTGAGAACTGGGAGTTCTTAGATCCAGCTTAATTAATTTGAATAAGACTCATGTCTACTTTAAAAGCATCCACATCTGTCTGTCTTGCTTCAAAGTGCACAAATGAATGCTCGGAAGTAGGCTGCACCAATAGCAGCTACTGAAATAGAGAGGCAATGGAAGAGGTAGCACTATTTCATTTGCCGCGTTTGAAGGTGCTAGAGAAGATGACCCTAAACATTCAGGTCTTCCAGTCTCTTCCGCAGAAGGTCCACATGCCTTCCTGGTGGCAATACGAAATTCCTCTCCTCACCACTTTCCCCTCTCATTCCTGAGCCTTTGCATAAGCCTTGCAAATCGCACTGCCTGCACAGCAGGACGGCTTCCTGCAGACCTACAACCACGCACAAGCTGCGATTTTCACTCCCTAACAGAAGGAAAAGCAGAAGCGGAAAAAACAAAACAAGAAAGAAGAAACACTCCATCTTCCTGAGATTGCCTGTTAGATACCCATCCAAGTTTTGAAGCTAGAAAACATTATGAGATATAAGCTACTGACTCAAGAACAGCCCTCAGATCCTCGCCAAATCTTTTACTGTCTCATTCAGAATCATTCTACTCCCAACACAAAGAAATACAGGGCTTTGAGCAACTTGGTCTAGTTGAAGATGTCTCTGCTCATTGCAGGGGGGTTGAACTAGATGACTTTTAAAGCTCACTTCCAACCCAAACCATTGTATGAAATACATTTCTCCCAAAGCCACGAGCTCCAACTATTAAAAGGAAAACATACCCCCTGAAAGATCACCTCCCTTCTGCTTACAAAGCAGCAGGTTTAATAGGACTCTGCTCTAATCCAGAGCACCAGAAGAAGCCCAGCAAGCTGACCGTCAACTCTACATGGTTGCATTTTTGAGTTGGGGCTCTCCTCGTTCGCGGGGACCCTGTCAGACTCTCCCAGACAGGGTACCCAAATCAACGGGGCTGCAGTTGATCAGCTAAGTGCCTGGCCCACATTGGTTTAACTCTATCAACTAGTTGGATCTGGTTAATATTAGAGACTAATAAAATTCATCTGTTTTGGAAATAAAGGTGAGCCAAGAGTTAAATCTGCCATCAGTAAAATAATAAAATAAGGTTAGAGGAAGCCTGAGAATGATTAATGCTGGGCCCAAACTAACCAGAAAACAAATACTCCTCAAAGCCACCATCAAGAAGAAAAGATCGAAGCCAACATTTTGATGCATAATATAGAAACAACCCTGACTGAGAAATGTAACACTGGAATCAATTTTATCCAATGGCACAAACAATAAAAATCACAAGCCAAAGTCTACGCTGGATGTACACGTGGGACTCCCCTCGATTTCAGTCCTAGCCACACACATGCTTCTGAGGGTGGATTTTGGAACCCCAGGTCTTTAACCCACTGCCTCGACTAAGCTCTGTTATTAAATGTATTAAGGACGAGGGCTGAATAGGTGTAACCGAGAACAGAATTTGGCCCATTTATTGTAAGTGCTGTGTCTGAAGTGGGTTTTCTCCTACTAAAGAAACCTAACTTTTTAGGGTTATGAGAAGTCGTAAGTGCTATGTCGTAAAAAACTTCCAGTCCACAATATAAAGCGTACCGTGGAAAACTACTTAAATGAACAGAATCCATCTTCCAGAGTCAGGAAATAATTCACTGTAGAAAGAGAATGAGGAAAGGCTCTTTCGGTTCCGTTGACTCTGGACTGGATTGATGTGCCTGCTAGTTTTCTGACTTTCAGGTCCTTTAATACCCTTCTACCCAAATTGTACTGTCCCTGAAAACATCTGACTCTTTGCTCAAACATAATATTACTGCGTCTGCTTCTCCCCTCTTTGCTTTGGCTAGCAACACCAGGAGGACAGATAAATAACCAATGATGTCAGAAACATACATAATAAAGCACTGGGAAATTGAGGTCATTTGAATAGTCTCGCTGAGTTCTGATATGCATTAACTACACATGCAGCTTTAGAAAAGGCTGCATTCAATGGTAAGTCATTAACCTGAGGTGCATCCCACATCTCCACTGCAGAGTACATCTGCAGTGTACTCTGCAGAGCCTGACCCAGCACTGCTGACCTTTGAGGAGTGCTCTCCAGAGTTCATGGCTCACGTGTCGAATGCTTAAATCCACCTGGAAAATCAACCAGACTATGTTTTTCTTAAGAATTCTATGCCAGTGTTCGGAAAACATAAATTATCACAAAAATTGTTAGCAAAACAAACAGAGGATTTCCAAGGGACCACAGAAATGTAGGTGTTTTGCACAAGTTCTACGTTTGCTTAGGCTCCTTGGGAAATTCTAGCCTTTATGGGTTGAACTTTCCAAAGGCATAAGGAGCAGCTAGGACATTAATTGCAGTTGAGAGCCAATGGAAGCTAGGTGTCAAACCTCCAGTTCTGCTCTCAAAAATTTTCCTGAGGATTTAGCAACACTGTTGCTGTTAATTTCAAGGAGACTCAAACCTCTGGCTGTCAGGGCCCTGAGTGCACTCTTCTCAGGGTTCAGCTGCCGGGGTCAGGGTCAGTGGGGGGCTGTTCCAACATGTTGTGGCCATGGAAGGCTCTCAGCAGTGCTGGGGGGAGGCCACTTTCAGCCAAGCCAGACACTTTGACCCTGCTGGAACTATGACCACGCGAGTCTGCAAGAGTGTCTCAGAAGGATATACCATCATAATCTTTAAAAGGTCTAAAAACAGGCCACGTGGAGGCTCTCTGAAGTAAAGCACCCAACCTCTGAGAAAATCCCACCAGACCACAGCTGAGCCCCAGCTTCCTATCCTACATCTTGGCCATGAATCCACTTGTGGACTTCAAGAAAATCCCCCTGGGGCTGTGGAAGGTTTGCATTTGTTTCAGCACAGTGTCATTTTAAAGAGGGGCTAATTTACTGTTCTGAGCATGTTTGGATTTCTGTGCAGAGAACGAGCAACTCGGGTGAAATATCATCCACCAAGCAACACAAGATCAATTCCCACCAGCAGCTTGGGAGAAGGCTTTTCCCAATGAACAACTTACCTGCCATAGGCATTTGCTCCACCTTTCTTCTAGATTCAGACTTACAAATTGTACCACAAAAATCACAAGTATATATGCATTATTGATCAAAGGTAGGCCCTTGCTTCAAAGCATTGGGTGTCTAATTGAGAACGAGGTCTGACTCTTGAAGCTGTAGCCAATAGTCTTGGGAGGCACCAATAGATGTGTTGAAGTAAATTCATGACAAATCCATCAGCACATTCTGGAGTTACCCATTACAGTATTTCTCTGCTTTCTTTAAAGAGTAGAGGAAAACTGATTTGCAGAATAGACTGCAATGAGCATCTATTTATGACAGAAGAAAACACAGATTGGTATGTGACATTCATCTCCCAGGCTGGAAATGTTAAAAGTTACAAATAGTATGACCAATGCTTGTGAAAATAAGGATCTGTACATATTGTTCTTTCTGTCTCAATGTCCTGGACTGGGCTACAATTGGAGTGTCAGCTTAGATGACCATATTAACCTTTTTGGATTTAAATTCTAGAAATGGGATATAAGGAAAAATTTCTTTACTGAAAGAGTGGTCAGGCATTGGAACAGGCTGCCCAGGGAAGTGGTTGAGTCACCATCCCTGGAGGTGTTAAAAAA
>Ga0181612_134695_pt1 | contig 17073 bp, 9 predicted proteins | sample HoacroProtozoa21_FD_119630 | JGI IMG/M metagenome (GOLD analysis project Ga0181612, IMG submission 119630) | Hoatzin crop microbial communities from Cojedes, Venezuel. Combined Assembly of Gp0051906, Gp0051904, Gp0051908
GGTCCCCTGCCCTGAGACATTAACTTTTTTTTTTTTTAACTATTTTTCTTTCTTTCTTTTTGGGGGTTGTTTTAAATCTTTGGGGTCGGGGGGGGGGGGGCTTCTGCGTTTTTTCAGCACTGGCTTTTGGAAGCTGAGCTTGATTTGATCATGGGGTTGAATTTTCTGTCATTTACTGTTACTGATTAAAAAGATGTATGGTCATAGCTGCTAGAGAGGAGGTAAGAAAGAATGAACTGTAAAAGTGAAGAAGCATTCATTTTTATTTCTTGATTCTATTTTGTGCTCCAGGAATTATTGGATGGCTCTGATATTTCCTGGGAGGATGTGGCATCTTTCATTCCTTGTTCACTAGTTGATACTGAGCCTATGCTAATAGTTAGCGTGTTTTCAATGTGATAATAAATCAGCGATATACAGAAATGAGCCAGAGACTTCTTCCTGCTAGATACTAGAAACAAGGCTTCTGCATCACAAGAAAATAACTTTTTAAGCAGTTTCAGCAGAGATCAGAGACAAGAAGAGCATGTGGCCTTGCAGCCTTGGACTACTCCATCACTCCTGCAGATTGTTAGCTGAGTCAAAATTTGAGTGATGGTGTGTTTACAAGGACTGCTGTCATGCCACATTGCTAATAGGAAGTTATTCCAGGATCATCATCACTGATGCCTGCACCAATTTCTCATAAGCAAACCAACATGAGTTAGTCTTTTCAGTATCCAAAACTAGTAAAGCCACTTATCAGGAGTTAGGATAAGATTCTGAAAATCTTAATTCATATTTTACTGAAACTAATGGACCCAAACCTGGCACAAAGGAGTCCAGTGATTTTCAGCCAAAGCCAGAATTCCTTCTGTTGCCCGTTATCATAGTTATGGAGTTAGGCAGTGCCAGAAGCTCTGTTTGTAGCTGACCTGAGAATAAAAGTACCTTGCTTCTGCTGCTGAAAATGGAAATCCTGTTGACTGTGAATATTTAATTTATTACTAAAAATGAGTTCGTAGTTGAACTTCTCAAATGGGGAGAGAATTTTTTTCCAAAGGCTGAACACTTGATCACAGGTGAACCCATTGAGTAATGTAGTAGGTAAAAGTCAGAAAATTAGGAATGTTTCTAGGTTTCTAATCCATGAAGTCCCACAAAGTATCTAATCTATTGAAGGCAAGCCTTGCACAGCATTTGTGTAGGGGATATGTTTAGGGGAAGCCTACTAGCCTGCAGGTACCTCTTGGTGGTTCTAACTTGTTTTTTTGAAGTGGACTAACACAGTGAGACGTGACTGCACTTGGAGAGCTCTCAGACACATTTTTGGCAAAGGTTTTGTGTATATCTGTATCTAGTGGATCATAGATTATGCAAAAATTCAGTGTTTGAAGGAAGGGTCACTGGCTGGTCACTGGTCGGTGTCTGTTCAGGCAAACAAGTCTTGTTGACAGCAGTCATTGTGGAAGCACTACAAGGAATTTGTATGTACACCGAGAGCCCTTCTCATCGCTCCATTCTGACAGAGGGATAACTTTCAGTATGTGCAGTATGCACCGGTGATTTCTTATATGTATGTACATATGTATTATCTCAGGAAGCCTTCTGGTTTGACTGTATTTCCATTCTTTGGTGAATGGTATGCAAAGCGTTGCTGTATACCTGGAGCTGCTAGTGTGTCAGAAACAGGGGCAATAACTGAAAAAGGAAAGATAGGTTTTAACTTGAAGTTATGTGATATATCTTGTCATCATTTTTCCTTCCAGTCTCCTAAATCAGCTTTTATTAGTGCTGCAAAAAAGGCAAGATTGAAGTCCAATCCTGTCAAAGTGCGCTTCTCAGAAGAAGTAATTATCAATGGCCAGGTGTCGGTGAGTATTCAACTTTTTAACCTCAGGAAGGACTGAGCATTTCGTCCAAAGGTACACCTCAAGGCTGGGAAGTGAGGCAATTTCGGAATAGTGGCGATAGGCTTGCTAAGGGAAGGGTTTTTCTGTTCCTGAAGTGTTCAAAAGATCTGTTTTTAAAGTCCATCGGGCCCATAATACTGTGAAAAATTTGTGCCTTCTTAAAATCAAATTAAAATGCTAGTGAATGCATTTTGTGGTGATAGCACATGTATGTCTCTGTTTATAGTCTTCATAGTGCTTGCTTGGGGTTTTTTTCAGAGCAATTTTGTAGTAGGAAAACCCATAACCTCAAGAGAAGTAGCATGTCAGGAAAACAGATTAACATTACCTTACAGACCTCTTCAAAATTTGTTTTATCTGCTTGAACTTGTTGTTTCCAGCCCTTAGGCAAAGTCAGCGTCAGCCTCCCGTTGAGAGGCACTGAACTCCTCCTTAAACATGAACTCCTGGCTCATTTTCATAATTTGGCAGAGCATCATTCCACATTGATATATTTATCCAGCTCTCTTCCAAACATAAATTGATACTGCAGTTTGTCAAAAGCAGTTTCTGCCTTTTTTTAAAAAAAAAAATAAAGCTTTGTTTCTCTTCCTTTTCCCTGTTTATTTTACTGTCATTATTACGAATTGTCACAATTAAGTAGCAGTATTATATGTTACTCTCCTTAAATGATGACAGATATTAGCATTTAATATCCAGCTATAAAAAGAATGTAAAACAGCTTGATTGTAATTCTTACTAATGAATCTGCAGTTCCTGTTTTGTAGACTGAGGACACTATATAGCTCAGTGTCTTCAGAGAAACAGTAATCTATTCTTCTGTTTTATTGAAAATGTTTCAACTTTAGAGGTAGCATTTTTGTCAGAGAGATAGTATTTAGGGAAAGAAAATACTCCAAGCCAGACGTAAAATATATGTGAACAGTTACATTTTTCCAGGAAAGAGACCTGTGGAGCGCAGCTGTCATGAGTGTGGTTAGAGACTTGCAGGGCATTGCTAATTCTGCTTTCAGTTTGAGCCGACACACTCCTTTTCAGTTATTACCTTTCCATCTGAATGATGTCCTTCTTTGTAGAATAACATTGAGATTTCCGTGGTTACATGTTGTAATCTGATTCACTGATTTGCTTGGCAGGAAACAGTTAAGGACAATTCACTTCTTTTCATGCCAAATGTTCTGAAGGTGTATCTTGAAAATGGACAAACCAAATCTTTCCGGTTTGACTGCAGCACTTCCATAAAGGTAGGCTAGATACACCTTGGTATGCAGTGCCAATATTGCCAGTTAACTCTTTTCAAGACCTTCAGTAATTGTAATTTACTTGGAATGCTTTAAGATCAAAATTACTGATGTGCTCAGTTGGGGTTAGACTCATAGTTCAGAAATAATGAGATTTTGGTCCATTTTTCTGCTGCTAAAAATGTGTTGTCAATGAAGAAGAAGTAGAAGTGATCATTTAAATGTGCCTGGCGCGCAATTAAAAATGTGTGGTCCTATCATTTTGATATGCTGCCAGATACTAGCATGATTTGTCAGCAAAAGTCAGGAGCTAAAAAGATTAAGATGTTGGTTGCTAATTGAATATCATCTAGCTTGTCATCCAGTGAACCTGGGATGGGATATTGTAGGGTTATGCTGGTGAAAAATTGCTCATCTCAGTGTAATGCCCTGTATAATTTTCATAACAAATTTCACGTAGAGACTTAAGGAGATGAAGCCCTGGCACAAAACCGAGGCTGCTGGGGAGTGTCTGTGACACTGTTCCATGTAGGTTCCTAAACCAGAGGCAACGTCAGTGTCTGTCTGTGGGTGCCGTGGAGTAGCGTAGTAAGCAGCACGCCTAGCACTGTTGGGCATGCTGCTAGTCTCTCAAGCATTTTTGTTTGGGTGAGCTAGTTTTAACACAGATACTGCATGGTTGGGACACTGAGACAAGAGAGATGCATGGGTGGGAATGATCAGTGAAGTCTGGGGATGCAGTTTGCAGCTGCACTGCCAACTTTTGCTGGCGTTAAGGGATTGTAAAGCTATCTGAAGAAAGGCTGCTTTTCTGCTCACTGTGATTCAGCAGTATACTCAATCCTTTAGAACAGCAAGAAGAGTGATTTACTAAGGTAAACAAGAGGAAATTTACTCCAGTCTGAAGGCAAAACAGATATTGAAGTTACACTTAAAAATGAGCTGCAGTATCTGTTTCTAGTTCATATATATGTGTGTTAGGCATAAATTGAGTGCAGGTAATGAATACAACCCTTCACTCTACGGCCATGGGATACTGAATTCCTTCAGTCCATTTGAGAATTTGGTTGGGTGAAGAATTAGGAGACATGCTTCATGTAGATAGAGAGGTCTCCATACCCTCCTAAGGCCCACGAGCTCACTTTCCAGTATTTTCTTTTATTAACATAAAAACAACCAACCTGTTACAGAATATTTTGCCTCTAAAGACCTGTCTTTGGCCATCCCATTACATAAGTTTTCAGTAGTTCTGTCGTGGGTGTGTCATGTACTATGAGACCATATATCTAGCCTGAAATCACTTGCGAAGACACCCATGTGGGCTCAGCAACCTAGCTGTATTGATGTTGTAAGCCTGCTTTGAACTTAGTCATTCTGACTTTTTGTAGGAATAATTCCCTTTGCATCTAATTCAGGCAATGAATATTCCATAGCTTGCACATATTCTTGCATGTACGTGTGTGTATATTCCTCATTGTGGACGGGTAGGTGTGGATTGCTGCTGCTTTTCCTAAACCATGGTGAAGCAGAGGTACCTGAGTTGAGTCAAGGCAAAGGCAGTTTTTTTCCACCCCTGGTAGTCCCGTAACTCACCACTTAACAACGAGGGTGCAACCAGTGCCTCACCTGCAGTCCTCTCTTTCCTTATTGCTGGGAGGCAGCACCTGGGCTGACTCTTAAGTTATCAGATGAGAGGATAGGCTAGCAAAAAATTTGGTTCAGTAGGTCAATGCCTATTAGCATCGTATTTTAAAAGGTCCAAGACAGCTAGCAGAAAACAGTACCATTATTGTCCCCTCTTAAAAACTTACATTTGTCTGTTCATGTTACTGTTATGCCCCTTGTCTTTGAGCATAGTTTAGGAGTATAAATAAAAGTAGATTTAATGTGTAAGCAATAAATTCCCAGTTAGTCAGAATAATATAATATTAAACTCCATTATTTAGAGTGGTTGCCTGCAATCCATTAACACTGCCTTAAATTCTTTACCTTGTAGGGAGTTGTCTCCATCCTCCTACATACATTTTTCATCCACAAATTTGGTGTTGATTTTCCATAAACACACTGTAATTGATCAATTAATCTTCCTAAATTATGTGAAAACACTTGGATTACAATACGTCATGATGTCCTTAGTAAGTCCTATCCATCTGGATACTTATGTATATCTAAAAATCTTTTGGATGGATAGAAATGTTTTAATCTTTTCACCAACATAATGTGAAACTATTTTTAAATGATGGGTTATTATATGTTTCTTTTTCCTACTGCATTCACTAAAGCAAAAGATACCTTGCCAGATGATATTAATACTCTGCATATCTTTACAAAGCATTATATGAAAGTAAAGTAGGGATTGGTTGAATGGTTTTGTGAGGAGGTTTGTTTAGCTTTTATTTTAGAAGCAATTATTCTCGAATTAATAATTAGCCTTAGACATAATCCAATGTGAAAAAAACTAACTGGAAGTCTCTAAAAATGGGTTTTATACTATAAATTACACATAGTCCCTGAATTTAGAGCTATTTTTCTGCACAGGTATCACCATCGTTGACTTTTCTGTCCACATTTAAAACTCAAGCATGTCCATTAAACACAAGTATCAAGAAGTGGACTTCAAAAACAACTCCTTCCCATAAGAACAAATAAAGGCCATTCATTTATTTTTTTTGTTGAACATATAAATGTGTTTGTACTGCTTGATGGCCCTGCACAAACAGTAAGTGAAGAGAACAGCAGAAAGACCATTTCTCCTTTGCTGATGGAGAGGTTTTATTTCCAGAGAGACAGAGAGAGATGATTTAAGGGCCACAGAAGTAATAATTTGCATGTTAAACTGCACATAAAGTTGTCCATTCACAGCAATTCCAGGTATATATTTTTCACATGCATGTCTGATACCATCTCAGAGGTGTTTGAATATAAAGGCGCTGTTTTTTCGCTGGGTGAATGTCTGTGATGTCTGGTATACTCATGCAGAACAGCCATGAAACACGACTGTCCTCGCGTTTAAGATCTGGGCTTCCACCCTGTGCTGCGTACATGCAGGGTGCGTGGCAGTGAGGAATCGGGTCCCAAGCGCTTCATGAATTTAAGAACATTTTATAAATCCTTTGTTAATTAGGATGTCATCTTAACACTCCAAGAAAAGCTTTCCATCAAGTGTATTGAACACTTCTCCCTGATGCTGGAGCAGAGGGTTGAAGGATCTGGAACGAAACTCCTTTTGCTACATGAACAGGAGACTTTAACTCAGGTTTGTGTAATGATATGTGAAAACAGCTATTAATGGGACTGGTCAATCGGTAAATTATCCATCTTTTTAATTACTCAAGTGAGGGAACTGCAAGATTTATAGTTTGATATAGACTATCAAATAGCAGTAATATTTAGAAGTGATTGTAAAAATCGAGTTCTCACAGAAAGCAGCTATTTTTCTATTCTATAGGCATCATATTTCATTGCTTCATTGGGCCATTAAAGATAGGACTGAAAGCTAGACAATGCTTATTAAAGCTTTTTTCGTAGTGTGTGTGGCCCAGCTAATAAATGTTCTCAACAGCTGGAAAATTGATGGTTACAATTCTGAGAAGCAGTCTGCCCAAACTCCTTTAAAAAACTTATTTTCATCTTAGGTTCCTATCTGATTATACAGATCTGTATCTGGGTAACAGGAAGTAATACTCTTTCTGATGAAGCCAAGTTTGGCTTGTTTATGCAGCAATACGTTATGTCACTTCAGTGGTGAGGAGTTGTGACCCAGAAAATGCTGGCGTGACTTTCTTCCGTAGAGCAGGGGGGTGTGACTAGAGGTAAAGCTGCTTCGCAGTTCCCAGCAGAGGACCCTGATTTTAGCCACCTAGCATTTTGCCAGACTGTTTACCCTGAAATTTTCCATGATATTGCTACATTTCAGAAGAACATTAGTATTTTAAAAATTTCACCTAAACTTACAAAAAATAGAGAGAAATGGATTCTTAGATGAGATAGGAAAACATGCCTAATTTGAGTGCCAGAATTCCTTCAGTCATGTAACTGGAGTCTGTGTAACGGTACGAAGGAACTTCATTTGCCAATTAATGGTCTTTCTAGCATTTTCCAGCTTCAAAGCATTTGACTTTGTCATGTCAGCTTTCTTTTCTTGTGAATATAAGCTGCCCAATGAATGCATGATACCCAGAAGTACTCAATACTGGCTCGTCTAGCCTAGCTGTCTCTCTATGAAGTAATTAGTAAAATTCCCGTTGAAATTAGAAGGATCAGAATAAACTAACACAGTGAGCTTTTGAAAATCTCATCCGGATGTTTTATTTATACATGCAGAGTATGCCTGGATATTTAGGAATGAGGTCAGAGACAATGTGAGATAAACACACATTTTGAAAATTGTTAGGGCAAGGCAGAGACTTAATTGGAGATTTTTGAAAGTACAGTTTTATCAATTAAAGATGTTGATTATAAAGTACACTGACTCTCTAACTACATTAGCCTAATTGAATAAACTACATTATTTCCCAGGGTTTATTCTCTGAAGTTCCTGTAAAATCAGCAATACTTTAATTTGCCATTATAATGTTGCTGCTGGCCATGACTTACAATGGTGTTATTGGATTGTTACCCTTTCATCCAATTACTCATTAACTATGTGGTGGTCCCCCATGAATACACCCAGATTACAGTGTTACATGCTTAACAAAGTTTTGCTGACCAACAAGCCAAGCAGTCTTTTTCATTTCTTAATGTGTTGGGTGAGATTTGTCTTGGTCAGAAGTCTAGGGCTAGGTCTCTTAATCCAGAACAACCCAGGAAAATTCGAAAGACCCAATTTCTTGCAAATTGTCTAGTGGATTAAATCAAGCAAGAGAAAGTAAGAAGAATAGCTGCTAAACTATTTCACCTGTGTTCTCAGTCAGTCTAAAAAGAAAACCTCCTAGCCCTTCTCATTTATTTTGGTCCTGCTGAAGCACAACTCAGTTTGTATTTCACTTGGATGATTTTCATTAAGGTTTGTTTTCTCTGTCCTTTCACTCTGGTTTAGAATGAGTGAATTCTGTTGCTTTGAGGATGAGTTGTATTGGGTAGTCATGCCTATGTGAATCTAAAAGTCCTCCCACAAGATTATGTGTATGGTGTTCTTAAGTGAAGAAAATGAGGAGCCCGTGGCAAAGCTCTTTGTTGTACAGAATTATTTTTATCGCTACTGTGTGGTTCTGGAACAGGATCATGGTGCCCGAGACTACAGACCACGTTACATGACTGGGGTTGCCAAGCTCTGATATGATTATTGCACTGTCCTAGGTGACCCAGAGGCCAAGTTCGCATAAGATGAGATGTCTTTTCAGGATTAGCTTTGTCCCAAAGGATCCCATTGATCTTTTAAGAAGAGATCCAGTTGCTTTTGAATATCTCTACGTACAGGTAAGTGAAAGCATGGCCATTGTTAGTGCAAAGGAGAATAAAAAGATAGTTGCACTCAGTGTATATATAGATTTATATCTTTACATAGAAAAGAGTTGCTGCAGTAAATCCTGGTTTTTATTTCTGCTGCATGAAGCCAATGAATGCATTTGGGGAATGTGCAAATCTTTATCATCTGCAAAGTCCCCTTCCTTCATAAGTCTCTCCAAATAGTAATGCTTTGATATCTTTCCAAAATATATTTGGCTTTAGAAAACAGTGAAGCTGAAGTAATTGCTAATACTTTTTTCTGGTACTGTAATGTCAGACAGAAATAATGTCTGAAAAGGAACTTCCAGTAAAATGGATGAGAAAACCGATGTACAAGCAATGTGGTTGTCATGGGTATCTCATCGGTTAGGATTCTGCTATCCTGAGTCCAGATACATTGACACCCTCCCAACACTCTTTGTGAAAGAGGATTACTGTTCTCCCCAGGAAGGATGAAGAGAGCTTAGATCAAAATGCTCATGCCTTCTGCTCTTTGGCAGAAGTCCTTGTGTACTTCAGAAGTGCCCATACCCTGGTGAGCATCTGACACCTCTGAGAGCAACAGTCCTGCCTTCAGCATGGTCCTGTTTCTGAGTTCGAGGTTACTCTTCATGCAATGTTAATTTCTGAAAGAAAAAAAAAAAGGGACTATAATTTATTTTTAGTGCTAGATTTTTGAACTTCATGCTCCCTCTACTGGTTCTTTGGCAGAGCTGTAACGATGTGGTTCAGGAAAGATTTGGACCAGAACTGAAGTATGACATTGCCCTTCGGTTGGCCGCGTTACAAATGTATATTGCAACTGTGACCACCAAGCAAACTCAGAAAATCTCCCTCAAATATATAGAGTAAGTTGAGAATACAGTGTGTTCTTTCAAAGTGAAGCATTAGGAGTAACTCGTAGATTCTTTAACGTTGTTTCTTTAATATGTTTACATGTATGCACCAATTTTAGGTTCATTCTTGGTTGCTGAAATTGATTCAGGTGTGTTAAGAGCTGGAAGTATGGACTACACGTTTTGGTCATCTGTTTAGGCACATGAAGTAGCCTATGACTGTAAATAAGATTAAGTCGCTTGTTTTCAATGTTTTAATGGTCAGATCTAAGTTTATATGGTCTGAATCCTAGGGTTTTAATAGAGATTATTATGGTAAGATTCAGGTGATATCTCAGTTCAGAAGATTGTAGGGTCTTAGATTCCACTTGAAAGATATCTTAGATATGAAGCATCCCAGTAGGCACCTGCTTTGTGTTAGACAACCTGTATTTGTAACTACAAAGAAAATTTCCATAATGCAACTATGTGTACATCTGCTTGGATTTAAAAAAACCAAAAAAACGAAAAAACCAAAACCCAAACAACTCAAAACTTTGTTAGTTTTGCTTCGTTTGCTTGCAGAATGCAAATAAGAACTGTTGGACACTTGATCTTGTAGAGTTTATCCACCGTACTGAGGATCATGTTATATTGTATTATATTAATGAATCAGCAGAAGTAATTACTTACAAGAGTCAGTCTTCTATCGAAAGGGGTGCTTCAAGCACAAAAGAAGATTTAGTAAAAGGAGGGAGAGTGGTTGGTTTTGAGAGGAAAAAACCCAAAATACAAGTGATAAAGACAATGGATGACTTCTTTGCATATTCTAAAATATCCCTAGAATATACTGACATTAACATTAAGTGGCTAAGTCTTCTGCAATTTTAATTCTATAATGGTACTTGCCTATGTAATGAAGTGGTGTTTAACAATACAGCATAGAATTTAAACATAAAAACTTTGTTTCTGAAAGGCATGATGGAAGAGATAGAAGGGATAGAAGAAAGATTGCAGATAATTTTTTTAAAGCATCTTTTTCATAAGTAATACATAGTTTGAATATAGAAAATAATGTGTTATTGACAAACTGGGCTTGATCAACTCACCTTCTATTTTCAGGCATTGATTCACTTGGCATCACAGTCACCAGTTTTAGATAAATAATCATCACAGGAATGTGAAATTAAATATATGCCTTTTATTGCAGAAAAGAATGGGGATTAGAGACTTTTCTTCCATCTGCTGTGCTGCAAAGCATGAAAGAAAAGAACATAAAGAAAGCACTTTCACACCTTGTCAAAGCAAATCAAAACCTAGTTCCTCCGGGTAAAAAGGTATTACATTTGCATCTTAATGGAAAATATGTTTTAAAGAACAGAAAGGGTGGTGTGCATGGGAAGCATTTAAAATTAATCCATTGGAAAAACACTTAGCCATTATGTTTTCAGAGAATATAGACAATTTAACTTTCAGTGCTCAGTATAACATAGCCAAGAACAATTAAAAATAATTAATTATATCCCAACTAAACTATCTTCTTATCTTGAGAATGCCAGAAAACTGGTTATTAACGCTTCATGTATGATAAAGATACATATTTTTCAAATAATTTAGTGCTTCCTATTAACGGCAGACTTGTTATGAACGCTATTGTTCTGCCACTGATGCTCAGATCTGAACCACACTATGGGCCTAACATAAATGCTGTTTTTTTCAGGATTATTTTCCATTATACTATAAATGGAGACCTTTTGCTGGCCAAGATCTAACTGTATAGATGATGTTCCTGACAGTAACTGACCCATCTTGCTACTGTAAAATGCTTTTCTTAGCACTAAGGTTTAAATTCAGTTGGAAAAAACATGTAGAAGACAGTATCTCTGAGAAATGCCTTTGTTATATGCATACAGCTGAGGCTGGTTTTAGACACCATAATGAGGTTTCTTTATGCAAGTCATCTAGTCACTCTTTGTAGTCAATGGAGAGAAGTGGGCACTTCTAGGGAGCGATTCATCCCATCCTACATTAGGAACCAAAAATAGGTCAGATGACTTGTGTCCTAGAAATGCCTATTTCTCTGCACAGACTATACGAAGAACCTAAGAGTGACTAGTTGAGGCATAAAATGAGTTGAATCCTGCTTCATGACTCTCTGTTTCTGAACGGAAAAACCCCAAAACACCTTGTGCCTCAGCTAAGGTTCATTAAGATCAGCAGATATCCTGCTTGGAGGTTTCAGGCCACATCATGACTGTGAATGTAGCTCTGGAGCTGCGATGCTCAGGAAGAAAGGCCACCTTTTTGGCTGAAGCACCACACATATCCTGTACTGCTGAAGCTAAAGTTAAATAATGCCAATTGGTTATTTTTCATCCTGGTAGTGTAAATTTGGGGTTATTTTGGAAGCCATCGCTGCTGCAGGCCTTGCAGGTGAGGACAGTGGCACACAGCATCGGTTCTTGATTAGAAGAGAGGTTGCAACAGTCCCTTCCTGCAGTGAGCAGACTTCATTGGTTTTGCTTCATTCTTTTCAATTTGAGCTGTGGAAATGTGTTGTGTGCCCACCTGCTTTTTTAGCAGGTAGGTCTCAAAAACAAAGCATCTGAGCTCATTGTCACCTTCTGTCTCACTTGTAGGTACTAACGCAGGAACTGATTTCTTTCTGGGGTCTTATCTCCTTCCACCTGGAGGGAAGCCTGTCATTCTCAGGATTCTCCTGTTTTTTACAACCCCTGTGTATTTCTTCACCAACTGAACACCTGGTGAAGGGAAGGGGAAAGCATTCCCACTCATTGCTCTGCTCTGGATTCATTGCCTCCTTGGTATCTAGAAAAACCTTAGGACAGGGGCTCTTAAAATGCTGTTCAAGATCAAATAAGAGTTTGAATTGGAAGTCTAGTGGCTGAAATGAGCATAGCAAATGAGATGAGCTTGTTTAATCTTATCTTTTAAAAGTCCAGATATAAGGATTTACCAGGGAGGTACAAGGTTTGGGTCCAGACTGTGTGGGTGAAATGAACTGTTTCTTGTTTCCATTCAATGTCATAAAATATTTCCAAGTTGTTTCCTTTTTAAGTATGTAGTTTAAGCTCAGAGGAGAAAAAGGAGATAAATTATGGCATGTATTGCATGACATGATCATATGTATTGGTGTACTGTATTTGGCTTTCAGATCTATTCCCTACTAAATATAGTGAAAGAGTTTTATTTTTAAAAAATGGGAAATGCAGTAATGAGGTGGAATAATATGCCATATGCCACAAGTACCTAGCAAGATGTTAATACACAGAGCTGACAAAAGCAAATTCTTTGTTCTCTTTCTCTGTATAGGTACATAAATGTTTAAGAACTGGTGGTGATTATGAATGGGAAGCTGGTGTCTCAGTCTTGGAATCCCTCAATGAACAGATGTTTAATTTGACTAGTTTAACATTTTCCCTGCATTGGAGCAGTTATGATGTTCTTGCAGTACTCTGATCTGCCCGTACCCAAGTCCTCAGTGCATTTTAACTGAACAAGCAAGATCTTAAGAATGAAAATGTTTCTCCTCATCTGAAACTCAAGCATCTAATGATTTAGTTTCAGACTCTGAAGAGCTGTTGTCGCAGTCCATTCTCCTTAAGACTACACAAATACATTTTCTTTCTGAATTTGGTAATACGATGATTTCCACCGCTTCCTCTTACCCCTGTTTCTCCTTCCTTAGCTGTCTGCTCTGCAAGCCAAGGTGCATTATCTGAAGTTCCTCAGTGATCTACGATTATATGGAGGGCGTGTTTTCAAGGCAACATTAGTGGTAATATTTATCTTGAAATAGTGTCTCTCTTCTGTTGATTTTTTTATCCAAATATCTTTTTGCAAAAGCTGGACAATATAATTTTCTTTAGAAGTTTAGGTTCTATTCATACACTTAAAAAATAACTGTTAAATTGAACCAAATCACTTTTTTTCTTTTGATCTTGAAAACAACGTTCCTTTTATAATTTGAATTTTTACTGAGGATTTAGAGATAGGTTAGCACCCTGTTGGCAAATAGCACCATCCAATTGACTGTAGAATACTAGTATTATTAGTCTGGAAAATTCTTGATGACAAAGATTTTCTTTTTAACAGAAGCGGGTTCCGTCCGTCCATCTGTCTGTCCATCTTACTATCCATTTAAAAGCTACAGTACAGTCAATATCCAGGAGCAGATTCCTTTATTTTTTGTTTTTAATTATGAATGAAGTATGTTCTTCTATATCATATCTCCTTAAACAAACATAATAATCTTCAATGTAGAAATGCCCTGCAAATGTAGCTCCATGCAAATGAAAGAAGGCAGTGGCAGTTTCTGTCACTATGCAGTACCTATCATGTCTTTCACTTTTGTTTTTTTTCTCTTTCTCCTGAAGCAGGGAGAAAAGCGTTCGGAAGTCACTCTGTTAGTAGGGCCACGGTACGGGATCAGCCATGTGATAAACACCAAAACAAACCTGGTGGCTCTCCTAGCAGACTTCAGCCATGTGAACAGGATTGAGATGTTTACAGAAGACGAAAGCAGTGTTAGAGTTGAGCTGCATGTCTTAGATGTAAAAGTAAGTTTGTTGTTGATTTATATTGACAGAATATCTTTAAATAGTGTTTTTATCTTTATTTGGGTATTTGCTCAAGCTACACTGTTCTGAACATTTTCATGCCAGTAACATTCTGAGGGTGTATTTTGAGGTTTTTTGTGGTCAGAGTGCATGTAGAGTACAGCTTGGGCATTTGAGGGACCTGTGGTGTACCAGACTGGTGCTTTGTGGCACTTGTATTCTGTTCTGATTTTTCTCTTGGCTGACACCAGACAACTTGCTTTGTTGTTGTCTTCCTTAATTTCCACAATGAGAAGAGGTGAGGGTGGAATTTGCCTTCTTTTGAAGCTCCTTGAGCCCCTAGAAGATCTTTCTAGTGTAACAGACAATATTATCACCATTGGAGTCGCATCAGAGCAGCGTCCCCTGTCATCCAGTGTTTTATCTGCAAAGTTCACTGCAAGTAACTGCATAATATATTCATAGGTGCTTTTCATCTGCCTACAGTCATTTAATTTCTCTTGAATCCTACTTAACACTGTGTGGCATCTAGTGGCAATGAGTGGTTTTGTATATTATATGGTCCTGATTCTTCTTGGTGTGTTTTCTATTTGGTTTTGAAGTTAAAGGCTTCATAGACTGTTTAAAGCATTAATCAGGATAATCAGAGATTGAAGGAGGAGTTCTCATTATACTTGAAACTTAAATGTTCTATGAAAATAAATGGAGCCTAACAGTTCTTTTTGCTTACCCAGCTATATTCAAAAAACATACACAAGGAATATTTTACTAAGCTATTGTTTTGAATGCTTTAGATTTATTGACCTGGAACTGTTTCCCCATATTTAAGTTAATGAAAAAAAACATTGCTGTAAATTAATCTAGATGCTCTTTGACAGCAGCTTAAGAGAAATGTACAGTTTGGTGAACACAACATCTCTTTCACCTTACTTAGCAATGATAACATCTTAGGATCTCAGGCAACTTTACCTGCATTACTGTGCTAAACTTGTAGCCCTCTTGTGAGAAAGCTGTTATCACCTTTTTACAGATGGAGGAAGTAATATGGAAATTAAATCCTTCCCATCTACTCATATGTAAAATGCAGCACTGTATGCCATAGTATCATATGTTGTCATCATATTCTGGTGTTTTATATTATCATACTGTTACTGTCTTATTGCAAACCATGTATATCCCCATCTCCCTGCATTTTGACACATGTAATCTTAAACTCGGAGAGACTGGCGTAACATTAAAATTACAAATTTCGGAGGCTCTCAGTGGAATTTGACAAAAAATTTCCTCTGTGTGGGGCACAAGTAGGGGCCGTCACTGTGTCCTGTGGAGGAGATGTGGGCACACACAGGTAGTTACTCTCAACGGTTGTCTTCATCCTGTGGCTTACACTGAGGTAGCAGGTTCGTACATCCAGATCCTGAATGTGTCACTATATGTCATATATGCCAATATTTTCTTAATGAATAAATTAAGAAGTTTGGATTTTTATTTTATTTTTGGTTCTTCTTAGTGTCGTCTCAAGCATGTATCACTTGGCAGAAGCACGCTGTAAAGTTTAGCTGTCACAGGACTGTTCCGCAGATTAACAGTAGTTCACAGCACTGTTTTCAGCAATCTGAGATTTCTGTGGAGATCTTCCATTTCTGTCAATCACTTCAGAAAATTTGAGATCAGCATAGCACTTCAAATGTTGGTTTAGTAGTTACTCGAAAGAACTGAGATTAATTAGCCTGTTGTAGGTTTAATAAATTATAGTTAAGTTTTATAGCTATAGTTGAATGCTGTGAAAGAAGCATGTATTGAACAGAACCTCAAACTGTTGCACAAGATACTTTAAAGAAAAAGAAAAAAGCATACCTTATTCCATGTTGCTGAAAACTGTTCATACAACATTCAGGGCAGCCATGGTATTTTGGCCTAAGATACTGCAGCACAGGCATTTTAAAAATTATCAGACCTATTTTGAGTTCAGTAGTAAGCTATGATCATCAGTTATGTTTTGGCCACAGCCACCATCAGAATCAGTTGTCTTTTACCTAGTAAGGGTTTGAGCAAGTTGGAGAGCCATCCCTGTTGCACGTAATGTTCCTCCTGGAACAAATGATGCCCGCATCTGTCTAGTGGCAGTAGGCTCTGCATGCTAAATTATGATGGATTGTCACAAATTTCCACATTGCTATGAGTCACTACAAGCCATGAGTGACAAGATAGGTTGTCTACAGTGTAATTGCTATCTATGTGTCATGTTAAGGGCTTCATTTTTATTTCCTCTCTAGGAATTGTAGAGGCTAGCCACCTTAAAATAAATTTGAAAAGAGCAGCTTTTGGTGTTAAAAGCTACAGAGACGTGATCAAAAGTTTTAGGCAAAGGCATGTATATGTTGTGGCAAAAGAAAAAGGAATTAAAGAAAGTCTGTTTCGCATGGATGTCTTGGGTTTGATGCTTGCCAGCCTGGCAGGCATAGTTTTTCAAAGCTCTGAAGTCTCTCATTTTTCTGTTAGGTCTGCCTTTTTTTTCTAAATGCTTTGAGTTTGTTTTCTTTGCTGATCTCCCTTCTAAAGATCTTTCTCCATTCTCTTTGTCTCTGTTTATCTGCTTATTTTTTCGTCACTTGTCTTTTCAGTAATGCCAGGCTACAAGCACTGAAATCTTTTAAGCTGTCATTGTAATATTCACTGTCACTGCTGTGTAATGACAACTTTAACCTTGCTACTGTATTTTCTGAACCTGAACTTTCCCTGACTCTGCTTTCCGTGTTTTGCCTCATTTTCTGGGAAGCTGCAGATTCCCATACTATTGCAAGACTCCAGCACCAGGTTCTTGGCCCTTGGCAGTTTCAGAGTAAACAGTGCTTTGGAGAGAACAATATATCTATGCAAGAAAATGATGGAGCAAGAGTCTTAAAATGGTTAGCTTCATTCAGAAAGAGAGCAGTCAGCTGTTAAAATGTCCAGGTGGACTTCTGCCTTACTGCAACTCCAGTCTTTTCTAAATGTTTGATACTGTTTAATACTGGTAGAGAGGAAAATAAGTTCTCGTGTGTATTCGTCAGTGTGATGTTTGTGATGTAATTCCTTTTGCTTCCATGTAGTAGTA
>Ga0181612_175665_pt1 | contig 17072 bp, 7 predicted proteins | sample HoacroProtozoa21_FD_119630 | JGI IMG/M metagenome (GOLD analysis project Ga0181612, IMG submission 119630) | Hoatzin crop microbial communities from Cojedes, Venezuel. Combined Assembly of Gp0051906, Gp0051904, Gp0051908
AGGTGTAATATTCTTGGTGTGAGATCAGTGCTTAACAGTGTGTTTGAAAGTGGGCACGAGCTGGTTCTTCTTGTGCCAGTGCATCTGTTAGAGCTAACAGTGTTGTTTTAATTCCCATACCTTTCCTCTAAACAAGCTGTTTTCTTCAGCACTGTTGATGGTGGTTTAGCCAGTTTAGGAAGCACAGAGGGATTAGGAGTGTTTGCTTTATCTCTAACAACAGTTCACACAAGGCAACCTACAACTTTTTTTTGTTGTTGTTCTTTTTCAGAAACATCAGAATCATGGAGGGGCTCTTGCATTACATAAATCCAGCCCATGCCATTTCACTTCTAAGCGCACTGAATGAGGAGCGTCTAAAGGGACAGCTGTGTGATGTTGTTCTTATAGTAGGAGATCAGAAATTTCGAGCTCATAAGAACGTTCTGGCTGCCAGCAGTGAATACTTCCAGACTCTGTTCACGAATAAGGAGAATGAGTCTCAGTCAGTGTTTCAACTCGACTTTTGTGAGCCAGATGCTTTTGATAATGTGTTAAACTACATTTATTCTTCATCCTTATTCATTGAGAAAGGCAGTCTTGCAGCTGTGCAAGAACTGGGCTACAGTCTTGGAATATCCTTTCTTACAAACATTGTTTCTAAGAGTCCTCAAGCTCCTTTTCCAGCTTGCCCTGTTAAGAAAATACTGTATCAAGATGAAGATGAAAGTAGTTCTCAGAAGAGAAGTGTCATTGTCTGTCAGAACCGAATTGAAGCACAAGTGAAAAGTATAAATCAAACACAACATGATTTAAGCCATACGTCTAAACCTTCACTCTCTGTTGCTGTCAAAACTAGCAGTAGACCACAAGTAACAAAACCAACTGAAACCCTTCACAACTTGTCACTGACTGAGAGAAGATGGCTGAAAGAAAGCCCTATGAGCTACACTAAGGTTCATGAAACTTCTGGAACTGTGGAGGATCAGAGCAGAGGTGGTTTAGTGAAAAGGAACACAGTACTGCCTCAAATGCCTTCAGCAGAGAAAGAAACTGCAAGCGATGAACCAGGAAGCAGTGGTCAGCTTTTAAGAGGAAAGGCTGCAGAGGTGTCGTTAAAAAGACCGCGTCCACCAGTCTTGTCTCTGCGTGGTGCATCAGAATCCACATTTTTGTTGCGAGAGACAGGAAAAGGAAATGGTCAAGGTGAAGACAGGAATTTGCTGTACTACTCAAAGTTAGGGCTGGTAATCCCATCTAGTGGATCTGGTCCAGACAACCAAAGTATTGACAGAAGTGGGCCACTTGTAAAAAGCCTCCTTCGAAGGTCGCTGTCCATGGACAGCCAGGTTCCTATTTACTCTCCTTCTGTTGACCTAAAACCTTCACAGGTATCGTCGTCCTCCTCACCGGGAACTAACGATTCCCAGAAGACATTTAATATTGTATCTCAAAAGTCGTCCTTGAAAGAGTCATCAGAGAAGTTAGTCTTAGATGAAAAACCACAGGTAATACACCCACATCGCCTTAGGTCTTTCAGTGCCTCTCAGTCGACTGATAGGGAGGTTGCTTCCCCTCTCACAGAGGTGCGAATAAAAACTGAACCTAGCAGTCCACTCTCAGATCCTGCTGAAATAATAAGAGTTACAGTGGGTGATGCTTCAGCATCAACAAATAAAGACTTTACTTTTAAAACTGAGGATGACCATAAGGAACCAAGTAGACTTCCAGCAAAAAGGAGATTTCAAGCTGATAGAAGACTACCGTTTAAGAAACTGAAGGCGGATGAGCAGGGTTCTCCTGGGTCAGAAGATAACTTTGAGGAAGGATCAAGCCCTACACACCTTGATGCCGATTTTCCTGATTCTGATGTCAGTAAAGATGAATACAGCGACACGGAAGAAGCAAGACCAAATAAAAAATTCAAATGCAAGCACTGCCTTAAAATTTTCAGATCAACAGCAGGTCTTCATCGACATGTTAACATGTATCATAATCCAGAGAAGCCCTATGCTTGTGACATATGCCACAAGAGATTTCACACAAATTTCAAAGTGTGGACGCACTGCCAGACACAGCATGGAATTGTGAAGAATCCTTCACCAGCTTCCAGTTCGCATGCTGTTTTGGATGAAAAATTCCAAAGAAAACTGATCGATATAGTGAGAGAGAGAGAGATTAAAAAAGCTCTAATTGTTAAACTAAGACGTGGCAAGCAGGGTTTTCAGGGACAGTCTGCTTCACAAGCACAACAAGTCATCAAAAGGAATTTAAGGTCGAGAAGCAAAGGAGCCTATATTTGTACCTACTGTGGGAAAGCTTATCGTTTCCTCTCGCAATTTAAACAGCACATAAAAATGCACCCAGGGGAGAAACCAATTGGAGGAAATAAGGCTCCTAAGCAGAAAGATAATATTCATACTGAAAGTCCAGCAGAAAACAAAGAGGTTTATCAGTGCCATCTCTGCAATGCCAAGCTCTCTTCACTTATTGAACAGGGAAATCACGAGCAACTCTGTAGAAATGCTACTGTCTGTACCTACTGCAGCCTTAGATTTTCTTCTCCAGAGCTGAAGAACGAGCACGAAAACAAGTGTGAATACAAGAAACTTACTTGTCTTGAGTGTATGCGTACCTTTAAATCGTCCTTTAGTATTTGGCGGCATCAAGTTGAAGTTCACAATCAAAACACAATGGCTCCATCAGAGAACTTTTCTTTACCTATCCTGGATCACAATGGAGAAATAACTAGTTCGTCAAGATTGCCGCCTCAGTCAGAATCCAATAAAATGAACAATTTTGTTGCTGCAAAGGAAGACGGTGTATTCAGTGATTCATCAGAACAAATAAACTTTGATTCTGAAGATTCCTCATGCCTGCCTGAAGACTTAAGTGTTTCCAAGCAGTTTAAAATTCAGATCAAGGAGGAGCCTGCAGATGATATAGAGGATGAGGTCACTGAAATGAGCAGAAAACCGAAGAAAGTGGTCTGCAACAGAGATGCTGGTTTGTGGCCCTGTGAAAAGTGTGGGAAGATTTTCACCCTACGCAAGCAGCTGGAGCGTCACCAAGAGCTCTTATGCTCTGTGAAGCCATTTATTTGTCACGTGTGTCACAAGGCCTTCCGAACCAATTTCCGTCTGTGGAGTCACTTCCAGTCTCATATGTCACAGGCTGCAGAGGAGTCCACAAACAAGGAGCCGGAGATATGTCCACCAGCTAATTCCCCATCACCACCACCCTTACCTCCACCCCCACCCCTCCCCAAAATCCAGCCTTTGGAGCCTGATAGTCCGACAGGCTTGTCTGAAAGCTCCACTACTACTGAGAAATTATTTGTACCACAGGAGTCCGATACGCTCTTCTATCATGCTCCACCGCTCTCGGCAATCACATTCAAAAGACAATACATGTGTAAACTCTGTCATAGGACTTTCAAGACAGCGTTTAGCCTTTGGAGCCATGAACAGACACACAATTAGCTTTAGCAGATACCTTAAAAAGCTGGTTCAGTGGAGGCTGTGTTCAGGGTCTCAGATGTATGCCATATAAACTAGAAGTCTATGAGGATCAAAGTAGTGCTGATGACGATGAAAAATTTGGAACTGGTGATGCTGCTTCGATTTGAAAATTAAGGTAAACTAACTTGGTTAGTAGGTAGAAAGAGTAATTTAAAATACTGCGGTCTGGGATCTAATAGTAATAGAATAATTTTTATTTCATTTAACACTGAAATATGATCATATCTGGATTGTATGCATGGATCTTCATCCTGTGATGTTGGTGTGTGCGTGTGTATTATATATAAAGTTATATATTAAATGAAAGAGCAACAACAATTTGGATTCTAACCGTGAGTTGATAATAGTGAAATATTGTAGCCAACTTTTTTTTTTTTTTGTTAAGAAACCAACACACAAGCTCCATATAGTTTCCACGAACTTGCAGTTAGGGAGGAAGTGGATGGAGTGTCTCGCTGTATTGACTTAGGTCTTAGAAACCTTTAGCAATAACAAATAAACCTCAAGTTTGAGTAATCCTGATGTTATTGGATACGAATGTTTGATATTTTAAGGGAACATAGAATTCTTTTGTTGTCATATGGAACTTGTGCAAATTAAAATAGAATCTAAAGTCAGCAATATTAGTACTAAGATTTTATATAAAAGGTAGCAGCAAGCCTGCTTTCAGCCATTTAATTATAAGTTTCTAAGGAAAATTGGGGGAGGGGGTACTTTGCTTTATATAATGTCCCAAAGACTAATTTACTCTGGATACTTCGGTAGCTAAAGTCATTGTATTAACAGCCATCATAATGCAAATGGTACTGTTTATAATATGAACTAAGGTTGAATGGATGTCAGACAAGTTTCATAATATTGTTTCCACTATTTGTACAACTGTTTGTAATTCTTACTACAAAGGAATGTATAACTATTAAATTAAAAAAAAGAGAGCTAATTGAGGGACAGAAGATGAGTTGTGTTCCTACACACAGTAATAAGCTTGGCCATGAGTACAAAGATATGTTTTAACAAAAACTAAAAATGTAAATATTTATATAGACACCTGTATAAATGAAGAATTATGTATCTGAAATTTGTATTAAGCATACATATCCAGCTCAAAGCAGAGGAAAAAACATCACACTACAATCACTGTGTTTTATGAATGCATAGAATATTTCTTTCTGCCGCTTTTGATCATGTGTGATACTGTGTTGCAATTTTCCAATTTGTTGAAAATCGTGGTAATAATGGGCTGCAGATAGTCTGTGTGGTTCCATTATTGTACCTCAAATCACAACTGGAACATTTAGTGTAAGTAGGATCGTAGATATTTATCAGAAGCTAGAGTAAGGGTCCAAAATTATTCTGCGAGTGAAAGAAATGTTTAACCAGAAGGAGGTGGTAAGCTGACAGGGAAAAATTATTCTGCTAGAATTTAAACTTAATGGAATCATGATGGGTTAAAGTGAACATGAATGATGCAAGCGGTGTTTATGATCCTGACCAACTTCGCCCCGTGTGGGTTGGGAGAGGGGGACTGCATTCCACACAAGCTGATCAGAGCCCAGTCTGTGTTCGCTGAAAGCAACAGGAGTTTGGTCACCAGTTGGAGGGGGAGCAGGAGTGAGACTTTAATTCTGTAATGTAACCATTAATTTTTTTTTCAGCATCCCAAACTCATAAATAAAAAGAATTGCAAGCTGACACAAAGATTTAGAGAAATTCAGCACAAGTGTAACTCCTAAGAATCTGAGGATGGCCATCCTCAGCTAGGCACACGCAGGAGTAGATTTTTCTCAGTGAAAGCCCAAGTGTGCCATCATTTTTTTCCAACAGAATTTTTTTGTTTTATTTTAATTATTTTTCCTGTAAGTTAAGTTTAAAAGAATTGGCTCAGGAAAGACCCCTGACTTTTTTTTCAGCTACCAAAAGATTTTCAATGTTAGTTTCAAGCCTCTTCTGTTTCATTTTTTATTAAAATCTAAAATTGTTACTAAATACTTCTAATAACAATCTGTTGTCCTTTTTTGTCCTCTTTCAGGCAAATTGTATCTGAATATGATTACGTTAATTTGTTAGAGTATCAGTTAAACTCTTTTGGTGACCTTACAATCAAAACAAGGTACTTTTTTAATAGTAACAATTCTAGTTACTGACTTCTTTATTCCACCTGATAAGACTGAATTTCTTTCTTACCAGAAACAATTTCAAAATAAAATGGTTATTGAACTTAACCTGGTTTAACAAAATCAGAAAGACATAAAGCTTCGCTAAGTATTCTTTAAATGTATTTAAGAAATCTGTGCATATAAAATATTAATGTGTTTTTGTTCCCAAGTTTTCACCAATGATTTCTCTAACAACAGTCTGAAAGTTTACATGTAGCCTTGCAAAAATCAGTGTGCTTTCTAAGGGAAGATGGCAACTAGTTCAGCTATGTCGTAGTCATCCAGCTTCCAACTGGGATTCTGCTATGTGATATGATGATAAATTCCACACACTAAATCAAAAGCTTGTGCAACATCTTTGAGGAAATCTTGACCTTTTCTCCTAGCATACTATCGATTATAAAAAAATCGATAAAATGTTTTTGGTCTAAGTAGCTTCCTTCTAAGTTTTTCTTTGGTTGGTTTGGTTTGGGCTTTTTTAAATTTTGTTTATAACTTTGAGCATGTTTTGTGGGTTGTTTGTTTTTGTTTTTTTTTTTAAATCAGTTCCTGCTGCTTAGTAAAGGAATTCAGGATCTCTGAAGTTTAAATATGAGATGTTTATATAGCAGTTCTGGTTTTCTATTAGCTTTTATACAGTATCTTAAAAAGCCCTTGATAGAAGTGTTTATTTTGGAGGATACAGAATAAATATGCATCCACTTATATAACTTTTAATATATGTTTTAAAAGTTTAATTATGGAAAAAATGTTAGTTGCTTGTTTATAAATAAAGGTCTTTTGAAGAGTGTCTAGTTTGGCCACAGCCAAAATAAAAGGCAACTTTATTGATACAAAAGCCTGTCTTCATCATATTTTGTTTAATTTTGTAGCTGTGTACTAAGGTGACACAAAGTTGGAGATCTTGTTAAATATAAAAAGTGGTTTGCTTTTTTTCTTAAAATTTGTGATAAGAATGTGCAGATGTTTTAATATATAGATTAGAATCTTTAATTCTTTCTTTTTTTGCTATTTTTATAATGTCAGATAAATCTCAGATAACTACCCTGCTTCAGTGGAAGTACGGTTGAGACGTCTGTTGCATCTAAGAGGAGCAGGGTTGAGCCTTGAAATGTATTTTGTTTGGGGACTTTTTTTCCTTTCCGGCACTGTGTTGGCAAAGCATCTAAGCCTATGGTCAAGTCCATTAAGATCAGTCTTAATTTTTTTTTTAAACATGTGCTTAAGTTCTTTGCTAAATTGGGACCATGATCAACCTTGAAAGTGAGCAATGGCAGAAAAATACATACAGATTTTTATTTTTTTTAACTCCTAGAACCAAAAGTTAAAATGAATTTTCCTCTACATAAAAACTCCATATACAGCTAGGGTATAATTCTATAGTTTTACAAAAACAAAGGACATGAACCAGTAACAAGACTGTCTCTATTTTAATTTTTTTTTTTTTGGTAAGGGGGAGTGAGACGCCCTGTGACAGTTAACTGAGCAGGTAACCTGCTGAAGCAGTGGGTGACACTAGAGTTTGTCTCGTGTGTTTCACCATGGAGATGCAGCCTTATCCGTGAACCAAAACACCGCTGTAAGAGACTTGTTCCTGCATTCCCTATTTAGGCAGGCCTCCTAGTGACATCCAGTAGATCTTCTTGTCTGATGTTGTTTGTTTGTTTTGCCCCAAGTAGGACATGCGGGTTTGGTCTGAAGCTACATGTACTCTGTTTTTGTTCCAAGCTTCCAGTGGTAAAACTAGAAGTTCCTCACATGGGATAAGGACAGACTATGCCTAACTTCTTGGCACTGACGGTGAGGGTGCAGATATCTGGCATGAGCCTGTAATCTGGCATGTGCCTATACTGTTCAATGAAATTGTTTACATTTTCCTACCAGAAGATTTAGATAAAAATCAAAGCAAGCTTAGGGTTTTGGTTTGTTGTTTTTTTTAATATTGCTGTTAATTAATCAGTGTTAAAATCTTTTTGTTGCTGTTGTTGAACACAGCCTGATAGTATTTTTTAATGTGATTGATTCTTGTTTATTTAAAATGACTTGTGAAAAACTGTACTATAACTGTTGTACATAAAGGGACACTATCAAGAGAAAGGTTGTATACGGTAAATGTACTTACCTGTATTAAGAATTAAGAATGCTTGATATTAATAAAATCAAAGAATTTAAAAACCTGAATTGAGTCATAACACTTGAGCTGCTTGGGCATGAAAATGCCTATTAAGGGCATCCTCAGTTGTTGCAAGGATGTCTGAAAAATGTATCTGAATTCTGTGGGTCGAGCTTATTTTTCGTGTTGTTTTTTCTCTCACTATTCCAGAATAAAGGACTCGATCCATTTTTCCTTTTCCGGTTTCTCAGCGATACACATTACCTTTTAAAGACACAAGCTTCGCACTACTGCAGCAGCGTCTTTAATTAAAATATGTACATAAACCCAGAACAAACTAGCTTTTGCAATGTAACATGTGAAATACATATAAAGTACACATTTTAAGGCTTATTCTTGACAGTGTCCCTTTTTAAAAAGCAGGAAAATGGGATCACTTTTAATGCTTGGGTGCAGGGGAATAGTTTCCTACAGTTTCTAGAAACTGGAATTATCCAATATATTTGCTACAGAATTTTCCAATTAGTTGCAAAAAATCACTTGTCATTTTAAAGGATTATAGAGGCAAGACAAAAGAAGCTGGTTTTATAATCCTGTATACCTTATAGTCATTGTATATCAGTTCAATACACAAGTGTTGAATTTTAATTAAGGATGGGTTTTTACTTTTTTTAGGACTGAGACTTAATAGCTTAGGGTAACTTTTTCTTTAATGTAGTGTAAATCCGTTGCTGCTTTGTACAACTTTTTCTACTGTGTGTTTTCTTTACTTAGATCTTGACTAAGAAATGTTGAAGTCCAATAAACTTATACTTTGTTTCTTTTGAGCTGTGTCTTATACTGGAATCTCTTGGCAAAGTGTGATGTTATTGTACATACCATTGTGTATGTGGGATGGAAATTTTGTTTATAAAAGAACAGCTTTTGATCTATTGGATGTAAAGGATAGTTTTTACGTTACTAAAATAATGGCTTTTTGTTTGCTTTAGTAAGTGCCCCACTGACGCTTTTACTGGAAAATACAAGAAAACCAACAGCTCTAGACAATCGCGTAAAAACTTGAGCACAGCTCAAATTCTGCTTCCTATGCAATCACTGATTAAAATGGGACTTTGTGGAAGCAAGGTTACATCAGCTGAGTATCTCTTCATCTAAAACTGGATTGGACCAGATGTTTGAAAATACACTGTTGGGAATGTTTATGGTATTTTGCAGTGCTCTCATCAAAAGCAGTTTTGCTGCATGTATTTGCCTCTTCAAAAACCCTCATGTGGGAATGTAGTGTGCGGACTCCCATGATGCAGAAAATGAGCTCTGTATCTTTTGGGAACAGGGTTTACTAGGCTTCTTTCTCCAAAACAGATGAGATCTATCTTTGAAAACTCTTAGGCCAGTTTTCTCAACTTCTTGGACTCCACATTTGATGTCCTTTGCTATTTTTAATTTGTGCAATTTGGTTGAACCCGCTGACCAATTTCACTCACATTTAATAGAGGAGACAAGGTCTCACGAGTTAATCTTTAACAAGTTTCATAAAAATCACTGACTGGGTAGCAAAGAATGGTCTTGGTGGGATGGATAAGATTTGCAGCGAGAGCATGTGCTGAACAGTTATCTGTGCTTTTTACCCCAGTGCTTGTCACTGTGCGCACATGTACTGTCCTGTCAGAGTAAATAGGGCAGTAAGTCCAGTGAAACATACGGCAGAGCTGAAGTACCAGGTCTGCCAAACGGTCACCATCAAGGGTTGAAGGGTGCTCCAAGCTCAAGATGATTTGGGCCTTTGATGATCCTTAAATCTGTTTGAAAGCAGGGACGAAGGGCTCCTGGCCTGTCCCTCCATGGAGTATCCCTGCACGTCAGAAGTTAGGTGAGCTGTGGAAAAGGCACAGAGAGCTGCTAGCTCGTTCACAGAGTCATAAATCAGCAAAAGTTTGGCCTTTTCTCCTTTCAGCGTAAGGAAGTCCTCCCAGCTCTTTCTGCATCCAGTTGAGCTCTACGTACAGTCCTCTCCCTCTTACTGTTTCAGAGCAGTTTAACGTCTGCTTAAATGCTGCACAGAAGTTGTCTGCTCTAGCAACCATACAACCTACATTTGACATAAAAGTCAAGAAGCAGACCAAAACGAGAAGAAGTTACTCGTAACACCATGAGCATTGTGCCTATTTTCATGGTTATTTTTTGTTCTGATTCCAGCCATCCGCTTCTAAGGCAGTTGCTCTTCAAACAAATCCAGTAACTTTTACTTACTTGCCATTCATAGGATGTTTCCAGTTATCACTTTTTTTTTTAAGATAACACTAACAGGATAATTTTTACTATGAGACCTACATGGATAATATTTCTATTTCCAGTCCTGAAATACTCTGGCAATAGAAATTTTCAAGATGTTGGCTGCAATAAAGCAACATACACAAGTCTTATTTCCCCTTCATTTTACATCTGTTGAAAGAGTACATCACATGCGAAGCCATTTTCTCTTAAGAAAGAATTTGCTTTAAATTGCTTCTGCAGTTTCGATGCAACCCATAACAATTTCTTCATGTCTTGTCAGTCCAGGACCTGGGGTGGATACAGTTCTTTGATGTCATGGAGCCCTGGTTGTAGTCGTTAGCTTAAGCTGATATTTTAGGGCACCGGCTCTCATCCAGCAACATGTATCTCTCTGATGAAATGCATTGCTGTAAAAACAAGGCAGTGATAAAGCAGCATGACCTGCTGGGATTACTAGCATCCAGGGATGCTTCTGGAAGGAACAGACCATGCTGAGATTTGCAGGCTCTGCAGACAGGTGTCTGGAGGACCAAAGGGTGTCGAGCCGGAAGAAGAGGTGGGGGAGAGTAGGAAGACGACAGCAGAAGAATGTCAGATACAGAAGAGAGCACGCAGTGGGCCTGCCAAAAACATGAAAAAAAATCAGCCACTGTTTGAAGGTGTCATTTGTGATGAATACTGCTCTTTGGTGCCCACTTTTTCCTTTCTTCCCTAATGAACAGCTAGGAGTCCCTGGGGTTTGACACCTTCTGACCCCTTTTGGCTGACAAGAAACTGCATCCGTTCCTCTGTGCTATAAAGTCTATGAAAGAATTTCAGGGAAGAAAAACTTCCCAAAAGATTGTTTAATGATATTTTCCCTATTGTACTGCATTGGGGGAAGTTTGGGTCCTCTTGGAACAGGTTTTGAAAACTGCGTGTCCTGAGGACTTCACCAGGTGTGGCCACTATACCTGTGGAGATACAGTCACAGTTTCTCCACCTCACCACCTGCACCTGTGGTTCCTAAAAAGAAGAGGATCTAAAGCCAGAGGAAAATCTATAGAACAGTAAATACAGCTCTATTGACCACTATCCTGCTTACTCCCCCCGCAGCTGGCTAGTCCTTGGCTTCATGCACATCTCTTCCTCTGCTGCATGGAGTCCGGCTGATGTCGGAGCAGGCACAGCTGTGTCTGTTCCTCACCCACCCGGGAAAGGTGCAGGCGTCCTCTCTGCAGGGCAGCGATTAACAAGGCAGCTGCTATTTGCCGCTGCCTCTTCCCCACTCAGCAGTCAACTGAGCAGCCAAAGGCCACAAGAAGGAAACTTCGCTTTGTTAGCCTGCGTTCAGATGACTTGTTTCAGGAGAAGTTTGAGGCGTGTAAATGCATGTAAATGCATTTTTTAAGAGCACAAGGAAAAAAAAACTTGTAAAAATACCAAACTGTCACTCTGAATAAGTCTAGAGGAGAAACACTGATATTAAAAATGAGATTTGCAATTGGGTAGTTTTTTAGAAAATACTAGTACAAGGCTCAGGTGGGGAAGAATCGCACAGAGCCTTCGTTCTATGGGGATGATCCTAGAATCTATGACGTGCCTCTGACATGGTGTACAGGCACTAGGAGGAGCCAGACACAAAAGACTGCACCCTTACACCCACCTGAAGAGCCCCACTCAAAAGCACCACACAGAAGGTGAACCCCTCTCTCTCTGCAGGTGCGTTTGTAATGTATATAAAAACGAGTGAGTGTGTTTAAATATGGCTCAGTTACATGGCAATTGCTGAGTTTGGAGAAAATTCCCTGTTAGGTTAAAGGCACGTTACAATACACTTTTGTCTAAAAGCTGTCTTCTCCACTGGTATTTCCTTCACTAAGCAGCCTGGTTTCTGCCTAACTGACAGCCAAGGGCAGAGAGAGGAGGTGCATCTCCAGACTACTCAATCCCTGGCTCCCTTTTGGGACTGCCAAGGAGGAGGCCGGTCTATCCCGATGGTTTCTGCAGCACAGACAGTTGTCTGAGAAGATGCAAGAGGATTAGTTGTAGCTTAAAACCTATAAGGATAACATGTAGTCAGCACAAGTGAATGTAACCTGTGCCCATGACTGAGGAGTTAAAAGCTTTTTACCCATTGCCTGTGCCATAACACATTGCACCCTCCTGCAAGTAGCTGGCAGGGTTTGCACAACCGTATTCTGAGTACGCCTGTACCCCTGCGCTCTGGACTCAAGGTGTTTTAGCCTTAGTGCAGTACCTGTGGGGTGTGCTCTGCGATGACACCCAACACAACACTGGTACATGCCCCTGGATTTGGTTAGCCTGCTAGCTGAGTTGGAGCACTTGCACTGTTCTTCTAGAGGAAGGTGTGGGTTCTGAGATTTTTCACAAGCCTTTATTTTATTTCGTGGTCTTGCTATTAATTTCCTACAACATTGTTTGAAATGCCTTTGCTCTTAGTCTAAAACTCAAAGATCTCTTTTAATACTTCCCAGGTCTTTTCTTTTTTTCTGATGCCCAGCATTCCCTGAGCCAGTTGGTCTTAATGTCCTCAGGCATGTGTCTGAGGGGCATATGAGTGTTTGTATGGGACACGGGAGAAGCACTCGTCCCTGGGAAGTCAGCATCTCCTGGGCTGGGGGGCCCAAGATTCAGAAGGAGAGGCAAGAATCTCTCCAGTGGTTTCTTGTCAGGAGATTGTTCAGCTCTATCTTGGACACGGGAAGCCTTAAGCATTTGGGCACAATGTTAACTCTGAGCCTAAATTAACCCATAGGCAAGCAACTTGATGTAGCGGGGATCACTCCTCGTGTCTGGAGTGCTGTCGTTGAGGAAGGCAGCACAGCAACCCCTCCATCCCAGCACCATCACCTCGGGTGATGCTTGCGCTCTCTGGTGGAGAGAGTGTAACTGGCTCCAGGAGAAAATAAAAGAAGCTTGTCTATCATGTTTTCGTTTCTAAAAACTCACAGTGTTTTGCTGAAGTCTAGTACATATATTTTTGAAGATCCATCATCCTATAAAAAAATGATACTCTCTAAAAATATTTTTCCTTCTTCCATGGCAGTGCCAGTTATAAGTAGTAAAAGAAACTATTAGCAATTCCAGAAAAAATGTCTGTTGTTATCCTTTATTATTTTTCAAAGCTGTGACCACTTAGGAATAGATTGTTTACCAGATATTGGAGAGTTGGAAAAGTGTGATCTTACAGAGAAAAGCAAAATAGTTATTACGACAAAATGGTAAGAGACTTATAAAATTAATGGGTGAAGTACTGATGTATTATGATGAATGCAAACACCATGGTGCTATTATTTGTGTGCTTTCTCATGTTTTTTTTTCCTTGATAGGCTATATTTTTGATGCATGAATGGCTTCAGAAGAAAGTACAAGTATCCAAGGTGTACGAAGTTGCGTCCGTGGTTGCTCTAATGGAATTGAAACATGGCTTTGCAGTTTTGCGTTATATCTGAACACATAATTTGAAATTATGTTTGGTCAAAATAAAACATTATGACCCATTTGTTTTGAAACTTGGCCAATGTGTCAGCATTTATATTTATGGGGCATGGTTGTTTTTTCAAGATTTTTTTAAAGACCATTCCTGTATATTAAGAACATGTATAATAACAAAGCTAAAAGAGCAATTTTCTAATCTAATAAAAAACTGAGCTCCAGGCAGTATACCTTCTTAAGCACTTAAGAGCTGTAGGCATTTGGGCAAAGAGGAACTAAGTGACCTAAATGAGTTGAAGTATTTCTACTATGAGGTTATGGTTGACGTGCTACGTTTTTTTTTGTAATAGAGATTGGTGCTTGGATAGATCAGATATCTCCTGGTTTTACAAAAGAAACAAAAAAAAAAAAGAGTAATTAGTCAAAGTGAAGGTCTAATGATGTCATCATGTCAGAGACTTTTTTTATGGAGCAAGACCCCGTTAAGAAGAGGATGTTCTCTGGAAGACATGAGGTGGGGGGCGTTATTGCAGAGCCAGCCCGGTGCTAGCCTCCTTGCGCCGACGCTGGGTCCTAGTTATGAGAGCTTGCTTAGCAGCAGCTCCTTGGCAGCCAGACTGCTGACCCTCTTCCAACAAGGCTTCTCTGGGCATCCCACCCGACCCTTGTTCCAGCCCTTTGTACACCCATCACTCTCAAGACAGCTGTCGCAAAGCAGGGGACAGCGTATCTGGTGTGTCGAGTCATGGGAGACAAGATGGGTCACACGTGCTGAATCTCACCTAGGAAGGGGCTACATAAAACAGACTGGAGGGTACACATAACCGCAGGACTGAAGGGAGGAGCTCATCTCCTTGCCCACAACACCTGAGCAGACTTGCCACAGCCAGCAGGTAGAAGGACGTGCCTGTTACCTGCCTCTGGCACAGCAGGTAAAAGGGTGGGAGAGAGGCTGAAATGCTGCATGTGAAAGGGGAAATGGTCCCCTCTTCCATGGGAAGCAACATGCCGAAGGGTCATGTTTCAGGTGTGAAGATTAACAGGTCTACTTCTGCCAGCAGAGCTGTCAGTGAAGAGTGTGCGGTGGTATCACCTCAGGCTGACTGTTACACTTGCAAAATCTCATCGTGAAAACATGGTTATAGCCAACTCACAGGTAAAGATGGCATCGCACAGAGTCCTGGGATGCTGGAAAATGCTCTGCTGGCCAAAGTGCAGTTTTTCCAAACTAAGAATCTCTTACATTATTACACTGTCCTGACAAAGCACTTGCTTCACACTTCATGTTAGGCAGCATGTACGGCCTCTGACGAACCTTCTCTTTCTTCATGTGTGGAAAAAACACTCCAGAGCTCAGAGGCAGAGAATTAGTAGGAAAGGTTTGGATTGATTTTATCTCTGTGCATTGTAATTGCATAAGTGATCATTTAATTACAGTGATTGAACCTACCGCCTTTTTTTTTTTTTTGTCACTGTTCTGCTTACAGTTTTAAAAATGAAACTGATTAAATAACTATGACCTCATCCTGCTCCCTTGGCTTATGTCTATACCATGGGACTTGGGGTAGTATCAGATCTAGCACTTTCTAGATCTGAGCTCAATCCCTGCTATGTCCCACCCTACGGCAGGACAGAGCCCCAGCATACACCGTTCCCACAATTGCCAGTGCCAAGTCCAAGCCACCGTTCCCCCCACCTGCAACAAATATGGAAATCTCAAACTAATAGTCAAGGTCCTAAAATTCCGCCCACATTCTGTCTGCGGGGTGAGAAAGAGCATCTCTGAACAGATGTCTGACGCACCTGGAAGCACTAGTTAACGGGTAAGATACTTCCTTGTCGTTCATAGGGTAGCTCACCAGCAAAACATTCTAGCAGAGGCTGCACTGGTGTAAGCTACAGGGCTGCAGTTTTCTTCTTGCCTTTCCAACACAGGGAATGAAACGGTTAACAACATTCATGCTTCAGAGGACCAAAACAGGACATGTGAGGTAACCAGGATGAATGATGCATTTATAATTCTCTTGTTCCAGAACCCTTCTAAGATCGACTCTGTATCAATATCTCACTCACTTTAGATTTTTTAAACTTGCTTTGCAACCATCTCTAACAGAGATGTATACCTGCTAATTGAAAGAAAAGCTGGGATTTGGGAAATACAGAAGTTACTTAATAGAAATACAGCACATGGCCGAACCTAGAAGCAAGTCAGAATCACAGTTCCCAGCTTCAAAGCACATGGAATTATGAAAAACTAATTACTTTATTAATCGCATCCCCAGAGCTATGTTTTGATGAGTAAGATCCTGCATGTTCAGAGAGGGCTATTCCAAATTCACAGGTGCACAAAAAAGGAAAATCATTAAATATTAGCTGCCACGTACGTTTGCTATACTTCAAAAGTAAAAATGTAAAATATTTCTAGTAACAAGACAGCTGATAAAGTTCTGTAGAGCAAAACTGTTCTTAATATCTCAATGTAATCCTTTACTCTTTCTTGTCAGTTCACGTTGACTAATTAGACTCACAAAATTCCTGCCAGTTAAAGAAAAATGTCTACCTGGCGCAGGGGAACTGAAACGTGGGGCAGGATAAGGGCAGGTTTGTCTGCAGTGCAGCGCTGTATTAGAAACCCCTGTGCTATCTGCAGATAGTCTGGCACAGCACCGTGTGATACTGAGCAAAGATTCTGTTCTGGATCTGAAAATAAGTGTGCCTGGCTAATAAATCCAGTCCCTCACCAGAGCCGATCAACCTGTGTACGGCGCTGTGCTAACGCAGCGCTGTGGCTCTGGTTGTGGATCTCTGGAGATCTCAGCAGCTTGCTCCTTGGTACCACGTAGGTGCTCTCTAAACCACCTGCTGGGACTCAGGCAGGCAGAAGACAACTGGTCAGCGAACGGAGCGCGGGATTTCCCGGTGTCCCAGGCAAGTACTTTGACCTCTGAGTAGTCCATGCTTCGTACGCCCATAACAGTAAATGAACTACAGCTGATAAAACCATGATCTGGCCCTGTCCAGTTTGCAGCTTACTGGTGCAAATGTGGGCAATGTATTTACAACACAATTATCAAATCGCTTCTCAGGTAACAACCTGCTCCTCCTCCCAGAGGCCAAGCCTCAATATTAGTAAATACTGTATTAAATGTTGTTGTAACAGCTCTTCAGGAATCCCAGACCCCAGAGACGAAGGTGAAAGTCCAGAGCGAAGAAGACCTACCCTTGGTGGAAGAGGATCAGGTCAGGGAATACTTAAGCGATCTGGACATATGTAAGTCCATGGGCCCTGATAGGATGCACCCACAAGTGAGGAAGCTGACAACTGTCATTGCAAGGCCACTCTTGATTATCTTTGAATGATCAAGGTGGTTGGGAGAAGGGCCTGAGAACTGGAAAAAAGCAAACGCCAGTCCTAACTTCAAAAAGGGCAGGACGGAGGACCCTGGGACCTACAGCACAGTCAGCCTCACCTCAGTCCCTGGGAAGGTTACAGAGCAGCTGTTCCTGGACACCATTTCCAGGCACATGGAGAACAAGAAAGTCATCAGGAGTAGTCAGCATGGATTCACCAAGGGGAAGTCATGCTTGACC
>Ga0181612_151032_pt1 | contig 17069 bp, 10 predicted proteins | sample HoacroProtozoa21_FD_119630 | JGI IMG/M metagenome (GOLD analysis project Ga0181612, IMG submission 119630) | Hoatzin crop microbial communities from Cojedes, Venezuel. Combined Assembly of Gp0051906, Gp0051904, Gp0051908
GTGTCCTTAAAGTTCTGCCAGCTCTGTTCTGCTCCCCTGTCCGCGAGGGCCATTTGCCAGTGGGACCTATTGACTCACTCCTTGAAGAGCTGGAAGTTGGCTTTCCTAAAATTCAGGGTCCTGACCTTGTTCTTTGCCTGACCCGTATCCCTCACGACTGCAGACTCCACCAGTGCATGGTCACTGCAGCCCAGGCTGCCTCCGATCGTGACATCACCGATGAGCTCACCTGCATTGGTGATCAACAGGTCCAGTACCGCACCCCCTTGGGTAGGGCTGTCCATTACCCGGCACAAGGAGTTCTCCTCTGTGCTCTCCAGGAGTCTCCTGGATTGCCCGCAGCTTGCCGTGCTGCTTTTCCCGCAGACATCGGGGTGGCTGATATCACATGGCAGGATGAGAGCCAGCGAGCGCGAAGCCTCCTGGAGCAGGAGGAAGAAACCTTTCTCAAAACAATTTAACTTTTCCTTTCTGCATAGCGAATTCCTTGTGGATTGCTTTCTCAGCTTCTTCCTTTTTGCTCTGATAGATCAGCAGGGCTGGTAAAGCAACGTTCTTCATGAGCAAGTATTTCCTTACGCCTCCATCAGAGACATTGGTATACATCTATGTGAGCAACATTTATGTAGCACAAAGGATTCTGCTTCAAGGACCAAATTCTTGTGGAACTACCCTTTAATGTCACTTTTCTTCTTGTGAGAAGGGCACAAAGCACTTCACATGAGGCACTACCTTCTGTATAGAAAAGGTATAACACAACAAGAACAACTGCTACCTTAAAACCAACATTGAGATCAATGTTCACCTTCTGAGGGGTTTTTCTTGTTACTTCTAGCAAGCTCCGTTTTTTTTAAGACAGAGAAGGGAAGGATAGCCTGCAGTTGGAAATGCTGCATACTCAAAACAACTTACAATGTGTAGAAACATAAACCATTTGGCAACGTGTGTTTAGATGGGATCACTTTAAAGAGGGTTATTTGTGCCTCCCGGTCTGTGCCAGGCAGGTCTCCGCTGCAATCTCCTGCTATGAGCGGAGCTGACTTCAAAGACGGGTCGCATTGCTCAGGACCTTTGTGAGCTTGGTCTCTGGGGTGGCAACGCACTGCTTAACCACCGCTACTGTGAAATTCTCGTCCAGTCAGAATTTCCCTTGCTGGAACTTGTGACCGTTCCCTCTTGTCGCTTCATTGTGCACCTCTGAGAGTTCTGCCTGGATTGTACCAGCACTGGAATCGTGCTCGTGGTGTCGCCCAGCCACTTTCCCCGAGATGAGCTGTGCTTTTGGTAGGATGCACTGTTGTAGATGCTGAATCTATGAGCTGCTTCATGTTCTGAAAACTCTGCAAATCTAAGCCTCCTATTATTGATATCTCATATACTACTTGCCGTCATTATGCTCCCTTTGCCCTGTTCACCTGACATTTTTACGTGCCGTGTTTGTTTACAAATCAAATTTTGCGACATCCTTGATTTTATAAATGGAAGGATTTTGGAACAAGCAGAGGAATTTTGTTCTGTTCATTGAATTTAGCCAGTATTTGTTCCTCTGACAGTCTCTCTCACTTCAACGTCATCCAGAGAACCATCCCAATGCATATTCCCACAGCGCTGGGGACTGCCCCTGAATTAGGGATAACTAATTTTGAGGGTGAGAATGTCACCTTGCCAACAGGAATGCTCCATCTCTCTCTAAGAAACCTGGGCGGTTATTACACGGAGACAAAGTGCTCTTACCCGCTGTAATATTTGACTTGGGAATATTCCGCACGTGCTGCTTACAAGGCGCGATCAGAAGTAACAGGGCAGAGACCCTCAGTTACAGCATGCTGAAGCAGGATGCCTCTTCGCCTCTAACCACAGTGACACTTAACCTTCACCATCTCTCTTTTTATTCTTCCCGTAAGTCAAAGCTAAGGTTTCAATTCTGAGTTAGATCTTTTTGGCTTTTTCCGGACTGGCTGTTCTGAGCTGTTCCAGCTGACCACAGCCTGAACACTGCTCACAGAACTTCTGCGGGCAGACGTGGTGCAGTTTGATGGAGTAAAGTCTCATTCCACAGCGGGGGATTCTAGGATGAAAGGTAGCGTTAGCTGAATCTGCTCTTGCTTTCTAGAATATCCCTACAACCTGATTGTATTTGTTTGGTGAGGTTTGTGACTGGCGAGCAGTCTCTGGTGTCGCTGGAGAGACACGTAAGGAAGAACGGGGTTCTTTAGTATGCCATTCAGAGGTCTGTTTGATCCGTGGGATACAGTGGTGGGAAGCTTTCTCAAAACAAAGCATCAGTTTTACACGACAGAACAGCAGCAGAAGGCACAGTCCTTTGTCCCAAATTATCTCCCTGTTTGAACATGTGGTGATAGCTACAGCCTGGATGTTGTAGAAGGACTTCTGTAAAACCTGGCAGAGGGGAGGGAGCTACCAGACGTTGCCCTCAGCCCTCACTGAGCAGAGAAATTCGGAATATCCTACGAAGAGTAGGGCTGACAGGAAACAGAAAAACGAGGCTTACCTGGGTCACTGTGTGCGTGACTTCCGCGGACTCTGGTAACCCCAGGCTCACTACACCAGTAGTTCCTTCTATAAATTAACATAGAGTAAAATATGGCCACACCGGAGTGCTGAAAAGCTCTGTTCTAACAGATCACTAAATATTAATAATGAAATAGATAATAAAGTTTCTGTTTAATTTGTATCTACAGTCAAACAGGTGTTAGTCCCAAGCGATACTTTGCTTCATTGCACCTTCCCTCAGTACAGCTCAGAAATGCTAGGTAAAGGACTCTGTCGGCGCGTAACCCTGCAAATACTGGAGCTACTCTCGTGTAGAGTATTTGGAGAGACGTCACTGAATGCGGGTGGTGGATTGCCAAGCTGGGCAGCCTAAACACTAGATTAAACCATGAAAAGCCACAAATCTTTCTAAGATTGTGACAGCACTGTGAGGCTTCTAAGCCTAAAGTGAAAGAAGCCCAATTTTAAAAACATGATCAGAAATCAGAAGATGTCTACACTAATTTACTCTAGCAATGACAGAAACGTTCAGCAGAATACATCATCAGCAAAAGACTGAGCTTAGCCTTCTCCAACTCCACGTTTCAGTTCCATTAGCAATGACAATATTTCCTCTTAAGTCCCAGGTTTCTCTGCCCGTGGCATCGCCTTAAGAGCTGCAAAGCGAGGAAAGCTGCAGTTCTACCTCACAGCAAGCTAAGCTCTGATAACACCTAACCCCAGCTGCTTGCAGAAATAGGAAAATAAGCAATAAACGGGACATTTGGCACCAACTCCGAGACGCAGGCTGTATAACCGCTATGCTGCCTGGTACTCTACTGGTCTTGCTACACCTCTTCTCATTCTTGCTTTATGCAAATAATTGCAATCCAGCAAACAACTTGGAGCCGCGTCAAAGAGCAAAGGGTAGTGGCATCCTTCCAGTGGCACTTTTCTCTCCTTGTTTTGCCTCCTTGTTTTGCAAGCTGAAGACAACATTTTTAATACTGAGTATGCCGCTGAAACTGTCACTACGACTTCTTTAAAAACGCTCTAACACAGACAACAACAACAACTGGTTTCATATTCCTGGACACACTGGATTTAATTAGGCTTTTTTTTTTTCAGATCAGATCCCCCTCGCTTGCCCCCACAGCAACCATTGTACTCACACTCCCAGGAACTGAAATAAACAAATATGGTGTGGAAAAAACGTAACCACAAAAATTTGAAAAAGTGTTTTGAATTTCTATCACTATGATATCTAAAAAAATACAGTAAAAGTATATGTAGTTTTGTTCTGAATCAAAATTGCTAGCTGCTAATGGTGACACTTCAACACTTACGTCAAAAGGAATTTCCTGTTTGTTCTGAAAGTAATTAAGAGGTGGTGTATCAGGAAAAAAACAAGGCAGAACTAGTTGCTTTTACTCAGTAAGAAGAGTTGGGAGGAAGGAAAACAATGGTCCAGAAGAACATTGCAAGGGCACTGCAGGAGTTAGTTATCTCGGAATTAAAAACCCCCTAATACACACACCACCATCCATCCTGGGAGGCTTTGGTTTTGTTTAGAATAATCAGCTAGTTCCTGTGACTTTCTAGCAGACAAAAAGCAAATATAGGTACTTTCCTCAACTGAACCTGTTGTGCCGTTAACCTTTCAGACTATTTCACATAATCACGTAATGGGACAGTACTTACTTTTATGAACAGTAATTGTGGAGCTTTGAACCAAAGTTAACTTTCAGAGGTTACTACTACAAATATTATGTAATGCCTTGATGCTTTAGAGTTCCATATATCCCAAATTAAAAAAAAACAACAACAAATCACTTTTGCAAACATGTCCAGAAAATGCTAAACACACACTCTTGCTTTTTTGAGTCTTCTTCAGCATCCAGACGAGATGATGTGTCTTTGGCTTACAGACGCTAAGAATGATGCCATTGCACATTACTTATATTGTGTACATTGTTCAGATTTCAAGGAGTTGCTATGGGTCACCCACAGTAAGAAATAAATGGACAAAACGCAGAATGACAGTGTTTTAAGTTTTAATCCAACAAATGAAGAGGGTCTTAACACTGTAAAATACCTTTATATTGCTAATGCTGTAGAATTGTACCTTAAAAACAGTTATTGTCTACACGTGTAAAAATAGCAAGTTTTATGAGACAAGAAACCACGGTATAGAAACCATTTAAAATTAAGCAGAAACCTCTTAAAACAATTGAGGCATTAATCTACATGTTTCTCCAAACTTATTAAATAAAACACAGTTAATTCTGACTCTAAACACCCCCCACCTTCCCCAATCCCCACCCTAATTAAACTGATTAGAAAAAAATAGTAGTCTCTCAGTTACTACAGTTTGCATTCTTTCAGAATCATTTGGATTCTCCTTGTTCTTCAAGTACAGTAGAACAACTCTTCACAATACAGTACTAATCCTACAGTAATTAATTGCCCAATGCTATATAATTTTGGAACAAAGTATTTAAGGTTAACTTTGAAGGCTAGAAGAGGCTCAAGGAAGTCTGCAAGAGGGCAGTCAAATTTTGAACACAAATTACTTACACAATCATTAGTGTACTGTAGTTACAGCATAAAACTTGCAACATGGCTGACGGGTGCTTTTAACAAAAGCTCCAAATGCAAGAAAGGGAAGAAAAGCAGATTACAAAATAAATAATCTAAAGTTCTTCATGGTAGAAACGTTCATCATGAAGCTGCCTACCATAATCCGTTGCTTCACTGTTAAGGAACAAATCCTGGTTCTTAAGAATTTCTGCTTCAGAAAGCTTTTTATCATCATTCACATCCATTTCGTCAATAAGGTGAAGAGCCTTTAAAAAGAAATGGAACACCATGTGCACAGTTAATAGATATGAGCATTCACAAATAACGCTTTTGGAGAGGCTTTGTCGAAGCCCTGCCACAACACCATTATTTGTAACAAGCCACACAAGACTCTACATTCAGAACAGAGCCTTGCTTTTCTCAGTTTGTTTCCTTTTGCCTCTTTTATTTGGTGGCAAGACCATAATATCAAATCTCTATCCCCACTACCAATTATAAAGTAGCAAATCAATGTCAAACCCACAGCTTTACTTGAAGGTGGCAGACGGTATTAAAACAGCAAAGATTAATCGTAGTGCTGGAAGCACCCGTGGTCCTTGAAATGCATGGGCGGGTGCAGCACAGACCTTCCGCAGGTGATCACAGCAAAGGGAAGCTCAGCAGCCCAGTTAGAGATCGTGTGCTTTCAGAGAGCCCCTCTGGGTGCTGGGCCGCTGAATGACGGCTGCAAGAGCCGGTCCTTGACATGTGGGACCTCAGCGAGGATCTCGGCCAATACAGCGTGCAAGCTGAGCAGCCTCTCTCAGAAGTGGACACCCGTTAGCTCAGTCACGTATTTACTCACTGTCCAACAAGATAAGCATCGTTTACAGCGCTTGGGTTCAGCTGCAGGTGCGCTCGCTTTCAACTCCGGGGGTGTCTACTGTGCTAAGCCAGTTTTTATTTCCCAAACCTGTGGAGACTCGCTTTTCCATCACAAAAAAAAAAATAAAGGCAGGGAGAGACTTGCAGCTGGATATTCTGTCCCTATTTATGACTTGCAAAAAACGCTCCATCTCTATAATTCCTGATTAAAACGTAACTGGACAGTATTTAATGTTCACCGTGAAAAAGGGCTTTCTACCTTCAGCAGTGGACAAGACAAGCCACCTATGCATAGGAACTTTAACGCTGGGTAGCAATTCATGTTTTCCCTCATTTGCTGAAAGCAAAAGCTTGCTTTTCTGAAAAAAACTTCTAAATACTAAACCATGACGATGTCAAACGAAACTGCAAGTTAAAACAATTCTCTGATTTTTGCTTGTTTATATAGTACAAAAGGAGGGAAGTTCAGCAGTAAAACAAAAAACCAATCACAGAATATTTTATTTGTAGCTTATTCACAAGTATTACATAGCTCACAGATAACAAGCCAGTACAGCGGCTCTGCTGCACCTATTATTTCTGAGAATAGAGGAGTCCCGGTATTATATGGTTTGTGCTTTTATCTGCTAAACATCTACGAATACAATGATTTAGAGCATCCTTCTGTTCCTACTTTTTCTGATTTGTTTGGCTTCATATAACTGCTTAGTGACTTTTTTTTTAAATTAAGTATTACTTACATTTAAGCTGACTACATCACCAAAAAGGACTGAAGAAAATAACAGGGACGAACGTCAGCCAAGCAGATTTTAAAAGCACTCTGCATGGCAAAAGCTAAAGGATAACTAACACACACATCTTGGTAAACACAGACCAATTCCTGCAAATGGAAGGTATAGGAATTTTTCTATTTTTATGTTATTTAGCTACAAGGTTATTCAAGTCATTTTGAAATGCTGAAATGAAACTGGAATATTCAGCTTTCAAATAGCTGTTTATGACTTAAGTCAATGCTACCTTCTCTTCAGCATAGGTGACTTCGCTAAGCCCTTACATTAACTGAAGAAAAACCACAGCACATCAGAGAAACAAATTTAAAAAATGATTTCTTGCAGAACCAAGCTATTACTACAGCATGGCCTTGCTGTAAGCTAAAAATTGAATGAACAGCAAAGACCCGCTAAAAGAAAACTCCACCCAACCAAGCAAACCAACGCAGGTATGAATAGACTCAACACAGCACAGAATTCAGGTCAGAACAGGTTATTTCTGTGAAATAAGAACCAACCACCCTCAAGTATCAGATGTTAAAAAAAGTCTGTGCAACAGCTTACAGACCCACATTTACAAAAATACCGCTAGAGCAATCTAACAGCTTAGCCGTTAGGTAACAGGGTTAGATACGTGAGCATCCAGTGCTGCGTGCTAGCCACGTTGCTTTTTCTGTCACCCACAGCGCTGAAAAAGCAAGAGGAGGGACCTCTGTAAGGAGAGGGGCCAACGCAGCAGGCGGGCTACGCTCCGACACAAAGCGTCTCCCGTCCTTCCCAGGAATTGTGGAGGCACGAGAAGACCTGTTGCTCCTGCCCTTCTGAACACCAAAATCCTCCAGTGTGAAGGAGAGAGACTTGGACAAATTCAAGTTAAAAAGTTACTAGCGGAAAGGCAGAAACCCTCTCTACTGCAGCCGGTGACTGAACAGCCTGCTTACTGAAATGGGTTGTTCTGGAACCCTCGGTGCTTCTACTACCTGCTACAAAAAAATCAAGACAGCTACAAAGAGAACGCACTTAAACCTATTACGGTGTTCCACCCCTGATTAAACCATTTTAATTATCATCATCAAAGTCAGTATTACAGCATCTTGAAACAGAGAAGACTTCCATTTTCTTGTACTTACGAAAAGACGAGATTTTAGTTCTGCAAATTATGATAATTTATCCAGTTAGAAGAACCATGATCAACTGTTGCTTTCAAAATTATGCTGTCAGTATGTAACTGTTTCTTTTAGTAGTATATCTCATTAGATTTACCTCCAATAACTAGAAAATAACTGATTAAAATACTGTACCATAAGTCAAACTAGGTAAGCTATTTAAACATGTAGAAAAGCACTTTGTTAATTTACAGACGTTCAATAAAATTAATAGGAACTCCAAATTTGCCTCATGCAGTTAAAGGACCTGCATTCCTTGTCAAACTGAAAAAAGGTTAAAAATGTATGCAAAGATTTATGAAGAATTCTTTTTCAAGTACTAAGACATGATAAATCTGAATGCATCTATCATTCTGTTGTGATACCTTCAAAATTCTGTGGCATTAATTAAAATCTACACAGCAGTCAACACACATACCTCCTCTTGTGCAATACCCTGGTTGTTAGGTACTATCCAAGACAACAGCTCTTGAGGGTTGAGTCTTCCGTCATTATCCTTGTCATAGTCATTCACAAACCGATCCTTCTCAACAAGTATCCATTCTGGATCCTCCCGTGCAGCTAGTAAGACACATTCGTCAAGTTTAAAGCCACTCTTTACCTTAAAGCCCATGTTTTCACTTCTCTCCTACGCAAATTAACTTTATCTCATAAAATGTAACATTAAACCGATTTCGCTAAACAAAGGCAAGCCTCACAGACCAGTCCCAACAGATGCCAAGTAGACAGTTTGCTACTTACTGGGATAGCTGACTTATCAGTAGGAAAAAGTTAAAGCAGATGACAGAGGTATTTTCCATTTGCAGTATTTACCTTGGCTAAGATTACTCTCTCCCATTAACGTATAGCAATTGTGTTGCAGATACCATGTTGAGCGTATCACACGACAGCCATATGAGCACTACTACAGGCCTCAGACACTAGTCATCCCAGCACTTCACGGACGGAGAAAAGTAGGGAAAAGCTTGAAATCCACAAGAGTCCCAAAAAGTATGTTGATGACTAGTGTTCAGCAGTATATGGGATTATGAAACTTCTCAGGCCATATGAAGTTTTTAGTAATGTTCTACTGTCTGCTCCCCTGCTTCATCATCAAGTGAGGTCAGTCTGTGGCAGCTAACACAGCAGGTAAAAGTCTTAATTAGCACAGGCTCAACAGACTCAGACTAATACTGCAGGCTTTCAAATCACTAATTTTTTTTGTTTTCTAAAATACCTGGAATATATCCAAAGCAATTGCATTTACTGTTTTCATTTCTTTGGTTATTTGTATGCTTGGTCTATACTTACCCTATCCACTGGTATTGCATCCTGCAACCTAGCCAGCAATCTTAAACTTGTCTCTAACTCTTCACGAAATTTAGAAGCAATTCATCAAACTGATAAACATTGCAGACAACCATGAACAGATATTAAAACTTCCCAAACCTTATGAAAGTCAAAACTAGTTAGCATCACAAGCAGATAAATAACAGTTAAAAAACAATTAGGTTTCTATTATAAAAGAAGAAAAAGAGTGAAGTCTCTCTCCCTCCTTTCTAACATCCAGTTTGCAAGTCAATTATCCCTTAATGTCACAATTTACCATACACTGTCACCCAAAACCACGAGACAATTACGAAGCCAGAAACACCACATAGTTTGTCAGTCATTTCAGAGCGCGCTGCAGGAACATTGTCTGCAGAAGAGATGGCCATTTGGAGAAAAGCTGAATTAGTTTCTACAATTATAGCCAAATCTGAATTCTTGCTAAAAAGTTTTAATGAGAAAGCTGTTATCTTCTCTATTACCATAAGGACCCTAGCAACAATTTCACTCCCTTCCAACAACTTTGGGTACACTGGATTGGAAAAGCCTTTTTCAAGTCAGAGCCGGAAAAAGATGAAGAACCCTGCAGCTGCCTTAAAGGTCTATGGGGTTTACTGGCTCTGGCAAACAAAGCTGGTTATAAAAGGTGAAATTCCAGGTGGTTGATTGGAGCAAAGAATAACTGACTTCCCCTACTGCTCCATATCCTCACATGGCTGTAACATCTTCCCTAGCTAGGATGCTGGTCCACACAGGAATGAGCACTCCTGAGGACGAAGCAGGCTTTCCACATGCCTCAAGCTACTGATCTTTTTGGAACTGGAGGAGTTATTTGCCCTATATTTATTTTTATTTTTATTTGTTAGCAACATAGCTAAAGTATTGAGAAAGACCAGATAAGCATCCTTTTTCTTGTCAAAGAAGGAACAGATCAAGTTTAAGGAAGGACAAGAGTGGAAAAAAAAACCAAAAGGTGAAAGCAGATGGGCTTCTGATAGCTGGTACAGGGAACAAACTCTTTATGCTTCCCCTCCACCCCTCTTAAAACACATGCAGCTTCAATCCTTCCAAAGCAAGGCTGACAGCTGCCGCCTTAAGCTTTATCAGACCAGGAAAGCTTAACCTTACATTCATGCTGGGTGTTTTTGCAGACGCGTTAATTAGCAAAACCGCATCTTGTTTCAGCCATGCACCTAGTGACGAGGAATATGCTTCAGTCTTTAGGAACACAGAAAGTAACTTGCAAGGAAACAGTGGAACAGGCTGCACACAAACCACTGCCGCATACATACAGGGCAGACCGAAATAACGGCCTGCTATGTCCAGTACCAGGAAACTGAATTATGCTAGAAGACAGGATGTTACTCAGAACCTGTAGGTGGAGGTGTAAAAAGCTGAAAATAAAGGTGCATATAATTCACCCCATTCCAAAAGCTTTTGTTCAGTTCCTTCTTTCATGCCCCTGCCCTTTTGCTTACTTGGGTCTCTTCTGTAATCACCAAGGAATTCTTCCAGGCTAACAAATCCATCACCATCTTTATCATGTTCTTCCAAAGCCTCCTGAATGACAAAGTCCTTTTGCATACATACAAAAATATCAATTTGTGAAAAATTAGCAACTTGTAATCAAGAGAAACAGCACTAAATCATTTTAGTGCAATAAGGTATTTCATTTTAGCCAATAAGGTATTCTTTAACGTAAAGACTCCCTCATTTCAAATCTGCTTTTCTGTTTTATGCAGCCTAGTGCAGTAATTGGTTCCTCTACAACAGAAGAGACCTGTTCTTACGAGTTTAGAATGTCGGGTTTTATGAAAGCCAGATCTGTAAGGTGTACACAGAGTTGGAATCCTGCAACATAATGCAAAACTATAAAAGTAGCTGAGAAACATGAATGTGTACAAAGCTATGTAATTTCACTTCACTTTTCTTTTTTCATCTGACATATTCACTAATTTGCATTTTTGCAACTTTATGAAATTGCTAGGAAAACTGGCTGGTCGTGTGGTCCTATGTTTCCCAGTGAAGTCAGTGTGCCTGTTCTTATAATGCTGTGTTTCCCTGTTTGTCCACAAGCAACAGTTCTGTCAACAGAGAGAGAGGCTCTGCTTGCACAGCGCTGCTCCTGGCAGTAGCCAAAACTAAAGGGTCTATCGCAGAAAAGCACCAAGGTACTTTTAACTGGGGTCCACTGTCGGCACCGAGCTGGAACGACACCAACAGTCACAGCAGTGACAGAACAGATGACTAACAAGAGTGCTCCTGGCTGAAACAATAATCCCCCAAACTCTGACCACAGCACAGTCAATATTACAGCTTCAGGTGGGCTTGAGTACTCTCTTTTGGCCAGAAAAGTGACTACAGTGTCCCTTTAAGCAGAGTGAGAGTCACCAGCGCTTGACCTTCTCCTGTGCAAAGAAATCTTTCCTGTAAGTCCCCCCTACTTAGAACCGAACTCTGAGCTAGGCATGAAACTTCCTCCCGCTAAAATCACACTGATGCATTTCCAACCTAACAGAGTTTAGAGAGAGTTATGATGTCAGTCCAGTCCCAAAAGTTTGGGATAGCGGTGCAATACCAGTTCTTGAAACGGATTTCAAAGAAAAGCACTGAACTACTGCTCCTGCTCCTGACTTCCAGCACTGGATCCACAACACGTTATCTGATTTTTAATTTGGTCTGTAAAAGCAGTGAACACAACTGCTCAAAGCACGCTCCCTGTAGTAGTGGGGCTAAGCACATGCACTAAAAAGGTGTTGCATCTCTGTACAAGGCTGATAAAGCTACCCTCCTAAATCTTACCGTCATATACTCCACTTCTTCAGGATGTTCAAAAGCAACAAATTCATCCTCATCTAGATCAGGAACATCATCTCTATTAGCTTTTTCAAAACGTTTTTTCTCCTTTAAATGAAGCTTAGAAAATAGATTTAGTTAGAGCACTTAATGAAAAGGAAAAACAACATTATAGTAGCTGGCTGTAAGCTCATTAGAATATTAATTGTTTCACATTACCTACTCATATTATACTGATGTTACATATTCACTAGCAAGAGCTCATCCAGAGCAACGAGAACAGCACTTTTAATTGAGGTAGTTTTATTCTAAGAATCGCATTAGAACTTCCTTTTCTTTAATTTAAGCAGATATTTAAAACACACCCTAGCCAAGGCTTCAAAAACACGGAAGGGAGATAAAGAGAAGACCAAGAATTCTTGTCTCGATACATGCTTCCTCTTCTAAAAGTCACCAATTCCCAATCTAACCGAGTGGAGTACAATGATTATAATTAATGGTAGCCATTGCATATTCCAAAGTCACCATTCTAAGGGCGTTTAACCTTCTGGATCTATACCTCATTTATATCGAGGGCTGTCTGTAGTTCAAAGAAGGGCCTGAAATATCATATATGTAACAAGTCTTTTCTGAAGCTATTTTAAGTGCTGAAGGATTAGACAGACTCCTTTAATACAAGGTTGTTGTCCATTACATCTGAACATATTTCAAAGCGAAGTCATTTCTCTAACCTGTTTTAAGTGTAAATATTAGCGTGCCTTTTAAAAGTAAGTAACATTCACACTAAGCAGGCAAGTTCATATTTCTGAATGTCTTCCACTTCCTGTTTCTGTATTCCAAATGTGCAAAAAATTTGTATTTTCTTCTTGTTTCATTTTATACAGACTCTTTAGACAAAATAAAGACCTACACCATTGATAACTGATCTCTACTCAAACTGCAAGTGATGTGAGCTATAAAAATGTTGGAATCTCACGATTAAGTGTGTTGTGCTGTCACTGTGACTCCGATCCAGATAAGGGAGTAGCCAGAAAACCAGAGATCACAAATACTGTAACCATTTGAAATTGTACTTCCTAGTTTATATCCTATTTATCAACACTCCTCTCAAGATTAGGCTAACCTGATTAATATAGGGCATGATATGTAACAAACAAAGTATAATTAGAAGATCTTAACTATTCTGAAAAATAATTAAAAATACTCTTAAAGCAAAGCTGACCTTAGCTGAGAGGCAATTCAGCAGGACTGACTGCAGAACGTACTAGACTGCAACATAAACATGAACCATCAGGGAAAAAGTACTTTTGTGGGTTTTTTGAAAAGTGATGAACAAGGCTGCCACCTTCTGGTAAATTCCTATGTTTACTTGATGTCAATTCTAAATCGATGCCATAGTCTTAACTCTTCCATTTTGATTAGAGCAGGATCACTAATTTCCAGAACTAAGGAGAATGCTGAAGATGGCTGACATACGATGTTTGTACAATGTTGCTGATTTTGCTCTTTACAATGTATGCTGAAGAAATCAGCTAGCAGGAAAACCTAGCAAGCAGTCAAACAAAGTACAGCGTGAGTAAGAGTTCTGCCTCAGCGTGTATATCTAAGACAGCAATATCTCAAACACGGGGTCAGTATTTTGACTGGTAGTTCCATTTAAAGTCTTGTTTTATTTAAAAGCTATGTAATTATTCAGCTAAGTGACCTTCGAAGCTTTACAGTTTCTTTCTTCAGTGTGTAAAATCTCCTGCCCACCGTCTACTTTAGCTTCGCTTCTGCCAACCTCCTGTATTATCTACTACTACTTTACTAAAAGCAGCCAAAGTAGTCCTCAGAGAAAAAAAAACAACTCAGGCCAGAATAGTCTAAAAACTCACTTCTCTTTTTGGGCAATACTTACCTGTACTTACAAATTTTTAACCTGAAATTAAACAAGTTTTACTACGTGGTGATTCTCGGTGAACCTTCCCTCCCTGCCGCTCTGGCCTTCCTTTCCACTCTTAAGTATCTGCTTTCCTGTACGAGATTAATCCGTAACTTCTGTTGTTTATACAGCCACTTTTTGCTATCAGAGTTGCCTTCTGATTGCTAAAAATGTCAGAATTGCTATTGCTTTCTCTGTGGGTTTCTAACGGACAGAAAATATTAAAGCAGGCAATACTGATCCCCCACACTGGGTACTTGAGAAGTGACGGGAAAAGTGGCTAGAACAGCGTACTAAAGGGGGTTAAAGAGTACAAAGGTTTCCTTCACCTCCAACAGCAGCGGTAGTGGCCCCTGCTGAGGGCAGGGCACTGGTTAGGCTCCAGACAGAACCGAACAGATTGCCAGCTTGTTTTAAGATGATGCACTCTGTGATAAGACCATCAGTAGACTTACACTCCGCTCAGCTAGCAAAATATACTTGGGAGGTACGATTTCATTTTGTCTTTGTTTTGATGGTAGCAGCTTCAATACTCCATTACTTTAACTACTCCCCTCTCTCAGATAGATGAAAGCGTTAAAACATGTGCCAGCTGCGATGGTTTCTCTACCCATCTTGTTCTGTCCCGATAAACAAACTTTTGCCAACAGCTTACAGAAACTGATGCTGAAACATTTTACCTGTCGAAATGATTCTTCTTCTTGATCATCCAGGACAGCGTTCTCATCAAAATCAATTACACGATCATACATTTGCATATTATACTCCTTCCAAGACACTAATCCATCACCATCTTTGTCATAGTTGTTGAAGTGTTGCTTAGCTTCTTGCGTAACATAATGTTTAAAAGACTGCTGTATCCAGGAACTCAGCTCATCTGTGAAAATCATTAAGAAAATAATAAAATGGAAAAAATCAGAATGATCTGCACTGTAAAAACTGCGAAGATACCACAGGCCTATTCAGTCTGGAATACACTCTGCAATTCAGATGTAAGCATACAGGCAAGAGGTTAGTTAAAGCAAAACAATCTGTTTCCTCTGTGCTACAGCTTTTTTCAAGCTAACAGAACAAGAGATCACAGCTACAGCCTTCAGTTTCTCTTCCACAGTACCATTTCCCCATCAACACCCTCAGGCTAGAGTTGCACGGTTACTTTAATCTGGCCTACACTGGTGTTGCCAGAAAAAGCTCTGACACACATGGGAAGCGGTAGGAAAAAATGATTGCAGGTAGCGTTCATTCAGCTGCACAGCAAACTGGATCGCTAAAAACTTGGCCCATAAGAAGGAAGATTCTTCGCTTTCAGCTGAGAAAGTAGCCTTATTAGCTCCGTGGGAAGCGGACAACGGAAGCAAGAAGCCTGTCCCTTTCGGTGGCTGTTGACGTTCTTGTGGGCTATCTGAAAAATGAAATGACTATGTGGCCACAGGTTTTCAAACCTGAAGCCAACCAGCATCCTTTCACCTTTGGTTTTCTTCCTTCAGAGCTTTATGAAAATGATGCTGAACATGGTTCAGGCAGACAACTCTAAATATAACCTTGTACACAAAAAAGCATTGTTCCCATCAGCTTTGGGTTTCTTTTGAAAAACCACAAACTGAAGTAAAACTAAATTCACTGCCGTTGCCCTAATTACCCAAAATAAAATATTAACAGATATTTTTGCTTTGATTGGGGCTGAAATAAAGTCTGACATATTTTGGAAAAATGCTTTTAAGCTACTTGTTTTTATAGAAACACGGCTGCAAGAAATAAAGCATAATACACTGCTGAATTCACAAAAATACATTAGTTCATCTAAAGGAGACTGGGAGAACACATTCTCTCAGTATCATCCAGTTATTGCCAGGTGCCCAGAAGAGGAAGGCAACTTCCTCTGCACTGCAAAATTATATAATTAGACCAACTCAGTTGAAATCCTGCTCTGAATGATCTCACGACTAATAAATCCTACAGAAATTACTACTGTGGTGTTCAAAAACTAAAGTATCTTATTCCATCTTTCTCAGCAGAAGTGTCAATACAACTTTACTGGGTTTATTTAAATATCTTTGAAAAGATACACTGAGAAATAACTGAGATTAAAAAGCTTTGATACCGTAAGTTTCTTAGTGTAAAAACACATTCCACTGTGAGTTTTCCTTTGGGAAGTAAGGGGAAGGCAAGTTTCCATGACACTGAGAACCAGATCCTCCACGAGGATGAGCTATGGGTGGAATTTCCACACTTTATAAATAGACCTCTTCTGTCACAGCCCCCCCCGTTGTCAACTGCCTGTTGTCTGCTACGGGGATTAGCCATCTTGCCAAAGTTACACGCTACCTCACCTCCACACTGCCACATGCAGGAACACTGAAATAAGCGTGCAGTTAATTAGTTTCAGCATATAAAGTGAACAACATTCAGGAGATATAGCTGATGTCGTCTTTAAAACCGTATTTTGTCCTCTCACTCAGAAAGCTTCCTGCATGTTTAGTATCATGTGAATGAAGCATCACTGTTCTGGCATTTGAACGGGGATTCTGCTTTCTACTTGCTCTGTGTGTGTGCACATGAGAGACTTCTGATTTTTTGTCAAAATCACAGCAAAACAAAAAAACAGGTTTTCATAATGAGTTTTAAAGTTCAATGCAGAAAGCGTCATGATGACGTACCGAAAGGAAGGGCCCAAGTTTACTGAGAAGTTCGCAAGTTTGACTGATAAAAACCCGCCTGATAAGAGACAGTTGATACTATATCGTGATGAAACGAATACATGATTCCCCGGCCCCACTCAGTGTCACCAGGTACTGGAGCGCACGTACGCGGCGTTATGGCCGCACCCTGCTTTCTTTGCCTCTCAAACTTGCTCGAAAAGGATTCCCAAAGCAGAAACAAAGCGGCTTGGGACGTGCAAGGAGCAAGGTGCAAGTGCAAAGCTGGTACCTGGAACTCAGTACTGCTCTCCCACCCGTGCTGGACCCCCTTCCCTCATCACACACAAGCGGGATCCTGGGGGCTCGGGGACCCTCCACACAAACCCCGCTGGGATTTCTAACGCGCCCTGCAAGAGGGTCGCTGCGCTTCGCACGGAGCTGCTCCACCCAGAGCCGTGGGCCGCGTCGGGGGGGGAGCGTATCTTCTCCTCCTCTGAGGGCGCCGGGCCGGGCCTGGGACGCGGAGCAA
>Ga0181612_153209_pt1 | contig 17069 bp, 8 predicted proteins | sample HoacroProtozoa21_FD_119630 | JGI IMG/M metagenome (GOLD analysis project Ga0181612, IMG submission 119630) | Hoatzin crop microbial communities from Cojedes, Venezuel. Combined Assembly of Gp0051906, Gp0051904, Gp0051908
AAAAAGGCAAGTAAAACTTTTCTTGTCTGATGTGGGAATAAGTCACCAGTTCAGTCACTGATTGTTCTGGGGCAAAGTGTCTTATGAGAACTAGTAAGAAATATTTTTGTTTTAAAATGACAGGTTGAAGGACAAATAAAATAAACCCACCACGACTATGCGTTATGTTTTACTACAGAAAACTGGCAATATTAATATGCAAAGATAAAGGCTGAGGTAACTTATCTCAGCATAAACTCTACGGTAAATTTACTAAAATTTGAATTAGAGATAAAACAGTATTTCCCAGTTACTCTGCACTTCACAATAACTGGGCTTTGTTCCACTACACGCTTAATTGAAGCGAGTAGACCACAGTTCAGGTAAGAAACTACAACCAGTACTCAGACTGCTTACTTTAGCATTCACCCAGTCAATGCATAGACAGCAAGGTTCAGGGATCAAGAAGTCTTCAATCTCCAAGCTAAATGTGTTAACGATGGAGCTGCAGAGCCAGGTTCTTGATTTGCCTGCTAACTTTCTGATCTTAGCTTTATTACGTGGGTTAGGGTTTGCTGCAACCAGTGTATTTTATAGCATACAGCTTGGAGCAACCTCCTGGGAGGGGAGGGATGTGACTTTGAATGGGCTAGACTGTGCAGGACGGAGAACCTAACCTCTTATTTCTTCAAACACTTCTCACCACAGGCATTACAGACAAGATAACCATCAGTTTGGTGATCTTTCTAAAAGGGTGGACCCTGCTCAGCTAGTTGCATGCCTCAGCAGAGTGCTATAAATCCAGAAGAGATGATCATTTAGTGCCTTGCCCTAACTCTGGTGTCCAAGCTGCAAAGAAAGCCACGAATTCAAGAGATTCCTGGCAAGAGGGAAAAGAGCCATTTAGCTTAACGGACAACACTGGCAAATGAATAAAGGGATATAAGTTTGTTATGAATGAATTTCAGAAGAAAATGAGAGAAGTTTCCTGCCATTACAACAGTGATGTCTGCGCAACAGGGGCCAAAAAGGAGCAAACCAATCCCGAACCCCCATGACCAAATCCAAACTACCTCCCCTCAGACACATTTAAGACTGAACTCTGGGAGCTTACGAACGGTTTGGTTTAGTGTAGGCAAGCCCTTGCAATCGTACTGTAAGAGAGAGCAAAGTAGGAATAATAAGGCATATTCGAATTGACAGGAATTTTTAACTGATGCACTATTTGAAATAAATAAATAATAACATGAACTTTACTTATGCACATATTCAACTTCCTTTCATTAAAAAAAAAAGTCCCACGTGTGTTTTGCTTTTTAACAGGTACATATGATAAAACTACTAAATAAGATTAGACATGAGGTAAAAACAGTTATATTAATGGACAGCTAAAGTCTCCGGCTCCAGCAAACACATCTAATAGTTCTTATCATTCTGTTTGTTACCACCCATGTAATAAATGTGTGGAATCAATTTTTCTAAAAAAATTAAAATGCTTTTATTAGTTTTGCCATTTTTTTCATCCTTTCAGCTTCCAAATGAACAATTAAAATCTACTGCATCCCTGTTGAGTTTTTAAAAAAATCTAGAAACATTTATATAGACTCAGTGAATAGCTTATTGTTCATTCTAACTGCAGAAGCCAGAAAAAGAGAGTATAGATTTGAAGGAGTAAATGGATTAACCCAACCACATTGACTGGTTTGCATTTATTTATAGTGTCAGCTAGAGACTAGAGCTTTATTTAAACAAAATCTAGGGCTGTGAATGAAAGAACAATGCATATTTTGCAATATAAAATATGTCCTAAATCAAATGAGAAGTTGTGAGCAAGGCCACAATGCTCCAGTAGGCACAGAAACCTTGCCAATTACCATTTAGGAAGGATGTGATCCTGAATTCTTTGTATTTTCAAAAGTGCCTTTGTAAGAAATCATTATAGTAACAGGAGGTAATGGCTTCTCTCAAGTTTTAGATTGTGTTACATCCCGACACTACTTTCTTTCAGTAAAGGTAAAGTTAGTCAACTCAAAAATCTAGAGTATAGCATCTCCCCAGGCCAAATTCAGATCATCACTCTCTCTCAAGGCCATTGATTTTAGTACAGTGACCTTTTTTTATGTCAAGCTGCAATTTTCATTTTCAGCTCCAACTTTGTCAACATCTTCCTCTCCCCACTAGGCCAAATACATCAGAATCTATAGAAAATTTAGGCAGGTTACTGACCCAGTTATAGCCAAAGGCATTCTTCATTCCTACACCTCTTAGATAAAGATGTAGGACTTGTCCAGCAAGTCTTTATGGTTGACTCCTTTTAGTGTCAAATTGAAAGCCTGAGAAAAGTCCTGTCAGAGTACATAACCCTTCCTGCTACCACTGCAGAGATATTCTTTACTGAGTATTTTGTAGATACTATTTACTGAATATTTTGTATTTATTTGTCCAGTTACATTTTAAATGTGGCAAAAAATGGTATCACACTGTAAGATTATCTAAGTAAATGCCTGAAAACCTCTCTATCATGCATAATTCATCAAAATCTGAAGGAAATGCTTCACTTGGTTCTCCTGTCCCCTTCTCTTCCCTGGCAAATATTTCTACCCACTTGTGGCCGGTCCCCTTCAACACACTTCTTTGGACTCTTACACTTAAAAGTTTCTGCCATTTAGTTCTTCAGGACTTTTGATCTTCTAACTATACAAAATTCAGGAACTATACTTATCATCAGAAACAAAAGTCAAAAGTGCTAAAAGTGCTTTTCAACACAGGCTTTTCAGAACTTCAGCCTTCCCTGAAGTACTTTGTTTACATAACATGCATTCAACACATTTGTAATTGTGTCAGAATTTCAAATAGAAGCTGCAAAGTAAAATATTTTCTGCAATTTGTAACCGAGTTTGGTTTGCTATTATTTTTATTCTAATTCTATCCTTATTTGCATATGCCTGTGTACATGAATTGTTTTGGGATCAGTTATTATCTTCTATATCCCAGAAAATATCCCAATGGAGGACTTGATACACACCACCGAATTCAGTGCAGTATTTGGCTGCAGCATGAGCAACATTCTCTGACTAATTTCACCACCTAAATATAAACCTTCTGTGAAGTCTGACAAGGATTAAAATGGACTTGAATTTGCTAATTTCAGTTTAAAGCAGGAGTAACAATGGAGGTGATTCAAGACTACTACCAGGACCAGAATCACAGTTACTTTACAGTGGCAGTTTTGACACCATGAAAAAGAGATGACTACGCACTCACAGACTGTGTGCACACTCATCATTGCTCAGCCTAACCCATCCACAAAAATGACTTTGTAATTTAACAAGAAGAAATCTGAAAGATGGTCAAAATTTACAAACCACATGGTATAACTCCTGAATCTGAATGTGGTATCAATACATCCTGAGAGAGAGAATTATTCTGCATTGCTACAGAATCAGTGATTCCTCATATCCTATTCTGCTGAATGACTGTGCTGTTTATTTTGTATTACTTGATTTTACTTCCCATGAACGGCCTTTGGAGGCACTGTTTCAGCTTCATTGACTTTCTACTACACCATAAATTACAAAGCAATTGCTATGGGCACTTTCTAGGGAGGAGAACATTTCAGAGGTACTACTTAACTACATTATGCAGGAAGATAAAGATTACCAATATCCATATCAACTGAAAATTCCGGGATTGAAATTACCATAAAAACAAAGATTTGAACACAAAGACAATAAATATTTAAATAAGCCTCAAAATCAGAATATGACTCCCTTCTGGGAAACTGATATTTCATGAAAACAAACACTAATCCATATCAGAACTGTTTTATGTATGTCCTTACAAAGCAATTCCTAAATTTCAAACACATACAGTATCCTCATCGTCAAGCTTTACCTTGCCTTCCTTGGTGTAAGCAAGTACTTTATCTTCTTCTTTTGGGTGAAAAACAAGAGTCTCCACAAAGAAAGTAATGGGTTGTTTCTGGAAAGTGGCTCCTTCATCCGTGCTTATGAAAAGGCTTTGGTCACGGTCATTGTGGGAAGAACTTACAAGAATTATCTGAAAGACAAAAATGACAGCATGTATTCAGGAGACTGTTTTCTCTAGAACAGACAACACAGCCTTATTTTTCTTGTGTAAATTCAGATTTTGTACACACCTTACCTATCAGAATTTTGTGGACAGCAAACTCAAAAGCATCTAAGAGATAAGGACTGCAAGATCCTATTAATCTTCCCTGACTAAACCTGTGAATGTTAAATTCTATAACTTCTCTTGCAATCACACCAAATTGATCATGCTCCTCATCTCTACTCAAAATGATTGCCTTAGATTTTCATCCTTGCGCAAGGTTCATGAGGCCACATGAGAAAACCTCCAGACTAAACAAAGAAGAATTAATACTAGCAATGACTCATTTTAACGTGTTCATATAAATACATCACTTGACCTAGTGAGACTGCCTTCATAAATACTAAATGTAAAAATAATCACTGCTATAGTTATACCAGAAGAATGACTCCAGAGAAAGAACTAGTTTATAACATCTCCTCATTGCTTCACCATTCTCCTCCTGATGACACATTTTGGATAAAATGGCAGTTCACTCTGATGCAGAAAAATATGCCAATCAACTATTTGAATTTCCTTCTCTGGTCCAGATAACATCTTGACTCAAACATAGCAATATCTTGAGTAGTCTCCTTGTGTGAAGTTCTTGTCAGGCTTTCGATAACAAAGAAATTCTCCTCATAATTTAATCAGAATTTCACTCTTTTCAACTTCTTCACCTTTTGCAGTTGGCCAACATGTTATAACATTTTTCTAAAACTGCCAACGTAAGGATCCATGTTTATTGTGTTTCCAGATCAAACAGGCCCAGTTTGCAGTCAAAAAGGTGCCTTTATCAACTGATAGCCTACAAACAAAACATGGATTTTCAAAGCCCAGCTGGGCTCTATTTGCCTTATACTTCAAAAACAACTGAAAAAATTAAATAAATCCCGAATGCAAAACACATTTAGAATATTCAGCAAATGATGCAAAAGACACTGCAGAATCCTGATCGTAGTGATACTGTGACTGTAAATTGCTTACAGAGATAAATGGCAATGAGTTCTGCAAACAGAATTACAATAACGTGAATACAGAGGAGGAAACAGACAAAACAGTAGAATTTTTATGTAGTGACTTTTTTAGAATAAAGATGAAGTTAAAAATTCGAAATTTCTGATGAATTACACAGATATCACGAATGGACTGAGCTTTTACAGCATTTGGTCTTGGGGGAAAAGCTGTAAATACAACATTTGTAGGTACTCTAATTTGACAGGTTACTTAAGCATGTGCACTTGTACTGGAAGGACACACACAGTTGCACTAATTTCTGCATAGCTTTCACGTACCTAAAATGGGGCACACATTGAAGAACATTGTTGAACAAGAGAGAGAACTGCACGTACTTCAGGGTGCACAGTCCACTGCTGAAACCCCACACTAGAGCACACATTAAGCCAAACTTAATTCTATTAGCTGTGTGACTAGGTCAGTAAGAAAAGCAAGACAATAGCCCATAACTTTGCTATGATCTTGTATTTTTTTAATGATATACTTTACCCAAGCGTAGGAAACTGTGTTATTTTTGCTGGAAAGCCTCTATAAATGACATCTTCACAAATGCCATCTCTTTTTCCTACTGTATCCAATGGCTTCCTGCCTCTTGGTAAACTCTTCAAGCAGTATCTGTTTAATTTATTATTGTATACACTTCAAGTATGCTGCTGGTGGCCTGGAGAGAGCATCCAAAGATTCTTGTAACTCATCATTTGGCAGGTTTTCTGCAGAGGGCAAAACACCAACCTAAAATTGAGCATGCTGTCATGCGCTGCCCTGTCCCTTTGCGTGCATTGCAAGGTGGAGTGAAGAAGCATTTATGCCCAGCACAGAGATTTGTACTTTCTTTGCCATGCTACAATCTGCTGTTCAGGCCCAAAACATCTAGTTTTTCTTGGAAGTAAATGAATACAAACTATCTGCATGTCGAGCAAGCTATATAGCACTCCATCCTGTTGGTTCCTGAACAGATGACGGGCAGAAGGACCTGGTCCTGTGCAAAAGGGAACTCCACAAGCAAGGCTGCAACATGAGCTCCACGATTCCTGTTGAAGCTCATTTCCAGGTATGTCCTCGCATTTGAATGCATGCACAAGGCTGGTTCAGAGACCCACGCTTATCTCATGGTGTGTACGAGTCCTTCCATGCTGTATCACTAGAAGCGGCATTGTAGTAATTCCCTATAGAAAGTTAATATCTTTGGATACAATCTTCTAGCCTAAATAACACTTTCTGTGAATATTATTATCTTCATTCTCTCCTGTTAATGTTTTTAAAATGTATGCAATCAAGACAACAAATCAGTATGGCATATACTCCAGAAAAAGGCATGAACTTCACTTGTACAGAACGGTAATCTCTGGACTACCAAGCTATTGTTCTGTTTTCTTTTTCTGGCCCAATAAATCTTACACTTCCAGAAATACCAAAATATTGGCTTCAGAATAATACAGGAATGAGGTTTATAAATTTGGGAGTGGTTTTCACTGTTAATGAGCCTTAAGTAGAGGCACGTCTAAGTTTCATAATGAGGACCCAAGAGCAAACTGCAGAGAACATCATACTAGAAACTGAAATCACAAGAAAACTGCTAGCTATAATGAAATGCAAACACACTGTGATATTTGCTAATGCTATCCTTCAAAAATATGATGTATCTTTCAGAGTTAAATCTATCAGAAAAAAACTTGCCTAAAGATTGTAGACATCCAAGCATATATGGCAGAGTCCCTAACTATGCTTCTAGTCGCACATATTATAATTCATGTAATGAAATGTTTTTGAATTTCACTCAGTGTTCTGATTTATATTTCAATAGTTTAAACTGATCATTATGTGCCAGACATACAGATTCGCTTCCCACAGCAAACACACTGGGTGCTCAGACTTGCCTGCTGGCTAACACTACTTACCAAAGAAAATATTCCAGAGTAAATATTGTACCACATTAAACGCTTTCCATAACAAGTTCTATTTACTTTGTAAGTGGAATAGCAAAACCTTCCTGCTAGCAACTGATGAAGGGATGCAACTGGGACATACTATCTGGAGAGCTGACTAACAGCAATTGCTGAGGGTTTAAACTCAAAATAAACAACTACTTGATTGAATAATCGTGTATCCAAAAACCAGAACAGATTTTAATCACATCTAAATTTCACTTAAGCTTCTTTTAAACAACTTTTTACAGAGCTTTTCTCCCCACCTCCCGTGACAGTCTTCTAATATTTTTTAGTAAATTGTAACTTTATATTATGTTGTTTATCCCTGACCTCACTTCTTAATCTCCCATAAGCTAAATAAACCACAACAATGCATGTGTATACACTCAGATCAGGTGTAAATCTATAACTTCCAGTAGTTAGTTAATATTTCAAGGAGATAAACTATCGCATGTATTATAAAGAAAATGAGTAAAAATAGCATATGTTATAGATCAACAGGGAGGAAAGCAAAACAGATTTCTAATAAAAATGAAAAATACTACACCATGCCAACATATGAATTAAAGCATTCGAAAAATAAAGAAACGCTATGCTTTTTCCTCATTTCATGAAAAGTTAGTGAGGCAGGAGGTAATATAAAAGACAAATAAATCTAAAAATAACACATTTAAATCCATTTATTTAATCTCTCTTTCAGGACTGATTGACAAATGTGCATGTCTAACCATTCTGTCTACTTGGTGGAATCACAATCGGAGCCCCAAAAGATAAAAAGACTCTGACAGCTTAGGCCACAGTAGCTTCCATATCATACTACTTCTGCCACTATGACCATGAAGGCTTGGAATAATCATAGTGATTACTGGGGAGCCTTAACTGTAGATCTGGCAGTAATTCAAAGCTACACTGTAATTTCAAGTGGCAATAAACACAGGATATTAGCATGCATCATTTGCACTGTGTCTGAAATATAAACCCCCTCCCCTCAGTTTAGGTCTAATCAAAATGTAAACTCAAGATAAATTTGATCTTAATCAGCACTTTCTCTAAAACTATGCAGTCTTCTAACATATTACAATTGTGCTGTCTCTTTCATCTTCAGCAATTGGTCTTAATTTTAATCCTAGCTTTTATTAGCCTTTCTGTTTCTCTAGCATTAAAAAAGAAAAAAATAAAAAGTCAAAACGTCCATCATGAATTTCTAGACTCATAGCATCTGACTTGCTACAGATTTCTGCGGTAAGTGGTGAGATGAAGAGACATACCATTTTTAAATTCTGTAATCCTGCATATAGTCACAAATCAAGACATTTCATATTCTTCAACACCCTAAACTGCCCTTGAAGGAAGAAACCTCCTCTGGGCCGCGTAAGAAATCAAAATAGAGAAACTCTTAATGAAGCACAGAGAAGCCAGGCACTGAGAGGCCAAGTGTGCCCAGGACTCACCTACACCTCTTCAGTTATGTCCAGTAGACTGAACTCCCACTGGATGTAGATGACTCGGCTGTGGCGATTCAATCCTAATGAGTACTGGACTCATTCCAGCAAAAACCTTAACGATGCAAACTTATGAGCCATCCCCACTAAGGTCAATTAATTTCCATTAAGAACACGTAATTTTAATACCCAAAGGCAGGTTCTTAGTTAAACTGGAGACAAGGCTGCTGGACACAGAGCAGCACCAAACTCCTAGTGATACATAAATCTACCATCACATAAACCTACATGCCTACATGAGTTTTGAAGATAAATACTCTTTGTGGCCATATTGCCAGTCTTGGGGCAGTATCCGTAGAGCTTCACAGGACTGCAGTCACACCCTCAACATTTTTCAGATCAAGTAACTAACTCATCTATTTTTCTTGTTTTTAAAATTTACAGTATTTATGTGTTATTGGATAAGCTTGGCTGATACAGAAATTACTCTAGCTCCTTGTCCCAATGGTAAATGAGATGTTTGAGATGTTGCTTCTCAGGTGACATTCATAAAACACACAAAGCGGACTGCCAAGGGTTATGATTTTTTTCTTGAATGGTGTGAAAGACCTGATAACTCAAGGGTGGCAAAGCTGCAAAGTGAAATATAGTCCACTTACTCTCATAGTGGTAAAAATCATATCAAAAGAATCAACTCAGCTTAATTCCAAGCAGAGAGTAAAATAAAATGCCTTCCAGATAGCAGTTTAAGCTTGCAGATTTTCCCAAAATTGTTTCTCATAGATGTTAGTTATCAGTGAATCTAATCACTGAAAATTAACAAGAGCTAGAAAACCAGTTTGTGTGTGCAACTGAATTGCATAAATACACACTGATGGAACACACATATATGTGAATGTACATACATCCCAGAATGGTATATTACTTTTCACAGTAAGCACTCACAGCTTTCACTAGAATTCATACTTACATTCTCTTGAAGAGCCCCTTTCAAGCTGTCATACAGATGCATTTCAAAACAGCAACTAGTCTCTATGAGAACGACCATAAGGGAAGGGAAAGTGGGAATGTTAAGGATTGCTCCCAAGAAACATGGGCTACACTGATCACATAATCTCAGGACACAATCAAAGGCCATATGAAGCAATCCTGGTGGGGCTAATGGAAAGTATGTATTACAGTTTCATCTCCGCTGTGTTGTGGTCAGCTCATTAATCATTTGCAATATCACAACCGAAGCTGTATTATTATTTATCTAGTACCAGCAACATGCTAGGCACTGTAGGATGTGGAGTGAATATTAAGAGTTTAGGACATTAAAATGAGCTGGTTACCAACTGGAGCGGTTGGTAACACATCAGACATGCTGTAAAGGGAATGAACATCAAAGTTAGAACCTTAAAAGAAAAATGTGCTCACAGCAACTGCATGGAGCACTGCAACTAGGCAAGAATGAAATTCTATAATCGGATAGTCAAAGAAAATAGTTGGCTTTTCTCTAGGGCACTCCCTACAGAGCAAGCCACTTTAAGTGTGGTTACATATCATAATAACGAATGCCCACAGAGAAAGAGCTACAAAAGTCTTGACTGATGTTGATGAGCAGCCTGAAAATCCTGCCTTGTTGCACCAGTTGCCGACCTGTACATATCTAAATCTGCCAGATCTCTATAACTTAACACCTCAAAGATGCTGACTACACCAGCTCTCTAGGGGGTACTAATTACAGTCCAATTCTTCAGTCTTCTTGTTTATAGAAGTGTCGGGTAGGATAAGCAAGCTGAGACATCAACTCTCCCTCCATGGGAACAAACCTCACCCATCTATAACCTGCTTGAATCAAAAAATTATTGTTACTTGACCAGCATGGCAGACCAAATTTGCATGAGGAATGCCCTGTTCAAAAACATTTCAGAGCAGTAACTGGTTCTTATTAAGCAAATTTGGTAATCCTGCAATATACTGAGAGATGTGAATATGCCAAAGGTCACAGCAATGGAAGAAACAGTACTCAACATCTTTACAGACAGTCCTTTCCTAACAGCAAATTTTTCTACTGTAATTTGTACCTATCAGAGCTAAGACCATATACATTGTTTATCTTCTGCAAAATATGTTGGTACTGCTATGAGCAAGTAGTTAATTAATAAGGAATATCTTTTATATACCCAGTGGATCTCTTGGCACAGGCTGAACTTACACTGAGAGGAAAAGAAGCTTTATTAGGTACCCAAGATTGGCAGAGGAATGTAATACTATTTGTTGCAGATACTGCTTTTTTTGTCTCTTAGTTTAAAGCAAAAACAGGAGAGTCCTTTTGTTTTCTGTCAGGTCCAATATTAGCCTGGCTATTGCTAATTCTTCAGCAAAAGCAATCATTTCACGTATGGTCTGTACAGTTCCTATCTCTAAAAAGAGCAAAACTTACTGTTGAGATGTTTTGTGGTATGATCATCATATTGATATCTTTACATATTCAAATGGTTTCATTTAAAATTATGCACTCCAGTATACCAGGAACTAGATCAGATAGTCTTTCCCAGTATGCTCTAAATCAGCAGCTTGAGTGGGGAACAACACTGGGGGAGGCATAGTGCCAATTCTTGTCACAGCAGGGGAATGTTCCCTAACCAGGTTTTATATTGCCCATAAAATAAGGACATTTTGCGTCACTGGGAGGAAAAAAAAAAAAAAAGGAGTTGGACTGCACAGCAGAAATGGGCAAGCTTCACTCTTTCTTACCAACACCCCCATAAACATTAGTATTTCCCAGGCAGAAAAGGCACACACTAAACTTTAGCTTGGGCATTCACAGACTAATCTAATTCACGAAGTAATTTTGCAGACATCCAATAAACCTGCAAATATTTTCTGCCTGAAGACATCACGTAACAAAAGTATAAAACAATGCTTCCCAAACAGGATAATGGATTCACAACAAATTACTACATATGTGTGTTGATCTAATTTAATGAAGAAACAGGTCAAACAATTCCTAGTTGGCAGCCATTAATTTGTCAGCAGCAAAAACTGCACAATGCGCAAAAAGAAGTCACATGGATGGTAATTAGTGGACAGGAAGAAAATATGAAAGAAAGGCAGGCAGTTGTGGTAGTTAAAAATATCAGTCATATGGGATTGATAAGGACCTCATCATCTTGTGTATTAGGTAAACCACTCGTGTGCCTGAATGATATTAAGGGTGTGCCTTTTGGTCTTTCATTATGAAATCATTTCTGTTCTGTTCTAAGGCTGCATAAGAATTTTCTGGGAAGACTAGAAAAGGGAGCTCTCAGACATTACTCTGGGGAATCTCACTTCGCATGCATTGTCCCCTCCAATCCAAACGCTCAACAGGCTCCTGGTGTTCTCGCAGCCAAACGCCATCCCATAATATTCCCAAGACGTCCCAAATACCAGCTGAGGCATCAATTTCAAGGACCTCTATTACTCTCTCTCCCAATCCTATAGAGCCCTTTTCATGGAGATTAATGTACTTAACGACTCTGTTACAAATCATAAAGAATAAGTAGCATTCTCCAAACTTGGAGGTGTGTGTACATCTGCAAATACACACAGGTTCATGCAACCAGATGGGCTACATCCAAAGTTGCTGAAGTGGCTGGCTGAAATCATCAAGAGCTTTGAAAGGCTCCAGTAACTGAAAAAGGTTCCTGAAGACTGGAAGACAATAAACATCATGCCCATCTTAGCATTGCCAAGAAAGTCTCTCAGATGTGTCTCACAGTAATTTGATTTTTTTTTTTTTAGATATGTTCCCATATCTAAAGGGGTAGCTGGCACTGCGAAGTAAGTTATTCAAGTCCTTACCCTTCAGGAAGCACCTGGTCCCTTTTGAGAACTGCAGGGCTCTCCTTGGTAGAGATCTGGGTATAGTTAAAGATTGAACAAGTCTTCTCTCCTAGACCACAGGGGAAAACACAAACCTGGGAGAAAGAGTGCATTGGGCAAGCCTTTCATATGTAAGGCACAACTATTCAGGTGGCTTTGAAGGGGAAAACGGAAGGGGGAGAAGAAAGGGAGGCAGAACAGCAGAAGCAAGCGCTGGAAAAACAGTAATTATTTTTCACTTGAATTTGGCCATATCTCCATTATACAGGCTACAAAGCTTAATTATAAAAACTCTTGCTATTGAAATATTTCCCCTTTGATATCCAGTCCAAAAGGACTGGAAAAAAGCCCTTGAAAAGCAGAAAGGAAATGTCTTTTAAAGTAATTTTTGGTCCCATTAGGGTGAATCTCATTAATAGAAAAAGGACTTCACTGAAGAATAGAGCTTTTATATTCAGAAGCATACAGTACTGCTGTGTCTGATTCTAGCAGCACTGCAGATAATAAATCGTTCTCCATCAGGGCTTAGATTTTTGCAGTTGTAAAGTACTCATTTTATATTGAGGAAGGGTTTTAGTAAATGCACATACCTGGCACTCATTGCGCTAGTTTTCTCCAGGTGTACTTAGGATGGGTGTTGATTGGAGCTTTTGAAAGATAATGTATAAAGCAGTTTTTTTCTATTAAAAAGCATCATTTTGCCATAACTGAAATATATTGCTGAAAATTTCCACCAGAAGATTTACCAGCATGCTTCCTACAGGGAGTTAGGGCGTGAGAGTATTCCTTCTGGGGCTGTTCCACCTTATGTGGATACATAGAAAATACTTGTTGGGACAGAGACACAGACTTTGTTGATCAGTTTTCAGAGCATTTCCACATGTTGTTGCAGGAACAACTCATGGTATCTTCCCAGTTGAATGCTGTGATTACTAAACCTTAGGCAATTCTGTACTTGTTCTCATATATGAGAGAGAAAAGGCTGCACATCGGCAAAACCAAGGCAGAAATACAAACAATGTTCTTGCGCTCATTTGCCAGTTTGTAAAATTTAAGGGCAAGGGCTATTGTTTCTATGTTTGTTCCCAAGCACGCTATTTTGGCTCTTTTCCAGAACATTTTAATGAAAAGTTGAAAAGTAAATAGGAAAGTAAATGAAATGAATGCACAAACTTTCTACTAATCCCCTTTCTCTCACTTTTACTAACATTTAAACTTCATGAAAAATTTGTAATTAATCCAAGGGATTATTTTTTTTTAACATAATATTTTAATGAAAATGAGAAGTTGGAGAGGTCGGATACTGGCAGTATGTTTACAGACACAAAAGGCAGCTAGGAAGATTACAGTAGCTTTCTCTCTTGGCAAGAATATGGCTAGAGATTCAGCTATGAATTATGGCTGATACTGAAAAAGGTGATATCGTTATTTCTTGTTCTATGACAGACAGCTACACAGAGCTCTAAAAACATCAGACCGAGATTTGTCTTGGGGTATCAATTCTGTTCTCAGCCAGCCGGAACTCTGCAAACTGACCGTTTTGCAGACACGGGGACTGACCCCATCTAAAGAAGAATTCAAATGAAACATTGGTTTTACCACCATGTTGGCACTTACAAGATTTTGTAGTAGCTCTTGAGGCTGTAACACACATTTCTTCTGAGAATTAACATATATCACTGTTTCTCTACATTTCACATCAATACCAACAGGATGGGAATAAAAATCTGTGTGTGCTTCCAGGTGGCGTTAAAGGTGAAATGGTGAAACCACATCACCAGAGAAATTCAGGAAAGGGAACAAAATACTGAAGAAGACATGTCAGAAGAACAGGTGCATTTCAACAATTCATTGGAGGAAAAAACATCTCTGCCATTCTCCTCATTCTCAATACTGTTAACATTTTGATTTCATTAGCAGAAAGTACCAGATACCATACAAGCCACGGGATTGTCTCAAGCATATTGAAAGTATATATGGGGTTACTGGAAGCAGCCCCATATTAGCAAAAGGAATTTTAGCCGTAAAAAAAGTAAATACTCCCTCACACAGCCCACTCCCCAGTGCTGCTAGTGAAATAAGTATTAATCATGAAAAAATGTTCATAGTGATAATAGGAGTTGTTCTTACTTATGAACAAAGTCACCTATTGCAATGCAACTTGAGACTTTCATTTTAAAGGACCAACCACTTTCAATGACTGAATAATAAATCTCATCCCTTTACTGTGTATTAAGACCGCACTATACTGATATTTCTAGTGGTCTCATTACCTAAGAGCTAACTTTCATGAAGGAAGAATGCCTTGTCATCCAGGGCTGATTTCTAATCTCACCTGTGCAGATGTGTATGCTTTGGTCAAATCTGCTGGTCAGCTGGCACAGACACACAGAGCAAACAGAACACAGACCTGTAAGTCTTCGCATCTGAACAGGCAATCTTAAATAATCTGGGTTAGACAGAAAGGACAAAAATAATTCATCTCAGTTGGTAATTAGGTATTGTTCTGGGAGACATAGTTCCAGTGTTTGATAGACTGAGATGGATGCCGTCCAGGCGTTGCATTAGAATATAGCTCTTTGACTTGGAAGTTGCATGTTTTTGCAGTCTTACCCTCTCTTAGGAACATTTTCTTATTTCTAGGTAAGAACTTCATTTCATCTCACTGTTCTTTCCTCTCTCTTGCCTATGCTCCTTATAGCATCTGTTGTGCTAAGGGACAGGCTATGTGGCTACTGGGAGTTATTTGTCCAGTTTAACTCCTAGAATGCTGAAGGGAATAATACAAACATATAGGTAGGAAGCAACTTTTGGAGGTCATCCAGTCCAACCTCCTTCTCCAGGCGACATCAAGTAGAGCACACGGGTCACGACCACGTTCCTTCCCGTCCTGAATATCTCTAGGTATGGAGATCTCACAGTCTGGATGGCCTGTTTCAGTGTTCAACCACCCTCATCATAATAACTTGTTTGCTTGTAAGCCATTGGAGTTTCCTGTGTTCCAGCTGCTGTCATTGACTCTACCTCCAGTTCGCACCACTGAGAAAAGTCTGACTCCAGCTTCACACATGGCCAGTTTTAGACAGCAATAAGGTCTCCCTCGAGCCTTGTTAGGGCTGAACAAGCCCAGCTCCTTCAGCCTCTCCTTGTGTCTCTTGTGCTCCTGCTCCAAGCTCTGGATCTAGCTGCCCTTCCACTGGGCCTCCTATGGTATGTCAATGCCTTTCTTGTCCTGGAGAGCCCAAAACTGGAGGATCGATTCCAGATCCAACCACAGAATTCCTGAATAGAGGGGAAGGATCACTTCCCCTGGACCTGCTGGGTACACTCTTTCCAGACTATGCAGTTGGCTTGCTTTGTTGCAAAAGCACACTGCTCTGCCCTCGGGCGTTCAACGAGGAACCCCAGACCTTTCCTGCAAAGCTACTTTCTAGTCAGTCATCCCCATTTGTACAGTTGCTGGAGTTATTCTACCCCAGATGGAGGATTATTTTTTGTATTTGCTGTTGTTGAACTTCACATTTCCTAATGGCTCGTTTCTCCAGCCTGCACAGCAATTGTGACTCTCAAAATATGCGTACATGAAGATACCTAACAATTGCTGTTGTCTCAACAATGGCTATCTCATTATACCCCACAAATGCTGCTGCCTGTACAACCCAGAGAGAAGGGCAAGCACTGAAGCTGTAGATTGCCCTCTGGATTTTTCAGAGGTTTCTATCTAACTTGTTGGAGAAAGCCAGATGTCTAGGTAAAGCGGGGTCTATTGCCCCAAGTAGTCCAAGCCCCTAATAATTTGATGAGGCAGGATCTCAGATTCCTAAGTCAGAAAGATGAGATTCCACCCTTGATTTTCTAGCATCAGTTATAATAATTATGAATGTTTAATTGCTCATCTGTGTTCTGGAGTACATTCAATGTAGAGTACATACTCTACATTCTAGAGTACAATCCTCTGATTTGTTTCAAAATTTGGGGGTTTTTATGTTTTTTTTCCTGTTGGTATGAGCCTTGCAAACATCATAGTGTGTTTTCTTATGTTGATAAAATCCTTTCCAGTGTAACTTTCCAGGACACCTTATCCTTCACCTCTTATGTTTTAATCTGTTGCAGCCCTGGACCACAGCTCGACACTGATAAAAAGTGTAAGAAGATTTACGGTCTTTTATATCAATTGTATTTGAGGTAATGCTCCTAGAAACTTGTAAGTGCCATCAAACTCACTGTAATACAACACAGCTAACTGGGTGGAGGCTGGGTGATGCGAGTTAGCCACAAAGTATGAGACATAAAAAAAGAAACACTACAAGGTATGAAGAGCCTCTTTCACATAATTAAAAGTTAATTAAAAACTCTCAGTGTAACTTACATCCAGAAAAAATGGCCTTTTGTCATTTCTACAAGTGAGTTTCCTGAAAGAAGCACTCATCTGAGACTGCAGCCCATTCCAGAAAAGTAAATAGAAATCACACAATAATCAACAGCCCGTCCCAGGTGGCATACTAATTTACTAACAGTTCTTGATAATTTATTGCAAGTTAAACAGTTCAGTGACAGGCGGGGCAGGGGGCAAGGAGGGGGGAATTAAAAAAAAAAAAAAAAAAAAAAAAAAAAGAGGAGGAAATTTTTTTCTCTTTTTTCGGAAACGCACTCAAAACAAAATTTTCTTCGTTTCATGAAGTTCCTCCTGGTGTTTTCTTTGGGGGGTATAAAAGTAAACCAAGAAATGTGGCGGGAAAAC
>Ga0181612_127388_pt1 | contig 17068 bp, 9 predicted proteins | sample HoacroProtozoa21_FD_119630 | JGI IMG/M metagenome (GOLD analysis project Ga0181612, IMG submission 119630) | Hoatzin crop microbial communities from Cojedes, Venezuel. Combined Assembly of Gp0051906, Gp0051904, Gp0051908
ATGTTAAAGCATAACATGGTAACTATGTGGTTAAAAAAATTCTGAGACTTCAGAATGACAATTTTAAGTTGTCAGGAACCTTTTGTCTTTAGACTGGTATTTCCCAAACTAAAGCTTTGCTCAAAAGGGAATATAATTTTTTTAAACTACAGCCAGGACTGAACAAAGATTTCTATTGATTTTTTCTTAACAAAAGAATGTGATTCCTTGCTGATTACAAGTTGTTCTTATATTCTTTAGGCACTTTAAATTGAATGTTCTTGCTGAGATTTACAAACCTTCTTGAGTACTGTGTATTTAGCTAAAATACATATATGAATTTCACTCTAGCATATGTGGGGGTTTTGCAGCATCTTTGATTCTGTGACGAGTGTTGGAAACAAAAAGGCAGAAATACTTTATCGTCTCTAACCCATATTCTCATTTAATAATGTCTTTTGCTGAGCCAAAAGAAGGAAAAAGCTATACAAGAATTTAGATGGAGCCTCCTAACATGACTGAATAACCAGTTTAATCTGTTCTGTTGCAGATTCTCATACCACAGGAGAGAAAGCGTCACAAGCAGCTATTGACTCAAGCTTACAAACGCAGCAAAAAAAATGGGAGCCTATAGACCTTAGTCCTTACATGAGGTAAACTGCAGCAAGAACAATTAAGTACCAGTGAAACACCAAAATGAGAGACTGGCTAGGGATTTTCATATACAGAAATTAGTAAATGAAATATATTTTTATGCACTTGTAGCCTATCTGTAATTGGATGCAGTATAATAGATGTGAATTTAGACTTTATCCTTCAAATGTCACTAAAGTAAGCTACAATTCTGTCGCATGCTGGTTAAAGTTGCAGCAAAAATCCTGGCCCATATTTTATCTGTCCTTTACATTGTGTACGCAGACTCACTCAGCAGTGAACACATAAGTGTAGATGGCATCAAGATACAGTTTTCAGCTTTGATTTTCCTGGCATGGATGTGTTTTAAAATCTGTGCTTTTCTACATCCATTTATAATTTATGTCCTTCCCTTAACTTAATACATGTCAAAGGAGCTGAATAACTGCATGGCATGTAATGAGAAGGTGACATAAAAATCTGAAGAAAATGCATGTGCAGGCAAATATGTTTATTTCAGTGGTCATCTTGAAAGAAGTGTGGATGAAGTTTGTCAGAATGTGATGCTAGATTCAGATAATACACTTTAAAAATGCAGCTCAGTTAATAATTAAAGTTAATAGCTGAAATAATGATATTAATTGTATTCTTTATTCAGAAGACCTACATTCTTTATTACATGTGTTGATATGAACCTATCTAGCTAATACACACACATCTGTATGTTTGCTGTGCTTCAGCTAGAACCCAGTTCATGCTTAAGTCCATTTGTATTCCCTGTGGCATTTATGCAGGTCACTGATTTTCAGAAGCCCTTAGAACATGCATAAAAAAATCCCCAAATGTAATTTTAAATTGAAAGGGAAACTGGTGTTATATTGATGTGAATAATATTAAAACAGTAGAAAATATGGCAAAAGATCTTTCACAGGCTTGAGCCTTGTAAGCATTTAATTTGTCTTCAGCTCCTTGACTTTTACACCAGTCATTTAAGTCACATTATAAAAATATATTATGCACTTAGCTGCCATTATGCCAATGGAAAAAAAAACAAAAAACACCCTACATTTGTCTCAATGCTGAATTATAATATCAAAAACTTTTGAAGTATAATATTTCTTGCACATAAAAAAATAAGTGTCACATGTAGGAGTTTTTCATATGCTCAAAGATGCAATTATACAAGTTGTACAAATACTTTTAAAATAGACACTCAAATATAAGAAGACCTGGCCTTGGGAATGTGCTTTCTCATTGGGGTTATACATAAGCAGAGGAAAAGTGACTCCTTAACTGTATCTAACCATATGATGGTGACGTTGCAGCATATAAGCCAAATATATGCATATAGGTGTTAAGCTAAATAAACCCCACCTAAAGCTGTACTGAAAATGATACAGATATCTTTGTATTTCCTTCAGAAAAACAATGTCTGAGTCTGTGCTAAGAAATGAGTCTATCATTCAACAGCAAGAGATACGGAAAGCAGAAAAAATCAACCATTTTAGGGAGATTCGAGAGCTGGCTTTGAAACAAAGAGAAAAAGAACAAAATGCCAGAGCTTTACTGAAGCAAAATATACTTGAAATGTATGAGAATCTGCAGGTAAGTTTTCAAGATTACTTTCCAGTACCTATTACTGTGATATCCACCACTAGTACGAATATCTTCATCAACCATTCTCAAGATTTTTGTGTTCAGTACCAGTAATTAAAAACAATGACCAAGCTTGACGTTTCACTTGGGCAAAGGTTAAAACAAAAGGTTCTAAGGAAAAAAACAGTAATACACAACATCCTTAACGTGATATTCTTAGTACTTTCTTGACACAGCTCTTTACAAAAACGGTATTTTAAGAATAACACCATAAAAGGATAGTTAAAAGTGAGAATAAATTGAGTATTTTATATCTAAGACCAGACGCATCTTGATAAAACATCTCTAATTTGCCTGGTTTTTTTTGATTATAGAATTGTATAGGGCTTTTTGGCAAGTAGTAAAGAACAAGATAATTTACATAGGAGGGTGAGTTGCTCCTAAAGTGTCTTATGGCAAAGTTAGAGAACACAATTTTCCTGGAATATGTATGATGCCAACAAACAAAAAATTGGTATTATTAATACTTAAAAAAACAGGTCCATAAGTAATAAATTTGGTAGCATGAATGTAGGTTCCATTGTTAGGATTAACTCAGCCAATGCATTGCACATGAAATTGGTACAAGTATCCTAATAAAATTGGTTTAGCCCTTGAGTGTCAACAGGAACAAAATGTTTTGTTACACGGCAGTGATACAATAACCACTAGTAATCAGCTGGTGACTATTCAGAGCTCTTAAAAGTGGAGAAGAGACAGTAAAAACAATTTTACATCAAACCAACCTATTTACAGACAACAGTGGAAAACATCTCCTTAACAAGTTCCCAGATAGCCTGATTTATATTACTTAACTACAAATCTGCAAGGAGCCATAGTTCTCTACTGGTGACTGACTGATCCCTGATAAGAATGCATGTCCAGGTTTTCAGATGTTGCTATGATTTTGGATGCCTAGCACATCGTATGTTAGAATGGCAGATTTTGATTACAAGTAATTCCTCAGCTCTTTCTAGAAGATAAGTCCATTAAAGAAGTAAGATGTTTCACAGTACTAATTTAAAATGACAGTTACTTGTGAATATGCATACTGTGCTGATTAGCACTTTTACAGTTTTTTCATTTCTGAACCCTAGAGAACTATATAAAGGTATCCAGGTATCCCCATTTTCCAGGATGGAAAGGTAAAGGAAAAAGTTTTTGAAAGTATCCAAGTCCCCTTGCCCTAAATCTCGTTAGTCTGTTAAAAGACGAGAGCTCCTAAGCCATTTTGGCATTTCTGAAAACTAGGTTTTAAGGGATTTGTTTAAGACAACAAAGCAAGCCAGTAACTGAAGAGAGCTTAGACCCAGATGAGTAACTAGTCTGTTGCCGTATCGTCCTTTCACACAATTAGCTTATTAATGCCAGCAATTTAAAAAGGATTTTCATGAACTTTGTCTTCTTCATGCTGAAAGGACTGACATATAGCTGTGTCACTGTGACAAATCAATAAAAATGCACACAAAAAGAAAAGGAGAGATGCCCTCCCTGTACTTATAGAGTCACTAAGTGAAACATAACAGGAAGGATGCAGTTACTTGTGATGAAATCAAGACTTATGGGTTGGGGGGGTATTGCTGTTTGTTTTTGGCTAGGCATCCTTAGATGAAACACGAGCCAGAGTTCACAGCATTCGGGAAGCATACAGAAGTAAGCTGCTAGAGGCTGAGCGCAGAAAACAAGAAGAGTTGGCAGTTCATGAAGCAGTCCTGCAACCAGAGCAAAAGAAGAAAAGCCAAAATGCACACAAAAAAAAGCAAGGAAAAGGTTTAGGGAAAAAAAAGTAGCTGCTAGCACTACTGAATTGTATTTTAACAGTTTGGGAAAGAAAGTTTATGTGCAAAGAGAAGAAAGAACATTTGTTATTTTCCAGTATTTTTGTCAACTATATCACATTTTATCTCTTTGTCTGGTGCTAGTGAAAGAATTGATCTAGTATTCTTTTTAACAAAATGCTTGGTATTTTGCTTCTCATAAAGGTACTCACTACTATTATAGTTTGTATGTTTTACTGGAATAAAATTGTGCAACAAAAATTCACATTCCGTTCAGATTCTTCCCCAAAATCACAGTGTCTTTTGTCCTCTTTTTCCAATCAAAACAGAACCAGTCAAGAATGAATCAGAGTTGAAACAGTGAATGTAACGTATCAGTTTTGAAGTCATTTAACTTGGCAGAAACATGAGCTCCTTAAGTGGATGACAATTTGCAGAGTTTAGAATAGTTAAATAGTGGCATACCGCACTTTTCATATGCAGGCATTGGAAGGCTTCCCAAAGTCTGGCTCGGTAGGCACTCACAAGCTTTCTTTGTGCTGTAGTACTTTTCCCTTTCATCGTTCTCTTGCGTGTTTTTTGAATCTCATGGTAACTCTCTGTAGGGGCAAACTTGTGGCGCAGCCTTCCAAGGCTTGTTGAATATTCCTTAAAACCCTATTGCTCTCTTTATTTATCCTTCCTAAGCTGTGTTTTGCCCACAGTGGCTTTGCTCAAAGTGATTACAATAGACCCTTGGTTCCTAGATCTTCAGTTGGAATTTAAAAGTGTTTCTTAAAGGTTGAACCAGTGTGTGAATAAAGGGGCAATCTCAGGCTTTCTACATGAAGGGTACAATATCTCCTCTAAGTTTTGCTTTCATTAGAATAGTATTCCTGTATTTTTTGGTATTGTATTCAAACAAAAAAATACTTGCATTCATACTCACTGGCTAGCACTCCGTACTCAGAGACAATGGTCAAAAATTTTATGATGGTGAAAACTCTCTTAAACAGAGTGAGCTGTTTTAAATGGCTTGAAGAACTTTCCATGTATGTAGCCACAATCAGAAGCTTGGGAAGTTAGACTGCCTACATATTGTATACATACATTGTAGACATGTATATGTCCAGGATGTCCAGAAGAATTTCGTTATCTAGGCAACATGAGAAGCCATGAAAGCCACCTATTTAATGCAAATCAAAAGAAACATTATCCTTTGCATTCTGGCTGCTGATACTGGCTAGCCATTGTGTTTGAAACCAGCCTTTCTTCTGCATCTTAATGACCTAGCAGGTGTTCAGCTTCTGCTGGTTGTGCTCACCTGTGCTTTATCAGTACCTCACTGCCTGGCTTGAACTTGACTCACTCCTCTGTCTGTTCTGGGATGTGTGTTCTTTGTACATCATCACACCTACACACCTGCTGTGATGCTTCTTCCTCCATTTGGCCTCCTTCCTCCTATACAACATAAACTAAACTGGCTTGAGTTTTCGTGTCTGAAAAGGAAGAATTAAAACCAGTGTCCTAAAACTTGCATTGGTGATTTTTATTTCAAAGACCAGCAGCTAAGTTTTGCTTTGACCCATACAGGCTTCAAATAAAAAGCCTGTCAGTCTTGTGCTATAATTGCTCTGGCTTTGTCCTCTGTATTTTGGAATATGGGCTATACTGCTTCATAATATTCCATCTTGTTTCCATGGTAATGGCATGTGTTGGTTGCCTTCTTATGTGAATCTCTAATGAGCTTCTGTAGAGATCAAGCTGAAGTTTTGTTCTTGATGTCACTGCAAGTGCTATAATGACATTCTGTTGTAAAAATCAATCCAATTCCAAAAGCCAGCATAATTGACATCTAAATGTCAAAAATTCAGCTAATAACCCGCATGATCATAACCCATCACCATATGTCAGCAGCTATAAACTGACTTAAACTCAGACACAGTGTACTCAGATCTACATTATCAAATCTAGTTTTGATGTTATACACAATTCTAAGTTTCATAATTTCTTCATTTTAAAGAGTAATGTAGCATCGTCAAAATCTGCTGTGTGGTTTGTGAAATTCTCTATTGGCTCATTTATTATTCCAACAACGCAGATATAATGAGGGAGTGAATTATTGTCACACTGTTTAATTGTGCGTACTTTGGAGTATGTAATGTTTTAAGAGAAGCACAATAACAGTTCTATTAAATCCCTGTGCATATTCCAGAAGAACAAAATACCCATTTACCTTGTAATGGACCCTCGGAGACAAAAGGGCTTGTTTGGATTGTGCCAAAGAATTTGCATACGTTGGACCCAGAAACAGACGACTGATGAAATGTCATATGCCTCAGTTTTACATCAACACAACAACTTTTTACATGATGCACTATATTACAGCCTAAGTTAGTAGGGAAAGATGTACAAAAACTAAAAATGTAACTGTATTTCAAAACAGCCATTTGCAGTAATTTAAGGAGCCATCAAGTTTAGCGCTTTACTGTAAGGAAAACAAAGAAGTAAAACTAGACATTGTGTTTTATTTGATAGGATTGTTGCCTCCAGTTTGTAGACCAAGTTGCCCAATAGTCAAATTGTGTGTCCACATAGATAAAGCACTTTTATTCTTTTGCCCTTTAGGAGTAACACAGCTTTCAAGCACCATAATTTTATGAACTTTAACCAGCCTTTGTATCAAAGGAATTTATTGCCTGTATTCAGTGCAAGAAATTGCTCAAATACTCTTTTTACAAATTGTATGTTTCAGAAATACGGGTATTGCATAAAACATTAATATTTTCTTAAGGTTTCCTGTACTAAAAGAGCTGAAATTTGGGTAGTCATCCCTCCTGCTTATACTCAGCTTTGCCATTCAGGGCCAGATTCAGTAGGGGTGTAGGGACAAGCCTTAAATTATGTGCTTTCTTATTCAGCAAAAGAACTTCAGCAAAGGACTGAAACACAATGTCAAGCCCTTTACAGAACGGAATAGATGGGGAAAGCTTTGCTGAATCAAGACATGATTGCTCGATCTTTTAAGATGACAGTCGTTTTGGAGGTGCAATAGAGGAACAGCTGCATCAAAGCATACTTTAATAGGTATCTGGTGGCTTCAAGTCACAGAAGAGAGGGTTTGGATTTGGGGGAGTGGGAGCAGAGGTTGAACAGTTGACTTCTAACATTTCTTGTAGAAAATCACCCCTGAGAAAGGTTGCACAGTTTGTCACTTAGACAGCCTCCAATTTTTATTCGTGGAAAGACTCTGCATATGAAAAACAGCAGAGGTAACTTCATCTCTAAATGTTGCAGTTCAGTTGTCTTGTGACTTGGAGAGTTGCATACTTCTCCCCTGAAATGCTAAGCCTTGCTCCTGAAGAAGAGTATGTCAGTAGCCATCTCTGTACACAGGTGAAGAGGATGGGGTACACCAACGGTTCAGAAATCCTGATCTGTCTCTGGCAGAAGATTGTGTGCTTCTTACAGAGCCGGTCTCCAGTATTCTGGCAAGATTCTCTATTTGGGTTTGTGTGATTCCCCCACACCTGAAGTACCTCCAGCTCCTGAACCAAGTACAAAGCTAATTCCAATCTCTGCATTTAGAACACTGTGGAGCAGTCTCTTGGTGTCTAATCATCGCTGAGGATGTCTACAAGGAGAAGCAGTTTCAGGAACCAGCACAGTGGCATGTGAGAGACAAGTCTGGCTTTCTTTCTGTGGACCAGTTATGCAGTTTGAGACCTGATGAGCTCAGAGCTTAGGGCAATACTGGAAATATCTTACGATTATACTTTGTGATTGTCTGGAATTTTGAATAAAGATGTAGAGATTCCTTGGAGCAGGGGGGCATCTTTCAGAGCATCTTTAAGATTGAGCTGCATTTTTTTAATGATAAAAAGAATTTGTTTACTGTACTGATTCCTGATATTCTTTTCTCTTTCATATGAAGTATAGTCAGTTATTCAAAGGAAAATGTCACTGTTCAGCAGAAGTTTTGAACAGTTTTTATGGAAACTGCAAATGCCACAGAAGAATGAAAACTTTTCAACACGTTAGACTGCTTTGTGAATAATCCCTAAAGAATTTCTCAGTTTGCTTGCTTTACTTCTACATTTTAGGAAAAATAGTAGCATTCACAAAACGATGCAGGTACCTGAGAAAGAAATTAAGTCTTTGACTTGATAATTCAATTTAATGGGAATTAACTCTGTAAAGAGTTAATCACTTCTAATAATTCTTTGTAGGTGTGTTCTGCTAAGCTTTAGCAGTTTTCACTGCTTGATCCTTTTCTTTTGACCAGCTATTATGAACTAGAAAGGATCTTTTTCATTATAATATGTATCTAAAGTTACTTTTTAACGCAAGTAGCTTCATTAATCTTCAAATGACTTGTCCCATCTGCTTTGCTTTAATTTGGCTGGCATTTACACAATGAGTTACAGACCAAAAACCAGACCAAGCCCGTTCCAGGATGCCTCGCTGCCGAGACAAGCAATGTGCTGTGAAATCAGGCTCAGTTCTGAGCTGCCAGTCTGCTCACCCCAGCAATGTGCAATTTACCAGCTATGTAAGGTCTCATTTTAATTCAAGGAAGAGACACAGCATTTATGCACATGCACAGCATTTCCCCTCCAAAAGGCAAGAAAAGTGTCTACATATTTTGTCTGGCAGAAAACATAAGAGGACAGCTTTGCATAATCACACAGCAGTTTGCAGAATGAAAGAAATCTCACTTTCAGAGCCCTTTTTTCCTCTCATTCATTTCTTGAATCAGCCCTAATATATTCACTGTCCAGGTAATGTTTCAATGATTTAAATATTCTTGCTGTTTGCAGAAAAAACAAGGTGCTGTTGTCCTCTGTCTCAAAGGAGGACAAAGACAGGAAAGAAGCAGAAAGTCAGGGAAGGAGAGGAAACAATCTGCATCATATGAAGTGAGTGAGACAATAGCACAAAAGAAGGGTACGTTGAAGATGTTAGTAGTCAAAATAAGAGAAGAAACAAGGGGTGGTCAAGTAGGACTGAGGACCTTTGATTTCTGTGGCAATAAGAATGTGGTTAGGGACAGTGGTTCAGGGACTGGCAGGCAACTGAGACACATAATGTACAGACCCAAGTGCAGCCAGGACGTGTCACTTCGGGTCGGGTCTGGATGCACTCTCTTTGAAACCTGGGCTTCTCTGCCCAGCACCTGGACTTCTCCCTAAGGGCAAGCACCAAAACGCTCGCTCTTTCGGGCACACAGGAGAGGTGTTTGACTTGAACATGGTAGCACAGTGGGTGCAGCACAGACCGTGGAAAGCAATAGCTGGGCTTCTGTACCCTCAGCCTGAGAAAGCTGAAGTGGCTCCATGGGTGTGTGCCCCACTCAGCAGGGCACCACAGACATCCTTCCCAGTTACCTTGAGTTGGGACCACCATACCATGCTCACAAGACCAGGTACAGAGCACAGCAAGGCAGAGCCTGCCTCTGTGTATAAAACTACTTGTTGCAAAGCTGGAACATGCAAGAAGGAGGGGTACAGCAGCTGCATGTTCAGGGCTGTTGGTAAGGTTTAACTTGCCAGTAAGTCACACAAATGAAGTGTCTTGCTAAAAAGAGACCACTGTTTTGTGGCCTAGAGAGTCCTAAATTTCATTTCCATCCCATGACTGGACATTCTACAGGTCACAAAATGCAGAAGACATCAGCTACAGATGGAGTACTGAGGCAGTCAAAGCACTCAGCTGTGGCATGGCTAGGAGCAACCAGGACTACTTCAGACATACAGAAAGCAGAAAGTGCCTAAAGGGACACAAAGGGGCAGTGAAAAATCCATCCTTCCTCTTCTCTACTCTGCCCACGCCAGAGTCAGCTTTAAGGCCACAAAATTCTTCTTTTTTTTTTGCACTACTGAGAAACCTTGAGTTGGCTCTGGAGACAGTTGTTGGCAGAGGCTAGAGTCATAGATCTAGAAATGCAGGAAAGACTAAAGCTGCTCCATTCCCAGCCATCTGGGTAGACAAGGGGATGAGAAGTTCTGTGTCACAGGGTTTTACATATCCCATAAAAATATGACTCTTGGAAACTGGAGAAAGATAAAGAGATGAGAAATTAGTCACAGATGCCTAAAGCAATGCTTGTACCCTTCTTTCTTAGACCGCAGAATATGGTGTGAGGGGACGTGAGGTTCAGCTAATGAGGGAATGAGAAGCTCCTTCCTCTCACCTTGTCCTTACCCTTGATAGAATGAGTTTCAGAGCACTTCCCTGTCATCATCAAAGTAATTAGGGAAAGCAAGAGAATGATTTTTTCCGTTGTTGTAGTGCAAAAGGTGGGTTTCCTGGAAGCACCTTTCTCAGACTTGCTTAAGCAGCTTTCACCTAAATTATTAGTGTTAACAGTTCCAAAGACTTCATTGGCATCTCAGATTTTTTGAGTATTTTCTTTTTTTCTGCTGTACATATTACTGGCTTAACATATTGCGGCTGCAATGCTGCAGATGGAAACTGTTTTGATAATTGATGATCTGAAATACCATTTATGCATAGACTGAGATATTCAAGTGCTGTTTATGGTGTTTGTCTGTCCATATCCCTATTGGCTTTCTCTTAAAGACTCTGATTTATTCACTGCAAAATAACAACAACAACAAAAATATCTGGAAACCTGGCTAGGATGAGAAGAATGTACTTCCCTGTCATACCATTTACAAATTGGATGCACAGAAAAGCAAGTCAAGATGAGGTGTCATTCTATTTCCAGTCTTCTCACTGACCTTAGCAAGAGCTAGAGGACTAGAGGTCTATTATTTTCTCCCACGTATCTATCAGCACATGTGTGCTGAGTATATCATTGATATAATTTAACATGCAGTCAGCACTGGTACCACAGTGCCGGTGTGCAGTGCAGAACAATTGCAAATCAGGTGCGAGACATTTTATGGGATAAAGTCCCTGCTCAGTGAAGTTCAGCCTGAGTTTTGCTGGAGGCCAGGACTTCACCAGCGGGATGCACAGGGTAGGACCTTGTGAGGTACCACCCGTAACAGTCCAGTTAAGTACTTTGCTTTCAGATGCTACAGGGCCCAAAGTCTCCCTTTTTTACGGGTTCCACTGGATTCATTGCTGCTTTCATACTGTCACCCTGGTAGAAGTGTGGTGAGACGGGGAAGATAAAGTGGAAACAACTTCAAATAGAAACCTACAGAAAGGTTGTGGCACAGTCATTTTTTTATCGAAGATAGTGTAGAGGCAATGCATAACTCTGGTCGACTAACTCTGGAGGCTGAGTCATTCGGCCACTTTTAAAAATTCATGATTGTTGCCTGGAGGAATTTCTAAAATGAGATGTGAATTGTGTCAGTGACAACAGGTAATATACACTGCGAATAGGGTAATTAAGAGAGTATTTAGCTTACTAAATGGCTTGTAATTTTGTGTGTAGCCCTCACGCTGCTGCTTCTTCATGTAAAAATCTAAAATCCTTTATTTATTAAAACAATATATAGGAGCTTTACAGTCATTCAGAGGAGTCCGACACCTTCTGCTCCATCAGGTGTTTCCAAGTCCCACAAAAACGCAGACCAGGCAAACTCCTGAGTGCACTCTCACGGCTGCTTTGCCAAACTGAGGATCCATTTTCTTGCACTGTGCCTCGCCACCGCTCGGGCTCCCCAGCAGCCCGGGCCAGGTGCACTGCGCCCTTCTCCCACGTGTGCTCTTCACCGAGGGCCCTCCCCAGTAAGGGCCACTTTGCCCTGCGGGGCTCAGCTGGCTGAGGCCCCAACCAGGCCCCCACCACTGAGCCGCGCTCTGAGCTAGTGGCGGCGACAAGAGAGAAATGCTGAATTTCCAGCTGACCTGGGCTTATTTCTGAGAGGCTGCAGGGCCCTTCGAAGCTGGACCCTGTCCTGCCCCATTCTGCTTTTGAAGGAGAATGAATCCATGTGAACTGGAAGGACTCAGTGCAGCTTTCGGTCCCTCCCGAAAGCTGGTGTGTGCAGCTACTCCGCGACAAACCTCCAGCACAGCTCCGCTTCCCCGGGACGAACCCTCACAGCTGCAAACCCCCACGAATGCAGGCGCGCTCCGTGTCTAGCTTCAGTTATCTCAAGCCTTTGAGTCCGAGAGGACTTTGCCACTCTTTGCCTTCAGTGCTTGCCCTGCGGCCAGATGGCTGCTCCGCTGACCCTTCTCCTCCAGCAAGGCCAGCGCCGGTGCACGGTATCGATCGCACTGCGGTACAGGAGGTGCAGCCGAAACACCGACAGCCACTCACCTCGTGCAGTGTAGTACAGCGGACTTCCAAAAAGTACAAGTGCTTGTTCAGGAGGCCAATAGAGTAAATCATTAAAAATACCTGCTGTCCATTGTGCCTCTTGACATTCACTGCGCTGTAGCTGTGACTTGTTTTATTGATTCATTATAAGGATATAATGCACTGGGGAGTCAGTAGCTTGCAAAGGGAAGTATCTGCCGCCCCATAAATTGTCCCTCTAATTCTGTAACACATTACGGTTTAAAGGCAGGTCATAATGTTCCCAGTCAGTTACCAAAAGGTAAGTCTCTAACTAAAAATTACTTGATTTCGTGAGGAGCTGAGGAACTTGCTCCAAACTGGGGCACTGAAAATCAGGCCAGTTTGAATTAACTGCTGGTGGAGCCTAGCTCTGTAAACATGGGCTGCCGTCTCCCAGTACAAGGCTTGCTTTTTAATACAGATCCAGGGAATGAACAAGCACAAAAATTTTCCAGGCAACTTCAAAGTACCATTCAGTGGCTCTGACCCTGTGTGCACCAACGAACACAACCTGAAGACCCTCGCCTTGAATGAAGACACAGTACAAGTGCCATCTCCACTGGATGTGCATCTGCTTGACCCAGGACAGGGTCTTCAGCTAGGGCACCAAATCCACACTCTACATGTTGTACAAGAGGAAGATGAGGGATTAGGATAAATGAAGGACTGTTTTGTCCCCTCCAAGTACTCTTGCACAGACTGAGTAACTAACTCTGTACAAGCAAGTTGAATCATACCGGGAGCTGCTTAGGTGTTTGAACAGCTGAGTGACCTTTTCCTTCCATTTATTTATGAATCGGCTACATGTTAGTATGCTATTTTCTTTCAGCAGATTTTTGAGTCGCAGCATTGAGAGCTGCAGCAAACCACTTACATTTTTTTAAGTTTTGTTTATTACTTATTTTTCAAATGTCAGCATGCACCAAAGGTCTGCAGGAGCCCATTGCTTCTCAGGGACAAGAAGACTGCAAGAACCTTCTGATGGGGAACAGTCCGTGCAGTCTTCTGCCTACAATAAACTTTATTTTTCCCCAGTATGTGGGCAACAAGGCAGAACATCACAGAAATTAAAAAACAGATTGAAGCTCTCATTGTGTTTAAGCTGCAGTATATATTAGGATATGGCATTTGTCTAATGATGAGTCTTATGGCTGAGGTGTTAAAAAAGAATTAGTCTAGGCAGTTTAGCCACCAGACAGCTATTGATATTAAAGATATGCAGTCTGATTGACTTTGAAATTCTCCAATTATAATCCTTGCCAGAATTATGATTATGCTTCTCTGTAGAGCACTACTGAGCCTCCACTTTTGACTCATACCAGATTCCCACTGAAGTCAGCAGGAGCTGTGCTTGAGATGGGGCTCTCATAGTCAGTACTGTTTGTCCGAGAATAAACAAGCTGTTCCTGTAAATTGGCTCCCTGACATGGACTGGTTTCCCCTTTGTATGTTAATGGCTCTAATCAGACATACAGATTTTGCTTTGTTCCGCCACAGGAACAAAGTAAGGTTTAAGGGACCGGTGGTCTGGAGTATTTTCAGACTTGTCCGTCACTGTGAAAATCTTAACTAGACTTTTCAGGCTGGCAGATTTAGGGGCTAGCTTGAGTCTCTGGAGTCTCCATCCAGTAATTCACTATCAAGAATAGCTTGGTTGCCTGTAAATCTTCTCCTCATTAGTTTGTGGACAGCGAGGTAAAATATCTTCAACTGATTTCATCATCATGATTAAAAGGAGGTAAGTAGATTTACTGCAAGAGAAGTAAATACTCAGGTTTATTGTGGAAAGCTTACACGGGAAAAATCTATCTTCATCTCCTTACTGCATTATATGCTCAGGAAAAGTCTGTGTATTGATTGTGGATGAAGTTGTTGATTGCCTGGCCAGCACTGCAAGCGAGGAAACGTGTTTGGGAAGCAGCTTTACATTTTTGTAGAAAAAGAAGAAACAGAGATCATAAGCCGGGGAGAACCTGAAATAGCAAAATTCATGAGACTATCATTATTCATGTTAAGATGCACAATGTGAGAGGAAGATCTTCATATTAGGAAGTTTCTGTAAAGGTTAGCTTGCTGACAAGTTGCCCCCATTATCTCTATAATCGCTTGCTAAGCTGTAAAAAAACCCTCTCATCTCGCAAGCAGATCTGTGGAAGTACAATCCCATGGGATTCTGCATGGCCCTACCAGCCTGTTAAAGACAATCAGAGGACAGGGTTAGGGCTGCCATCTCAGGCTATGTTTGAATGTCATTATATTCTCTTATTTCTGGGAGACCTGAGGTCTTCACCCCTTCAGTATTTGTCTGGGCATTAGTGAACACGCATATCCACAATAAGAAGTATATGGGCATTTCTTCATGGAGAGTTTTTAGAAATACTATTACAACTGTCCTTAAACATCATGTTCTACACCTTCCTGTGTCCTTTATACTGCTCTGCCACATGATGGCTGTGTTAACCTAAAGCCGTGCCAGCGTTTTAATCTCAGGCTTTTTTTTTACTGACTCCTCTTCCCAAAATTTGCAGTATCAAATACTTATAGGCGAGCAGAGAAACAGGACGGAGAGTATCACTCGGAATGTTTGCCATTGCAGCGGTGGCTACAGCATGTTACCCTGTGGTATTTGAGCAACTTGCATACAGGAATGGTTTCTGTCTCCAGCGAGCGCTGGGTGGCAAGGAGTTGTCCACATTTTGCAGAGAGTGATTTGGGTACTAGGAGTAATGCCGCAGAACTGTTGTGGCCTTTGGAAAGTGGCGTTAGGTGGGAGGCACAGCATGGCCACGGTTTCATAGCGAGTCCGGGGCCTTGCAGGACCTGGGCCCTGGGCACACCATGCTTCTGACAACCCAGTCAACGCCTTCTCCCCATAACCTGTAGCCACGCTGCACAACTCAGTGGGGAGAAACACTCTTGCTGAGCACGCAGTGCCTTCCTTCTGGTGGGAGGGAAACCGAAACTTGGAAAGTCACCTCATCCTTTTTTCTTGCCTTACTTCTGCCAGACAAAAAAGCGAGGCTTCCTAAGGTGCGCGCACTCGCGTTAGCCGGGCAGCGGCTGTGCTGGGAGGCGCTGGGGGAGCTCCCACCCGCAGAGGAGACGCCAGGTTAACCTCGGCTTTCAGCATCTCTGCTACCCGCAGCCGGCGGCGGGGGCGGCGGGACCCTGCCCGAGAGACACGAGTGTCATCTAGTGGCGAAACGGCCCCGCGCGATCGCACCCCGAGGGCCACCGCCTGCCCGCGGGCTCCCACGCGGAGCGCGGGCCGACACGTTCGGTTTCTGCTGCGCTGCAACAACCTGGTGCCGAAAGTGTGCGTGGTAACGCTTATCCGAGCTTCTGTCCTTGCGGGATTTATTTTCCGCAGGCTGACGGAGAAGAGTACGAGCCAACCACAGTCAAGCAAGCAGCGGGCGCTGATGGCTCTCTGCCCGAGGGTCTTCTGTCCCTGCGGTGAGAAAGGGTCTGTCTGCCTGGGTACAGTGACCAGCAGCATCAGCCTCAGTCCCCAGGAGTTAAGTGAGAATTTTACAGGATAAACGGCCGTTTGAAGCTTTATTTGCTTGTTATATCGTGTAATGTGTCCATTGCAGGAATGGGCATTCAAGATCTTTGCATTTTAGAGCAGATTTTCTCCCAAACTCTTTTGCCTGCTATCACACATAAATCCAAGTTCATTAGTGAAGCAGAGCATAATCACAGTAATTATCTTTTAATTGGTCAAATACAAAAGAAGAAACACCTTCCTATCAGAAGCATCACTAGCAGAGGAGCACACAGGGAGAGGTGACTGAGCTGGTAACAAAGGGGAGCAGAGAAATAGTGGCTGTTTATGTATAATTTTCCTGATTTGACTTTCTGGCAGTTCATCACAGTAATTGCAACGTAACAAGCCCAGCTCAAGGGGTTGTGCTGGTCTTCTGAGGAAAAGCAGACTTGGAATGCCCACAAGTCATCTAGAAATCATGATGTTGTAAAATTACTCCCACAGCTGGGATCCACTTGAGTGTACTCAGTGCACATTTCCAGGTGCAGAACTGGAAACTCACTTTTTTAGGACAAAGGTGAACTTCCCATATTTTCAGCTGATGCCCACGACTGAGGCTTAAGAAAATTCCCAAGTGCTAAAACCAGGAGCGTTGAGAGGTGAGGACTGGTGAGTGGAGCAAGGAGAGCTACATGGCCTTGTACCCCTGCTCCCACCATGGGCAATGCAAATAGAGAGACCACAGCCTCTTATCACCCTTCCCTCCTGCTGGAGCAAGCTCTGTGGGCTATGCCAACAGAGGAGACACTTCTGCTCCCCCTTTTAACTCAGCTGTTTCTCTGAGGAGGAATCACATCCCAAAATGACAAGTGCCGATGGGCCTTTGGGACTGGCAAGGGAAGAAGTGTGGCTGGTCCCGCCAATCCCTGGCACCGTGTTGTTCCACGTGTGTCTTGCCACCAGTTCAGTTGCAGAGAAGCGCTCCTGTGTTTAGAAAAGGCACATTTCTAGTTCTGTCCTTGAAGCTGTGAGGAAAGGATGGTCTACTGGCACAGGATGCTCTAGCGGCACAGAGCGAAGGGTGCTGCAATTCCCTTCCCAAAGCAGAAGTCCTCCTTTCCCCCTCTTTCACCCCTTCTTACGATTGTCCCCAGCCTGACTCCTGGCTCTGTGCTCTTTGGTGCCAGATCCTTTCCTGTTAACTGGACAGCCCTGCATGGCTCTGCATCTGTCAGGGGTTGACCTGCCACCTCTTGCCCAGTTGCTCGCCCTGTGAGCCACGGTGGTGCTAACGCTGCTGATGGGAGC
>Ga0181612_153522_pt1 | contig 17068 bp, 12 predicted proteins | sample HoacroProtozoa21_FD_119630 | JGI IMG/M metagenome (GOLD analysis project Ga0181612, IMG submission 119630) | Hoatzin crop microbial communities from Cojedes, Venezuel. Combined Assembly of Gp0051906, Gp0051904, Gp0051908
AGCGGCACACTCACCGTCACCTGGAACGTCACCCGCAACGGCAAGGGATTTTCTCTGCGCATCAACAACGCCCAGTACGGCCAGGGCGAGCTGCATGCCTCATGGATCAGGATAGACACGCAGCGCAAGTACACCTTCTCCTTCCTGGCCGACAAGATCCCCAACGTCCGTGCCACGTTCTACATCCGGGGCAAGAAGTACCTGTGCGAAAAAATAACCGCCACATTCACAGACGTCGGAATGTCACGGTTATTAAAAGGTGTGTTCTACAGGGTAGGGGAGTAATCAATCATCCCCGAGGCTGCCCTCAAAGTCGAGCGTTTCCTCATGTACGGCCATACGGTCACGCTGGATATATCGGTTAGTGGTGGTCACATCCTGATGGCGAGCCTGGTCACGGGCTACAACCACACCCTTCGCATTGGCCAGGTCACGGATACCCGAATCCTTGAGGGAGTAGAACTGATAAACATCACTCCATTTGAGCGCTTCACGCATTTTCTTCCATTCACGGTTATACTGGTCCGGACCAAAACGATTCTCGGCAGGCTTGAATTTTTTGCCAAAAAGATAGTGATTACCGGGCGCATTTAACACATTCAGCTCGATCATCAGCTTGATGATTTTCTTATTCAGGCCGACCTTGCTGTCTCGTTTGTTCTTGCTGTGCTCGCCATAGACAATCACAGACTGCTCCTTAATGCTGATGTCCTTGATTTGAATATAGCTCAACTCGGTGGGACGTATAAATGTATAATATTCCATATAGCAGGCCAGCAGGAAATGCTTGTTGTGTTCAGTCAAGTAGTCCACCATTTCCTTAAGCATGGCTTTGCTCAGATCCTTACGTTTCTTCTCTTTCTCATGAAGCAGCTGAATCCCATCAACGGGGTTTTCTCTGATGTATTTGCGGCTTTTTAGCCATTCGCTAAATCCATAACACCAGTCACGGTAATTGTTTCGTGTGGTCTCCGAGAGTTCCCGATCCAAGAAAAGCCAGTCAAGATAATCGTTCACAAACACCGTGTCAAACTGGTACACATATTTAATAGGTATGGTTCTTGTGCTGATGTACTTTTTGAGCATATTGACCCTGGAGCGGTAGGCCTGCTGCGTTTTCTTACGGGTCTTCCTCTCCACATACTTCATGTAGAGTTCAAGACAATCATCGAAAACGGTGTAGCCTCTGGTGTCCTGTTTGCCGGCCCATGGACTCCATCCCGTGCGCAGGCTGTGCGTTAAGGATTCTATCATCTCCGCAGCGCGGAGCTTCTTTTCTTTCACTTTTAAATGGTCGGCGATGTAATATTTTTTACGCTTCAATTCCCCAAAGGCGGGGTCATAGCAGAAAAAATCCACATACCATTTTGCACCTTCATGCAACTTCGGATAGGTAAATCCGAGTGAGTTTGCAAGTGCTTTACTCTTTTGTTTGGCACACATTTTTTTAACATTTTTTACGAAAGCCGTGCCATCCTAAAAAATGTTGACGTTAGTAAAGCCTATTTTTTTGTGTCCATATAGTGTCCACAAATTTTTCAAAAAAGTGGGTTAACAGATTGATTTTCAATCCATTAACCCACTTTTTGCGGAAAGGGAGGGATTCGAACCCACGGAACGCAAAGCGTTCAACGGTTTTCGAGACCGCCCCGATCGACCACTCCGGCACCTTTCCTAGTCGTGCTTTATCCTAAAGCGGGTGCAAATTTATAGAATTATTTTTAATGCGACCAAATTTTTTGGCTACATTTTGCGTATTTCTGACCATCCATGTAGTTGGGGGCGGGCATCGTATGTGATAGCCCTTACATTTTAGCGGTTGTGAGCAAATAGGTTGCAGAGCAATTCACCGATGAGGTCTTGGATTTGAGAGCGAGAGCAACGATAGTTGTTCACCAAAACCGCAAAAGCGTAGCGAGGTCGATGGGCAGGATAGTAGCCCACATAGCATTGCACATCACTCATGCTACCACTCTTGAGCACGATGTCGTGCGCGAGTTCTGTGGCAGATAGTTGCTTGCCTACGCGAGAATCTGCAGTGGGCATCAGATCGCTCAGATAGATGGCATCAAAGGTGGTGCGGGTCATGGCTGTCAAGAAATCTACAAAAAATCGAGGCGAAGCCTTACCAGCTCTAGCTAGTCCACTGCCATCGCGCATAAACAATGGGGCGGTGTCCACACCCTGTTGGCGCAACCATTGCTGGATGGCTTGTGCCCCAAGGTCATCGAGTTGAGAGTTAAGCATATCTTTAGCAGCCCCATTGGAACTATGGGCAGCGATGGCGCGTAGCAACGCGTGAGCAAATAGGTTGTCGCTGCGGTCAAGCAGCGAACGGACGATGTGGGGCAGGGGAGGCGATTGGTGCAGTAGCAATAGGCTACGTTGTGGGTGCTTGAGTTTGCTATAAGTCTTGTGGTTGATTTTTAGCTTAATGCCGTGTGCTTGCAGCACGTGGGTGATGCTATCGGCAAGCATAGACGCGGGCATAGGATTGGCAAAAGTGTAGTGATAGTTACCAGCAGCGGCTTCGCCTGTTAGTAGCAAAGCAGGAGTGCCATATTCTAGACCGAGCGAGATGCTGTGGGCGGGAGTGCTGCTAGGGGCCAAGCGATTGATAACCTGAAGTCCTGGAATCGATGGCGTGACCTGTAGGGTGGATATGTGCAGTAGTGAATCGATGTCTAGAGTGAGTTGAGCTAGATTATCGCTATAGTTGAGTGCATGCACGGCAGCTCCGTAGCCCCACGCAAGGTCTCCAGCATCCCAGTCCTCGCGGTAGTAAGGGAATGGGTAATAGCTATCATCGCAAATGATGGCACCCTCGACCCGTTGGATTCCCATCGACAGTAGAGCCATTACTATTTCTTGGGGCAGAGATGCCCAGTCGAGAAAATGATGTGAACCTAGCGTGGGGTCTCCAATGCCACGCACCACGATGTTGCCCTTGAACCGATGATTGCGCAGTTCTCCATCTAGATAGACGGGAGTCTCGAAACGGAACGATGGGCCGAGTAACCCGAGTGCTGCTGCCGAAGTGACGGTTTTGATGGTAGAGGCGGTGGTGACCGCACAATCGATGTCGTGGCTAGCGATTATTTGAGCGCTATCGATATCCATCACGGCGACTGCTGCGGTAGCATGCCTAAGACTTGGGTGGCGTGTGAACTCATCAACAGCTTGTTGAGGGTCCATAGCGAATGACAGACTAGTGTTGAAGCCTAGTGCAAGGCACAAAACTATCAGAGAACAATAGCGTTGCAGGGGAGTAGTGGTTGGAATGAGCATGGGTTGATTAGGGGGGATGGAGTCGGTATAAAGTGAGATAGTGCTAGCTGTGGCGGCAGCGATGGTGGTGCCCCACGGTGGGGCGTCGCATGTATCTGCGCCATGCATAATGGTGTCGTTTGGCTAGGTAGTGTAAGTCGCGCTGGTTGGCATAGGCTTCTCGCTCAAACGAGATATTGCGATAGGCATTGCCACGCATGGGTAGTCGTAGCAGCCATTCGACGAGGTAGCAAACAAAGAATGGGATATACAGCATCTCGCGCTGTTGTGCTGTGTGGATGCGTTCGTGGTTGATAAGTTCGTTGGATAGATACACACCATGATGCACAAACATCACACCCAGCAGATTGATGGCTGCAAATCGCCGACCTAGGGGAAGCAAGTTGGTGCGGATAATTTTCATATATTGGGCTTGGTCTAAAAAATAAATGCTTGGCAAAGATACAACTTATGTACCAAACTAGAGTGGGGCATGGAGGCATAAAAGCTAAAAAAAAGATAAATAGATAGCTTGGGGTGGGGTATTGGTGATAGTATTTAAAAAATATGTTGTACTTTTGTAGGAAAATATTATTTAATCTCAAATGGCGTTAGCCAAATTGCACAAGGCTATGAAATCAGATAGTGTGGTCATCATCCCGACCTATAACGAAAAAGAGAACGTGCGTGACATTGTGCTTGCTGTGCTAGACATTGCTGAGCATCAGTTTGATGTGTTGATAATTGATGATAACTCGCCTGATGGCACTGCACAGATAGTGGAGGCCTTGATGGCGGAGCATAGCGACCGCGTGCACCTCATCAAGCGACAAGGCAAATTGGGTTTGGGCACGGCCTATATTGCTGGCTTTAAGTGGGCTTTGGCTCAGGGATATGCCTATATTGTGGAGATGGATGCCGACTTCTCGCATCCACCTCGCAAGCTCGTGGATCTGCAAGCCACTTGTGCTACGGGTGGTGCCGATGTGTCGATAGGGTCACGCTATTTGACGGGTGTGAATGTGGTCAATTGGCCTATGGGCAGGGTGTTGATGAGCTACTATGCATCGGCCTATGTGAGGCTAGTGACAGGCATGCGAGTGCGCGACACCACGGCCGGCTTTGTGTGCTATCGACGAGAGGTGCTAGAGGCTATGGATTTGGATGCCATTGAGTTTAAGGGGTATGCATTCCAGATAGAAATGAAATTCACTGCTCATTGCATGGGGTTTGTGCTACAAGAGGTACCTATCGTGTTTGTCAATCGTGTGCAAGGCACTAGCAAGATGAACACGAGCATCTTTGGCGAGGCTCTATTTGGCGTAATCAAGTTGCGCTGGGATGCGTGGTTCAACAAATCCCGTTTTAGCCGCAAGGTGCCACCTAAACAGATTTCAGCCTAGTCCACGAACAGCTATGAGGCAGGCAAGCTGAGGTGTGCAGAAGCCGCAGGAGGGCGTTTTGGCATGATTGTTGCAAGGGATAGACGCTGTGACGCATGTGTGCGTGGCTTTTGATTTTGTTTTTTTAGTAGCCTAGCTCTTGCTGAATGTTATTCTGATAGCATCTGAAAACTTATTATGCAGCACAAAGAACACGTATCCAAGAAGTTAGTTTTAGATAAATCATCTGGACTGAATGACCAACAAGTGATTGTTAGCCGAGAATTGCATGGCAACAATGTGCTAACTCCGCCCAAACAACAACCATTGTGGCGACAATTTGTTGAGAAATTTAATGACCCACTAATCAAGATATTGCTGGCTGCACTGGCGCTTTCGATGTTGGTTGCAGGATATGAATGGCGGGTAATGGGCGATACGAGTGCGCTCTTTGAGCCATTAGGCATATTGCTTGCCATAGTGTTGGCCACGCTCATTGGCTTTATAGTGGAGGTGAATGCCAACAAGAAATTTCAACTGCTCAATCAGACTGATGATGATGTGCAAGTCAAAGTGAGACGTGGCGGACATATCACGCAAGTGCCACGACGTGATATTGTGGTGGGTGATATTGTGATTTTGGAGACTGGCGAAAAAGTGCCTGCCGATGGTGTGTTGGTTGATAGCTTTAGTCTCAGAGTAGATGAGAGTTCGCTCACTGGAGAGCCTTCAGCAAGAAAATCGCATATTGTTGATAATCAATCTGACGAAACAACCTATCCCATCAACCTATTGCTGCGAGGTAGCACACTCACCGAGGGCAATGCAGTGATGCAAATCACATGTGTAGGGGATGCTACCGAATATGGTAAAGTATATCGTGATGCGCAAATCGACAATCATGTGAAGACACCACTCACCGTGCAGCTTGATAAGCTAGGGCGAACGATTGCACGTGCTAGCTACTTGGCTGCAGCACTATTGGTTGCAGGACGTGTGCTAGAATATATGGTTACGGGAGGAATGTCAACGCTCGATACGGTACAATATTTTCTTGAAACACTCATGCTTGCAGTGACGCTTATTGTGGTCTCTGTTCCCGAAGGATTACCTATGAGTGTCACGTTATCGCTTGCTTTGAGTATGCGCAAAATGCTTAAGAGTAACAACCTTGTGCGGCGCATGCATGCTTGTGAAACAATGGGGGCTACGACAGTCATCTGCACCGATAAGACGGGAACGCTTACGCAGAACAAAATGCAAGTCTATCAAGCACATTTTTACAACCTATCACAGCAGGAAGCAATAGACGAAAGTGATGCACAGCAGCTGGTTAAACTTAGCATTGCTTGCAATTCAACTGCTTTTCTTGATGACACAAATCCTGACCATGTGGTTGCTTTGGGCAACCCAACCGAAGGGGCTTTGCTATTATGGCTCCATGATGCGGGTATCGACTATGAGCAAGTGCGTGCATCAGCCACTAGATTGGCTCAACTACCATTCTCTACCGAGCGCAAATATATGGCAACGATAATCGATAGTGGGCAAGCTAGTGGAGGTGCCCGATGGCTTTTGCTCAAAGGGGCTCCTGAAATTGTGATGCGTTTATGCGATAACGTGGCAGGCAATGCTACATTTCAGCAATTCGCTGATGAGTTGCTCTCTTATCAACAACGAGCTATGCGCACGTTGGCTTTTGCTTATCGCCAGTTGCAACCTAACGAAAGCCCAGAATCGGCGTTGGGTAGCCTACAAACAGGTTGCAATGGAATGACGTTGCTAGGTATGGTAGCTATCAGCGACCCTGTACGTAGTGATGTGCCACAGGCTATTGCAGATTGTCGCTCAGCAGGTGTGAAGGTGAAGATTGTTACGGGTGACACGGCAGCAACTACTCGCGAAATAGCCAAGCAGGTAGGACTCTGGGAGCCCAATGATGATCATTGCGCCAATGCGATTGTCATTGGTCCTGATTTTGAGGCTCTTGACGACCAACAAGCTGCACAATGTGCCAAGTCGCTTAAAATTATGGCTCGAGCACGGCCCGAAGACAAGGCTCGCCTAGTGAGGCTGCTGCAACAACAAGGTGAGGTGGTAGCTGTCACTGGTGATGGCACCAACGATGCGCCAGCACTCAATGCTGCGCAAGTAGGGCTCTCAATGGGTGATGGTACAGCTGTGGCCAAAGAGGCTAGTGATATCACCATCCTAGACAACTCATTTGCTAGCATCAACAAGGCTGTCCTTTGGGGACGATCGCTATATCGCAACATCCAGCGTTTTATCCTTTTCCAGCTCACTGTTAATGTCTGCGCATGTCTAGTAGTGGCTATATGTTCATTTTTTAGCAAGCAACCTGCGCTCACCGTTACTCAAATGCTATGGGTAAACTTGATTATGGACACCTTTGCGGCGCTAGCATTGGCTGCACTGCCTCCCAATAGCATCGTTATGCGTACACCGCCACGTGGAATGGACTCCAATATCATCACCCCCGTGATGAAACGTTTGATTAGCGGTATTGGTGTGGCTTTTGCTGTGATAATGATAGCAATGTTTCTACACATCATTGGCGATCAAGATGCTGGTTCACGAGCTATAGAGGGAATAAATCCCAACATCAATCGGCGAGAAATGACCATCTTCTTTTCTGTATTTGTCTTTTTACAGTTCTGGAATTTGTTTAATGCTCGTTCCTATACAACAGGCCACTCTGCGTTCCATAATATAAAAGGGAGCAAGGTGTTTTTTGCCGTGGCCGCAGTGATAGCTGTAGTGCAAATCGGGATAGTGCAATTTGCTCCTAGACTATTTGATTGCCAACCACTTGATTTGACTACGTGGTTTCTTGTTATTGGATTAACTATGCCTGTCTTGCTTTTGGGTGAACTCTATCATGCTCTTAATCATCGCAGGGCAAAAGTTTAGAAATTGTCACAGAATTTGATTTTTCATATTTTAAAATGATTAAAAATTTGCAGGTAACGTTTTTTTAATTTAATTTTGCAACGACTATATATTATAGAAATAATTAGGTTTCATAAATTTTTTAACTCATTTGTCATGAAAAAGACTTTACTTTTAGCTCTCCTCGCAGCTTGTGGCGTAGGATTTGTAAATGCTGAGGTGAGGATTGTGTTTACCAATGTAGATCAGCCTGCAGGTGACACCTTGCTTTATGCAATGCCTGTTAGTCCCGAACATTTCCAGGATATTCAGAACTATCCTAGTAACAAACCAGCTTCGATAGTTGCTATGTTCCAGCCTGAATATTTGGTTACCAAGCAAGACTTCTCGAATGGTGATACCCAATTGGGTACAGCCACGTTGCCTTGCCATGGTAAAGTGGTAGGCTTAGCACTGCAGGGCTATGATAATGGTAGCGAGCCAGGCAATTCGCCTCTCTTCCTAGAGGCTACTGCATGGTGCCGTAACACCTCCGAGACTGCACATCAGCACATCGCTATCACTGATGGTTACAACTCGTATGCTCCTCAAGGCGACCTCTTCACCGACACAGTTCACTATCGCAACTTTAATGGTGTGGGTTGGAACGAGTTGACGGGTTCAACTTTGCAAGGCTCTCCTGGCTATGTGTTTGAGTTTGAAGATGGAGATTCTCTCAATCCTGGTGACGTTGTGAACTTGCCATTCAACAATCCTGAGGTGATGAGCGATGATCCACAAGCTCCATTCCCTCCCTTCTGGTACAAGGGTGAGAACATCGTGCTGACATTGTGGATGAACAACTTCTTGTGGTATCCTCTCAAATATCGTTATATGACCTACGATGAGGCTGAGACCGAGATTGCTAGCATATTCCGCACGGGTAACATCTGTTTCAACAACAGCACTTTGCCAATGATTAAATCATATCTCGGCATGGACCTCATGTATGATCTACCTAAGCACAGCCTACCTGCATTCCGCATTCCTTACTATACCAACGATATACGTATCGTCGGTGAAAACACTGAGCACTGCTATCTGGTAGATGAGGATGGCAACCGATATGACCAAGTGGATGGTGAGTTTGAGAATCTCGACCACACCAAGACCTATTACATCGTTGTGGATGGTGAGGTACAACCAGGCGAAATCCGTTTTGACAACATCTACAAGGACATTGAAGTAACCGTTGAGGGTGCAACTGCTGTTGAGGATATTAATACGAACAAGGCTGTTGCTAGCGTGCGTTACTACAACCTCGCTGGTCAAGAGAGTGCTGAGGCTATGAGTGGTGTAAACATCGTTGTTACTACCTATGCCGATGGTACCACTAGCACCGCCAAGGTCGTTAAGTAAACAATAGCAATATAGCTTTACTTATCATTACATGCGAGCTCGTCATCTTGTGTGACGAGTTCGCTTTTTTAGGTTGATTGCACCGATATGAATGGCAACAAAAGTTAATGGCTGAAAAAATAATCAAATTTGTAGTATTTATCTTTTGATTTGCTGAAAATATGATTATCTTTGCAGTGAATTACAGACTGAAGAGTAAGATTTTTTTTCATAGACATTTTATTAAAAGCTATTTGAAAACTTTTTGATTAAACCCAATACCCTAAAACAAGAGACAAGCATATAGATGATAGTTTAAGAAATAGATGTTGCAAAGGTTACGTGTGAACGTAGCCTTTGTTGTTGTGTTTGCCTCCCACTTGCTATTTGTTTGCCACATGTCGAGTTTTTGGTTTTCATGCAAATTTGCTGTACCTTTGCAGCAAATGGTAACTAGAGAAGATGAAGTGCAAATGGCTTTTGATACTGCTCGCAACAATGCTATTGATGCCTGCCCCCTGGGCGACAGGTAAAGAAAACCTAACTGCAAATTTAGGTGGCAAGCTAGTGCGCATGAATAGTCATGATTTAATGAATAAAGGTTTGGGCTATGTCAATCGCGATATGCCCGACAGCGCTATGATATGTTTCACCATTGTTGCCAACCGCCGATTCACAGTCAACAAGAAAGACACCTCAGAGCTAAAAGAATGTGCCAGAGCGTTGAATGATATCGGTGTACTCTACTATAATTATTATTACGATTTTCCCAAATCTTATGATTATTATACTCGTGCACTAGCTCTAGCAGAAGCTCACCAATTGAAAGAACCATTAGCACCAATATATAACAATCTTGCTGTTTTCGATATATTGCAAGACCTTTTACACACAGGTCATTTTTCTGGTGATAGTGTGTTTTCTAAAAGCAAAAAAGCCCTCAACATCGGTCTTTCGATGAACGATGAAAACATTCATCTAGAGCCGATTATTACAAATCTTGTTACTAGAGCTATTGAATCAGATAAAGTATCAACGATTAAAGGTGAACTTAATAGATATCTTGCATACACTCAATCTGATACAACAAAAGAAGCCATTGCAGCACGGCATCTATGTCTTTTGGCATTTGAATATGACAAGAAGCATTATGAATCTGCTTTGAGCCACATTGAGCAAGCCATAGCTCTCAAAAATTCAGATAGCCATAAATTTATTAAGTATCTGCTGTTATATCAATCAGGGCAGATAGACGAAGCATTGCAATACATGCATCATGAAGAATTGCTAGCAAAAAAAGCGAATAAGCAACTTGAGCTATTTGATATCTATGACATTCTTTTAAATCACTATCGAAAGGCAAACAATGAACCTCTTGCTGAGAAATATGAGTTGCTTTATCTGCGTCAAAAAGATTCTATCCTCTATAACGGAAGAGTAGTAGATATGACAGAGCAACGTTTTCTAGCACAAATAGAACAGGCTAATCTGCAAGCTGAACAAATAGCTCGTGAGAGTAAAATAACCAAGCGGGTGCTGTGGATTGTATTACTATTTATGCTTCTTTTGGCATGTATGACACTTTTGCTCTATCGCAAATATCGACAGGTGCAGGAACGAAATGAAATATTGTATAAAAAGAATGTTCAGCTACTTGCCGTTGAAGACCAGCAGCGCACCAACCAACCCAAATACCAAAAGAATAATATGAACGAAGATTCCAAAGCAATGTTACTAGAACGTATCATTGGCGTGATGGAAATTTCAAAAGAAATTTTTAGCGACAATTTTTCGCTCGACAGACTGGCTGAAATGACTGGAGCTAACGCCAATTTGGTTTCACGTGTTATCAATGAACTGAGAGGTTGCAACTTCAATGCCCTATTGAGTGAATATCGTATCAAGGAGGCTTGCCGACGCATGAATGACGTGGAGCATTATGGAAATCAAACCGTCGAAGCTATTGCTGCTAGCGTCGGCTTTAGGTCACGTTCCCATTTCAGCACCAACTTTAAACGTCAAACTGGTCTTACGCCATCCGCCTATCAACGGTTGGCAAAAAATCCACCCAATATAGACTCACCACAAAAAATGTAACAGCGAATTCTACATCTTTACCAGGGCACAAGAAATCAAAAAGCCGATTTCGTCTGTGGCGTTTCCACATTTTCTCAACCACCTTTTCATTAAAAAAAGTTTGATTTTTGCCTCAAATTGGTTCGTTCTTACATTTGGGAACGCAATCAGCCATCAATATTTCTCCATTTTTTCTTCTTTTGATTAAATTTGCCACAATGAATTTTTTTATTAACTTATAAATAATAACGAATATGAGACTACATCTACGAACCTTTATGTTGGCTTTGTTGGGCGCAGCATCCTTGTGTTCAATGGCGCAAATGATTTCTCTGCAAAAGGATAATGAATTTAATTCAACCATAATTCAATTGGATGAAAGCAAATTTGACAAACAAGAAAGCGAAGGCTTTATTACATATACGCCTAAGCAAGTTATCCCATCGAAGCTTAATGATACTGAGAATGTCACATTCTATGTACAACTTGATTATGATAAGGCCATATACACACCTCAAAGCATAAGGGTGTTAGGCGAAAATGCTAAATACAGTAAAAGTTGCAATACATCAAACAACACATACGAAATTTCTTTGCCAAATGGCACTTATGATATCATTGTTTTATATAAGGATGCTCTATCTAAGGTGCATTATGTATTCCAAGAAAACGTTGCTGCCACTGAGGGTGTGACGTTCACGCTAGCAGCTGCTGATGCAAATATCCCTGTAGTGGCTATCACCTATGATATTCATGGGAATCAACTGAAACCAGACTATTACGATTCAGCTGGACCGTCTAGAAAATTAATTGAAGAAGGAAACATTATTGATGGGCAAACAATCTATGCTATATCTTCAAAAAAGTATGGTGATTTATTTGCTACAATGGTTGGTTTTGCACCTAGAGTTCAAGGAAATACGTGTGATTGCTATGTCTCTCAATTGAGCGATGACTATGTTATCACTTATGGTGGTTACATCTTGTCTAAAAACAAAGAAGTCTATGGATTCACTTTCAATCAAGCTGGCGCAGACAAAAATCTATCACTTATCAAAAAACCAACTGACTATATTGCACATACTATCACTTCTAGATGGCTACCGCTTTCATACGAGAACATGTTGAATGAAGGCTATCTGGAGGCAGAAGGTTCTGGCTATCCATTGGGTGCTAGTTTATATATGCAATCTCGAGATATAACAATATACAACAGAATAGCTTATCTAGATTATCGTTTTAACGATGAAAATATAACCTATTATTTGGATATGCCATTAAATACTTTCGGGGTTGGATATACCTCATTTTTTGCGCCTATATATTGGAGTGACATCCAAGTTGTCACATGGGATGATGGCACACAATATCCGAACCACGAAGGTATGGCAGGGCTACCAATGTACACAGAAGGAAATGTTGTCAAGTATTCCGATTGTGGAGCGATAGGTTTTGGCTCTGGATCACAGCATGCTTTAACAAGAATCGAAGATGACGGTTTTTTGTATCCCCTGATTTATCCTGGACACCCTGTCTTCTCTTTTGATTCAGAAAATGCCCACAATATTTCTTTTGGCAATAGCTGTCCACTGATGGTATCCGAAACTACTACAGATGATTGGGGATATACTATTCCACGTGCATTAGAGCAGTTTTATCCCATTGGTCGCTATGGTGAAGGTAGAACCGCTGATTTGTTTCATATGCAGGAGACTTTCAAACACAATGGAACTTTGCTCTACGAAGGTACGTATAATAGTGATCTAATGTTTGATTATCTTTATGATTCTATTGCAGATTTTGGTGTAATAGACCAAGTTTTAATCAACCCTAACATTCTAGTAGATGACCTTGTTGGACAAAATGTGAGTACGATTCACTTTGATATGACTAAAGAGGACTTTGTATATCCATCAATTACCATGTTGCAGTTTAGAAACCTAGAGAATCAAGTGACCGACAGATTCGAGAAAGCAAGCGATGGTATTGTAATGCTATCTGGAGGCGATTTAATCTTCGACAATTGGGATTGGTATTATCCATCATGCAGAGAGGCTGAGGTTGAGGTAAACTATTCACCCTACGCCCAAGATAACTGGAAAGCATTAGTAGTAGAGGAAGTGCCTGAGAATCATTATATGCCTGGATTTGGTAATTTCTATCAGGGTTCACTCAAGGATGTAGAAGGCGAAGGTGAAAAGGGTTGGTTTGATCTGAAGATTAAGATGACCGATGCTAGTGGCAACTGGCAGGAGCAGGTTATCAGCCCCGCATTCTGCTTGAAAGACCATGAAGCTACGGATATCAACGACGTGCTCACTACCAACAATGCTGCCGAGATAGAGGCTATCTATAGCATCGATGGCAAGCGTCTATCCTCGATGCAGAACGGTATCAACATCGTGCGCTACACCGATGGCACCGCCCGCAAGGTACTTGTCAAGTAAGCACCTATTTATCACAAAAGAGTGGGAGGGAACGTCATTGTCCCTCCCATTCTTATAAGTCCTATACCCAAAAACAGTTTATCATTTTCAACAATTCTATAATTCACTTTAAAATGAGAAAAACCTTCCTTTTAGCCGTTTCGCTATTAGTGGCTATCACAACGGTGGCGGCCCCAGTGGATGCCACACAGGCCCCAGCAGCGGCACAGCAATTTGCCCAGTCGGCTAGCACTTCTGGCAAGCTGATGGCTACTAGTGGCACACTGAAGTTGGCGCACACCGAAGCCTCAACAGTAGATGCCAACCAAGCAGCCTATTACATTTTCAATAGTGATAATGGCTTTGTCATCGTTAGCGGAGATGACCGCGCCGAGCAAGTGTTGGGCTATGGTGACCATCCACTAGACGTCACCCAGATGCCCGAGAATATGCAAGGCTGGCTGGGGATGTACAAGCAGCAAATAGACTGGCTATTGGCAAATCCTGACGTTCAGGTGGAGCAACCCACCACCTTGCGTGCCACTAGTGGCACAGTGATAGAGCCACTACTGACTGCCACTTGGGACCAAAGTGCGCCTTACTATAACCAGTGCCCCACCATCAATGGTTCACGCTGTCTGACTGGCTGCCCTGCCACATCACTATCGATGGTGTTCTATTATTGGAAATATCCTAACCAAGCTACGCCCACCGTACCTTCGTACACTTTCACTTACAATAGCACCGATTATACGCAAGACGAGCTACCTTCCACAATCTTCGACTGGCAGAATATGCTCGATAGCTATAGTGGCAGCTACACCACTACTCAGGGTAACGCTGTTGCTGAACTTATGCACTACATTGGTCAAGCTGAAGAGATGCAATATGGTCCCAATGGCAGTGGTAGCTATGGCAAGAATATTCGTGAAGCGGTGTTACTTTTCGGCTATGACGAGGGTGTTCGCGATGTGTACAAGAGCGGTAGCCTCACCGATACAACAGCCACCGAGAGCTACACCGACGATGAATGGTCAGCAATGATTCTCAATGAGCTAGAGAACGACCGTCCCATCGTCTATTGTGGTTACTCCTACTCGAGGTGGTCGGGCTATTCGGGTCATGCCTTTAACGTTGACGGCTACGATGGTAGCAAGTATCATATCAATTGGGGCTGGTCAGGAGACGGCAACGGCTATTTTGCCCTTAACGCATTCAGTTATAGCGGTTATACTTTCAGTCAATTTCAGGAGATGATTATTGGCATCACGCCGCCAGCGGACTTTTTCGGTCCTACCATTAAGGCAAAACCAGCTGATTTACAAATGGAAAGCTTTGTAGGCGAGAGCACAACAGCCACATTCACACTCACTGGCATAAACTTGACCGATGCCATAACCTTAACCCTGACCGATGAGAATGACGTTTATAGCATCGATGTTACCAACGTCAGTGTGGCCGAGTCAGTGGAGGGTAAACAAGTGACGGTGACATTCACACCCAAAACTTTCGGCACATTCGCAGCCACAATCACCGCCAGCAGCCCAGATGCTGAGAGCAAGACGATAACGGTGACGGGCATAGCCACATTGGAGAAACTTACACCTGTGATGCTACCTGCAGATAGTGCATACGTTACTCTGACCAGCTTCCGTGCCGATTGGACGGATGAGACACCTGCCACTAATGTGGAGAGCTACACACTAGAGGTGAGCATGGAAGAACTTCGCCCAGCTACCCAATTGCTAGATGAAGCCGACTGGAGTGCACTAGAGAAGCAGTCTTACAACCAAGCCAGCAATGCCAGCGAGTATATGCCTGAAGGCTGGACATTCGATGGCAGCTACCTCTATCTCGATGGCAATTGCATCTCGCCAGGACGCTCCAGCACCATCACCACCAAGACCTATGACCTGAAGGGCTATGACAAGGCTACCATAGTACTCACTGCCAAAGCCTATTCATCGAGCGCATCAGGCAGCAACGTCACGATAGCAGCTGCTAGTGCACCAGACAATGGCGAGACAGTGACATTAACCTCGTCATACGCCGACTACACAGTGGTGTTGGATGTAGCGGAAAGCGACCAGATTATTTTCACGGCAGGCTATTATCCCGACCTTCAAGCCATCAAGGTCTATGTAGGCGACCTCACCTCGGCAGAGATGACCAATATGTTGACTGCCACAGAAACAGGAGATGCCACCTATCGCCTTATCGAAGGCATCACGCCAGACAAGAATTATACTGTTAGCGGCTTGCAGTCGGGTGGCACATTCTATTACAGAGTGAAAGACGTTTATTGTGATGGCACTGAGAGCAATTGGAGCAACGTTGAGACAGTGACCCTCTTTGCTGGTAAACATGGCTACGAATTGGGCGACGTGAATCACGATAAGATTGTTGATGTGAACGACGTTACCGCACTGATTGCTATGATTCTAGGCAATGGTGAGGGCTGTGAAATCTGTGCAGATGTGAATGGCGATGGAATCGCTGACGTGAACGATGTTACCACACTGATAGCCAAGATTTTGGGCAATTAAATTACTTCTGTTTACAAATGCTCCTTATCTGAATCAAGAAATCAATAAGAGGCAAGCACAGAACATTAAAAGAGGCTCAGACATCATCATTGTCTGAGCCTCTTTTTAAGTTATTTATAGCTAGTAGATGCTTAGTCTGTCACCATGATATCGATAACAGCATTGACATCGCCAACTGTCACATTGTTATCTTCGTTGACATCACCTTTGATAACTGGCACAATGCCATAGAGCGACACTTGAATAGTTTGCCCCAAAACAGCAGATAGGTCAATATCGATACTGGTTGCTAGCGAAGTGCTAGTGAATCGAGTTGTCATATCGATAGGTACATCACCCAGCATAGGCCCTATCCACTCGTCAGCACCATAAGCAGGGTCACTGCCAGCAGTAATCTGGATGTTGTCATTGAAGCGGATGGTTGTATAGCCATATTCATCTATGCCTGCCACATTGCTAAGCACGATGTCACCCACAGGCAGTTTTACATCATCCGAGACTAGTACAAAATTTTTGAGTGTCAGCGTGTAGCCGTTAGAGGTTTGAGTGAGCTCTACTTGCACGTTATCTTGTTCGGTGGCTTCGCCATTGATTACCACTTTGAGAGGACCGGTATAGGTCGTAGCGTTTATCGCTATTATGCAACTCAATGCTGCTAGGACTGAAAAAATGCGTTTCATCTTATATCGTCTTTAAATAAATGTTTAGATGCTAAAAGTGATTAGTTACCCAAGATTTTGCTAATGATTGCAGAGACATCATCTACACTCAAGATGCCATCACCATTGATATCGGCGTTTACTTCGATAAAGTCTATAGGCTCCTCGCCCAAGATATAGGCAATCAGTGCACTGACATCATCTACACTCAATACGCCATCACCGTTCACGTCTCCTATTAGATTCGTTGATTTGCTTATGCAATCAATCACATAGCTAGTAGCTACCTGCAAGTCACCTGAGACTACAGTAATCACTACGCGCCAGCCTATGTCGGTGGTTTCGATAGCTTTGCAAAGGGTGGCACTTGCCCCCATCAGTGTGGCCGAGAAATCATTGAGGTCAGGTTGGCTCTCAACGGTGAT
>Ga0181612_152262_pt1 | contig 17067 bp, 7 predicted proteins | sample HoacroProtozoa21_FD_119630 | JGI IMG/M metagenome (GOLD analysis project Ga0181612, IMG submission 119630) | Hoatzin crop microbial communities from Cojedes, Venezuel. Combined Assembly of Gp0051906, Gp0051904, Gp0051908
ATTTGTAAGTAGAAAACAAGGAAAAAGTGATTTGGATTAATTAGAACTTGAAACTTTAACATAATGAATTTCAATTTAGAAGACTTCATAAAAAAAAACAATACAGAAAAAAAAAACAAAACAAAAAAACCCCCCAAAGTGCTAAACAACATTTTCACGAAGCTAATTTAGTGACAAAATAGTCTGAAATTGCATGCCAGAATTTTTTTGCCTGTCAGCTCTGCTGCTATGTAACTTACAAATACGCTATTAGCATTCTAGCACCTCATGCTAGCACTTACTTTCATATAAAATTAGCCCTGCATACAAGATGTACACACATGTCTTTTTGTGACACAGCAACGCTGATTTAAAAACTGGAATCCACGATAACCCAATAAAAATGAGGGCTGTAAATTAACTGGGCATAATGTAGTCTTTGCAGTTCTCCAGAGTCCTGGAATAAATACAAAAATAAATGAGGAAGAAATGTTAGTGAAAAGAAACAGCCTTTTCTTCAGATGGTCTGCATTTCTAATTGAAAAATTTGGCTGGCATTAGTTGGCGGGAGCGTGGAACATAGCGTGAAAGGTCAATAAATGAGTCTAATACATGGAAAAAATGCATTACAGGAGAAGTTGATGGACACCATCAGTTTTAGAATTACATACCCTGCTTGTTTACCCATTTGAAAGCCCTTTGTAACACTTTAGTGATACAAGTCCATCACATTGACTGACAAGGACCTAATCAGTTCAGCTTCCAAGTTAGGAGATATAGGGGAAAATTTGTTAATGTCTATCCGGTTCACATAACTGGCAGAAAACTCATGTTTGTAAAAGAATAATGTGAAGAGAAAACACACATTTCATTCTGCAACATTAATAGGCTGTGCCAGGCGTATTTTAATGGCTTGGAAAATGCTGGTGGTGTATGAGAAAAGACAAATTAAAAAGAAGGCTTACAAAACATACCTGAATCACAGCGACACTTCACATTCATCCAGTGCTGTTCTACTTAACAACTTGCAATAATTGTATTTTAGACTATTTTGTGCTTATCCTCAGGGGAATTTTCTGCTGACTTCTACAATACAAAATGAATTTATTTATTTGGATGGTGAGTCCTCCAGGGGCAAAGACTGTCTTTTATCGTGTGTCTTTTACTGGGCCTGGCACAGTGGGTTTTGTCTTGGTGTTGTAATACAAACAAGTAACATATCTGAAAGCCAGAAGATGCACTGTAATCACCCACTTTGATCTCCAGAACAAAATGGCAGGGGTTTAGGAGGATCCAAGTCCTGCTTGCTTAGGAAGCAAACTTGAACTATGCAGTGTAAGGAGTTTAATGGTTTACAACCTGACAGACAAAATCATTCATCACTAACAAGGAGAATATGTATCTTTTTGTATCCATTCCACAATGCCAAGCCACTCATTAATAATAACTATAATGAATAATATCAGAAGCAAGTGAAATATATTTGATTTCCTTTCATTTCATTCTTCTCCAAAACTCAACAGCGGTTCTGTATGAAATCTGGTGGTTACATTAAACTGCATGTTCAGTAGTGTTTATATTAAAACTACACATCCAGATGTCAGCTGAGAGTGTGTATTCAATGGTCTGATGACAAAATGGAAGCAAGCCCAACTCATGGCTTTGGGAAGCCAAGGTCTTTCAGCATGGCCAAGGCGTTTCTCTAGGTAACAAATTTTTTAGATAATCTTTTAATTTGTTTTTAATCATCTGTAAACAGCTTTGATTGGTTTCACTTTATTGCTTTCAGCATTTAAGCCCTCAAGGATCACATCTTCAGATTAGCAAGAAGACCTGCAGTTACTGAAGCACAGTGAAGGGTTTTCAGCAGGAGATCAGCACCTGCTTTGTGGCTTTCATTGGAGTTTCTCTTCAGCCATCTGAAGAGTAAGAACTGCCTAAGAAAAAAACAGAAATGGCCAACTCAATGTCTATAACATCTTTTTCTTGACATATCTTCAAAGTTCATTCAAAAAATTTCACTAGACCCTGATCCTTAAGTGGTATAAATCAGTGCAACTTCACTGATGTTAAAGAACTTGGCCTTAACAACAGTTAAGACTCAGGCCTGTGATCTTTATATTACAGAGGCTATATTTACATTTGCAAGTAGTATTGTGCATGGATTTCAACTTAGAAAGTGAAACAGAGATACAGAGAAACAAATGCCCATACTGTATGTGATACAGGGATTTTACTTTGGGTCAGTTTTTCCCATAAGGTGAATACCCAGCAGCAGCTGGCATACAGTAGAGGTCCTGCTGGAGGACTGGCATACAACAGTGCTGGGTGTTCTGGTTTAGTTTCATCCTAAACGATTCAGGTTTAGGTGCTCCAATACTACACCAACATGCAGACCAAATCATGTTTACGTGAGATGACTGGGAAATCTGTTTCAAAAGCACAGTCCTGATAAGAACAAACATGAATCAACAGCATGAATCGACATAGTAAATCTAGAGCGTTCTCTCAGAGCATGTAAACTGACCTTAATTTTGAAACATGCCCCTTCAGGACTGCACGAATTATGTCTGTTATTATAATCCTGAATATTCTTCAGAAGACCATTTAGATCTACAGCCACGCGAGCATAATCTGCTTTCATCATTCTGAGCATTTCTGAGGCAAATATTTGCTCATTTATGAAACTCTAATTTTCATATTCTCCAAGGATGTGCAACATGGAATACAACAATAATGTGTTGACTCACTAGCCACTTCTTACTAGGGGCACAGAGCATAGTTTATAGGTTCAGACTCAGGGTACCTGCTTAGATGTCAAGAGTTAGACGGAGAGAATATCGCCAATGCCCTTAACAACAACATAGTGTCCTCCTACTAAATACTGATTCTCTGTGCTAAAGTCATATTGTAAGCAGAATTAATGTCTTTAGACTATTGTTGAATTAATCAAACCAAGTTTATGTTCCCTTAAGATTCAAGTTTAGCATAAAACAAAGGCAGACTGCTTTGCCACAACGAGACTGCCAAAATGTGTGGTCTTAGTATGTACCAGCTAAATTTTTCTGTTACTACATTTTCAAACCTAACCTAGACAAGCCACAAAAGACAGAGAAAAAGCCAAACAGTGAGGGATAAACTAAAGACATTTTGAGGAATCAGATGTTTATGTATTCATAAAATACCCTGTTAAAAGAAAAAAGTCCTTTCTGAAACTTCAGTCTAAGCTTGGAAAAGAATGACTATCGGTTTTATTCCTATTGATGCAGCATCTGGGAGGTGTCACTGTTGTGTTAAAAAGAACACGACTCTGAAGCACTTCTGCTTTGGCTAAATACAGTTTATCCGGTAGGTTACAGAAATTTAGTGCAAAGCACCAAACATCTAATGCAGAAGGTCTAAATCTCTCAGCTGTCTTAGCAAAGCTTAGCTTCGTGAGTCAGACATCAAAATGGTAGGCTGAGAAAATATAGCAGGGGCAAAGGACTGAAATCCAGAACAGCATCTTGAAATCAAGAAAATAATTTTGTAAGAATACAGGAAGTGTGTTTTTATTGTAAATATTTTGCAGAGAAATCTTCATTTAAGGAATGTGTTTAAAGGTCTCAGGAGAAGTTGAAAGTACCAACACCTCTGAGCAATACTTGTATAAGCCTCAGAGTGACATGGAATATTCTCTATTATTTCTACTTCAAGTCCATTGAAGTACAACAGGCAGACTTTCAGAGATTTTTTTACGAGATATGAAGTGAAAAAAAATGGCAGGCCCTTGCTATAAAGTTTGTAGCACCCTGGTATATAGGGGGATCAGGAGAAAAAGTAAAACAATCCCCTCTTTTTAGGTGAGGAACAGAAACAAAGGACAATACCCTTGTAGGTACACAGATGTCTGACTCCAAACAATTTCATTTTAGTTGTGTACACAGGCAGAAAACACATTGGTGATATGTAATTTTTAAATAAAGACAGCTTCCATTTTCTATTCTGTCTTCTTAACAAGCAGGCCTGAGACACATCCTGATTCTTCTCTCACTGCAGACAAAAAGGACAAGCAAGAGTATGTCACTGGAGTACTGGGATATTCACGATGGCAGAGGCATCGAGGTGCTGATGGTAAAGGAACTGAATACTTAGTGCAGATGCAGAACTTTGGATTTTTAAATCTTTTGAAGCCCCTGGAATGGCACAATGGGAGATTTAAACACCTGGGAGGAGGAGCTGCGTCAGGCTAGCACGTTGAGGAGGGGGCTGTCTCTAAAGCCAGCTACCTAGCAGGCAACTTCACAGAACTAGACAGTAGGAAATCTGATGTACAGGGGTAAGTCTCCCCCTCACTCCCATGCACATCCCCCCATCCATGCAGGTTTGTCGTGGTTTAGTCCCAGACGGTAACAAAGAACCACACAGTTGCTCTCTAAGTTCCCCCCCTTAGTGAGACGGGGAGGAGAATCAGCGGGAAAAAGCAAAACTCGTGGGTTGTGATAAAACCAGTTTAACAGAACCGCAAAGGGAGAAGAAAGTAACAACAATAATACTGGTAAAAAGAATACACAGAGTGCAATCTTCTCACCACCTGATGCTCAGCTCGCTCCCAAGTAGCATATCACCCTCCTCAGCCAGCTCCTCTACTTAAATACTTAAAAACATCACATGGTGTCAAATATTCCATTTGATTGGCTAGTTTGGGTCAGCCCTTACAGCTTTTTGTGAAAATTAACCCTATCCCAGCCAAACCCAGGAGCAGGTTCCACTGTGAATACTGTCAACACTTCGAACTCTTGGGTGATGTTTCTGGGTGACAGGGGTTTGCGGTGGGAAACATGCTCTACTCCTTCCCTTTGAAGCCAGGTCACTGTGTAGCAAAATCTCCAAGATTTATGTAAAGAGAGAGAAGAGAGGGTGCAGCTCACAACCTGGTGTAGTGAGCACTTCCACTGAAGAAATCTTCACTTCTGACCTCTGCTTCAAGGAGACTTTCAGCATTTGCCAAAGTTGGTAGCACGGCTGCATTTTGCAAGGAGCTCTGTCCTGCTGTGTTTGTGTCCAGCATGCTGAATAGACCTGCTGGGTGAAATAAACCAAGGAACAGCCATGCCCAGGCAAGAGGAGGTGCTGAGCCACGCAGAAGCCAGAATCAGCTCTGGGGTGGGCACTTCTCTGCTCTTGGACACCTTCGCATTGTGAAAAGAGGAGGCCCCGGCAAGCTCAGGCACATCCAGGTTTAGGCAGCAGTTATGATGTTCATTTTCAAGGTTACGATTTTGTTCTGTAGCCCTTTTGTTTTAGCTCTTTATTAGACTTAGCTCCAACTGACTTGTCCAAGGTTGTGGAGCAATCGTTTATAGGAAAGCCAGATCTTCTCAGCACCAGTCACAGCAGAGGATGTGGTCATGGACATGCAGGAAGGTATCCACAAAACTGCAGTGACCTGTGATGAATCAGCTCTTTTGCTCTCCAGATCCCACCCTGGTAATACTGACTTCTGCTTGCATGGGAATTAGAAAGATTTTTACCCAAACCAGTGTATATACTTGTTCTTGCACAAGTCAGGAGTGATCTTCGTCCAGCCTGCGTTCATTATGCAGTAACACAATACTCAGGATTTCTGTGAGATAACTCACTGTCAGCTTCACTACGGAAGAGTTTTGCCCTACAGATTAATGCAAGCAACAAGCCATTTCGAAACACCAGTGGATGGATTGTGGGAATGAACATTTAAGTGCAGCTTGTTCAGGCTTGTGCTGGTATTTGGTGCCAAAAAAGAGCGTTTAGTAATGTCTGTGGGAAACTTCAAATAACAGTTTTAAGAATTTGTCTTACAATGCGCCTAGAGAAATTACCCTGGAATTACAAGATATTTTCCTTTCAAAATAATTACACATTAATCATATATATCATAATGAGTAATATCACTTCTTCACTCAAGGAAATTCAATTTCTGTATTTCTAACACTTGAATCTGGACTCAGATCACAGGTGGTAAATACTATTTACAGTTATCTTTCATTGCTTTTCAGTTAGAAGTCTTTTTTTTCAACTTTGGTGGAATGAATAACACAAAAATATGTATGTGCTCAGGAAATGTATCTCTTTTGCCTGTCACTCAGAGTGGAAAGAAAAAAGCAAGAAAATTTATTGGAAGAAAAAATCCAGCAATTCCATTTCAAATCAGTAAAATATTTCTTGCAGTTTAAGCATGGGTTTCAGCTAATTCAATTATTGGTTACAGTGTGAGCACCTACCTTGAAGCTACTTATCTTAGATCTCTTTTCCAATCAATAGAGTGAACTAAACACTTTTAAGGTGCAAAAATCCAACCCATTTTAGATACCTACTTTAGGAATAAATTAATTTCCCCTTTGTTTCTTTCCACTGACCATCAAATCATGTCATACAAGTAGGCATCTACCTTTAGTCTGATGAATTCTATTTTAATTTACTAACAAAAACAAGCTTCATTGAACATAATTAACAGTCTGGGTTTTGAAGTGTTTTATCTGATGGGTTTCTTGTTGCTGCTTTGGTTGTTTTTTTTTCCTTCCTATGAAGCATGATCTTTGTGCCACAGCTATCTATGACTGAGAGGGACTTGTGTTTCTAAATGCATTAAAATCTCTTGAGTGATTGTTCTGCTAATCCACTGGGGCTAAACTACAAGCAGTGGACACCATAAGGAATATATTTATCCTGGATCAGATTGGCTGAATATTGGTATTTTTTTTCTCTTTGAAGTAGGGCATTCGCGCCTCTTTCTAGGCTCATCTGAATACTTTTATTTGAGCTCCCCTACTCTTAGAGGTGTCCAGATTTTCATCTCTGTTCTCCTTCCACCCTGGCCTGTTCCTGCACTCTGTTACAGCTCTGGGTGGGTTTACTCTTGTTTAGATGCTACTCTGGACTCTTGAAAGTGCTCTGTAGTGGTGAGGTGGTGTGACGAAGATGTGGACCGTTCCAAATTAGACTTTCTTGTCTAATGTGGCACACATCGTGCTGTGGTTACTAAGATCACAAAGAACTGGATTTGAGGATTCAGATGGTGTTCTTGAGCTCTCTGTTCCCATATTGCCACAAAAGCATGCAATCCAGTTAGCAGAGATCTTGATCCAAAAAAATCACTTAACTCCAATCTCATGAGTGGTCATATTGCCATCAATGGCATGAACTAAAGTTAGGCACATGTTTGTCGAGGGCACATGCAGGTCAAGAAAGTATAGAATGAGGCTTTTCATAAGGTAGACATACTTGTATAATTGTAGGTATTCTATATCTTCCAAATTATTTGCCAGAAAGTTTATATCAGGGTTCATAATTTTTCCTGAAATATTTCCTAGGTCGATGCAGAAGTAAAAGCAAATACAAGAAACCTAGGGAATTCACCCAGTTTCATACAAAACCTAAGGAGCCCCGAGGAGAAATTATTTTTAACACCATCTGGATAAAGCCAGTTTCACTCCCTGTGTAAATTCCCTTTGACTAAAAAAGGTGATGGCATCTGTTTTACCTGCCATTTAATACCTTCATGTGATGAGTATGAATAGAGGGCATAAAAAGGAAGGAAGGTCACCAATAACAGGATAGAAAACAAATGAAAATATTGCGTGAATTAATTTTGAAGATTTCTTGTAAGAGCTTCATATTAGGCCAGCCTCTTCACGTCACGTAAAAGCGATGAGGCAGCAGGAGTTCTTATGTAGGCACCGCTAAAACTTTGCTTTCACAAGATGATAATTCCTCTGGCTTCAGTGCCACAGAAAGCAGTCAAAAGTTTTCAGTCTGGAGCAGTGCTATTAGGCCTTGGAAATGGCAGGGGTAAGTTCAGCATAGGATGCAGGTAGTAATGCAGGACGGAGTGATACTTTGGTCCATTGGGCAGAATCAGGTAGAGTAGGATGTCCCTTATGTCTGGAAAACCTTCTAAATTATATCTGGGAACTCTTGTTGTTTAATCATTGCTCACAGTCACTGAGAATCTGCATATTTCAGTTTCTGTGATCTAACTGGGAATCCTCATGTAACATAGGAGTTGACATAACTTAGTGATAGCTAAATAATAGCTAATGTGGCAGCCTCTTAAAGTACGATCCTTTACAAGCAGATGTCTTCATGTTTTCACTTCCTGCTTATACGTTCCAAAGCCATGTACCATCACAGGGAAGGGAGTGCTGTTAAAGTTTGAGATATGAGAATGTCCCCCGTCCACTCAGTGTCTTTCTCCTCTCTTGAACAGTAGTTGGAGAAGTGGCAGGTAATGCATTAAATCTTGTTAACGCTTCTGGTTGGTTTATCCCTTCCAATTTGACATTGCATCTTGCATCTGTCATTTTTATAGATGTACATAAAATTGGTTTAAGGAACAGACTCAATTTGGCATCCAATTTTTGACCACCATTGTCATAAATCATACACAGTATGTATTAGTTTTAAGAGGAAAAGGCATGGATGTTGAAGGCTTACGAATTCCTTGCAGCTCATAAATTCTCTTGGAAACAAGGCTTGTAACAATGTGGCCATATAGTTTCCACTTACATTTTTCTGTAACTTTGACTAGGCCTCAGACTAAACTTTAAAACTTGATCTACCGTAAAGAGGTCATGAATTGTAGCTGTTTATTCATTTTGTTAGCAACTCACCATTGCTAAGCCTGACAGATTTTCCTCTAACTTTAATCAAACTGATAAAGAGGACAATATAGCTGTACTTAGATAGGATGAAGGGGAAGGTTTATTTTCCTAAATTAGCTGTGGAAGTTTGCATCTGAAAGCTGCAGAACCCCTCTATATGCCACTGATCTCCAGTGGAGTTGTGGTATCAACTTGCTTTTTTCTGCACCAAAGCTATATCTTTGACCTTTTTCTTTTTACATCAATTTTCTCATCTCTTTGGCAATTCTTAGACAACTTCAATGACTCTGGGAATTTTAAAGTCCTCTGTCCAGGAACCAAACCAGTACAGATGTCTTAAAGGTGGGCACTGGAAAAAGGACATCTCTCCCCAGTAAAATATCTTTGATATGATAGTTCTATCGTATCACGCAGGGTTTTCCCACAGACTGAGGCTCACCATGATTTCTGACACTGAATTGATATTTTTGTTGTTTCTGAAGTAATGGGACAATTCTTTTACTGAAGCAGTGCTAATTTCGTTCAATACTAAGAAAATATTTTATCAGTCTGCTGAAATGCACGTGTGATGTTTAGTGCATAACCGAAAGTAAAAATGGTCACTACTGAAATTTTTCATCAAAAGTATCAGGAAAAATTAAAGCATTTTGTAAAGTCGTATGGATTTTTTTTTTTTTTTTGTGAGCAGGGATCAATTAAAAGTCTTTTCAGAAAACATTACATAATAATGCTTTAATTTAAAACAAAGCATGTCTGATAATACATTTGGGGTTCATGCAATTTAAATTTTGGACTTCTTATTATGTTAAATTTATGTGCTGCTCTAAGACATTTAAGATTTTGGTTTTTCTTATTCCCATAAAGTGAATAATCCTTTTCTTGGTTAGCTATGAACTTCAAAAAGAAAAACCTTCCTCTTTAATGGGAAATTAACGGCTACAGTTCCTCCTTGTTTTCTAAGCTCTTCATATATACATGGTACAGTGATCTGGTAGCTGGATGTCTTGTACCTTGGATTTGCAAGGGGTATTTATATTGTTTAGTTGAAGCCACATAAAACTGTAGTAGTTTAGATCCAGAGACTTCCATTCACACATGAGAAATTTACACAAATTATTTCATTAAGAGCTTCCATTTCCCACAGAAATGACTGTGCATCCATTTTTTACGTCTTGAATGCTGTCACCAACGCATTTTTAGCTATAATGTACATCATATGGGTGGAGGTTGACTTCCTGCTTTAAGAAGTAGATGCATTTTTCAGCTGCAGTCTGGGACAACGATTGTCTTTTATTGAGCTGCTATGCTTGTTCTTCCTAAACTAGTATTTCCAGCTTTATGGTCCTGACCTCAAGCTATGACACTTTGTCACTTTTTATCTGTGACTCTTACAAAGAATGCCAGCCCAAGGGGAACTCAATTGCAGAAGTCAGGCTTACAGGTGGAAGCGAAATCAGGGGTTGCAATGGAGGGAATATGACTGGACAGGGCAGTGTGATTCTATAAACACCAGAAGAAGGTAGTTTTTTCCCCTATTCCTACTTTGCAGGCTCAGTAGCAGTTTCTGTTTCAGCTTCCAATCAGAAGGATTTTCAGAGAAACTAAAGCCAGTCTATGATCAAGGACAAGCAGAAGCAGCAGACAATCAAAAGCTTTTCTCTCCTCAGCCCAGACTGGAATGAAATTGTGAGATCAATTTTCCCACAGCATGGACTTGTCAAGTTTACCTGCATAGTCTTCCATAATTTCTTTGTTTGAATTCCCTCTCACCAGGAAACCAAACCTTCTTAGAAATGGTTCCTTTGTGGATTGGCTATGGTGTTCTTTGGCTGCGACACTCTGCCGATGACATTGATTACAACCAAATGTTACTGATGCATAAACCCTTAGGTTGCTAGAATACATTCTCCTTGCCATTTCAAATCCAGGTTAAAAAAAATGTAATGCCAATCGTCTGGGAAGGTTCTGATGCATGGAATAAGTCTACCTTGATAGACAGTGAATGCCCTTTCACTTGCCTGGGTTTAATTTAATTTTGGTTATTTTTGGGACCCTTCACTAAATGCTATCCCTTTGAACCTAAACATGAATTAAGAGGTAAATGTCTCTGCCTACTCTGAAGTTCAATAATATGTTCTCAATTGATGTGATGTACTGGTCTGTAGTTTACCATTTTCTGGCAACTTTAGTATTTGCAGTATGGCTTATATCCAGTGCAATAAACATATTATCTTAAGAATCAATCCAGAGTGTTCTTGCTTTATAAGTATTAGACCCATTGGATAAATTAAGTAAAACCAACATCCATTAAACAAACCTTTAAATTACTGTTTTCACGTTTTGTGGACACAAAACAGTACATAACTTGAAGGCAAGTTAGATAATTTATATTTAATGTTAGGTTATATTTGCATTTCCAATTCTTTGGCTGGATTAATCTCAAAGAATTGGGAGCTTATTTAGAAGACAGGCAAGGATTCCCTTTGCAGTATCATTCCTAATGCTTCCATCATAATTTACAGTGAAAAAGAAAGATCAAAGAAAGCAGGAATTTGAGGATTTTTGTCTCAGAAAGAACATTTAAATGATCTGAATACAGCGAGGACTGTAGCTTAAATTGTACCTTGCATAGGTTTTCCTAAGGCAGGAAGGATACCAGTTAAAGAATTATTCCTGAAATCCTGTAACTTTAAACAGAATGTTGAGCTGAAGAGGTGTTATTTCCAGAGAAAAGTAAATATTCAAGATGTTCACTAAACACAATAACATGTCCTGCTAATAGAGGCAGTGAGTTCAACAATGCTTGTAAAATTGATTACATGGCTGTAAATTGATTACATGGTTGCTTATGGAGTGGACTGGCCAGCGGAGGAAGTCAGCCTGCATTTACCCTGTAGCTTGCAGTTGTAAACAGGGTCTTCCCAGACACATGGAGGGTGGGGGAATCTGCTGCTAAACTTCTGCTGATGCAGTTCTGTAGTACTACAGGCCGTTCTTGCTAACACGCAAGTGATTAGGTTAATTAAAGGGGACAGGCTTAAGTAGTATTTAATTATTAAAAAAGTAAAGGAACTACTTCATTTCCACTGTGGCATGTCAACTATTTCTTTTCTAATACAGAAAGTTCAACGTTTCTCTTTCGGAAATCATAGGCCTAATCATTTAGTATGCTGTTTATCTCATCAGGTTAGCCCACTAATGCCAACAGAGATACAGGGGGTGAAATCGGTGTAAGAGAGAGAAAAGGTAGTACCATAAATTAAAAAGTAGCTTAAGTGCCCAATGACTACCATAAATTTCAGATTCCTGATTTTCTTTGAAGTAAGCTTTTTCTCCTGCCTGTGTTTTGTGGAATAAAACGTGGTGACTTAATGACATAAGGCTGGAAAAACAGAAAATAAACTACAAGAAAACAAAAAACACTGGGGTTTAATTGTTATTATTTTTAAAGTGTTCAGTGATTTTTAAAGCAGAGGTTGATGGTATCTCCTGTGACTTTAGTTGTAAAAGTAAACAACTCTGAAAGCCTTGCAAAATTTTCTCTGCATACTTTCCCAATTTTAAAAACCTGTTTATATAACTTGGGTAATGCCAATTCACTGTACATATTCCGGTATATTGTTTTTCTTGATATATATATGTACACACACACTTTGTATTTACTTTGGTTAAAAATATTTCTGTTTATGTATTTCATCCTTTATTCTTTAGGAAGGGTTCCTACCCAGTTTTTGTTTGTATATATACCTGCTACATATTCAGTCAAAACAAATACATGAAACAAGAAAAGAAAGTGTTAAAGATTCTGCTGTGCAACACTGTTCATCCGTGTCTTTGCTATTAACATAAGAGCAAAAGCTATCAGGTCAGGGTATTTTTTATGTCTGTGAGTGTACTGTGTATCTGATCTTTACTCTCTCCTGAAAGGGTTTGGTTTAAATAATCCCAGTAGTACAAAGTCTCACATTCACAGTCTTCTATTTTAGTTCTCCTTTCAAGGGAATTACTGCAGTTTTAACCTCCCTCTTGCTCTCCTTCCTAGTGCAAAGCTGTGTGATTACAGGAAGAGTGAAGAAGCACAGCAGCTCTGTCTCTTAATCTTCTTATAAACCCTAACAGATACTGAAGGTGAAATTTGGCAAATGTTAATTGTACATGCAGAATTCATGCTGGGAAAATCTCCTTCAGAAAAAAAAAAATAGAGAAGAAAAAAAGCTGAGTGCACAGCCGGACTGTTATGTAAGATGTTTATTTCCATCAAATCTAGCCCAGTGGAGGCTATGCAGAAAATAGGCCAAAGCTGCAGAGTTGTGACATCATAGCATCATCAGAAAGGTCGAAGAAAACACTGGCACACTAAGAAATACTAGTTTATAGTACTCATCATTTTGCTCTATATTTAATATCTTTTTTTTTCCCTGCATATTGCTATAGAGTCTGACAGTGGTAAGCAAGCCTGGGCTGTCTCAAAACTTCCAGAGAAGTGTGTTTGTGATAGCACATGGCAGCATAACAACATGGCTGTGAGAACTACTCATTGTTTTGATTATGACAATGAAATACATAAAAACCCAAAAATTTTGGTATAACATGAAAAGTTGCATTAGCTAAAATTTGACTTTGGAATTTGGAATTTTGTCTTCATTGGAACACTTTACATGCAGCACAACTGAATGAATCTACTGATTTCTTTAAAAAATTAACTTCTTCTCTTTTCCTCAGTCAGTTCAAGACCAAAATAATGCATTAATTTAAATGTCATGAAACTCTTTTTTTCTGTCGAATAACCTCATGATAAGAAACATTTCTCCAGCTCTTGCTGTATTGTTGTCAGTCTCAGAATGGCACTGATGCACAGTCACTGCTCTTTTCTGTCCTTGAGGAATTTACAATTTAGCCAGGCGTCCCATTACATTCACATGGATTGCCTCTTCTCATGTTCTGGCTAAAGTGAGGCATATATATTCTCAAGTACATAATAAATTCTACACAAAGTAAACATTTTTGATCCAGTTTTTGTCTGTCATGCTTCTTCATACTTGTGGCTAGATTTACAAAAAACACCCAAATCAAAAGCAGACAACTCTATTCACAGAAAGATAGTATATGGACACAACTGCCTGAGTATAATAATAATAATTCTAACTATTTTCTTACATACTGGTCAATGCCCACTTTTTAAACTGATTTTGTTTTCTTGTATGCTGCATATAATTAAAATAAATACCAGGAGTGTTTAAGTGATGACATATAGGTATCTTGGGTACAGAGGAAAGTACAGTTAATTTGTATTTTATTCCCTGCCCTGGGTGAAGTAAGATATTTCAAGAAAGGGAAAGAATGTGGTGCCTGTAGGCTAATGCTAGCCCACAAAAAACACCAGTGACCGGACAGCACAGGGAGGCCAGGAGAGGTGCATCAAGTTTTCAGGCTCCAAGCTGCCTCGGCTACACAGGCAAAGCCTCCTGCTCTCCTTCTGGCCAAAGGCAGGCAGCCTGTAGCAGGGCCACGAGAGGGGCGAAGGCACCTAATATAATACCCACTAGATGCCTTGCTACTCAAGAAATAATTTAAAACATTTAATCTATGCTTTTTGGGATTTTTTTTGGCTACACAGATTGGATGACAGTCTTCTGTAGACTCTCCAAACAGAAATTTGGAAACCAACCATAACAGCAGATTGTATTTGCCTCAGCTTGTGTACGCAAGGGGAGGAGAAAGCAACAAGGCTGAGATTTCATCTGACCAAGTGCAGATACCTACAGCACAGTTGCCATGTAGGATGCTTGCCAGATTCATAGAAATAGGCATTGCTAGAGAGCAATTTTTCTCATCCTAAAGCAGACACCCAAAACAGGCCAGAGAAATCGTGCCATAAAATGTCTACTTCTGTACTGTTGCATGGGAGAAACCCTTGGTGACTAAAAGGATCTGCACTGTAGATGTTGAAGTCAGGTGAAATGAATCTCATCCCAAAACTCCTTTTGCACCTCTTTCCCTTCTGGGACAAGGAGTCAACATGGCTTCTCACATGGAAACTTCTTTTAGGCACATATTTTTGTGTACACTTGTATGGTGCCTGGCACAACAGAGACTGCTTCAAGGTTTTCTTCATGTGGTGCAACAACTACCTCCCAGGGATCCTGGGAAAATATCCTTATCTTTGGGATAAGGATATTTTCCAGTGGTGGAACCATCCAGCTCCAATGCTCAGTGATATTTCCGTATTTCTACATTGACTTCTGTGATTGATTAACACAAATTTTTGAGCCAAAAAAACCCCTAAAGATCTTATTGGCCTGAAGTTTAATTTATGATGGCAAATTTTTAGCTGAGCACTTTAAGTCTTCTTTTGGGGAATGCAACCTACTACTGCCTGCTTACTCACTGAGGGCTGCTTTGGCACATGAGATGATCCCGCAGGCACCTACAGGGTCATGGCTACAGATCTGTGCTGCCTTGGCAAACTAGAGGACCAGTTTGTGCTCTTGGGAGGATCTCCAGGCACATGCTCAGTGTTTGTAATTTTATACCTTGTTTGTAACTTTATACCTCCAGCGGCACACTTGTCTCAACTGAGGAATAGAACCTGAAAATGGCACAGAAATATTTATTTCATTCTCATAAAACCACTTGGCCTTGAAGTCCTAATGAACTGTGCATCTTTTGATTTGCAATGGGTAAGCCAATGTCCCTGGCTGAAGGCAGTAGAGGAGATGCTTTCAGCCTCAGAGCTGTTCAGATAGTTCAGCCTCCTCTTTCGCTGCATCTCTTCTTCATTTCAGACTAAATACTTGTCCCACAAAGGTTAAAACTTTGTATGTCAGGAAAATCAGTTCTTGATTTACTGTCATTCACTTTAGCTCTGTCCCTTGGTTAGCTTCCAGTGGGATTTATTTGATTAGTGTATAAATGAGACAAAACAGAATTACAATAGGCATTCAAAGAAAACCAAATTTTGTCATGATTGTTCTGTGATTTATAGCTGATATCCAGAGGACAGAGGAACACTAATCAAAAGTGGAAAATTTTGCACATAAAACCCAGATGATCCTGATGCAATCAAAATTGAATCAAATGAATGGCAATTCAAATTAGCTAACATCTATTTTTCTCTTTTCCTTCCAGTGAGTGAATGACTTTCAACCTAGAAAGGGTTTGAGATGATTACAAATCTACGTCTGATGCCCTGCTATGTTTTAAATTGGTTTGATATTTTGAATAAATTAATCTTGCCTCTGTCTTAAACCATGATGCCTCTCACCACTCTTTGTATAAATAGCTGCCTTATTAAGGCTCATTCTGTGCTGAATTCCAATGAGCACAAGAACATACCACTTTTTCCGTATGTGTGAAGTTTGTGTTCACAAAAAAAGCTTTAAATCAAACTGTTGTGTGCACTTTCTTGATGGTGGTGGAAAGACCAGTATCTTCATATTAGGCTCTTCAGCAGGATGCTCCTGATAACTTTTTTTCCTTTCTGGTTCCCTTAACTGTTGTTTTGTTGACCAAGTAAAAGAAGTTTCCTGAACTATATGAGCATACTTTGAAGGCCTTAAGTATTGAAAGGCTGCAGATCTTAATGCTTGCCCTTTCAATTTTTATGTGAGTGACAGTGAAAGCTGGGGCTGATAAAATTGTTAAGAGCTTTCATTCTGTCTAGTGCTCCCCTTTCATCTTCCCAACCTGTGCACATCATCAAGATTAATGTTTCAAGTTACAGAAAGCTCAACTGTTGGAGACTTCAGATGGCAGCTCTAGATGAGATCTCCCAATATTGATCCCCTCTCCCCCCATTTCTTTTCTTTCCACATCTGAATCATATCTGTCTGAATTATGAGCAAACATAGATTTCTTACTCTGGCAGATTGCATTACAATCACGTAGCGCTGGGCTTCGGGTTATCAATTAGCAGCAGACTGACTCCCCTCTTAACCAGACGTTTCTTCTTCTGCCAGAGACATCTCCATTCACAAATACCCATGTGGAGACACAGAATCTGCCGCAGTGAGGGGAAAGATGCGCTGCTGTTGTTTGAATGGATGATAACAAAAGGACCAAAACTACTCTCTGTCTTTGAGGCTCATCAGAACTGAGACGGACATTGTTAAGCCTCTTTTGACAGGAGGTGTGCATGTTGGGAAAGATTAAGTGACCCCGAGGTCTGTTTCAGGCCTTTGCTTTTATGATAAACAAGTAGGAAAACCAGTTGCTCCATGATTAATGATACAAGTGTAGTGATTTAAATGAGATCAGATTTGGGGAAACTTGGCCATGACTGTTAGGCTTGGTTCACAAAAAGAATTAAACATGGCAGCTTTCAACTTCATTTTAAAGTGCCTTTTTGTTCGTTGAATCTGAAGGTGACTCACCACATCATGCATGGAAATGCAAATGCCTTTGATGAATTCTTATGATGGGGGTGTGCATGCAGCACACAGTAGTATGTGGTATTGACTCGCCAGAA